>ERZ511473.1049-NODE-1049-length-28948-cov-5.162377_pt1 | contig 28948 bp, 31 predicted proteins | sample MGYA00374947_ERZ511473 | MGnify/ENA primary metagenome ERZ511473 (study PRJEB26303, sample SAMN06343854) | sediment metagenome | isolation source: hot spring sediment | place: Canada: British Columbia | collected 2012-09-26 ... | reverse complement strand
ATTTCCTCGTCATCTACTATTAAGCAATTCATGGATTCAGGATTTATTTCAGAAATTGAATATTAACAATATTATTGATTGCTTTTATATTTTAAAAATATATTTTGCAAATATTTACCAATGATATCAAATTCGATATTAACCATATCATTTACCCGTATAAACTGAATGTTAGTATTTTCAAAAGTGTATGGTATTACCGCTACCGAGAACTCTCCTTCTTTCGAATCAAATACAGTCAGACTTATTCCATTAAGGCAAACTGAACCTTTTTCTACCGTAAAATTGCCATTGCCAGCATCATATGTAAAAGTAAAAATTGTACTATCTCCTTCACTTCTAATACCTGAGCAAATACCGGTCTGATCTACATGTCCCTGAACCATATGTCCATCAAATCGCCCATTGGCCTTCATACTTCTTTCCAGGTTTATTAAATCACCTGATACAATTCTCCCCAAATTGGATTTCTTCAAGGTTTCCGGTATGGCAGTTACAAAATAAGAATTACCTACAATTCGAGTAACGGTCAAACAAACTCCGTTATGACTAATGCTTTGATCTACCTTAATTTCTCCGATAAAATCTGCTTCTACTTCAAACTCAACTGAAGTGGTATAATCAAACTTATTGATAAGCTTTCCTGTACATTCAATGATTCCTGTAAACATACTATTTCCCTCTACCCTGAATAATAATTGCTATTGTATAAAATATAATTTTCAGATCCATCGAAATAGAAAGGTTTTCAATATAAAACACATCATATTTCAGACGTTTCACCATTTCTTCAACGTTTTCGGCATAGCCAAATTTAACTTGTCCCAAGGAGGTAAGGCCTGGTCGAACTTTTTGCAAATGTTTGTACTCAGGAGCAAACGCTATGATTTGATCTATAAAAAATTGTCTTTCAGGCCTTGGTCCTACTATGGCCATATCACCAACCAATACATTATAAAACTGTGGTAATTCATCAATTCGGTACTTTCGCATGATCTTTCCCCAAGGCGTAATTCGTATGTCAATATCACTTGCCAAGGCAGGTCCATCAGATTCTGAATTGAGGTACATACTGCGAAATTTGACAATTTTAAACGGAACACCACCTTGCCCTATCCTTTCCTGTCTGTAAAATATTGGCCCCGGTGAAGAATACTTCGTAAGTAATGCTATAAAAGCAAAGACAGGTAGTCCAAAAAACAATACACTAAGCGAAAAGACTATATCAAAGGTACGTTTAAGTATTTGTTGCCATTGCGGAATTATTTCAGGATTTATTTCAATAAGAGGTATATCAAGCAATTGATTTACCTTTACAGAGCCTAGCAGCAACTGATACATATCCGGAACAATACCAATTTTTACTTTTACACCTTCCAGTTTATTCAATATTTCCTGAATAATTTTATGTTCAGAGGTTTCAATGGCTATAATTACCTGGTCAATATATGCCCTACGAATTAGTTTGTTAAGATTTTTATATGAACCAAAATTTCTGAGTTTATTTTCAAACTGATTACCATTTAGTTCATTTACATGCAAAAAACCAATAAACCTAAATCCAAGATCAGAATTTTCTGATACTTCCTTATAAATTTCAAAAGCATTTTTGTCTGAACCAATTATGATGGTATTAAAAACAATCTGCCCTTTTCGTATCATTCTTTTGATCAAACTAATTACATAAACCCGATTGACCAATACAAAAAAATAATGGGTGATATAGTATAATGAAAATGTTTTGTAATAGGTTAAATAATCACCTACCCCTGCATCATCCAGCAATAAGGTAAAAAAAACCACTACTGATCCTATCAGATTTATTGGCAACAAAGCAAGTCCATCCTTCAACCTGGACCTTCTGTACAATTCTTTATAAAACCCAAATAGCATGTAAAGTATTACCCAGAAAATTGCAATACCAGTTGCTGCTAATAAAACCTTTGGCTGAAAAATGTTTTCAGGATTTTCACCTAATACGATTTTCCGAAGGGAAAAAAATGTTAGCCAGGCAGCAAATGCCCCCGCAAAATCAGCAATAATGAACCAAGATAAATGGTAGGTTTTCTTCAAAACTTTATAAAAAGGAATTAATTTTAACTCGTACTTTTGTGCCGGCCAGAAAAAACATATTGGTACAAAAATATCTTTTTACCTCGCCATTAAAAAATATTCTTATTATTTAAGTTAACCCATTGGAAGACAGCTACAGACATAAAGGAATGAGAAACCAGCTTATAAAAAAGCTGGAGCAAAAAGGAATTAATGATCCGGTTGTATTGCAGGCAATGGCCAAAGTACCGCGTCATTTCTTCCTGGATGAGGCTTTTCTGGAACACGCATATCAGGACAAAGCCTTCCCCATAGGAGAAGGTCAGACTATTTCTCAACCGTATACAGTCGCAGTGCAAACTCAACTGTTGCAACTTAGTCCGGGTTTGAAAGTGCTTGAAATCGGCACTGGTTCGGGTTACCAGTGTAGTATATTAGCTGAATTAGGCTGCAAAGTTTATAGCATAGAACGCATTAAATCCTTGCACGATAAAGCCAAATCACTGCTAACACACATGGGTTACAAAGTAAATTTTTATTGCGGTGATGGTACCTTAGGCATACCTGCACATGCACCCTATGACAGAATTATAGTAACAGCAGGTGCACCAATTGTACCAGATTCTTTACTAAACCAATTAAATAATAATGGTATGTTGGTAATTCCTGTGGGTGATACAGGAACGCAAAAAATGCTCAGAATTACTAAAGGCCAAACAGGCTCAATTCAAACTCAGGAATTCGGAAACTTCAGTTTTGTCCCGCTAAAGGGAACTAACGGATGGAAATAAAATATATGAAAACTGCAAAAACAGCTAAAGAATCCTTAGCAACCATGACAGAAATGGTGCTGCCAAACGATACCAATCCATTACACAACCTAATGGGTGGTCGTATGATGCACTTAATGGATATTGCAGCTGCAATATCTGCTCAACGACATTCTAACAGTGTGGTAGTAACCGCTTCTGTCGACCATGTTTCATTCAATACTTCCATTAAATTGGGCAATGTTGTAACACTTACTTCCAAAGTAACTAGGACTTTTAACTCCTCTATGGAAATTTATATTGAAGTATGGAATGAAAACATCCCAATGAATAGTAAAGAAAAATCAAATCACGCATTTTTTACATTTGTAGCTTTAGATAGCAATGGAAAACCTCATCAGGTTCCACATCTTATTCCGGAAACTGATGAAGAAATAGAATTGTATGAAGGTGCCTTAAGAAGAAGACAGCTTCGACTTGTTCTTGCGGGAAAATTAAAACCAGAGGAAGCAACCGAACTACACAGTATATTTAATCTCTCCAAGCCCTAATTATACTCCTCGAATAACCCTTAACAGAAATGCTACGACTGCCAAAACTAATAATATATGAATTATCCCCCCAATTGTATCTCCAAATCCTAAAAATCCAATTAGCCACATTATTACCAGTACTACTGCGAGTATATATAATAAATTTCCCATAATATTTGTCTATTTATATAGAGGTATCCAAAGAGCAATTCTCTGAATATTAATCATTTCATCCCCCAATACAGGTATAACCTGGTAGGTAAAATAATTGTTAAGCAAATAGTCTAAATAATCTTATTTATATTTAAAACATATTTTCAACATAAAAAACTATGTCTAAAATATAAAAATATAGTACCTTCAAACTATGGAAAATAGCAAGGCATTTGTCTCTCTTCTCATCAACGAACCTGTATACATTATTGATAAAATATTGACTGAAACACCCATTCAACAAACAGAGGATTCTGCTATAGGTTCAAAAGTCACCAACAAATCGCCGATACCAAATACAAAACCAATAGTATTCAAAAAAGTAATTGTGCATTGCAATGATAAAAACACAAGTGATGTGTCATTTTTATCAAAAATATTATTGGCAGTTAATATTTCCGATCACCAAGCCTATATTACGACAAATCTAGAAGCTGAAGATCAAATAAGTTCTAATAAACATATTTATTTTGGAATCAAGGCTAATTCAATGCAAAACCCCAAATATGAAGTAATTAAAAGCAGTGAAAGCATGCTCCTTTATGCGGATGCACTTGCAGAAATACAATTGGATGTAACTAAGAAAAAACTTCTTTGGAATGCTTTACAGAAGATGTTTTTGTAGTTAATCCTACTTATCCCAACATTTTAGGCATAAAAAAAACCTGTTACCAGGTTCTTTTATAAATTTAATATTTTTAGCTTAAATTATTCCTGACTTACTGCTTCTGTCAATTTTTTAGCCTTTATATCACCTTCACCTACTTCTGCAATTCTTATCATTTCTTCAAAAAACAGAATAGACCAAATTATATTTTTAGTATCAGCATAAGGGATAATATCGTCCAGGGTTTGTTTAACAGCATCTAAATATATTCCTTTATTTTTTACTTCTTTGTCCAAATGCTCCAGATTAAGTTTGGTTTCTGGTATACCCATTTCCCGCAATGTTGCACCAGGTTTAGTATGCAAGGCAATGTATGGAATTAATTCAGTTAGTATACTTACTCTTTCCATATAAAGATCTGTAAGGTCTAATTTACCCATACGCTCAAGCTCTTCTTTAGTATGAAACTTCTTTACTTTAGCCTCAGCACTTACATATGTTTTTGCTACTCCGGTTGATTTTTCACCTTTCTGCGCAAAGGCTGTTCCTGCCAACAGGATACATGCAAGAGTTATAAGTTTTTTCATATTCTTTATTATATACTTTATTAATTCAAATTTAAACTTTGAATATGCCAATTTTGCTATACATTTCAAAATATTCTATTAAGGAAAGTTTTTGCACTAAGTCTGGTTATTTCCAAAAATATCAATAGCTGACTCAAAAGTATTACAATGTGCATCTACAATATCAGAAATTCGTTCCGAATATCCCCCACCCATGTTTACTGCTACCGGAATGTTTCGATTGATGCAATTTTTAAATACTATTTGATCGCGCTCTTTACAACCATTTTTTGATAGGGATAATTTACCCAACTTATCTGTTTCCAATACATCAACGCCTGATTGATAAAAGATAAAATCAGGCATAAATTGATTTAATACATTAGTCAAATGCTTGGATAATTGAGTCAAATATTCATCATCACCGGTATTAGCTTCTAATTCAATATCCAAATCTGAAGTTTCCCTTTTTGAATATATATTACTGCTACAATGCATACTAAAAGTAAAAACATTACTTTGATTTTGAAAAATACTGGCAGTACCATTTCCCTGATGAACATCCAAATCAACAATAAGTATTTTTTTTGCCAGATTGTTTTCAAGTAAAAAATTAGCTGCGATTGCATTATCATTTAGCAAACAAAATCCTTCCCCCATATCAGCATATGCATGGTGTGTTCCTCCTGCTATATTAAAAGAAACTCCATACCTAAGTGCATATTTAGCGGCTTGTATAGTCCCGTTCATTATTACAAGTTCACGATAAACCAATTCCTTGCTGTAAACAAATCCAATCCGCCTTTCTTCCTGCTTACTAAGAGTGCCTTCTCTTAATTTTTTCCAATATTGATTGGTATGGGTAAGGGTAACCCATTGTTCGTTTAATGGACCAGGATCAAAAAGATTGCTTCTTGAAATTATTCCACCATATAATAGCTGTTCAGGAATTAGGTCATACTTCAACATAGGAAATCTATGTCCTTCTTGCAGTGGATGATTATAACATTCCGAATATGCAATCTTTAACATAAATTAATTTAGGAACAGCCTGATAACTATTTCTTGTCTTTTACTTTATGTGAGTTTTGCTTTTTTCTTTTAGAATATGTGTTTTTTTTTGTAATGTCTGTCTGTGTCAACAATTCTACAGGTGGATTACAGTGGACAGCATTTTCTCTTTTTCGAAAATTACCGGGAACCTCTTCTAATTTATCCTTTTTATTCGACCTTTCGGAAGCGACCTGAGAAATAGGATAAATAGTACTTTTAGGCGAAACTGGGGTATTTTCAGCGGTAAATGGGGGGGATACTTTCTCTATTTCATTACCAGTAGGTTCTGAAATAGAAAGTATTGCTTTACGTATTTTCTTAAAAAAATTACTCATAACCATAAAAATAAACATCCTTAATTGAAAACCCAGTTCAATTAAGGATGTTTATTTAAAAATTTTAGATTGTTTACTAAAATGCTTTTACAATTCGAATTGGAACATTTTCAAATTTACCATTGGTAACGGTTATTTTTTTAATTGCTCCTTCTCTGTTTACCAATTCCATTTCAAAAATACCGGAAACAACACCTGTTTCCAGATCAAGTTTCTGGATATCTACAAAGCCCTTTAAAGGCTTGTACATTTTGTCTGTGCCTGGTTCAATATATCGCACATAAACTTCCCTATTATTATTCTCAGTGAGATTGATCTTTCTGATTTCAGGATTTAATAATACAAAAGCTTCAAACTTGTCATTACTAAGCGAAAGTTGCTTATATCCACCTGTTATGGTGCGATATTTTGCCTTTGCATCTTTTAGTATTAAATCTCTACCATTTAATTTACAAGCAAAGGATCCTTGCTCGATAGTGTCTGAAGTAAAGGCAGATAGGAGAAAAAAAGAAAAAATAGAAATAGCACTTACCAATGATTTCATACTTATTTTAAGCTTTTTTTGAATATTTCCGTTACCAAAATACAAATTTTTATGTTTAAAGTAAATTTATTACAATTTATTTTCAGTTACGAATTTCTGCCAATTGATGTATCAAACCAATTTCCTGTTCAGAAAGATTCGTCGGAATTTTTGCTGTAACAGTAGCATACAGATCGCCGTATTCGTTTTCTTTATTATACTTGGGCATCCCCATGTTTCGTAACCTAAATACTTTTCCATTAGGTGTTTCCAAGGGTATATCAATATTTACAGGCCCTTTCATGGTTTCAACAGGGTGTTTTCCACCTAAAATCAGCGTATAAACAGGTACCTGAAAATTCAGATACAGATCATCTTGTTTTCTTTCAAATAACAAATCTTTTTCTACCTGAATTGTAATATACAAATCGCCACTCGGTCCTCCATTTATACCAGGACCACCCTTGCCTCCTATTTTCAATGTTTGCCCATCTATAATACCTGGTTTTAGTTTTATATTAAAAGGTTTTCCATTTACTGTAAAAACTTTGGAAACTCCATTATAAGCTTCTCGTAAATTGACCACCAGGTTGCCTTCATAATCAGTACCTTTTACTGCTCCACGGCCATGTTTTCGAAATCCGCCATTAAAAAAAGTATCAAAAAAATCTGAAAATCCATTTTGCCCAAAAGAATCACTTCCTTGCTCCTTGTTTTTAGCCTCTTTTCCTGCCTCTTTGTAGTAATTCCAGTTTGCGCCATACTGATCATATTGCTGCCTCTTATCAGAATTAGAAAGCACATTATATGCTTCACTTATTTTTTTAAACTGTTCTTCAGCTTCTTTATTCCCTGGATTTTTGTCTGGATGATATTTTACGGCAAGCTTTTTATAAGCCTTTTTTATAGTGGCTTCTGAATCATATTTAGAAACTCCTAAGTCCCGATAATAATCTCTAAATTCCATGATGGGCTGCTTTTACATATATATAACATTTGTAAAAGCATTTGTTTCTTCTAAATTTCAAAATTTAATATCAATTGAGTATTTCCGTTCCTGAATTGAGGCAAATAATTGTATCGAACTCCTCCTGCAATTGGTATAATATGACTTAATATATGGAAGTTAGCCATTAACTCTGCACCAGTACTTTTATAAATTGTATATTTCGCTCCATCGTTTTTCCCAAATCCCTGATCCCAAAACAAATTAACATAAACTCTTTTGATATAAATCAAACCAGGTATTGACAAATCAGGATAGCACAATGGAAGTATATAATTAAATTTTACAATAGAGAGACTATTGTCATAAATCTGACCTAGCCCTCTGATAGGTGTAATTGCATCAGAATATCGTAATCTATCGGTTCCAAAATATTTCTGTAAACCCAAGGACATGGCAAAATTATGATTCCTTGCAATTCCTGGAAAATTAAATCCAAGTTGTGTATAAAACTGATTGTTATATAAAAAATCGCCGAATGGGGTAAAGCGAATACCTGTAACTAAGGTCTGCCCCCATCGTGGTCTTAAATCAAGATAGGCCTTTTTAATGTTTCTGGAAGCAGAAAATCTAATATGTAAGGAATGCAATTTACCCTCATTGATATTGGCCGATTCTGGTTGTTTTTTTATAGAAATATAGGAGTATGTAACTGATGGAGTGGCAAAATAAAAATAAGGACCTACGTTATACTTGAGCGGAATAGCACTTCGCAATGACATACTATTTTCCCGCCAACTAAGTTGTTGTCGGCTAGTTGATAGTTTATTTCTATTCTGAAAACCAGTTACCAGACTCAATTCAGGATACCAACCTTTGTATGTAAAATCTGCAAACACCCCTCCTGCCTTTTCATTTGGGTCATAAGCATACTTAATGCTGGTAAAGGCTGTACTCAGTACATTTTGCGACAATATTGTAATTGCCGGTTGCAGACTATAATTATCCATATTCAAGGCCAATGGTCCCCAACTATGTATATTAATCAGGTGTTTATACTTTTTGTAAGGTTTTATTTCGTAAGATTTAACATAAGTACTATCCAATTTTAGTTTTACTTCTTGCTCATCCAACGTTTTGAATAAATTCAAACCATAGTTTGATACCTGATCAGTAGAAGTCCATTTGCTGGTATCAATATCAATCTGTGATACTACTATTCCATCTGCAGTATATTCATTAAAAAGTAATTTATCATGACTGTTATCTACAGAAACATTATATGCGCCAAATCTTGAATTGGTAATCTGACTTATACGACCTGACAAAGTATCTATTGCATATATATTATCTATTCCCGACCAAATACCGGAAAAAAATACGTATTCCTTATAAAATGCGGGATTGGAAATATCACTGCTTCCACTATTATACACTTCCTTAAAATTCCCAGTCTGACAATTAAGTACAGTTATAATCTTGTGATTTTCTTTTAATTGTATAAAAACAATATTTTCAGCACTAGAATCCCACTGCGGTGAAATAAGAAAGGGATTCCCTATCAGACTATATCGTTGAAGTTCGTTTCCAGTAAGTACATCAAATACTACAAGACTGTTTATGTAATTTGGTAATGCTTCAACTGCTACAATTTTTTTTCCATCTGTTGATATTGCCGATGAAAACAAAAAAGATTTATTCGTGATTTTTTGAGATTTACCACATAAAAAGTCATAGATATGAATATTGGAATATACTCTATTGTCCCATCTTTTATCCCATTGATATTCGTTCCATACAATTTTGTTACCATCAGGTGTTGAAGAAATCCTGTTTTGGCCAACCAGAAAACCTGTTACTTCCAATACCTTCTCATTGCCAGTACTATCAATTACTACCAGTTTTTCAATTTCTTCAAAAGTCTTTTTTAATACCAGCATTTGATTTTTTGCAAATACTTGAGGATAAAGGTAACTATCAAAAAATCTTTTAGTCTCTTCATTAGAAACAACTCGATCATAATTTCTTGGTTGCACGGAGGCATCCTGAATTCTCCACGCGGAGTCTAAAGACAACAAGGTTCTTTTATAAAAACCACGCTTACCTTGTGCTGAAAATCGTTTCATAGCCTTATTAAAGCTCCATGGATTATAGGCATGTTGGGCTATATAATCGAAAGCTCCGGCCCAAACATCGGTGTCATATTTATACCTGGCCCAGGAAGATAAAAAATACCCTAGCGTATAATAGTCAGCTACTAAATTTTTATAGGAACCCAAATAGGCTTTATCGTATGAGAATATCTTCTTTTCTAAAACCTGAGCACGCAGTGGCATAGCAAAGGAGGGCAAACGTCCTCTACCTGTCTCACTTAAACCGGTTTCTACAGCTACTGCATCTCCTTCAATTAACCAAAATGGAATATACAATCCAAAAACAGCAGCAGTGCCTTGTTGACCAAATAAATAATACAAAATCTTAGTCACTCCCTGGTTCATTTTATCAATTTGCACTACATGGCGAAACTCATGTATAGCTAATTGTTCGAGCCAGTCTTGCACATAAATATCTTGCGGAGGTATGGTATAAAAATTGGACCTTTTAGGCGCCCATAACACATTCGCATTTGATACGCTATTATAATTATGCAGTAGAATTGAAACTTTTGCAGGCTGATGTTCTAGCGTTTTAGAAGCCACAAAATACACTGAATCAAAAATATTGGCCAGTCTATTAGCTTGCAATTCAAAACCAGTAGGGAAAATTATCTGAAAGTTAGCTGTATTGATCTGTTTCCAGTTGATAGAGGAAGGATCCTGGCCGGAATCTACATACTGTGCTTTGGATAAAACCGAAATAAGAAAGAATAGAACAAAATAAACGCCCTTCTGCATAGATTAAAAAAGTAGGGTGTACTAAGCTTGCTATTCTTTTGGCTCAGAAAAGTTATTGTTTTTAACTTGTAGTTTAACAACCAATACACTTTGTTTGGACTTTTTTAGAATAGTAAAGTCATAGGCACCTGCTGACATTTTTTCGTACAAGTCTGGAATCTTATCAAAAATTGTATTTACCATACCTGCTACTGTATCGTAATTATTACTTTTAGGCAAGGCTACTGGCAAAAACTCATTTACATCTTCTATACTGGATAATGCATTTACTACATACTCCTGGTGATTTAATTTTTCAACAATTGGTGCTTCTTCATCATGCTCATCCTGAATCTCCCCAACTAACTCTTCCAAAATATCTTCAATGGTAACCAGGCCGGCTATACCACCAAATTCATCCGTTATTACAGCCATATGCAAGTGCTTATCTTGCAACTCTTTCAATAATTCGCTTATTTTTTTGGTATGAGGCACAAAATATGGTGGGCGTATTACCGATTTAAGATCAAACTTCTCCTGTTTACCGATCATTTTCAGCAGATCTTTGATATAAGCAATACCAACAATATTGTCGATAGAGTCCTTATAAATAGGCATTCGACTATACCCTTCTTTAATAATTAACTCAATAATTTCCTGATCGTTAAGTTCCATATCAATGGCACAAATGCTGGTACGAGGCACCATAATTTGTCTAACAGTGATCAGATTAAAGTTGAATACATTTTTTATTAATTCGTGTTCAGCAGCCTTAAACTCACCCGATTCAGTACTCTGCTCAATCAAATATTGAATTTCTTCGGCAGTGTGTACTTCCAAATGTGTATTTCCTGGAAAGCCCATTGCTTTAAGTATAATATTGGCAAAGCCATTCAAAAACCATATAAACGGCCTGAAAATGATATAAAAAACACGCATTGGATACGTTACAGCTAATGTAGTAGCCTCTGAACGTTGTATAGCTATGGATTTTGGAGCTAATTCTCCAAATACAATATGCAAAACGGTAATAAGTGAAAACGCAATAGGAATGGCAATCTGATGAGCATTAGCTTCGGGCATATTTACCCCAAAAACATGCATTAGGTTGATTATTAATCTAGCCACCACACTTTCACCAATCCACCCTAACCCAAGACTGGCTAGTGTTATACCCAATTGAGTGGCAGACAGATAGGCATCCAGATTATGTACAATAGTTAATGCAGCCTTGGAGATTCGATTGCCGGTTGCAGCCTTTATTTCGAGTTGTGATACTCTAACTTTAACCATGGCAAATTCTGCTGCAACAAAAAAACCATTTAAAAACACCAATAAAAAGGTAATTATTATATCAACAAGCATTATTCGATATTAAACCTGAAAATAAACTTCTTAATGAAGCCTGCAAGCAACAAAAATACTATTAAATCGAGACAAAAAATAACAATAAGCGACAATATCATTTTTATTTGAAACTATTTGGATAAATTAGGGGTATACCCGTGGGGGAAAAAAAACAATAAAATATTTTTTTTAGAAAGAATTTATCTAATTTTACCACCATTCAAATGATGCATAAAAAGGGAAAAATAATAGACTTTAGCATACGAGTTAACCTGAACATCATTTCCGTTCAGATCAAGTGTAGCCCTTTTTCAATATCAATTTCAATAGACAAACTGAAGTTAAAACCTCTCAATAAAAAAGCATGAAAGAAGAAATTGCTAGTAACCCGTATTTACCAATCGGGATGCAATTTTTAGTTGCATTAGGATTCATTACCATTACCCTACTTGGTTCTTGGTTACTTGGACCCAAAATCAAAACAAGCAACAAAGAAGACACATTCGAAGCCGGAATTACCTCTGTAGGAAATGCACGTATGCAATTTTCTATCAAATACTTTTTAGTGGCTACACTATTTGTATTGTTTGATGTAGAAGTTATATTTCTTTATCCTTGGGCAGTAAACTTCAGAGAATTTACTTCAGGTGGTTTATTAGAATTCTGGGAAATGATCCTGTTCATGAGTACATTACTCATAGGATTTTTTTACGTAATTAAAAAAGGTGCCCTGGACTGGGAATAAAAATTTGAAAAAATATGTTTTGCTTAAAACTTAAGTAAAATAAAACAGCATTGATATATGGTTAATATAACACAAGCACCGAGCGGAGTAGAAGGACCTGGATTTTTTGCCACATCATTAGATAAAGCAGTAGGACTGGCAAGAAAGCATTCTATCTGGCCTTTACCGTTTGCTACATCCTGCTGTGGAATTGAATTTATGGCTACCATGGCTTCAACCTATGATGTTGCCAGATTTGGTGCAGAAAGGCCGAGCTTTTCTCCAAGACAAGCAGATTTATTGATGGTAATGGGTACCATAGCAAAAAAAATGGGGCCAGTTCTTAGACAAGTTTACGAACAGATGGCGGAACCAAGGTGGGTTATAGCTGTTGGCGCTTGTGCTTCTTCTGGTGGTATTTTCGATACGTATAGCGTACTACAGGGAATTGACAAAATTATCCCGGTAGATGTGTATGTACCAGGTTGTCCACCAAGACCGGAACAAATCATTGACGGATTGATGAGAATTCAAGACTTAGTGGCCAATGAGCCTATAAGAAGAAGGGATACTCCTGAATATAAACAATTACTTGCTTCCTACGGAATAGAATAATGGCTGAATTGACAAACGACTTTATAGTTGAAAAATTAACAAACAAATTCGGAAGCGATGTTATCCTTTCATCTGATATAAGCTACAATATGCTTACTATTACAGTGAATAAGGACTCTATTCTGGATCTGTTAAAGTATTTATACAACGAAGAAGATTTAGGTTTCAAATTTTTAACCGATCTTACAGGTGTGCATTATCCGCAACCGGATGAGCAACTTGGAGTCGTTTACCATTTGCATAATCTATACAAAAACGTCAGAATTCGACTTAAAGCATTTTTTCCAAAATCTAAACCGGAAATTGACTCAGCCACACCTGTATTTAAGGGAGCTAACTGGATGGAGAGGGAAACCTTTGATTTCTTTGGAATTCTATTTAAAGGGCATCCAAATCTTAAACGCATACTAAATGTGGATGATATGACCTATTACCCTCTTAGAAAAGAATACGCTCTGGAAGATTCTACCAGAACGGACAAAAATGATGCAATGTTTGGTCGATAAGAGAAGGAAGAAATGCTAAAACAGGACGAAAAAAACAAACACCTAACTGAAATTCCGGAAGATCAATTAACAACGCTTAATTTAGGTCCGACACACCCTGCCACACACGGGGTATTTCAGAATATATTAAAATTAGACGGAGAAAAAATAGTTTATTCCGAATCAACCATAGGGTATATACATCGCGCATTTGAAAAAATTGCCGAAAGAAGACCATACTATCAAATAACACCACTTACCGACCGTCTTAACTATTGCTCTGCTCCTCTCAATAATTTTGGCTATCATATGACAGTCGAAAAACTATTGGGTATAGAAATCCCAAAACGGGTGGACTATCTGAGAGTAATCGTAATGGAACTTGCCCGTATTGCCGATCATTTGGTTTGCAACAGTATTTTGGGTGTAGACTCAGGTGCATTTACAGGTTTCCTGTATGTAATGCAATTCAGAGAAAAAATTTACGAAATCTATGAAGAAATCTGTGGTGCTCGTTTGACTACCAACATGGGTAGAATTGGAGGTTTTGAACGCGCATGGCCGGAAATGGCATTCAAAAAACTACACACATTTCTTGAAGAATTTCCTCCTGTGATGAAAGAGTTTGAAAACCTTTTCAACAGGAACAGAATATTTATGGATCGCTGCATCAATGTGGGAGGAATTTCTGCTGAAGATGCTTTAAACTATAGTTTTACAGGTCCAAATCTAAGAGCAGCCGGAGTCGATTTTGATGTAAGGGTTATGAACCCATATTCCTCATATCAGGATTTTGATTTTGAAATACCGGTCGGAACCAATGGTGATACCTACGACAGATTTATGGTGCGGAACCACGAAATCTGGCAAAGCCTAAGCATAATCAGACAAGCACTTGACAAACTGCCGGAAGGCCCTAATCATGCTGATGTTCCTGCATATTTCCTACCACCTAAGGAAGATGTATACAATCATATGGAAGCATTAATCTACCATTTCAAAATTGTAATGGGCGAGATAGATGTACCAGTTGGTGAAGTTTACCATTCAATTGAAGCTGCAAACGGAGAACTTGGTTTCTACTTAGTAAGCGACGGTGGCAGATCGCCATTCAGATTGCATTTTAGAAGACCAGGTTTTATCTATTACCAGGCCTATGGAGATATGATTAAAGGCTCTCTCCTATCTGATGCCGTTGTTACCATGAGTAGCATAAATTTAATTGCCGGAGAAATAGACGCATAAATAAATACCTGTACTGAAGGATTATAAGTTAACATGGAACAGGAACTAAAAGAGATCAAATTCTCTGAAGACAAATTAAAAGAAGTACAAAAAATCATAGCCCGCTACCCAGAAGGAAAGCAAAAATCTGCTTTACTGCCTCTATTGCATTTGGCACAGAGGGAATTTGGAGGTTGGTTAAGTGCTTCTACTATGGACTACGTGGCTTCATTGCTAAATATTAAGCCTATAGAAGTTTACGAAGTTGCATCATTTTACTCCATGTTCAACCTAAAACCGGTTGGACATTGTATGATTGAGTTTTGCCGTACAGGTCCATGTATGGCAGTTGGTGCACACCAATTGATTGATTATACGTTGGATAAACTTAATATCAAAGATGGCGAAACTACACCTGATGGCAAATTCACCGTTAAAGGAGTTGAATGCCTTGGTTCATGCGGTACAGCCCCTATGGCTCAGATAGGCAAATTCTACTATGAGCATCTTACCGAAGAAAAAGTGAATAAAATCATTGAAGTATTTGGTGACCCTAAAAGTGATACATTTCAAAAATACGATATCTAATGACCAGGAAATTATTATTAGAACATATAGATGTTCCGGGCATTGAGACCTTTGAGGTATACAAAAAATCCGGAGGATACAAAGCTGCAGATAAAGCTTTGAAAACTATGACGCCGGATGAAGTAATGGAAGAAGTTAAAACTTCCGGATTAAGAGGCAGAGGTGGTGCTGGTTTTCCAACAGGTATGAAATGGAGTTTTCTTGACAGAAAATCAGACAAACCAAGATACCTTGTATGCAATGCTGACGAAAGTGAGCCCGGTACTTTCAAAGACAGATATTTGATGGAGCATATTCCTCATTTATTAATTGAAGGTTTGATAATATCCTCATTTTCACTTGGCGCAAACTCAACCTATATATACATAAGAGGTGAGTATCGATGGATCATTGACATCCTTGAAAAAGCTATAGATGAAGCTAAAGCTGCCGGCTATTTGGGTAAGAATATATTAGGAACAGGTTTTGATCTGGAAATATACGTACAAACCGGTGCTGGTGCATACATTTGCGGCGAAGAAACTGCCCTTATTGAATCATTGGAAGGCAAAAGAGGAAATCCAAGACTTAAACCACCTTTCCCTGCTATTTCAGGGTTATATAATTGTCCTACAGTAGTTAATAATGTAGAAACACTGGCAACCGTTGTTCCTATTATCAATATTAGTGGTGCTGAATATGCCAAAATAGGTATTGGACGCAGTACGGGTACAAAGCTAATTTCAGCTTGTGGAAATCTTAAAAAACCAGGTGTATACGAAATCGAACTTGGAGTACCGGTAGAAGAATTTATTTACTCAGACGAATATTGTGGTGGTATTGCAAACGGTCGCAAACTAAAGGCTGTAGTTGCCGGAGGTTCTTCAGTTCCAATTCTACCTGCTGAATTAATATTAAAAACTGCAGCTGGCGAACCAAGACTTATGACCTATGAGTCCCTTTCAGAAGGCGGTTTCGAAAGTGGTACTATGCTTGGATCCGGTGGTTTTATAGTAATGGATGAAACTGTATGTATTGTCCGTAATCTTTGGTCATTTACACGTTTTTATCACCACGAATCATGTGGACAATGCAGTCCTTGTCGTGAAGGTACAGGCTGGATGGAAAAAATACTGCATAGACTAGAAAATGGTCATGGCACCATGAAAGATATAGATCTTTTGGTAAGTATAGCAAAGAAAATAGAAGGTAACACCATCTGTCCACTTGGAGATGCTTCTGCGTGGCCTGTTGCCAGTGCAATCAGGCATTTTAGAGAAGAGTTTGAATACCATGCAAAATATCCGGAAAAAGTAGCCAACAGCTACCTTGCTCATCTGGATAATTATAAAACAGAATTAAAGCCGGCTTAACATGATGAAAGTAACTATTGACGGAATTCAAGTTGAGGTAGAACCGGGTACAACCATCCTCAATGCCGCCAGAAAAATAGGTAAAAATGTTCCTCCTGCCATGTGCTACTATTCCAAACTGGAGCAGAGTGGTGGTAAGTGTCGTGTTTGTCTGGTAAAAGTAACACAGGGTTCTGAAAAAGACCCTAGACCTATGCCTAAGCTGGTGGCTTCATGCCGTACAACTGTAATGGATGGTATGGTGGTAGAAAATACAACCAGCAAAGAAGTAATTGAAGCCAGAAATGCGGTTGTAGAATTTCTTCTAATTAATCACCCTTTAGACTGCCCTGTTTGTGACCAGGCTGGTGAGTGTGATTTACAAAACCTATCTTTCGAACATGGTAGAGCAAAAACCAGATACGAAGAAGCCAGAAGAACATTTGACCGTATAGATATTGGTGACAAGATACAACTGCATATGAACCGTTGTATTCTATGCTATCGTTGCGTTTACACTGCTGATCAGATTACTAAAGAGCGTGTTCATGGAGTAATTAACCGTGGCGATCATGCTGAGATAAGTACCTACATCAAAAACGTGGTTAATAACGAATTTTCAGGAAATGTGATCGATGTATGCCCAGTTGGTGCATTAACGGACAAAACATTCCGATTTAAAAGCCGAGTATGGTTTGTAAAACCTATGGATGCCCACAGAGACTGTGACAAATGTTCAGGTAAAGTGAGTGTTTGGATGTACAACAATGAAATTTATCGTGTTACAGGACGTAAAGATCAGTGGGGTGAAGTAGAAGAATTTATCTGCAATACCTGTAGATTCGATAACAAACAAATCGGTGACTGGATAATAGAAGGTCCAAGACAAATTAAAAAAACATCAGTAATCTCCGCTAATAAATACAGCAAAGAAACTGAACAAATTGATGCTCCCAAACGGATAGAATATGGAAACCTTTCTGGTAGATAAAATTGTAATAATAAACCTGGTTTTTGTAGCCTCTCTGGTGATTGCCATGTATAGTACATTGGCAGAAAGAAAAGTTTCAGCTTTTCTGCAAGACAGAATTGGACCTAACAGAGCGGGAGTTTTTGGTATACTACAACCATTAGCTGATGGCGTTAAGTTTTTCTTCAAAGAAGAATTTATTCCTGCCAAATCGGATAAAACTCTATTTATCTTAGGTCCGTCAATTTCGATGCTTACTGCTCTAATGACCAGTGCAGTAATACCTTGGGGTACTTATCTGGAAATTGCAGGCAGAGCAGTATATCTGCAGGTAACCGATATAAACATAGGATTACTTTATGTATTTGCTGTAGTTTCTATTGGTGTATATGGTATAATGATTGGTGGTTGGGCATCCAACAACAAGTTTTCATTATTGGGTGCATTAAGAGCCTCTTCTCAAATGATCAGTTATGAAATAGCCATGGGATTGTCCATCATTGCTTTGGTAATGACATCAGGCAGTTTATCCCTGGGTACAATAGTTGGTCAGCAAACCAATGAAATATTTGGCATAAGTGGAGCATCGTGGAATATCATTTATCAGCCACTGGGTTTTCTTATATTCTTTATTTGTGCCTTAGCGGAGTGTAACCGTACTCCTTTTGACCTTCCTGAATGTGAGGCAGAATTAGTTGGTGGATATCATACAGAATATAGCAGTATGAAGCTTGGTCTTTATCTATTTGCTGAATACATCAATATGTTTATATCCTCAGCCATTATGAGTGCCTTGTATTTTGGAGGTTACAACTTCCCATTTATGAACGAACTGGTGGAAATGGGATTAGGACACAACGTGGTAGCGCTTATGGGCGTGGGAGTATTCTTCCTGAAAATATTCTTCTTTATATTCCTATTTATGTGGGTTAGATGGACATTACCAAGATTCCGATATGACCAATTAATGAACCTTGGCTGGAAGATACTTATACCACTGGCTTTATTTAACATATTAATAACCGGAATATTTATTCTGCTTTTCTAAACGAATACAGAAAGTCTGATATGCAAAAACTAACAAACAGATCAAAAGTAGTAGTTAACAAAGAAATGACCTTAGCAGAAAAACTATATCTGCCGGCAATTTTAAGTGGTCTTGGTATCACGATAAAACACTTCTTTAGAAAGAAAGCTACTATACAATATCCAGAGCAAAAAAGAGATTTTAGCTTTGTATATAGAGGTAAGCACGTATTAAAAAGGGATGAAGAAGGCAGAGAAAACTGTACTGCATGTGGTCTTTGTGCGGTTTCATGTCCGGCAGAAGCTATAACTATTGTTGCCGGCGAAAGAAAGCCTGGTGAAGAAAAATTATACCGCGAAGAAAAATACGCTAAGTCTTATGAAATAAATATGCTTCGCTGCATATTCTGTGGACTATGTGAAGAAGCCTGTCCTAAAGATGCAATTTACCTAACAGAAGAATTGACACCTGCCAGTTACGACAGAAGCAATTTTATATATGATAAGGATAAACTGGTTCAGCCATTAGGTACCAGTGCACATCCAAAAACTTATAAACCTTACAAAAAATAATGGATCAGTTGATTTTTCTAATTCTGTCGATCGTGGCGGTGGGTGGAGCTTTATGTGTGATATTGACTCCAAATCCGGTTTATAGTGTACTTTTTCTTGTACTTACGTTTTTTGCTATTGCAGGACATTATGCCTTTATATTAGGTGCTCAATTTGTAGCTATTGTAAATATCATTGTATATGCCGGAGCTATCATGGTATTGTTCCTGTTCGTAATAATGCTGCTTAATCTGAACAAACGTGATGAATTTAGAAAGCCATTTGCAACAAAAGTGCTAGGAATACTATTTGGTGGCTTATTTATCTTTTCACTTTTGGCGGCACTAGCAAGTTTTCAAAATCAAGAATCTACTGCAATAGTAGCCTCAGAAGATATAGGTACGGTTCAGGTACTGGGCAAAATATTATTCAGTGAGTTTGTACTTCCTTTTGAAATACTATCGGTATTATTTCTCTCTGCCATGATAGGTGCAATTATGTTGGGTAAGAAAAATTTAAAAGAAGACTAATCATGGAAAATATTCTTCAAAATTTCAACGGGTCATTGAATAGTTATGTTATTCTATGTTCTATCCTGTTTTCTATAGGAGTAATGGGAGTTCTGGTTAGACGTAATATTATTATCATCTTTATGTCGATTGAACTTATGCTAAATTCAGTAAACCTATTGATGGTAGCCTTTTCCAGACAACATGGAGACCCATCCGGACAAGTATTTGTATTTTTTATAATGGCTGTAGCTGCGGCTGAAATTACAGTAGGCCTTGCCATATTGGTAATGATATACAGAAACACAGGATCTGTTAGCATAGATGCCCTGAATAGACTTAAGTGGTAATTTAAATATTGATATAGGAACAATGATTCATATTTGGTTAATTCCTCTTCTTCCCTTACTGGGATTTTTGCTTATTGGATTATTTCCGAAATACCTAAATAAAACTTTAGTAGGTATAATAGGATCTGGCGTTATATTAGGCTCTTTTGCTATTGTACTTTCATTACTTATTCCATTTTTGAATGGTACAGCAGAGTCGCAAGTAGTAAAAGGTTTTGATTGGATAGTAACCGGCAATTTGGAAATTAGTTTTTCATTTTTGATAGACAGATTGTCGATCTGGATGATGACTATAATAACTGGCGTTGGATTTCTGATCCATCTTTACTCTACAGGTTATATGAGCCATGATGACGGCTATAAACGTTATTTTGCCTACCTGAATCTTTTCATTTTTTCTATGCTTCTACTTGTTATGGGGGCAAATTATCTGGTTATGTTTGCCGGATGGGAAGGTGTAGGTCTTTGTTCTTACCTGCTTATTGGATTTTGGTTTAAAAACCCTTCCTATAACAATGCTGCAAAAAAGGCATTTGTAATGAACAGAATTGGTGACCTGGGATTTCTGCTTGGTATTCTTTTCTTACTTTTCAATTTTAAGAGTCTAGATTTTCAGAATATATTTTCAGCTGCACCTGCTGTATTTGAGGCAGATGGCTGGTTAATTATAGCCATAACACTTTTGCTATTTATAGGTGCAACCGGTAAAAGTGCTCAGATACCACTTTATACCTGGCTACCGGATGCTATGGCAGGTCCTACACCTGTTTCGGCACTTATACACGCTGCAACCATGGTAACAGCTGGCATATATATGGTTGTTAGATCAAATGTATTATTTTCATTAGCTCCTTTTACACTAGAAATTATCTCTATAGTAGGTTTAGCCACTGCTGTATTCGCTGCCACCATTGCATTGGTACAAAATGATATCAAAAAAGTTCTGGCATATTCTACTGTTAGTCAATTAGGCTATATGTTTTTTGCATTAGGTTTAGGAGCCTATCAGATAGCAATATTTCACGTAACTACTCATGCTTTTTTTAAAGCCCTATTATTCCTTGGTTCAGGTAGCGTGATACATGCTATGTCCAACGAACAGGATATCAGAAAAATGGGTGGCTTAAGAAAACAAATGCCAATTACCTATATAACATTCCTTATAGGATCTATAGCAATTGCCGGTATTCCTCCATTGGCTGGTTTCTTCTCCAAAGATCAAATATTAGGTCATGCCTGGGCACACTCTCCACTACTTTGGGGTATTGGGCTGGTTGGAGCTTTGATGACGGCATTTTATATGTTCAGGTTATTATTCCTTACTTTTCATGGTGAATTTAGAGGCACAGCAGCACAGAAGTCACACTTACATGAATCTCCTGCTATTATGACTATACCTTTAGTAGTACTGGCTATTTTATCAATTTGTGGTGGATGGATTGGTATACCTGAAATATTGGGAGGAAACAACTTTATTGTTACTTACCTGCAACCAATTATTTATGGTGAACCTGTAACTCACAGTATTTCACATAGTACAGAATATATATTAATGGCTATTTCCACAGTTTTGGTAGTGGTAATGATCATAGCGGCATTTGTTTTATATGTATCCAAAAAGAATATACCTTCATCCAATGAAAGTCAATATTCTACGCCACATAAAACACTATACAACAAATATTATATAGATGAGATATACAATGCACTAATTGTAAAACCTACTTTATGGTTATCTGATTTTGCCTATAAAATTCTTGATTTGAAACTTGTAGATGGTATAGTTAACTTCTGGGGCAAAGGTGTGCAACAAGGAAGTACTGTGCTCAAGTTTGTACAAAATGGCAGCCTAAGTTATTATCTTTTTGCCATGGTAGTTGGTATCATAGCACTTCTACTTTTGAGTGGAAACATCGAATTTATTTCCACATTATTTTAATTTCTTGCAATAACGAACAATGATAACCGCTTTATTAATTCTATTTCCGTTAGCTGCAGGTATTATTACCTGGTTCTTCAAAGAAAAAATGGCAGCATATGTGGCTTTTGCAGCCTCATTAATAGAGTTTGCAATAAGTATTTATGCTTTTGTAAATTTTGAAACTACCTCTTTTCTGGTAAATGTACCTTGGATACAAAAGTTAGGCATATCCTTCTATGCCGATATCGACGGAATAAGCATGCTTTTGGTTATGCTTACAACGTTCCTGGTACCGCTTATTATTTTAAGTGCTTTTAAACACACATACAAAAACGCAGGCTTATTTTACGCACTGATCCTGATTATGCAATCAGCGTTGGTAGGTGTTTTCGTAGCCAAAGATGCTTTTGTATTTTACCTATTCTGGGAATTAGCATTAATACCAATATATTTTATCGCACTTATTTGGGGTGGTGAAAACAAAGGCAAAATCACCTTTAAATTTTTCCTTTATACCCTATTTGGAAGTTTGTTTATGTTAGTTGGTATAATCTATTTATACCTGCAAACAGGTCCGGAGAATTCCACCTTCAGTATTGATGCCTTTTACAAACTGGCGCTTAGTCCAACAGAGCAAATGTGGCTCTTCTGGGCATTTTTCCTGGCTTTTGCTATCAAAATGCCTGTTTTCCCTTTTCATACCTGGCAACCTGATACCTATACTGTTTCGCCAGCACAGGGAACTATGTTACTTTCAGGTATAATGTTAAAAATGGGTATTTACGGAGTAATCAGATGGTTGCTGCCAATTACACCTTCAGCATTGACTGAAACCTGGGGGGGGCAATTAGCTATTATACTAAGTGTAATAGGAATATTATATGCCTCAGTAATAGCTATTATGCAGAAAGATTATAAAAAACTAATAGCTTATGTATCGATTGCTCACGTTGGATTAATTGCTGCCGGAGTATTTACAGTTAGTTTTGAAGGTATTCAGGGTAGTGTAATACAAATGTTATCACACGGCATAAACGTAGTTGGTCTGTTTTTTATAATTGAAATTATTTCAAGTAGAACTAATACCAGAATCCTTTCCGAACTTGGTGGTATCAGATCGGTTGCACCACAATTTGCTACCTATTTTGTCATCATACTTTTCAGTTCAATAGCTTTACCTTTGACAGCTGGTTTTATTGGAGAATTAATGTTGTTTGTAGCAGTATTTAACTACAACTATTGGCTGGCAGCCTTTGCAGGATTATCGATCATATTTGGTGCGGTTTATATGCTTAGAAGTTTCCAACTTTCAATGCTCGGATCTACTTCTGAAAAAACGGCAAATTTTAGTGAAGTTACAGGATTAGAAAAAGCAGTTCTTATTCCAATTGTAATTCTAATTTTCTGGATCGGGCTATATCCTAAAACTTTTATGGATGTATCTGAGCCTGCAGTTACATCAATTGTTGAACAAGTTAAAAATACCTATTCTCTAAAATAAGCATGAATACTTTAATTGTGATATCGGTACTGGGGATAATATCCATGCTTTCCGACATACTTGGATTCAAAAAATTAATTTTTCCAATTGTACTGGTAGGTCTTCTCTTAGCTTTAAGTGTAACTCTTTGTGAGTGGAATCAGTCGCAGGTATATTTTAATATGCTGCTATTAGACAATTATGCAGTAGCATTTGGATCGATTATATTGGGACTATTGTTTTTCTGGATGATCCTAAGTACAGACCAATATAAATATGAATTCAATAAATCTGACCAATATGCGCTGGTGTTGTTTTCGACTGTAGGGGCGTATATAATGATTTCATTTTCAAGCCTTATTATGCTTTTTGTTGGAATCGAGATTATGTCAATTCCACTATACATATTGGCTGGTAGCAGAAAAAATGATTTATCAAGTAATGAAGCTTCTCTGAAATATTTCATGATGGGAGCATTCACAACAGGTATACTGCTATTTGGAATTGCATTAGTGTATGGGGCAACTGGGTCATTTGAAATTTTTGAAATCAAAAATTTCATTACCAACTCTTCAGGAGAGGTTCCTACCCTATTATATACAGGCATCATCTTTTTATTAATTGCATTAAGCTTTAAAGTCTCAGCTGTTCCATTTCATTTTTGGGCACCGGATGTTTACCAGGGTTCGCCAATGATGATTACAGCTTTTATGGCATCGATCGTTAAAGTTGCAGGATTTGGTGCATTTTACAGACTTTTCAGTTATGCATTTTCTGATTTAGCGAACAATTGGTCTATTATAATTTCAATAATTATAGTGCTAACTATATTAGTAGGAAACATACTGGCTGCCGGACAAACCAATATCAAACGAATGTTGGCCTATTCAGGAATAAGTCAGGCAGGTTATATGTTAATGACCCTGTTAATATTAGATCAGAATAGTACCAATGCCTTATTGTTCTACGCCGGATCGTACGCATTAGCCACAATGGCTGCTTTTTTTGTTTTGTATACAATAAGCAAAGAAAGCGATATTATGACTGCAGAAGCATTTCAAGGATTGGGCAAAAGAAATCCTATGTTAGCACTTGTGATGTCGATAGCAATGTTATCGCTTGCCGGTATACCACCTGCAGTCGGTTTTTTTGCTAAATTTTACTTATTTACAACACTTCTTAGTCAGGGATATATTGCGCTGGTTATAGTAGCAGTAATTGGCTCTTCAATTAGTGTTTACTACTATTTCAAAGTTATAATTGCTATGTATGGCAAAGAAACTGAAGCTGGCGCTTTAAAATTCCAACTCAATATAATGTATCAGCTTATTCTGGTCATTATGGTAGGACTTATCATCCTGTTTGGGGTTTACCCAAGTGCAGTTATTGAAATTATAAGGTAGTTATGGACTCAGTATATGAGTTATTCTTGCAAATAGTAGATCCGGAGAAACTTATACTTTTGGGTGGAATATCACTAATCCTATTGGTGATATTCGCTGAAAATGGTATATTTTTTTTCTTTTTTCTTCCTGGAGATACCTTGCTTTTTACTACCGGTATTTTATGTTCTACCGGACATTTGGAAATGCCTATCTTTTTACTTTCAAGTCTAATTTGCTTAGCAGCTATACTAGGCAATCTTGTTGGTTATATTTTTGGAAAAAGAGTTGGCGGAGCAATTTATAACAAAAAGGATACTCTACTATTCAAGAAGAAATACCTAATGACTGCTGAATTCTTTTTTCAAAAACATGGAGGCATGGCATTAATAATGGGACGTTTTCTACCGATTATCAGAACCTTCGCTCCTATATTTGCAGGTATAGTGCATTTGGATTTTAAAAAATTTATGGGCTATAATATCTTTGGCGGTGCTCTTTGGGTTTATGGTCTTGTGTTAGCAGGTTTTTATTTAGCCGAACTATTTCCTGGTATTAGAGAACACCTTGAATATTTCATTATTGGAATAGTAATAATAACCTGGATACCGGTAATACGAACATATTTAGTTGAGCGCAAAAAACAACTCGCTAAAAAAGCCAACGAGAAAGAATAAAACTCCCCTTTCTTACATAAATAAAATAACTTAGTCGAACTAATTACATAATATTCCAACTAAACATGGAGAATATAACCTTTTGGATTCTTTTTAACGTCTTTGTTATAGTAATGCTGGTATTGGATCTGGTAGTACTTAACAAAAAGAATCATAAGGTAAAAGTAAAAGAAGCTCTTTGGTGGACGGCATTTTGGGTTTCGCTTGCACTATGTTTTAATGTATTAGTCTATTTCTGGAAGGGAAAAGAACCAGCCATACAATTCCTTACCGGATATTTGATTGAAGAATCTTTGAGTGTTGACAATCTTTTTGTGTTTATGCTCATATTCAATTACTTTTCTGTACCTGAAATATATCAGCGCAAAGTACTTTTTTGGGGAATTATTGGAGCGTTGGTTTTCAGAGCAATTTTTATATTATTAGGTGTAACGCTTATCCAACACTTTTCCTGGACTATTTATATACTTGGTGCATTTTTAGTTATAACCGGTGTAAAAATGGCTATAAGCCAGGATTCAGAAATTAATCCTGAAAAAAATCCGATAATTACTTTAGTCAACAAATTCATGCGGGTTTCAAAGGTTTATGACGAAGGTAAGTTCTTTACACGCATTAATGGTTTACTCTATGCAACACCACTTTTTATCGTAGTATTGGTTATCGAAACTACCGATATAGTATTTGCAGCCGATTCTATTCCGGCTATTTTGGCAGTTAGCAGCGATTCATTTATCGTATATACATCCAATGTATTTGCCCTACTTGGTCTAAGATCACTTTACTTTGCTCTGGCAGGTATAATGCAATTATTTCACTATTTACATTATGGTTTGTCAATAATATTGGTGTTTATAGGCTTCAAACTTTTAGTTTCGCATGTAGAAGCTCTCAAGATTGATATGTTAGTGGCATTAGGAGTGGTTGCTATAATCCTGGTAGGTTCGGTACTTCTGTCTGTAATCTTTCCCAAAAAAGATGGAGAAATAGAACAGGAAGAGGAAATTACACCACCGCATTAAATAAGTTTTACCAGAGAATTTATACTTTCACAGCCTTAGCAAGTATCATTTCAATCTGCTTTCTGATTTCTGAATAACTTCCATTATAGTTGTTAATTAATATAGAAAAAGCCTGCAATTTTCCCTGCTGATTAACTATATAACCACTATAGCCAATTACCCGATTATAAGAGCCACTTTTAGCAATTATTCTTCCGACAGTTTCCTGACTAGTACAAAAATTTTTAAGTGTACCGCTTTGTCCGGAAACAGGCAAGGCCTGAACAAATGACTTGCGGTTTTTATTCTGAAACAATACCTTAGTTAAGACTTCAGAAGAGATTGAATTGGTCGGAGAAAGGCCACTCCCATCTTGCAGGCAGTTTTTAGGCAAAGTAACACCCTTTTTCAATAACCAATCTTGCAAAACCTGAAGACCTGTATTGGTATTGCCAGTCCCTAGTTGGTGATATCCAAGCATATTGAGCAAAGCTTCGGCATACAGATTAATACTATGGTAGTTTATTTCCTTAACAATTTCAGATAACGGGGGTGAATATTGAGTATGCAGTTCAATTACATTTACATCAAACTTAGTATGTTCCAGTTGAGCATTCAGAGACTTACCTGAGACTTTTACATTATTTTCTTGCAGTTTTTTATGTAAAGAAAAAGCCAAATAATAAGCAGGATCAGGTATTGAACCTTTAATGGAAAACTCAGGAACTCCTGCCGGGATGGTACCTTTCAAAAATTTTACTTCAGAAAACGGCCCTCCAAAAATATAGCCCTGGTCGCCTGAACCGGATTTACCGGTTTTCATTTCATTGATAAATTTCAGATAAGGTATAGAAGGTTCTGTCCTGAGTACAAGAGCTTGCTCCCCAACAATACCGGGTTTAAAAATCAAGCGATATTGGTTTTCATTTATATTAATACCTCCGGCACCTGCACCATAGTAATTGCCTATATCTGTCCAAATCCAACCATCCGGAATAGTATTGAAGGAAAACATTCCCGAATTGGCAATAATATTACCTTTTACTGAATTTATGCCTGCTGCTTTAATTTTCAAAAACCAAAGACTAAGTAAATCGTCAAAATTCGGATATTTAGCAAATCTGCTACTTCCCAATGTAGGGTCACCAAATCCTTGAATTATTATATCGCCTTCAAGAACATTATTGATAATCTTGCCGCTATAGCCAATGGTAGTTTTAAATGTAAAATCTTCACCCAATATGTCTAATGCGGCAGCTGAAGGAAGTAATTTCAGATTGGAAGCCGGACTTAAATACTTTTCAGAATGGTAGTTGCAAATTGGTTTGCCCAGTGTATCCAATAAGGTAAAAGAGATTTGACCATTTTTCAAATACTCGGATTTTGCTAATTCATCCAAAGCCTTATTAAGTTCTGTCGCTGGTGGACATATATTCACTAAAGAGGTAAAAACAACCCAGGTTGAAATAGCAAGTATCAACAGTTTAAACTTCATAAAAAGTAGCCGAAATAGAAAGTAACTACATTAAGACAAATATCCTCTAAGCAGAAGGTCTGCCGTGCGTGGGTTTGTAGCCAGAGGCACATCATGTACATCACATAGCCTCATGAGCATTTGTACATCGGGTTCGTGTGGATGTTTTCCAAGCGGATCTCTAAAAAATATAACCATATCCAACTCTTCCTGAGCTACCATAGCAGCAATTTGAGCGTCACCACCCATAGGACCGGAAAGCTTTGGGTCTACATTCAGTCCGGTTTTAACCACATACGAACCTGTGGTTCCGGTAGCTACAAACGAATATTCTTTAAGTTGTTCTACGCGTTGAGCCAGAAAATTGACCATATCGGCCTTTTTGCTATCGTGTGCAATAACTGCAATTTTTTTCGTTCGCTTCATTTAGGTACAATAAATATCTTTATAGGTTTCGAGCAGTATTAATTCAAAGAAAAAATTAATTCTCCACTATTTTTTTAAGTTTAGCTAGAGCTTTGGGCCATTTTTCATTAAAATAATCCAGATATTGTTCTGTAACATCTAATTCTACAACAACTTTAGTTTTATCATCAATTTCGCTAAAAATATAATTTTCTAAACTACCAGCCCACTCTTCAACCTCCGGGCCATTTGTAATTTCCTGGTCTCCATCAACTATACCATAATGACGTAGGGAAACAAATTTATTGGGAGAGTTTTTAACAATTTCAGAAACCATACCACCCCGCTTACCTTCCTGACTAATTCCCAGAAACAACATTTTAGAACCTTCTTCCCAATAGATCGGAAGAGCGTCG
>ERZ511473.1048-NODE-1048-length-28953-cov-4.721533_pt1 | contig 28953 bp, 28 predicted proteins | sample MGYA00374947_ERZ511473 | MGnify/ENA primary metagenome ERZ511473 (study PRJEB26303, sample SAMN06343854) | sediment metagenome | isolation source: hot spring sediment | place: Canada: British Columbia | collected 2012-09-26 ... | reverse complement strand
GCAAGAACATAAATACAGACCGCAAATAGCTTCTGCAAATAATTTTGCCTATTATTTATGTTTGTTGTTTTGACAATAATATCTCAGCGATTTATGTTTATGCAAATTATTGAAAGCAAAAACTTCTATCTAGTTGATTTTAATTTACTAGATTATGTTAGTGAACAAGACAAAAATTTTTTAAAAATGGTTATCAATGATGTAAGCGTAGGAAGCAAAACATACTACAAATTTCATCGCTTTTTTACAGTTGAGATTGTTTTATCACTAATATCCAACAATCAACTAAAAATTGCTCGTGAACTAATTGAGAATACTGTATTGTATCATATATTGTTTGATCATAAACCAGATACACCAAAACATCTAGATAAAGTGAAACAAATCTTCAAAGTTGAGTTAATGCCACATCAAAATAAATTTGTTCAGCATTACGGTGAATATAAGGATAATCTCAAACTAAGAGGTTATTATTTAGCTTTTGATGTTGGAACAGGTAAAACACTAACATCTCTATATACATCACTGGCCTATGGAACAAAAGTTATTGTTGTTTGTCCCAAAACACTTATATTAAATTGGCTAGATGAATTTGAGAAATTAACCAACATACCAAGAGAACAGGTTTGCGCTTTCCCTCTAGATCAACCAAACCATAATCATATTGCAATCATAACAAACTTTAATAATGTTTCAAAACTACATGTTCCGTGGAACTATAATGTTGAGAGAATTTTCCTTATCATAGATGAGGCTCAAGTCATAAGATATGCTGATACACATACAATGCAATCTCTATACAAATTTGTCATTGCTAACAACATTAATGATGTATTATTGCTATCTGGAACTCCAGTTAAAGGTAGATATGCTGAACTATCGGGAGCATTTTTATTGTTAGATCCTTTGTTTGATATGGACGCTTACCCTTATTTCATTAAAGCCTATAATTCAGCTTATGCTACACATGCTATAGATTTGATAAAGCATAGACTTAGTTTAAGTATGATCAGAGTAACAAGAAGTCAAATTAGTAGCAGTCTATCCTTACCACCGAAACATGAAATAGTTATAGAAACAAACGTAGATAATGTTAATAAATACACAATTGATGATATTATTGAGCAAGCCAGAGATCAGTCATCAGGTTGTCTGCAACAAGTAAATCAAAACTACAACACCTACAAACAAAACCTAATTGATGTGCTATCAAAAATAGAACAAGTTGATACAGATAATCAAATTAGTGATTATGTAAAAATGACTAGGGAAAACGTCGAACAAAATCAAATTAAATTAACAAGAGATTTAGTTTATGCTCGCAAACAAATCTATGATTTTCTGCAAAGTAGAAACGAACATACTTTAGCTGAACAATTTAACAAAGCAATGTCACAACTATTTATGAGCAAATTGATTTGTTTCACTAAAGAGTTAAGTAGTATATACAAACAAAGATTAATAGAGTTGGTGATGGAGTTATATGAAAAGAATATTAAGCTCATAAAAGATTTAGTTTCCAAGCAGGAAAGAATAATAATATTCACGAACTACAAATACACATTGGAAGCCATAAAACAAACTCTTGAAAAACATGGTATTAGGAATATTGTAACTGTTACAGGAGAACAATCTTTGAAAGAACGTAAAAAATCAATTCAAATATTCAAGCAACAACCAGGAACAATACTGATAGCAACATATGCATCTTTATCATTTGGCTTTACTTTAACAGAAGGCAGAATAGTTATATATGCAGACTTACCTTTTAGAGATGTAGATCTGCATCAGGCAATAGCCAGAGTATATAGATTCTCGCAAACAAAAGAGACATACATATACTATCTAAAACTAAATTCTGATAAAGTAACTATTCAACAAAAACAAGAATTATTAGTTGAAAAGTTTAAGGAAAAGGTGAAACAATTGTTTGAAGTTCCTGCTAGCAGAAACATTGATTGGAAGCATGTGCTAGCCTAGTAGTTTAGCAACTAAACTAAATTTTTTTGTATGAACATATATGCCTATGTATTAAGCAACTCACAATTTATTCAAATCAAAGATCCATTAGTTGATTTACCTAGTGATGTAAAAGATTTTACTATTGTAACAGAACAAGGAAAACCAATAGTTTACAAAAATTACATTGAAGGTATTTTATATGATGACAGGATTATATTAAACAAAAATCTAATAAGTGATTATTGCAGAGCAAATATCAAAGTAGTTGTAAGCAAAAATCTATCGTTTGCTTGTAAGTTTGAAACATCAAATAATGTAAACAATAAATGTAAAATCATTGATGAATTAACATATATACTGAATGATATACTTGGCAGTGTAAACAATAACTATCCTTGCTCATTAAAACTAGATGTATTAATCAATAACGATCAACTAATATTTGACAAAGGAATATTAGAATATGAAAACAAAGTTGTAGCTTTCTATATATCAACCGATGATAAAATCATTCAAAAAAATTACAACAACAATATAAAAGACAAGAGAATACTAATTGTTTTGTTTAATGAAGACAAATATCTCATACAAGATCATATCACATTATACTCAACAATAGAGTATGCGGATCTAGGTATTTGTATTGACATAACAATGCTTGAACAATAATACTAGACAAAACTCGTTTTTTGCTGTATACTATATATAATACTCTCAATTTGATTTATTATCATAGATCTTGCGGTATCTGTTGTTATAATTTTGTCAATCAATCCTAGCAGATAGTTTAAATTTGTTAGGACATCATCTATAGTATTTCGTAGAATATGCTTATTGTTATCTGGTAGATAAGTAAAAAGTCGTAAAATATTGGCAATGTTTGTAGCAAACTGATTTAACATTTCTAGTATGTTTTGTTCTGATCCCGATCCATCTTTAATTAAGTTTATTAGGTTATATAATTGCTGATTGATATCATCAAGATTGCCTAGCCATGTGAAAATAATAGAAACTTGTTCAGGATTACCAAAATGATAATAATCTTTTCTCAACAAATCAGATAGTATGCTATGTGAATTCTTGATAAGATTGGAAAAGTTAGTTGGGGTAATATTTGTAATGGGTGCAATACTGCTTTTGTTCTCATTTAGCAATTGTTCTGCTCTTCTAGCATACATTTGCTTTTCATCTGGTTTAGCTAACTGATGTGATAACACAAGACTTCTCTCTAGCACATTAACTACTAGAGTAATGTTATCCAAATCATTTGGTAGAACCCTATAGTATTTGATGACTCTTTTTTCTTGCAGATTATTTGCTTGCATATATTCATTCAATCTTTGTTCTAATCCCTGTTCTACTCGTTTATAAAGATCGTTGCTAGATGATTGAGGTGTGATTGTATTATTTGTAGATGGAGCTAGATCAACATCCGATATATTTACTAAACCTATTACTAGATTAAATGGAATAACCAAATTAGCTATCCTAATAGTTGTAGAATTGGATGCAGGTCGTAAATAAAATTCACTGTATCTACATAAAAATGGAAAATCAAAATCTAGGTCTAGCTCACTGCTATATCGGTCATTATAAACCATAATTACATCATCATTGTTAAACTTAATTAGTTTTGAGTTTCTTGTTACAAAAGTATTGAGTTTTAGTAGTGATTCTGTTGTCTGTTTATAATCAAACATACTACTAGATTCATTGGAGATATTTTCCATTGCAGACAAATAATTTCCATCACCATCTACAACATCTGTTCTTCTTTGTGTATTTGTATCTGGTTGTTGTAAATTGTGATTAAAAATAGCGATGGCTTTGTTTTTAGTATGCTGCGAAGCGTTACTCTTGAGTATTTCGATCACATCATCATATTTCTTAAAACTGTATTCATTCTCTGTAAGATAAATGTTTTGATCAACAAATATATTTGTTAAAACAGGAAAATCTGAATTGGGATTTATATTATCAACAGTAAGCGGAACTAGATATAAAGTTAATTCATTCTCTTGTTGAGCAATATAAGATAACAGAGATAGATCTACAGGCTTATAGTCTTGCATACAGAGGTTTAGTATATCATACAATGTGAGTACTAAATCATTTCTATAACTTTTTGTAAAGTAGCTTGCTTCAACATCATTAAAAGGTTGCGACAGAAATTTTATCTTTGAGATAGCAAAACTACTTATCAATTCGTTAAATTTATTAATAGTTTTGTTCATAATATCTGAAACTGATAAACGCTGTGAAGCGTATATAGTGCGAACATCAACAATAGGTAATAATGATCTATCCAGTTGAAATCTTAATTTGATTGACGGATAAGAGTTCGTATGCTCTATATCAAAGTCTGTGTAAGCAATACGATCTGAAATTCTTCTACCAAGACCTAGTATTGTATTTTGATACTTCCAAATATAGGAACCAAAAGCTTCATTCTCTATATCAGTAAGCAATCTATTGAAAGTATTTACTTTTTTGGTTATCACTTTGAGATCAATTGTTCTGTTAACAAATAAAACTGGAGCAGAACTATCACTATAATAACTGTCAACTCTAAAGTTGTAAGTTATACTGTTTGTGTCAACATACAATTCATCATACTCAACTTCAAGATTTTTGATACGATCTTTTACAAATGGACTGTATGCTTTTGCATCCACAATAAAAGTCATATTGTAAAGCAGCTGAAAGTATGGAAGAACATAGGCATCTAAACATAAGATTTAATTTCAATAACAAAAAACTATACATACCTTTGTTTCGTAGCTTTTACACTATTAAACTAAACTATCATCCACAGAGAGGATTACTAATTGATTTGTATATGGCTTTACCTAATCCGTTGCTTGCAAATAGGTTTCTTTCGTTGGGCAAAACATTCTATTTTGATGATAGACAAGCATTATACAGAGTATTAGTATGTAGACACTGGCCAAAAAGTTTGCATGAAGACAGAATGATGATAATAACACATTACGTTGTTCCATTTACTGAACTTAAATTCAAAGGAGAAAGAGATTATCCACCTGGTAATTGGAAGATAGCAGAAACAGGCTATGTTTATCTACTGGATTTATATGTTAAACCGCCTATGATTGTTTATATATTGTATTTTGAAAAACATTCAGGTTTGATACCATTGCGCATAAATCAGGGTTCTGTGTATGCACTCTATTATGATTTCGTTAAAGAGAGAAATTTTCGTAGCCTGTATCGTTTTGATGGTAATTATTATTTCAGATTTCAGAGAATATACAAGGGTAGACCACAAATGAAATTGGATAATCTGCAACAACTTTCACCAAAAATGCTTACACCATACTTTACTAGAACTGTAAGCAGAAATCTACTTAAATTCCTTGCGTAAAAAAAAACTAAATCAAATTCTGAGCTATAATTTCATCAAGTTTATCTCTAGTTAAATTTTCATGATATGAGTTTAGAAATTTTAATTGATTTAATACAAAACTTTTATCAATCTGATCATATAAACTATCTTGCCCAAAGAGCGATGTTACAGTTAGATTTGCTTTCAATTGTTGCATAATTGGTTCATCAACAGATTTTTTGAAAATATTAGATAATGTTTGCATGACATCATCAATACTTTCTTTCTGCATAGCCTTAATCAAATCATCTGCATAATTATTTAAGATATCTTCAACTTTCCTTATGTTTAACCTCTTTCTTAATGAAGGTATATTGTCACTACTATCTCCTGCTAATGCTAGATATATAGGATGCAATAAAGGATGCTTCAGTTTAATATCTAAATTTTTGCCTGTTAGTATTTTGTAGTCAACCTTTGTGTAATCTCCTATCAATTCATTCTCAACTTTTATGTTACGCCTACGATATATGAATAAGTTATTGTAGGCTAGCAATTGTATGTAATCTTTATCCCAACTAACAATGAAGTAAGCATTCGTGTTTTTTACATATGTTTTTAGTATAAGATATGGTATGTAATCACTATCCATATTCCTACTTATAACAAAAACTGTATTTGGAAAATTATTGTTTATTATGTTTTGTATCAGTTTGTAGAAGTATCTCTTTGCTACAGATTTTATCTCATTAACATTAAACTCACCGTACTTAGCTTTGAGAAATTTGATTAATTGTGTAGACGGTAATGTTTTGAGTATTTGTCTATGCTGCTTATATTTTGGCATTATTTTAAGTATTTTATTTGGAGTACCAAAGTTAGTGTATAAAATGATGGTTGGATGCTTCAAATTATTTTTCTGTGATTCTTGAACTAGATACTGTTGGAAGTTAAATAGAGAATACAACACTTCCTGAGCAGACTTTCTTAATTGGCCAAGAAAATCATTAATGTCAGCATATAAGCTATCATAGTAGAGATCAAAGAATAAATTGTCAATATCCAGGAAGACAGTAATTTTCTCAAACCTTGAATCGATAGCATCCACTATGTTTTTTGCATCTAGAGTAGATAACCGAAACATATACAAAAATTTAGTGTAGTTGTATTTAGAAACTCTTGACAAAATACAATCATTTGGTTAGTCTTACCATGGAACCTAAATAGGTTTGCAAAACTATTTACTTAAACATAGCTAAATTTTCTTTGATGGACGAAAAAGAGTATCTTTCACAGGACAATTTTCAAAATTTTGATGAATATGAAGATATACAGGAAGATGAATTGGTTAAACAAGATGAGGTAATTAATGAACCTGATTTGCCACAGGACGAAGAACAATATGAATCTGATAATATTAAAGTTGATGATGAAGAAGAAGAAGTGATAAACAATGAGGAAGAGGATATTGTGATAGATATAGATGAGGATGATAACAATGAGGAAGTAGAGGATGAAAATGAAGAAGAAGATGCAATAACCAATAATGAGGAAGTAGATAATCTAGATGATTTTGATTTTGATTTTATGGATGAACAAGAGGATGAAGAAACTAAAGAAGAAAGTGACGTTGAAGTATTGGATTTAAGTGATCTATACATGGAAGATGAAACACCCAATGCAGAGGAAACAGATCTAGATGATCTAGACAACTTAGCTGACTTCAACTTTGATGATAAATTTGATTTTGAATCTGAAAGTGAAACTCTTGAATCAGAAGAAGAACAAGCCGAAACAGAAGATTATGATACTCAAATAGTAGAGGTGGATAACAGTAATGATGATAGTCTTATGATTGCTGGAACATTTACGCCGAACAATCAATTCGTAAACATATACGCAACAAATGATAGCCTATTCATATCATCACTATTCATATCTCCTGTAATCAAAGTTGATTTGAATGAAAAAAGACTTGAAGTAACTTCTGTTATTCCAACAGAGGCAAACAAATGTGAATATACCATTTATAAGAAAAATGATAATGAGTATGCTGTGTATATACCATCTGCTAACCTAACTGTCATAATAGATAGGGAAGGTAATGTTAATGTAGTAGATTATGCTCCAGAGGGAGATGTTACATCACAATCTGACTTCAATGATTTACTTGTAGAAGTTTTACAAAATAGAAATAGGGAGGAGTAAAAATGTCTAGAATAGGTAATGCAAATGATATATTACTATCTTCAATCTACCATCACTTTTTTAGTAATGTAACAAAACTTACGACTCCGTCATTCTCATTAAACATCGAAAACGAACAAAAAATCAATCTAGATGACATTGAAAAACAGCTAAGTTTTGCAACAATAAATCTCAAGAATGAACAAATAACAATCAAAATCAAAACAAATAAGGAAACACGTTTTGATAAACTTATACAGGACATAGTTTTTGCTATAAACTTAATCCTAGGTAGATTGTATAGACTATCATTAATGAATGTGAATGTTGCTCAGATGACTATAAGTACGACAGGCTTTGCTGAAAAGATTGATATACCCATAACAAATACGGATTTGTTACGCAAACTTGTTAAAGATAGAGTTGCATTCAGATTATTGAGACCAAAGAGTATTTTTGGTATCTATAAATTGTTTGATCCTAATGCAGAAAATTCCTTACTAGATTTAATATCATACAACATATACAAATTGAAAGCATACGATTCTATACTAGCCAAAGAATCTAGTGCAGAACAACCTGCAACAAAAACAGAATCTAAGATAAAACTGAACATAAACGATAAATATGATAGAACAAGGCTAGTGATGGCTTTCGTTTATGCTATATTGTATGCAAAAACGAAGAATAAGATATTTGCTCAGGAGATGTATAACAAATTGGAATACCTGAAAGTTATGGATTATATTAACAGTGATGATAGAAAAGATTTAACTAATATAACTCGTTCTATTGTGAGCAAACATCCTCTAGCAACTAGCGATATTGTTAGCAACATACCTTCGATTATTAGCAAACTAGATAAAAAGCAACTAGACAAAATCAAAAAACTTAATGTAACTAAAGATGAATACGATGATGTAGGAAATTGGTTCGCTGCTGCTCTGATAATAGATCTATTAATGTCGTAAAAACTTTTTTTGTATTGTTTTTTCTATAACTGCAACATTTACTTTTCACAATTGATTGATAGGATGTGTCATTAGCAAAACATACCACAGTATAGGTTCTGCATTAATTTGATTCTCTATAAACAGAGGAAATATCATTGTTAACATAGAACTTTTGAAACCATATGTACTTAGAAACTTGTATTTGTAGGTAGTTAAAAATTCTTGTAATACTTTTACATTTTTTTGTCTTGTTATTATAACTACTTCTTTTCTTGCAAAGTCAAATTGTACGTTACTTTTTAAATTCAAACAGTATAATGTTAGGTGTATGAAATATTTTTGAAAATGATTAGGTATTTTATATAGGTGCCTACGTATTACATATTCAATGCCGGTTAATATCCTATTAATGTTGTAACTAATCTTATAGATCAAAATAATTTTGTTATTACTAAGTCTAATCGTGATATAATCGTCTACTATTCTGTATAATGTATGCATATAAAAAAATTTAGATTATTTCTTCATTATTTTCTCGAATAACTGCATTTGTAATTTTATCAATGTATCTAGATTATACTGATTCTGAATTGTTGGTCTATTGAAATTTAGTAAATGATTATACATTCTAAGCATTTTCATGAGCTCTTCCTTTCTTCTGTCTGACATACATATAAATTTAGATGACTTTTTGCATTAGTCAAGTAAACTATCAAATCATATAAACACCAGAGCCATACAACTTTAACATCGCTTAATGTTTGATATGCTCTACCGTTATGATAAATTGAAACACAATAATTCTTTTTTGAGTTAGCAACATAAACTTTGAAATTTTTTAACTTATTGGCTACATTAATAACTTCCAAAGGTAGTTTATCCTTTGATTGATGTGTATCCAACTTATCTTGATGCAATACAACATTAGCTATAAACCTAAGAGCATAATCTACATCATGATATTTAAATGTTGGACTATATATCTTATCAGACAAATTTAAAAAGCGCTTATCTACTGTAATTAGTTTGTTCTCATAATCAATTTGCAGACCAAAATCATGAATAAATTTTTGTATTTTGTCTGCTTGCTTCATGATAAAAAATTTAGTGTGATTGTAAAAGTTTATCTCAAAAGAGCAATTGTATGGTAAAAACAATAGTTTTGGTTGTAACATCCTGTAGTATACCTATACTGTCTCACAAGCAAGTTTATTATTGAGATATCTAGCAGACAAAAAAATTATCTTAACAAAATCAAATAAGTTAATATCTTAATCACCGTATTAGGTTCTGTACATAGTTTATTTACTGTATATAGTTTAGTTACAATACGATTTAAATAATTAAATCTCATAGTTACATGTTTATCATCACCAGGATTTATTACAGTCGATGTAATAGAACGTGATATTATATCTAATCTTAATGCTGTACAAAACTTAGGTAGTGCAAAGATCGAGTGCAATCTATCAACAAATGATGCAATAGATTTGTATTTTGCTTTTAAATCTCTTACGTCAAGTAGAATGGCATCATACGCTATCGGATTATCTAGATACTTATATCGTGGTATAGGAGTAATGGATTTATACATTAAACTGTAATACAGATATTCAGCTACATTTGAAAATCCTTTACGTTTCTGATGCTTGATACAATCGCTATATAAACCAATAGTTGGAATGTCAACACGCAAATTAAACAGGTCAATTCCCAATATAAATTGGTCATATGAAGCACCTAGCACAGCATTAACCAATTCAATGTTATTTATTTTTTCTGCAAAATTGAAAACCATTTCCGTAACAGATAAATTTAGATTTGTTTTTGGTTTTTCAAATAACGCTGCTTTGCACATATTTGTCTGTGGTGATTTTGAAAAAGCATTTGCTTATTTGGATTATTTGAGAAAAAAATTAAGACCTATGTTTGTAAAAAAAAAGAAATACATTTGCAAGGAACTAACGCCAGTAGTAAACCCTAACTTTACCTGGATATACTTCGTTCAAAACCTGTATACGTCCATTATCACTATCCAATGTATATTCCAATTTCTTAATTAACATACCTCCTATAAAGTTAGTGCTTGGATCTGTTATCTGACTGCTAAAGTTTATAACTTCTATCTTTTTTGTATCACTTAAGTTTATGTCTGTAGGTATGTCAATCACGAATGTATCTCTAGCATAGAATGTATCAATATTAATCTCTTGTATATGAAACAATATCAATTCATCAATACTAGTAGGAACCAATAAAGGTTCTGCAGTTACATCATTCTTGAGAAATATCTTAACAATTACACCTCTAATTGGAATGTAAGTTATCAAATCAACAAACTTAATGTAGGGCATATCAACATATACAGACCAATCACTTCTAAAAGTTTGTTCCTGACTATCAACAATTATGTTCTGTGTCCATGATGCAGCATCTATTCTAACATAAGCATGCATATTTATAACTAATCCAACTTGATTAGTTTGTCCAGAAACGGGATAAACCTTTACTGTTTCTGTATCATCTCTGAGTGTATTGTATAAATCAATGCTACCAAGCAAATCGTTATTTTCTGCAGCAACGAATAATTCTCTAGGTAGATATATTATGTAAGGAATTTTGATTAGGTGATATCTACCAACTGTGAATAGATTTGTTATGGTTGTTTGACTTTCAATCATCTGAGCCTGTGTGCTATAATGCAAAGCCAAATCCATTTGATAGGGCAATCTAGTTATGTGAGCTACAATTTCAACTTGAAAGTTCGTATAACCTGCTACATTTGTATTGTTATCAGATAAGTTTATTAGTGAGTCATCTCTAGCAGCAAGGTATAATTTTATTAAAGGTTGTTCAAAACCTGAAGCATGAAACTGACCTAAAAACGGTTGCTCATATCTATCCATTATTTTTTCATCAAAAACAACACAAAATGGTTTAGGTAAACCTCTGGCTAGCAATTCACTGTATGAAGCAATTATAGATGGTTGACCAGATAGGAATATAATTCTATCAAGTCTTGTTTTATTATTCTCGAAATCTATAAATTCAACATCTCTATCAAACAACCTTTTCAAAATATACGATGCATACTGTTTGACATTGCTTGCAGTGTATCTAACAATAAAGCTTTGTTTATTTTGCAGTAACAACATTGACAAACAAGCTACAAAGTAAAATGTCAACTGTAACTGTAAATATAAACGCTTTGTATACTTTATATCTTGATAAAATTGTAGAAGAGTTTGGAAGGAAGACTAAACCAGAAAATTTTGCAGTAGCTGAATTTTCAACTCTTGACCTGGAAAGAGGTTTTAAAATTGGAGACTTAGAAAATCTTGTTAGCAGAGATACAAAAGTCATTATACAACATAGTAGTGGTCAGTTATATTTAGTTGATACTCAAGTTTTAAAAGAACCAGTTGATATAATAAAACAATGTGGGGACTTAAATAAGTTTTATGATTCAATGCATCGTAAATTGATGAATGCGGTTAAGGAAGAAGAACACAAACAAAAATTTGTTGACTACGGAGCATTACATCTATCAATACTAAGATTCTTCATCTATACTCATGGTTCTAAACAAGTAGCAAGAATCATATCAAACAAAATGATAATGGGACAAAATCTAATTGCAAGACTAGGTTTTAAATTCCTATTTGGAAGATCATTAATCTATCAAAAGATAGAGAAATTTAGACAAGCACCGATGGAATTAAATGATATGGAAATGATAACTGTTTTAAGTTTTGCATTAGTGTATAATGGTCAAGAACTTAAAAAATATCAACAAATGTTAATTAAAGAAAACATATCATTGGATAGTTTTGCATATCAATTAATTAAAATTGAACAAACTGAGGAAAATACAAAACAGGATAATATCAAACAAAATGATAGTGAAACTGCTCCAAAACAAAACACAGGAGACAAAATACATCCAGTAACAATAGCAACTTTAGTTGTAGTAGCAATTGCTAGCATTGCTGCTGTAGGATATCTCATAATGCGCTTCATCGAATTTGTTAAACATGCTTTCACTACTGTAACAGACACAATAAGCAATATAATAACTGACAACAAAATATTGATATTTGCTGCTGTTATAGCACTAGCGTATATTTTCAGAGATGTTCCACTATATTGGATTACAGTCAAAGCATTAAAAGAACAAAAGAGTCATCAACAACAGGATGATATACAAAACAGAGATAGGAGAGATAGATTTAATGAAAACAGAGAACATAGAGATTATTATAAACAAAAATATCAAGAGCACGAACAAAAATACAATCAACTTGTAAACCAAAAAATAGAGACATTACCTAGATTGGTAATTGTTTCAACATAATTTTTTTTACTTTTTTAACGAAATTTAGGCAAGAAGTCTCCATCCGCTACAGGGTGGAGATGAATTGCCTATTGACAAAATGCAAAATAAGGAGTATATTATATATTGCTTAGCGATAACCAAGCTAAGCGTAGGGCTGGAACGGTCCGAACTTATGCCTGTGGAGGAGCGTATAGCTCCGATGAAGCAGGAAGCTCCATCTTCTATAAGATGGAGCAGTTCACCGTAAGCACTAATACTCTATGATGAAACTGGGCGATATACTCAAAGATTTTATTAAGACTGATATTAGTTGTGATGTTTTTGGTTTATTGATTGATGATTGTATATTAGTCAGAAGCAAATATGCTCACTTGATTGAGGAGATCGAGCAAAAATACAACAAGCCAACTTACATTGTTGATGGTATTGTAGACTACAGCAAAGGACAACCTTTATACACTACAGATCTCAAAAACACAAACAGCAACAATGTATAATGTTATCTACCAAAAGTAATCAAAAGCCAAGAATTGTAAGAATACCTTATATCCGATCTAGCGATCAAAAGATATTTCTACTTGATTTAACCTTTAACACCTATAATACAATAAAGTCACTTATAAACAATTACATAAAACCAAGGCTAAGACCAACAGTTGTTATTCCAAAACTAACTATAACTAATCAGAACGCATACACAGAATATCGTAAAGCCTTAATACAACAGGGTATTACAGTTTTAAATTGGAGAACAAAAATTCCTATGCTATCACAAAGTAATGATGATGTGTCAGAACCAGAGAAAGCATATAACAAACTTAGTTTGACTGTTGCTAACTTCATAGACTTAACACTAATATTTAGCAGTTTACATAACTATTATCAATCCAGATACATACAACTAAACAGAACATTAACCAAAATAATTGAGAATCATTTTGTTTTGCAACAAAACAGTAATAACATTTTAGTATTGATATTTGATCCTCAGTTCGCAGCAAATATACTAAACATAAACAATATCAGAAGTGATATTATCGGTAAAATTCTCTATTATGGAAGCAATTGGCTTAGTTTGTTTTCGGAAATATACGTAGCAATAGTTACAAGTAGAGGCTACGATAATGATGTAAAAATGCAAATACTTAAACTAATAAATGTTAGCAGACAACCTTATTTGCTTATAGGAATTTTGGATAAATATCTTAAAAAGTTTGCTCCCGAGGAGACAGATAAACAAACAACTACTACAAACAAATTATACTCAATAGCAGATCAAAATGTTACAAACTATAAACCGATTAACAAAACAGAATATCAATTCAAAAAGTTTATATCTGCTTCACATACATTAAATATCTCACTAGAGAGAAAACATATACCCGATGTTAGCAGCATAACATTCGAGAGAAAAGAATTGCATATACCAACATTCTCTAGATTTTTAACTCAGAAAGATGAGAGAATCATAAGGAATGATAGGATTGAACAATATAGCACCATAATACCTGCAATGATTAGAATTATGGAAGATCAAGGTATAAAGATTAAGAAAGTTGACATTGATCATGTTAAACCATTTAACAATAACAGAGTTACATTAGTCTCAAAAGTTAGATTTCACATACATCTACCGGGAGGTCAAGAAGATATACTAGAGGTTGAACTGCCTCAGTTAATTGACAACTATTACTTCTATGTTAATGGTCGTAGAAAGATAATGACTTATCAGTTACTTTCAGATCCAATAACGATTGTAAAACCATACACAGTTAGGATACATACAATGTATCAGGTTGCAACAATAACATACAATCCTAAAAAACAAACATCAAAAATATACACAGTTGGAGTTGAACTTAATCCTGCCATATTGTTTATGGTTCATGGTAGAAAGAAGTTCTTCAATTTATTTGGTTGGGATTATGAAATAGTTTAAGCAGTTTTTTTGTTAAGCTTCTTCATAAATATCTATTGTAATTCTTTTATATCTCAATCGGAACAGCGGATCAATATATCGTGGTGGCTTTCTTATAACTTTTATGTTAGCATTTGGTCCTAATTGTCTCCTAACAAATTGTACAATGCTAGACAAATCAACTTCATTTGAACTATTATTTAGTAAGATGTAATACGGCCTAGACGAATTACTCATATCTCTAAATTTAGTGTAGTTGCTATTACATAAAAAAATCCTAATGTTAAGATTCTACTCTAAATACACCTTTTATAAACTCTCTTACATATGCTCCTGTATACGAATCAATTGTTTTGCTAGCTAACATAGTTGGAATTAGATTATGTCTCAGAGCAATTACAATCAACTTAATAGTTGTAGCTAAAACTTTACTGTTAACAAATTTCTCATTAAAAGGTAATTCATACAAAGATCTCAAATAGTGATATTGGTCTACAAACTTATATTTTTCATCTATCATGCTAACCAGAATAGTGTCATATATGTTGTATGCAATAACTAAGCTTGGGTCTTCATCCCAGATTTGTTTTAAGGATTTGTTTAGTTTTACTTTGCTAGATTTTAATTCTAATTTTGAGACATTATCCAAAGAGTAAGATGTTAGATCTGGTTTTATATTGCGATACATCTTTAGCAAATCTATTGTTGCACCATAGACCAAGTCACAATCTATACCCACATTCTTTTCATCATTCACTTTACAGGGAATAATGGAACTATCGTTTGTTAGCTTTATGTATCTGTTTATGATGTATGCTACGTCAAAGCCCACATTCCAACCAACATACAAAGCAAACTCATCTTTTATCTTATTGGTTATATGAACAACTAAATCCTTTTCATTTTCGAAAGCAATCAATTCAATTTCTTGACTAACTTGTTCTGGTAAATATTTTTTTACTGTTTGTAAATCTATATGTTTTGTTTGCAAGTAACAACTATATATTTTGTTCTTATTGTTATCCATATAACTGTAACATATGATGGGTCTATCAGCTGTAACTGGATCTGGAAATTCTCCTTCATTGTTTAAAACTTCTATATCCAAATATGCATAAGTGGGTTTGTGAAACGATCTATTTCTAGATATTGATAGAAATAATGCAAAATTCTGAACTAAACTGCCCTCTATAACTCCAAATGAAGAGCTTTTACCGTTTATATTTTTTATGTAGTCGCTAAGTATTTTATTGTAGTTTCTGCTAACAATTCTGAGTTCTTTTTTATCTCCTGTTACAAATGTAGCGAAATTGAATTTTTTGTCTGCATCAAAATTATGTACAAAAGTTTGAATTGGTAATCCGATAATCTTTTTGCCTGCTTCAGGTTTGTATAAACATAACAACATATAATTTTCATGTTCAAAGCAGGATATTATATCATATCCATCTAAATCAATATCCAAATCTAAATTCTTAGCACTATCATATTCTGATTGTAAGAACTCTAGTTGCTTTGATGCTTCTACTTTGCTTGCTGTATCTATGTAGACTAGATTTGGATTATTTGTTGCTTGCTTAAATGTATCCAAAATATGATTTATGATATCTTCTTCTCTACTTCTCAAATAGTAAGCAGGATGATATGTTGCATAAATTTCTATCTTTTGTTTAGTATTCCTATCCAAAACAGTATCTATAAATCCTTTTTGTGATGCTTTGATATGCTTAAGTTGGTAAATTTTACATATTTGTTGCAAGCCTCTATTACCTAGTGTAATAATTTTAACTGGCATATATTTTTGTATTTGATTAATGATGTTTGGTCTACATTTTGTTAGTACAGTATCATTTGGAGTTTCATTCTTATCTGGATGACATAAAACACTATTTGTTATCACAATATTGTAGTTTTTGATTTGTTTTATAATGTTGCGAATTATGGAGCCTGATTTACCTGTAAATGGCTTACCGGTTTTTGCTTCTGTGTAGCCTGGTGCTTCACCAATTAACATAATAGTTTGATCTGAACCATTATCTATGTAATCCTCCATAACAATAGGACGATCTCTTAACATACATGAAGCACAGCTATCAAACTTCATACAAAAAAATTTAGTATTGTTGCTACTTTATATTTTTAAGTATAGGATGACCTAGCACTAAAATTTTTTGAGCATCCTCTTTAACTTCAAATTCATTTTCAAGTTTCATTAACTCCTCTATGAATCGTTTTCTATAGTTACTTGGAGCTTGGAAACCTCCTGCTAGAGGATTGAATGATGGTGTTCCATCTTCTGTTGTTGATGAAAACAATAAAACAGGTATGAGATCAATGACAGTCATATTTACATCAACATACTTTGGATGACCTGAAATAAAAGTCTCTTTAGATGGAGTAAAACTAATGTTTTGAACTGCAGCTAGTGGTATAAAAACTTGTCCTGGAACTAGACATGAAAACATATAAGGTGGAGCAGTAAATAATCTGCTTAGAAATGTTCCAGATTTAAGAAATTGAGATATAGCATCATCATTACTAGACCAATAATCACTCCATAAAGTAGGAGCAGATATCATATACAAGCCAATAAGAGGTATTAATATATTCTCAGTAAATTCATTGAAACTGTTTGCAACAAATCTCATATTAATGTTGACTGATAGTAAGTATGTGCTACTCTCATATGCTTGAGGATATGCTGGTTGTTTAGCTAACACTAAATTTCTAATAATGTCAGTTATTTTGTTTAAACCACTATCTAGGCTAGTAAATATTTGATTTGGTATCAGTTGGTTAATAGTATCTGTAAGCAATTTACCAATAGCAGCTAATATTGCTACATTTGCAATAATACCCGATGTCATCTCTATACCAAAATTCAATAATTGTATACCTGCATCATTTTCTAATGTATTGTTGTATTGCAGGCTGATATCCAGTTCTCTAGCTAAGTACACTAAGTTACTTACATTTTTTAGTTTGTTTTTTGCCCTAGTTAATTGTTTGCTGAAACTGTTTGTTGTAAATTTTGTTACACCTGTAAAATTTACACCTTCCCTTAAATATTGTTCAAGAACTTTGAAATGCTCCAATATAAGATGTGGAATTGAATCAGCTACTCGCAATCCGTCTACACCTTTGAACCAATTTACTAAATTTGTATAGCCGGGATCATTAGCAAGCAACATAACTATTAATAGCGTTTTGATTTTATTATTCAATCTAGAAGTGTCAATATCTTTTTGATAAAATGGTTTGAATAATACCCAGTTTGATGTTGCTAGCACATCAAGATGTTGTTGATACAAAAAGTAATCAATATCTTTATATCTGTCTGATACATCTTTACCGACAAAAGCAAAGTTACCCAATTTAAACATGATTACGATGCTTATACAACATATCTAAACTTAGTTATATGCTATCAGATACATTGATTAAACATATATTCCGCGATAATGTTATTTTACCATCCGTGTATGTATTTAAAGATCCCTACCTCTTTGAGATAGATTTAATTGATGGCTTCTTTCAAACTATGAGATATTTATCACCAAATGTTAGAAAGTTTGATAGGTTAGTTGACTTCATTAAATCAGATCAATACAATAACATTTTGAGTAGTGATTTTGGTATCATGGCTAGCAGAGATAAGAAATCACTGATGATAGAATTTCACAAAAAATTCAAAACAAACTACATAGCAGAAATAAATAAAAGAATATTGAGAGCAGATTATTTTGATCAAACGGAGATTAAAGATATGACCACAGATTCAATAATTGTTTTGTGTAGTGAACAAAAAATTAAAGACTATATTACAATATTGAATAAAAATTATCATATTCGCATTACAAGATATGAGGTTATACTATCAAAATTGATTAGTCATAGGACTATTATGGTTATATAGTATTGATTACTTTTTTCCGCCTTTGTTCTTCTTCTTCTTGCGCTCCATAATAAAATGTTTGCTATTTTTTATACAATACAAAGCAATACCAAACATGCAAAAGAGTAAGTTTGAAGAGCTTCGCAAGAGAGTCAGAGTTTATCTACCTCAAAGTAATCAATACGTAACAGTAAAAGAACCACTAGCAAAACAAAGAATAAATATCATGAACAATCTTTTAGCATTGCAAACAGCTGGTAATGTAGATAAGGAAGAACAAAGTCTAGAGAGAATAAAGTTCCTGTATAAAATCATAGATAATTATGTTGAGAATTGCGTAGAAGAATATGATCAAGTTAGTCAAAAAATCACACTAGAAGAAAAAAATTATCTCATATTACCAATAATTGAGTTGCTAGCAACATTAACTGTTATTGAAGTAAAGGAATATTGTTCCAAATGCAACAGTGAAAATAATTTTGTGCTCACATATGATTTGAATTTATTCAACGATCCCAATATTGACATACTTGAACATATAAAAAACCTAAGAGAGCAATTCGAGATAGAGAAACCTATCTATCCACTGATTTTTGAATTACCAGATAAGAGTCTTGAACCAACAGATATAAATATAAATGTGGAAAATCTAGATATTAGGATAAAAGTTGGCTTTCCATTGGCTTGTATAAATATTGAGGATGCAATAAATGCTCCCTTTACAAATTTTGAGTATGTTCACAGTCTATATGTATTTGAAACTGGACCTCAGGAGAAAATTAAACTGATGTATAATGCTACAAGCGGAAACACATCTGTATTAAGAGATTTACCTGAAAGTCTAGTCAAAATCATAACAAGAAAACTCAACAAAGCTATTGAACCTTATCGACAGGAAAGAATTAATTTAAAGTATATGTTTACGTGTCAGGAATGTGGAAATCAAAATGAAGTCACATTTGAACCTGTACAACATTTTTTCAGCATCTTCATACAGTAAAATTAAGTCCAATGACATTATTGAGCGATGCTCTTGTTTTGGAAATTAAGGATTTAGATATTTTTAATTTACCTGCTAGTTTTATGATTATATTTCATGTTCAAGCAACTAAAATTGTAGAGAAACAAAAAGAATTAGAACATAAATTATCCAGTCAATCTAAACAAAAAATTAATCATCCTTTTGCATTGTGAAATTTTTTGTCTAAATGTTATATAAAGCAATTAACAGCAACTAAGAATATGCAGATGTTGCGAGAACAAATACAGAAAAGCATACAAAAATATTGGAATTTTGACAAAAAAATATTTATTGTAAATGGAAATTACATTATAAAAGAGTTATCTGATGTAGAAGTGGAATTTGTTAATGAATTATATCTGTTAGTCTTTGATGCAAACAATAAAGATAGTTGTTTAATAACAGGTGTTGCTGATACACAAATTGTAGTACATGTTCCATATGCTATAGCTGCACTAACATTTGAACAACTACATCAAAACCTACTTAACAACAAAAGTTTTTGGGCTAAAATTAATCTCTATCAAAATATTGGTATGCTCACTTTATCTCAGGTATTGAAGATAGAGAAAAGAAATCCGATCCCAGTTTACAACTGGTCAAGTGCTCCCCTTGTTTTGGAAAACAGAGCTATCATTAAAGGTTTTACACGTAACGAACCTTTGTTAGTTACAGCAAATGGAAGATCAGCTAAAGATCAACTTGATAACGAGTACAAGAGCATAAGTTTAACGTCTATGCTGGATATTATCTTGCGAAAGAATGATTTACGATTGTAGAGGGTAAGTTTAGTTTTTGTTACAAAGTGTGTGAAAATTTCCAGAACATTGTCTAGCAACACCCTGACCGACCTTCCACTCTGAAAGAGGAAGAGGTCTTGCTTTGCTTGTCCTCCTATCCCAATCCTATTAGCAAGCTAAATGTTTTTTTGTATTACATACATTTAGATTAGTTTCCTGCTGCAACATACCTAAATTTATTAGCATGACAACCAAAGTTAACAAGGAGCGGATTTATCAAATTTTCAAAACATTGCAAGGCGAAGGAGCATATATAGGATTACCTGTATTGTTAATCAGATTTGCTAGTTGTAATCTAAGATGTAAATTTTGTGATAGCTATGAGAATTGGTCAAATCCAGGTAAAGATTTTAGTCCTGAGGAATTGATAAATTACATATTAACAAACTATATAGTTGATTCTGTTCAGAATGTTAGTTATGAGCTAAATGATTATTTGCTTATGTTTACTGGTGGAGAACCTTTAATGACAGAAGATAGACAAGCATTTATAGTTGAAGTATCAAAACTATGGAATGAATATAGTGGAAAAGATTTTGTTATAATAGAAACAAATGGAACAAACCCTATAATAGATGACTTTGTTTATTGCAATAACATAAAATTTCATTTTAGCATATCACCAAAAGAAACGAGATATCAACATAAGTATGTGGATACGTATCCAAAACTCGTAGATCAGTTAAACAATATGAATGTAAACAACATAAGCTTTTCCCTTAAATTTGTTTATGAAAGTTCAGAATCACAGGAGTTTATCTTGCAATTAGCAGAAAAAGTAAGAAATAAAGCAATTGGCATATTTGTTATGCCAGAAGGAGCAACGAGAGAAAAACAATTAAGAAATAGTTATGAGACACTATTATTCTGCGCAAAACATAATTTGATATTCAGTCCCAGATTGCATATTTTACAGGATTTCACGGAGAAAGAATTCATAGGATAAAATTTTTTGTTTATTGCAAGCACAAAAATTTGATATGTCTGTAGCAATTGTTCAACAGGATACAAGAACGCTAGATCAACTAATGAATAATGAAAATTATTTATTTGTCTTTGATGACATTTATAAATACACACCCGATAGAATAAAGTATCTCTTTCCAGGTTTTGCTATTACAGGTAGTTTTGACTTCATAGGACCATTAAAGGGATTTCTACCTGCAGTTACAGTGACATCTGCTCCAAATGATATTGTTGTTACAATACAACCTGGGCTAGCTCAATGTGAAAGTTTTGGACTAATAATACCTAAACCAAAAGCATTTACAATAACACAAACTGAGATAGATAGTTACAAAACACAAAACAATATAACAACAAATCTATTTACAACTTATCTCTGTGTGCAAACAAATATAATAGGATGTAATGATGGTATCAAAACAACGAACATGGAATGGGTTCTATCTACTAGATCTGAATGTAAAAGATTTGACTCAACTACTACTCCAAATTGTAGAATACCTATACTAGCACTAGATATAGACACTTCTACAACTACATATAGTACATCTGTTAATATTCCACTGACAGCTGAGTTGTATCCATAATTTTTTGCAAAAAAATAATTAGGAATAAGGGAATTGTTCAGTTGTGAAAGTTTCGTTTGCTTCAGTATTATTTGTATTAAGGTTTATGCTTTCTTTTGTTAACATCTCATAAAACTTTTCTCCGAGTATTTGCTTTATGAGATTATCAAAATTAACATTCTTTTGCAATTGTATAGACTGCATTGTAGATAGAGATGAAAATATCTCAGACAGTGTGCTAAATATCAGATTTACAGGTTTCGTTAATTCAATTTTGAGTAGTTCTGCATACATATAGTAAAGATCTTTATCTAGCAAATACATGTAATACAACACAAGTTTTGTTAATGCTTGATTAATTGGTTCTTGTAACATTATTATTTTCTCTAGAAAGTAGCTAGACACTATTCCTAATAGAGCTGTTTCTGTTTCTTGTATTAGATGTGAAGCTGGTAAGCCAGCTACCTTCCCTATGATACTTTGTAGCATATCGGATAAAGATTGCAAGTTTGGATTATATTCTCCTATAGGTGTAAAACCTTCAATGTTAAAATATTTTTGTCCATTCTTTGTCGGTATGATAAGTATGTTGTATGGTGTTAAGAATTTGGGAAATGTCTGAGCTGGTATAATATCATTAACTGGAATTAATTCGCTTTTAAACATTGTGAGTGCTTGCTGCAAATAATGTGATACATGAGCATTAGATAGATTAGAAACTTCCACAGTAACATTTAATACCTTTCTTTCGTTGATAATGTCTGTAGCTATCTTCTGTAGCAACAAATTATATAAGTTACTCAGACTAATAATGTCTTTTATTAAACCTTCATCATAAGGTTTAGGAAAATTAAACTCAACAATCTTATTTACAGGAACTAAAAAGATGTTCTCACTAAAATGATCTGCTAAATCTTGTTTAATTTTCTTTAGCATTTCTTCATTGCCTTCAAATATAGCATTCGCAAGAGCATTTGTTATATTCCTTAGCAATTGCTCTCTTTCTGGATTATTTTGTTCTCTGTTAATAGGTGTATTCAAATCTTGAGTAAATGGATTACCCACAACAAGATAAGCAATTGTTAATTTACCTAGAGTAAGAGCTCTAACTCTTGTTTTGTTAACAATATGTGCTTTATATAACATTGTGTGTCTGTGAAACTTATTATTGCTTATTGTGACTTTAATGTTTTCGTTTTTTTTGTTACTACTCTGTAGATTTCGCAATTGCATGAAAGCAAAATCATAATCTTGTGTATTCTCTATATAAACATAACTTTCTTTGTTTACATTTAGTAGTTTCTCAATGTTACTGTAGTCAACTAGCCAAACATAACATTTTCCATCTACTATAAGTGTAGATAGTACTTCATAGATTATATTGTTTAAGTCTAGCGATTTTGTTAAGTTAAATACTATGTCTTTGTCTATTTCCATATCAAGAGTTATGATATATCTATCGCCATTATATAGTTGAGGTGCTAAATTGGTCATATATATTTCAAATATTCTTTGCAATATAGGATTTCCATTTAGTGTTTCAATTGTTATGCTTGTTTGATTTGTGCTTCTTAATATATTGTTCAAATCAGATTTCAGAGTAGGAGCTATTTCTTCTAAAACTCTTAACAATCTTTCTGATATACCAACATCTTGTTGTTCTAGCTTATTTTGAACTAAACCTTTAAGCAATCTTTCAACATTGGATAGTTTTTCAAAATCCTTATTGCTAGGTTGCATTTTTACAGCAGCTTGAAGTAAGGAAAATATATTGTAGCACACATAATTGATGAATTTTATAGATGGATTAAAAAACTACATACAAAACAAAGATTTGTTGTTACAATATATTAGGCAGCATCCTATTGAGACCATAGAGAATTTGTTTTTAATGCCTGCTCCAACAGATGATAACAAAAAAGTTCGTATAACATTAAACGTTCCTCAAAAATTGTTAATAACTAATGCGCTACAATCTAATGATATATATGCATTAGGTTCAACTCAGATAGCTGGCAAAACTACAGCTGCTGCTTTACTAACAGCATATGCTTTAGTTGCATATCCAGGAATACAAGTCTACTACCTATCGTTAAAGGATGAATTGGCTATGGACTTCCAGAGCAGAGTCTTGCGTATCATTGATAATATGTTTCCCGCTATAAAGGTTAAGTACAAAAGACAACCGTTTCAAAACAAAGTTATATTGTTTGAGAATAATTCAGTTTTCAGAGTTAGTGGTATCAATAAACACTACAAAGATCCAAGCTATCTATTCAAACAATTAACTGTTCAAATATTGATTATAGATGAGTTTGCTAACATTAAGAGTAATTGGAGAATGTTGGAATTAGCAACAACAAGATTGGCTGCTACACGTAGTATGATGCGCAATATATTTCCAACATCATTAATATTATTGTCTAACGCTGCTGCTTTGATTAATGATGAAGCTAGATTTGCATTCAAATTATGGTATGATAGTACACAAGGTCTAACAGCATATACTCCTATACTATTCTACTACAGAGACTTACTAGATGACGAACAAGCTAATAAACATATTGAAGAAGAATATAAGAGAACAAGAAACCTCAGGCAGATTTTAATAAACTATGAATGTATGTTCTTACCTGATAGCGATAGTTTCATTGATGATGATGAGGTTTTGAACAAACTAGTTAGAATTAACAATAATATTAAACAAAAAACATACTTTTTGAAAGATGATTTTGGAGAAGTTATAACTGCTTTAAATGTGTATAGTGATATAGAGTTGTATATGTTTCAAAAAACAATTTACATTGGAGTTGACATAGCTACTGCTTATGGTAAGGATAGCTATGCTATTGTTGGTGTTGATCCACAGAATGGTGATTTAGTATTTGAATGGCAAGCTAGTAACATAGACGTAACATTTGTTTTGAGAATATTGTCAGAAATAGCTAAACAGTTTCGTAACTGTAAATTGGTTATAGAGAGGAATCTAGGCTCACATATTATTGAGATTTTGCAGCAAACATACGCAGAGAAAATTTATGTGGATAATCTAAATGATCAAAAACCGGGTGTCTACACTACACAAAAAAGTAAAGAGAAAATGTTCTCTATTTTATATGACGTTGTTAATCAAAATCCAGATGCAATCAAAAGCAAAAATCTAGCCATACAAATACTATCACTTAAAAAGAGAAAAGGGAAAATTGTATCTGAACTTGAACATGATGACTTATTAATGGCTTACTGTATTGCTTTGTATGCAATAAAGAATGATAGTATGTTAGAAAATATTAATCAGGATAGTGAACAAACAACAGTAAATGAAGTAGCAGCATTCAGTCAATTATTGATCTATCAAAAGTCTGTTCAGAATGTTCACCAAACAGAAGAACAATTACTAGAGGATTTAGCTAAAATAGCAGGAACAATAAACGATAAGGATATATTGTTAACACTAAGCCAGCTAAAAATATAAACGTTTTTATTTTTTTGGGCTTTTTTATTAGCATCAAAGATCAAATGAGTCAACTATTTTCAATGGGTAGCGATCAACGTATTGTTAAAGCTGCAAGAGTATCATTTGCTAAAGATTTATCATCTGTTATTGATGTTGAAAGAGATAAAAAATTGATAAAATATTTGCTTGATAATAAGCACGCTTCTCCTTTTGAACATGTTATATTTGCATTCAAAGCAAATAAAAAAGAGTATATAAATCTCATATCAAAAATATCTTATCCTGTTGTTAACATCTATTATGATAAAGGTTATATATGGCTTAATGCTCGCACACTAATTAATTTTATTGATCAATTACCTTATAAGTTAGTTGAATACGCCCAGCAAATAATACCGACTACGATGAGCTTTGTTTTAAACAAAAGTAATGTAAATAATTACACAACAGATAAAGATCAAAATGATCAAATCATAACAACAAGTAGTGGTTGGATAAAATTATTGGACAAACTAGAACTTGGAACATGCCTAGATCACTATACATTTATTGTAGAATGCCCATTGTTTGTTGCAAGACAATGGTTCAGACACAGATTTGGTTCTTTTAATGAAGTCAGCAGAAGATATACAGATGTTGACTTGGATTTCTATATTCCAGAAAAGTTGAGACTGCAATCAAAAAACAACAAGCAAGCTTCAGATGATAATTATCTAGACAATGAACAAAATACTTTACTAGTTAGCTTATTGCAAACAAATGTTAAAACTATCAAAGTTACTTACAATTTATTAAGAGAACTAGATGTTGCTAAAGAGATAGCTCGTGGTATTTTGCCACAATTTATGAAAACAAGATTTTACTGGACAGCTCCAAGAATATCTATAGACAATTTTATAAAGTTACGTAAACACAAACACGCTCAATTTGAGATAAGAGAATTTGCTGAAGCTATCGAACAATTAATCGGATATAAAGGATGTTATAATTTAAAGCTTTAACTTTTTTTGTTCTTACTGAACGCTTTGAGCAAAACTAAGAATGAGAGTTGTAAAACGAACTGGTCATATAGAACCATTATCAATTAATAAAATCAGATCTATTGTCAATTTTGCTTGCAATGGGCTTAGAGTTGACCCTTATGAGCTTGAGATGGATGCTCACATACAATTCAGAGAGGACATCACCACCAAAGAAATACAGCAACTGCTCATAAGAACTGCCGCGGAAAAGGTATCTCCAGAAAATCCAGATTGGCAGTATGTGGCGGCAAGACTTCTTCTTTACGATCTTTATAAGGATGTGGGGCATATAAGAGGCTATAAGGTAAAAGACAAGATAAACGGTAAATACAAGCCTTACAACACAGAAAGCTTTTACACTCTTGTGAAGACCTACACAGACAGAGGTATATATGGCGAGTATTTGCTAAGGGAATACTCCAAAGAAGAGTTTGATACTCTTGCCAGCTACATAAATCCAGACAGAGACCTTCTTTTCAACTATACGGGTATAAAAGTACTCTACGATAGGTATTTAGTAAGGGATGAAGATGGAAATGTTATAGAGCTTCCACAAGAGATGTATATGCTTATTGCTATGACTTTGGCTATTCCTGAAAAGAAGGAGGAAAGGCTAAAATATGCAAAACTCTTTTATGACCTTATGTCAAACCATGAAATCTCTCTGGCAACTCCTACACTTATGAATGCAAGAAGATCACATACTCAACTTTCTTCTTGTTTTGTTTTAACAGTAGATGATGACCTTTATGACATCTTTGATAATGTGCAAAAAGCAGGACAAATATCCAAGTTTGCAGGAGGTCTTGGTATATACCTTGGCAAAATTAGAGCTACAGGTTCTCCTATAAGGAAGTTCAAAGGAGCAAGCTCTGGAGTTTTACCTGTGGTTAAAATTCTCAACGATGTGATGGTGTATGTGGACCAGCTTGGCATGAGGAAAGGCTCCGCATCCATAACCTTGGATATATGGCATAAGGATGTGTTGGACTTTCTGGAGGTCAAAACCAATGTAGGAGACGAGAGAAAGAAGGCTCACGACATACATCCTGCCATATCCATACCAGACCTGTTTATGAAAAGACTGAAAAACAGACAAAAGTGGACGCTCTTTGACCCCTACTACTGCAAGAATGTAAAGGATGGCAAAAACCTGGAGGATTTCTACGGTCAAGAGTTTGAAGAGCTTTATGAAAGGCTTGAGAGAGAACTTCCACCTTATGCCAAAAAGGAAGTGGATGCCTTTGAGCTTTGGAAGAGACTCTTGACAGTGATATTTGAAACAGGAGAGCCTTACATCTTCTTCAGAGACACTACCAACAGACTAAATCCTAACAAGCATTGCGGTATGGTCTACTCGTCCAATCTTTGCCACGAGATAGTGCAAAACATGTCCGCGACCACACACATAGAAGAACACCTTGACCCAGAGACAGGCATAATCACCCATAAGAAGAAGTCAGGGGATGTGGTTGTATGCAACCTTGGCTCTATCAACCTTGGCAAAGTCTACACAAAAGAAGACCTTGAGAGAGTGGTGCCAATATTGGTCAGGATGCTTGACAATGTTATATCTATCAACTACTATACCATAAAGGAAGCGGAATATACCAACCAACGCTACAGAGCCATAGGCATAGGAGTAAGCAACTACCACTACTGTCTGGTCAAAAACGGCATCCAATGGGAGTCGGAGGAACACCTTAGGTTTGCCAATGCCTTGTTTGAAAGGATAGCTTACTATGCTATAAAAGGCTCTATGCAATTGGCAAAAGAAAGAGGAGCTTATCCTTTGTTTGAAGGTTCAGATTGGAGCAAAGGCATATTCTTTGGAAGAGAACCAGAAGAAAACCAAAAAATGTCTGAAGAAAATGGCAACAACCTAGACTGGATAGGGCTTGCGGAGGATGTCAAGAGATATGGACTGAGAAATGCCTACTTGCTTGCCTTGATGCCCACAGGCTCCACATCTCTGATAATAGGAGCCACCCCGTCCATTGACCCCATCTTTGCCAAATACTACAAGGAAGAAAATATGTCTGGCATTCTCCCGCAAGTTCCGCCAGAAATAGACAAATACTTCTGGCACTATAAAAGTGCATACAATATAGACCAAGAGTGGGTAATAAGGGCTGCCGCCGAAAGGCAAAAGTGGATAGACCAAGCCCAATCTTTGAACTTGTTTATAGACCCAGAGCAGATAGATGGGCCAAAGCTTTCAAGACTTTATGAACTTGCTTGGGAATTGGGTCTTAAGACTGTATATTATACAAGGAGTAAGTCTATGACAGATATAGAAGAGTGTGAGAGCTGTTCCACATAGGAGGTATGCCATGGAAAGGACCATTATCTTTAACCCAGAGGGCGATAGAGAGACATCAAAAAGGAAAATAGTTTTTGGCAACCCTACCAACATAATGGAGCTAAACAACGTAAAATACCAGTGGGCTTTTGACCTGTATAAGACTATGGGCTTTACCAACTTTTGGATACCAGAAGAAATACCCATGCACGAGGACCGCAAGCA
>ERZ511473.1044-NODE-1044-length-29185-cov-5.998935_pt1 | contig 29185 bp, 26 predicted proteins | sample MGYA00374947_ERZ511473 | MGnify/ENA primary metagenome ERZ511473 (study PRJEB26303, sample SAMN06343854) | sediment metagenome | isolation source: hot spring sediment | place: Canada: British Columbia | collected 2012-09-26 ... | reverse complement strand
AATTATGTGGCGATGCTTCATTTTGCTTGCGCTTGGATTAGCTTCCGGGCTGCCGGACTTTTCGGATAGGCTCTAAGATGCTGGGGATTATGCTTGACGCTCTACTATGAGGAGGACTGCAAGTGGCTCAGTTTCTCTATCTGCTTCTTTTCCAGCAAGTGGTTGGGGTTCAGTAGCAACACGAGTTTCTCGCCATCATGCCCGATGGCTTGCACATAACTGTTCTGCTCGTTCAGCAAGAGAGCGGCAGGCGGTTCGATGTCGCTCTCTGTAAAGCGGTGCACGGTGTACACGCTATCTACCAGAAAACCTACCGCCTGTCCATATACTTCAGCCACCACGATGCGCATCTGCGGGGAAGGCTGTACAGGTTCCATGCCGAACCGCTCCCGCAGGCACACAATGGGGATAGTTTGCCCCCGCAACGCGGCTGCCCCGCGCAACCAGCGTGGCGCACGAGGGATACGCGAGATGGGAGGAACATGGATGATTTCCCGCACTGCCCCTACCGGAAAGCCTATCATCTCGCCTCCCACCTGCGCCTGCACGTACAGATTTTGCTCCTCATGCGGCATTGCGAAAGCCTCCCTCCTTAGGGTCTCTGCCCAGAGTCAGAAGTGCCTGTACCACCCATCAGCGCTCAAGCACGGATATCGAGCGTCTTCCCGGCGTCCTCAATCATCTGTACCAGCTGTTCGCCTGTTTGCTGCTGGGCGTCCATCGTTTTGCGCAAAAGTTTGACCTGATACTCTTGCCCCTGCTGTTCGTTGCGCAACATGGATACCAGCAGAGACATGGCGGCACGGTCTTCTACACGCATCTTATTTTCTCTCCTGTAAGCTGACGTTGATTTCGATAGAGCCAAACTCCCCCAGAAGCATGGGCACTACCAGCGCAGGCGCGTTGACAGTAGAGATTTTCACATTACTGCCTCGAATGATGCTGGGAGGGGAAATCTGGCAGGTGTACCCCTTATCAGACAGCAGTGATGCTGCATTGCCCGTAATCATATTGCCCAGTTCGGCAATGGCGCTGGCGGCGAGTGCGTCGAAGGTGCGGATGGGTTGACCGATCATGTGCGAGGCGATTTTGTCGGCAGTCGCGAGGCTCATACCGTAGATAACCGAGCCTTCCACTTTACCCGTCACGCCCATCACGATGCTACACTGCTGGGTGGTGAAAATGCCGGGGCGCATCGCCAGCTGCCCCTTCTCTGGCTGAACACCCAGCACCGTCTCCAGCACCGAGTACGCCGCGCTCACAAACGGGTTGATGTATTCCACTCGCATCATAGTTCAGGCTCCTCTCAGCTACCCAGCAGTTTCTGTACGCTCTCTATCACGCGATCCGGCTGGAACGGCTTGACGATGAAATCCTTTGCGCCCGCCTGGATGGCTTCCACCACCAGATTCTTCTGCCCCATAGCGGTCACCATCACGATACGGGCGTTGGGGTCCACTTTTTTTATCTCCCGTACCGCGCTGATGCCGTCCATTTCCGGCATGGTGATGTCCATCGTCACCAGGTCGGGCTTCAGGCTTTTGTACATCTCCACCGCCTCGCGCCCGTTGGTGGCTTCGCCCGCCACCTCGTAGCCGTGCTGAGTCAGGATATTTTTCAGAGTGACCCGCATAAACAGCGCGTCATCGGTAATCAGTATCCTCTTGCCCATCACTTGCTTCCCCCTTAGCATCCTCCTTGTTGGTTATTCCATGTTCATGCGACGCGGCGCAGTTCCATCGCCGGCTTGCGGTAGAAAAACGACAGTGGCATCTCATAGCCGATTTCACGGTAGTTGAAAATGCGCTCGGTGCTGCCCACAAACAGCACCCCACCCGGTACCAACGACTGGAAAAAGCGCACGTACAACCTGTCCTTTGCCTCCTCGGTGAAGTAAATCACCACGTTGCGGCACACGATAAGATGGAAGCCCGTCTCAAACGGGTCTGCCAGCAGGTTATGCTTGCGAAAGATGATGTTCCGCTTCAGTTCCGGCTTCACCTGGTAGCGATTGCCCTGCTGTATAAAGTACTTCTGTTTCCATTCTGGCGAGACGTTGCGCATATCCTCAGGTGCGAAAAAGCCCTCTTTCGCCTTGCTCAAGATGCTCTCGTCCACGTCGGTGGCGAGAATCTGGTAGGACAGCGGGCGCATCTCCTCCAGCAAAATGGCGAGCGAATACGGCTCCGCTCCGTACGAGCACCCTGCGCTCCATACCTTTAGCGAACTACTTAGTCGGCGCAGCTGGGGAAGGATTACCTGGCGCAGTTCCTCGAACTTCTCCGGATTACGAAACAGCTCGGAGACGTTGATGGTGATTCGGTCGATAAAGTACGCAAACTGCTGAGCATCCCTTTCCAGAACCGCCCAGTACTCCTCCAGGTTGTGTGCGCCCACGCGGTCCGCCATCGAGCGCAGGCGGCGCTCCATCTGCGGGCGTTTGTATTGCTGCAGGTCTAATCCCGTCTTCCGTTTTACCTGTTCGCAAAACCACAGGTAATCGTCCGCAATAGATGTTGTCCTCACCGCAATACTACCTCCGGTTGCTCCTGCAAGTTGACTACTCGAGCCATCTGGTCTACGATTTGCTCGCACAGTTCGTCGATATCCGCCTGTTCAAACGCAAGCGTCGCCAGCGTGCCCTCTTCGAGTGCGTAGTACAGCCCATCTCCACCGATTCCGATGCCCATCGTGATGGACAGGATGTCTGCCAGATGCACGACGGAAATCATCAGATCTTTGTCCGGCGCGCTGGAGGGCTGATGGTGGTACTTAATCACGGAAACCAGTGAGGGCGGCAAGTTCCACTTCTCGGCGATCAGCCCGCCCGCCATGGCGTGGTTAAAACCGAGTACCGCCTGCTCCGCCTCCACAAAGGGGATGCGGTCTTGCTGGGCGCGTTCCATAATCTGGTCAAATTGCTCGCGCACGAAGAGGTTAATCGCCACCTTGCCGATATCGTGTAGCAGCCCGGCAACGAACGCCTCTTCGACGACGGGCAAGCGTACCTTTCGCGCAATCAATTGCGCACCGATCGCACAAGCCAGAGAGTGTCTCCACAGCTCGCCCCGTTGTAGCCAGTATCCGGCAATCTCGCGGTTGAGCAGCTCGAAGGTAGAAGCGGCAATGGCGAGGTTCTTGATGGTACGAAATCCCAGAATAACCACTGCCTCCGAAAGGGTGCTCACACGCCGCGGCAGACCGTAGAAGGCGGAGTTGGCGAGCTTGAGCACACGCGCCGCCATCGCCTGGTCGGTCGCAATGACCTTTGCTATGCTTTGTGCATCCGAGCGAGGGTCCTCCGTCATGCGCATCACACGCACAACGACTTCGGGTAGCGCAGGCAGGTCTCGAATGGTCTGTACCAGCTGCTGCAGTTTTTCCGGTGTGCCTGTTGCGCTCATGCTGCCACCCCCGACGAGGCAAGAATATTACCCAGCACCGCCAGCTCGCGTTCCGCGCCTCCTATCGTGCGCACCACAATCAGCCCGTTGTCCGAAATGAGTCGAAGGGTGCGTCCTGCGCTTCCCCCAACGTCCTTCGCCTGCAACGGGATGCCTGCCTCGCGCAAGGCGATTATCACCGCCTCAGCGTTGCGCGCTCCCACGTCCAGAGAGCTACTCACGCCAAACTGAAAAAGCTGCGCTCCCCCGGCTATCGCCGCTTTTAAACGCGAAACGTTTGCCCCCTGCTCCACCATCCGCTGCACAATGGCGGGAATAGCAGTGTCCGCGAACTTACCCGGTAACTCCCCCGTCTTGCTCGCCTGGCTTTTGGGCAGTACCACATGCACCATACCCGCCACGCGTGTCAACGGGTCGTACAAACACACTCCGACACAAGATCCCAAACCCAAAGCGGTCAACACATTACCTGCACCGCGAACCACCTGTATCTCTCCCATGCCAACAGTCAGGTTAACACCCATTGCTTTAACCCATCCCTATCGCCTGAAGGATTCTCTGGATACCGCCCGGCTCGGGCAGGAAGACGAACGTGCCGGAAATCAGCCCATCTGGGTCGTAGATGTCGGTAGCGATGGTCACGGCAAAATCGTCGAGATCCCGCATGTTTGCAATAACGGCGCTGAGGATTGCACCTCCCATATCCACCGCCATCACAGGCGGGCTGGGAAGGAGCTGCAGTGCTGTGAAGTCGCTGATGGCGGTGAGATACGCACTGAGCATGATGTTGCCGATTTCCATGAGCGCAGAGGCGGTTACTTCATCCAGGCTTACCTCCGGCATTCCCAGCAAGACACCAGCCAGGCGGTGCGCGCTTTGCACATCGAAGATGAACGTGGCATGACCGGGCACATCCCCGGTTACCTGCAGGTAGATGCCCGCAGTGATTTGCTCGGGGTCGCGCAGAACGTCCGGTAGATTGCCGATTGGCACACAAACCGCCTGCGGTACATTGATAAGTATTGTGGTGTTGATGAGGTCAGCTAAAGCCGAAGAGGCTTTACCCATCCCGATGTTAGCGATTTCGCGCAGTGCGTCAAATTGCTCCTCGCTGAAGGCATATTCTGGCTGGGCGCTCATGTTCTCATCCCTTTTGTCGCAAGGCTATACCCATTATCGGCACTTGATGGTCTTTACTGAAGTGCGCCCAGCCAGAAACGAGGGGGTTATTTCATCTCATCTCGCCATGAACGCTTTGCTTGCCACCCCAGTACCTGCGTGGCGTGAGAGGTGTCAATGAGCGCACGATAGGGGTTATCTGCCACGTAGGCAGTCAAATCGCCTCGCCAGGGAAGGTGTGACCAGTACTTCTGCACCAGTTCTATTGTTGGAATATCGATGGTGGTATCCGCAGCGCTCAGCAGGAAAGCGTCGTGCTGCACGCCCTCCGCCTTCAGCGCAAGCAACACCGCATCACATACGTCCTGAAGGTCTACGTATGCCCACAGCTCGTCCTTGCCCCATTCGGCGCGCATTTCAGCGGGCACGCGCCTCCACCAGGGAAACGGTTGTGCAGTGTTGACCACGAAGACCGGTCGGAAGCATATCGTGATGATGCCGTACCGCTCGGTGTAGCTGCGGCATACCTCTTCCGCCAGATGCTTGGATAACTGGTAGGGTGTCATCGGGTGGCGCGGATGGAAATCGTCCAGAGGAAGGTACTCCGGCGGACGATGTCCCCCCACACAACCCAGCGCGTTAATGCTGGAGAAATACACTACCCGTCCAACACCAGCCTCTGCGCAGGCTTGCAGCACGTTCCATGTGCCCTGCACGTTCACCGCCAGCACCTCATCGGCGGCATTGCGACGGTCGCTGGACATCGCCCCCAGATGCACTACCGCATCCACGCCCTGCACCACGCGCCGAACGGTAAACACATCGCGCAAGTCACCCGCCACATGCTCCCATTCTGTGCTTGCGCTGGCTGTGCGGTCAAAGGTGCGCAGGGTATACCCTTCTCCCAGTAGCCTTTTCACCAGCTCCTGTCCGATAAAACCGTTGCTTCCTGTTACCAGCAGACGCATCGTCACGTTATCCTCCACAGTGTATATCCTGCCTGTGTATTATAGCACTTTCAGGATGCGAAGGGCGCATCCATCCGACAGCCCCACCCGACTTGCCCACATGCGGGGGAGCGGATGTGGAAGGTCACACGCCGTCGCGAGCACCTTTTCTGTATCTTGAGATGAAGTGGGGTAATCTTTCCCTCTGCACTTGCCCGCGCAATTCTGGTAAAATATTACAGAACGCTTTGAACAGAGGATGATAACCATGAAAAACTCTCTGCAAGCGAAAGCCCTTCTTCACACTCCCTCCGGAGATGTTACCATCTATCGTCTGGATGCGTTACAACGCGCGGGTGCTGACGGGCTGGATCGCCTCCCCTACTCGATCCGCGTGCTGCTGGAAAACCTGTTGCGCCATGAGGACGGTAGTGTGATTACCGCAGAGGACATCCTCGCGCTGGCACGATGGTCAGGCGGAGGTGAGGCGCGCGAGATCGCCTTTATGCCCGCCCGCGTGGTGATGCAGGACTTTACTGGCGTGCCGGCGGTGGTAGACCTCGCTGCGATGCGCTCCGCCATGCAACGACTGGGCGGTGACCCGATGAAGATTAACCCCATTGTGCCGGTAGACCTGGTGATTGACCACTCGGTGCAGGTGGATGTGTTCGGCACACCCGACGCCTATGAAAAGAACGTCGCTCTGGAGTATCAGCGTAATGTGGAGCGCTATACCTTCCTGCGCTGGGCGCAATCGGCGTTCGGCAACTTCCGCATCGTGCCGCCCGGCATGGGCATTGTGCACCAGGTGAACCTGGAATATCTCTCGCCGCTGGTGCATCGGCGTGAACAGCACGGGGAGGTCACCGCCTATCCCGACACGCTGGTAGGAACCGACAGCCACACCACCATGATTAACGGGCTGGGCGTGCTTGGCTGGGGGGTAGGCGGTATTGAGGCGGAGGCGGTGATGCTGGGGCAGCCCTACTACATGTTGACGCCGGAGGTAGTGGGGTTCCGGCTCACGGGTGAACTGCCCGAAGGCGCAACAGCCACCGACCTGGTGCTCACCGTCACGCAGATGCTGCGCCAGAAAGGGGTGGTTGGCAAGTTCGTGGAGTTCACCGGGGACGGCATCAGCCGACTTAGCCTGCCCGACCGCGCCACCCTCGCCAACATGGCGCCCGAATACGGCGCGACGATGGGGTTCTTCCCCGTCGATGCAGAGACTATCGCCTACCTGCGCGGAACCGGCAGACCCGACGATGTGGTGGAACTGGCAGAGCGGTATTGCAAAGAGAACCTGCTGTTCCGCACCGACGATGCGCCGGAACCCCTCTTCAGCGACATGCTGGAGCTGGACCTGAGCACCGTAGAACCCAGCCTTGCCGGTCCCAAGCGACCGCATGATCGCGTGCCTCTGCGCGACGCGAAGAAATTGTTCGCCATCAGTCTGCGCGCGCCGGTGAAAGAGCGCGGCTTCGAACTGAGCGAGGAACAGCTGGATAAGCGCGTGGCGGTAGAAGGCGCGGACTACAGCCTCACGCATGGCGACGTGGTGATTGCCGCTATCACCAGCTGTACCAATACCAGCAACCCCTCGGTGATGATCGGCGCAGGACTGCTGGCGAAGAAGGCGGTAGAGCGCGGTCTGCAGGTAAAACCCTGGGTGAAGACCAGTCTTGCGCCCGGTTCGCGTGTGGTTACCGACTACCTGCAGGCGTCAGGGCTGATCCCCTATCTGGAGCAGCTGCGGTTCCACGTGGTGGGCTACGGATGCACAACCTGCATCGGCAACAGCGGCCCCGTGCCCGAACCGATTGCAAAGGCAGTGAAAGAGGGCGACCTGGTGGTCACTGCCGTGCTCAGCGGCAACCGCAACTTCGAAGGGCGCATCAACCCGGTGGTGCGGGCGAACTACCTCGCTTCGCCGATGCTGGTGGTGGCGTATGCGCTGGCGGGCACGATGAACATCGATCTGTACAACGAACCGCTGGGCACAGGCAAAGACGGTCAGCCTGTTTATCTGCGCGACATCTGGCCCTCCCAGCAGGAGATTCGCGACCAAATCCACCGCTCACTGGACGCCGAGATGTTTCGTCGCCAGTATGCACGGGTGTTCGCAGGCGATAAGTTCTGGCAGGACCTGCCCGTGCCCGAAGGCAACCTGTACGCCTGGGACGCCGGCTCCACCTACATCCAGGAGCCACCTTACTTTGTGAACCTGTCGCCGGAACCTGCGCCGTTAAGCGATATCGAGGACGCGCATGTGCTGGCGGTGTTCGGCGACTCTATCACCACCGACCACATCTCGCCAGCAGGCTCCATCGCGGTGAGCAGTCCGGCGGGGCGTTATCTCATAGAACGTGGCGTCCAGCCATCGGAGTTCAACTCCTACGGATCGAGGCGCGGCAACCATGAGGTGATGATGCGAGGCACCTTCGCCAACATCCGTATCAAGAACCTGCTGTTACCCGGTACGGAAGGTGGTATTACCATTCACTTCCCGTCGGGAGAGACTCTGCCCATTTACGAGGCGGCGATGCGCTACAAGCAGGCGGGCATCCCGCTGATGGTCATCGCGGGCAAGGAATACGGCTCCGGCTCCTCGCGTGACTGGGCAGCGAAGGGTACCATCTTGCTGGGCGTCAAAGCGGTGCTGGCGGAGAGCTTCGAGCGCATTCACCGTAGCAACCTGGTGGGCATGGGCGTGTTGCCCCTGCAGTTCAAACCGGGCGAGAACCGCGAAACGCTGGGGCTGACCGGACGTGAGCGATACAGCGTGCTGGGCGTGCGCAACCTGCAGCCGCGCCAGGAGGTAACCGTTATCGCCCGTGACGAGTCCGGCAATGAGAAGCGGTTCACCGCCATCGCTCGCGTCGACACGCCTGTGGAGGTGGAGTACTACCGACACGGAGGCATCTTGCCGATGGTGCTGCGCCAGATGGCGAAGGGATAACATCCCTCATCCCCCTGCCCCCTTCTCCCGGCACCGGGAGAAGGGGGTTGTATCTTATCAGCTACCTCCAGCCACACGTTCCCAGATGATTCGCAGCCCCTCCAGAGTTAACCAGGGGTCCACATGCTGAATGGTGCGGGTCTCGGCGGCGATGCGCTCCGCCAGTCCTCCTGTCGCCACCACTGTGGTCTCGCAACCGAGCTCCCTGTGGATGCGTTCCACCAGCGCATCAATCGCCCCGGCGTAACCCAGCATGATGCCGGATTGCATCGCTTCTACCGTTGTGCGCCCGATAACGTGCTCAGGAGCAACCAGCTCGATACGGGGCAAGCGAGCAGCGGTGCGAAACAACGCCTCTGCGGAGATACCCACACCCGCCATGATACATCCTCCCAGATACTCGCCCTCGGGAGAAATCACATCCAGCGTGGTTGCCGTGCCGAAGTCCACAACGGTAGCAGGCGCACCATATTTGTGAATCGCCGCGACAGCGTTCACCAGCCTGTCCGCTCCCACCTCACGCGGGTCGTGGTAGCGGATAGGCACGCCCAGGTCCAGCTCATGCGAGACGAATATCGGTTCCACATGGAAGAAACGCCTTGCCATTCCCTGCAGGGCGTCGGTCATTGGGGGTACCACGTTGGAGATAATCACGCCGTCGATGCCCTCTGGAGAAAGGGCGGCGTACTGCAGCAGATGCGTCATCAGCAAACCGTGCTCGTCAGCGGTGCGTTCGCGGTCGGTGCGCACACGCCAGTGCTGCACCAGCCTCTGCTCTTCAAACACCCCCACTACGATGTTGGTATTGCCTACGTCCAGTGCCAGCAACATGCCGTTACTCCTCAGGCTTACCACACACCTTCAGCACCGCTTGCTCCAGTTCCCCTATCACCTGCTCCATCAGGGTACGGTCGGTGGCTTCGAGCATAATGCGCACTACCGGCTCCGTGCCCGATGGGCGGATGTTCATGCGCGATGGGCTGCCCAGCTGCTGTAGTACGCCGGCTTCTATCTCCTTCGCCCCATCATATCTTTCCCATGCGTGCTTATCGCGCACCCTCACATTGCGTATCATCTGCGGATACCGCGTCATCACCTTCGTGAGCTCGGAAAGGGGCTTACCGGCGCGCTGCATCAGTGCAAGCACCTGTAAGGCGGTCAGCAAGCCGTCTCCGGTGGTGGTATACTCTGCGAAGATGATATGCCCCGACTGCTCACCGCCCAACACCGCATCCAGTTCGCGCATCCGCTCGGCAACGTAACGGTCGCCAACCTTCGTGCGTTCCAGGCGGATACCGTGCTTGCTCATCGCCTCTTCGAGCCCCAGATTGCTCATGATGGTAGCAACCAGCACATTGTTGCGCAAGCGACCTGCCTCTTTCAGGTAAATAGCATTCATCGCCATGATGCAATCGCCGTCCACTTCATTGCCGTGTTCGTCGCTCATGATAACCCTGTCGGCGTCACCGTCAAAAGACAGTCCTGCATCTGCGCGCTGCTCCTTGACGGTTCGGCGCATACTTTCGGTATGCAACGAGCCGCACCCCGCATTGATATTAATGCCATCAGGGGTGCAGTGTATCGGGATGACCTCCGCACCGAGCTGCGACAACACACGTGGCGCAATGCTATAAGCGGCGCCGTTGGCAGCGTCTACCACAACGCGCATTCCCTTCAGCGAGCAACCGGTGCTGGCGATAAGATGGGCGATGTAGAGGTCTACCCACTCGTTATCGCGTTGTACACTGCCGATATGCTCTCCCTGAGCGCGGGTAATGCGCTCCCAATCCCGCACCAGAGCCTCAATATCGTCCTCTGTCTTGTCGGGCAGCTTACATCCGTCCACGCTGAAGAACTTGATACCGTTGTCTTCGAAGGGGTTGTGTGAAGCGGAGATAACCGCCCCGGCGTCCGCCTGGGAGTTTTTGGTGCAGTATGCTACCGCAGGAGTAGGCAGAATACCCAGCAAGGTGACCCGTGCCCCCGCGGCGCACAGCCCTGCCACCAGCGCCGCTTCGAGCATATCCCCCGATAAACGCGTGTCACGCCCCACCAGAATGTGTGGGGCGTGATTGCCGTTGCCCAGCACTGTCGCTGCTGCCATGCCCAGCTGCATCGCCAGGAGAGGGGTTAAATCGCGGTTGGCAACGCCGCGCACTCCGTCGGTACCGAATAGTCTTGCCATCAGTTTTTGACCACCTTTACTCGACTGGGACGCAGAACGCGCGACTGTATCATGTAGCCGCGTTCCACCTCTTCCAGCACGGTTTCATCAGGGTGATCGGGGCTTTCCACGCGCTGTACCGCCTCGTGGAAATTGGGGTCAAAAGGTTTGCCTACCGCCTCGATAGGCTGGACGCCTGCCTCTCGAAGCAGTGCCTGCATCTGCCTGTATGTCAGCTGTACGCCCTCCATGAGTTTTTCGAAGGACTGGCTTTCCTCCGCCGCCTGCAAGGCGCGTTCGAAGTTGTCCATCACGCGCAGCAGACTGCGCAGGAACTCCTCGAGGGCGATACGACGGATCTCCTCCATCTCCTGGCGCGTACGTCGGCGGAAGTTATCGAAGTCCGCCATCGTACGTAAAAGGCTATCGTGTTTCTCCGCGAGCTGCTGTTTGAGCAGCGCGTTTTCTTCCTCTAACATGCGCAAGCGCGCCTCGAGTTCGGCAACGTCCGCCGCCACCGGCTCGCCCGTCGGTTCCGAGGGCATTTCGGTGGGGGTGACCGTCGCCTCTTCATGGCACGCTTCCGGTTGTTGTTCCTGATGATGCTGTGTTTTACGTTTCATGTCGTCTCTCCATAGGTGATTGCCTGTGTTACGAACTTACGCTGAGATATGTCAGTACACGCGAAAGCGCGTTGGCGATGTATTCCACGGCGCTAGTTGCCACCTCGTAGTGCATACGGGTGGGACCAAGTACCGACACCGCACCCGCAATGCGGTCCCCTATCCGATAAGAAGAGGTCACAAAGCTGCAGCAACGCATCTCCGGCAAGGGGTTCTCCTCGCCGATAATGACCTGCACTCTGCCCGAAGTGCCAAGCCGTTGCAGCACCCGCATGAGCGCCTGAGGATGCTCCAGAAGCGAAATCACCGGATACAGGCGGTCTACCTGTCGGAACTCAGGCTGCTCCAGGATATGCTGTAGCCCATCCAGAAAGACCTCCTGCTCGCTGAGCGCCTCGATGCAGTCCTGTGCCGCCTGTTCCACCAGCCTCCATATCGCCTCGATACCCGACATCTCGGCAGGTATCTCCAGCGGTTCCGCGCTCAGCAGGTCGCGCACCGCGCGTCCGGAATATCGCTCCTGCAGCAACCTGTCTATCAGCGCCATCTGCTGGTCGCTCAGCCGGTTGGGGGCAGGGATAAGCCGGTGTTCCACCTGTCCACTGCTGGCAACCACCACCAGCAGCAGTTTGCCCGGAGCCGGTTGGGATAACAGGATGTGACGAAGCGAAACCACATCCGTTTCCGGCGCGGTTGCCATCGATGCGTAGCGTGTGGACTCTGCAAGCAGGCGGCAGGCAGCTTGCAGGAGACGTTGCACCTCGCCCACCTCGGGGTTGCTCGGCGAGAACAGGCTGGTCTGCTGAGGGGAGAGCAGCCTGCTGACCGGTATCGGCTTCATCAGATGTTCCACGTAGTAGCGGTAGCCCAGGTCGGATGGAATGCGCCCCGCCGAGACGTGCGGCTGGCGCAAGTAACCCATTTCCGCCATCTCCGCCATCTCGTTGCGCACCGTTGCTGAGCTAACGCGCAAGCCGTAGCGCTCCACCACCGCCTCCGAGCCAACCGGCTCGGCGGTGGCTACGTAGTCCTGAACCACCGCTTGCAGGATAAAGGCTTTTCGAGCATCCAGTGTGCGCATCTTCACTTCTCTCCCCTTATGTGAATATAGCCTTACAATGGGCGTTTTGTCAAGTTTGCCCTGCCGGTATCGATTGTGGCAAGTGGGAGGGTCTTGTAGAGATGGTACACCCCCCTCTCCCACAGCATGGGAGAGGGGGTACAGGGGGTGAGGGTTTACTCGTTCACCGTGATTTTGGTGGTGGCGACGAAGGGCTTCTTCAAGCCGTAAATGTCGGTGACGGTAAGCGTGACGATATATTCGCCGGGCTTGCGGTAGCGGGTGGTTACCACCTTACCAACCGCATCCTCCTGAATGCCGTCGCTGGCATCAAAGTCCCATGAGTACTTCAGCGGGGTGATGCCTGCGCTGGCGCGCGCCTCCAGTCTCACCAGGTCGTTGGCGGCAACGATTTGTTCTTCACCGGCATCGCCGGTGATGGGAGTGGGGTCGGTTGCCACTCGGATCTCGCCCACGTAGAACACACCGTAGGCGTCGCCGAAAACGCGAATCTCCTTGATTTTCGCGTCCGGTGACAGTCCTTTGAACGCACCCAGCGCAACCCCGATGGGGAACCAGCCTTCCTGGTCGGTGATGGGCGGTTCGAAGGGGGCAACCGCTTCATACTGCTTGCCGTCGGTGGTAACGATGACCACCCGCATCTGCTTCATCACGCGCGTGGTCATCGTGGGCGCGGTATAGCCTCCCCGATATCCGCCGTATCCACCGTAGCCATAACCCGGCATCCCCGGGTAGCCACCTGCTACTCCGCCGGTACGTCGCCCTGTGCCGGTAGCCGGAGCACCCGGTACGCCACCAGCACCGGGGGGCGCCCCCACGCCTGCGCCGCCCATCGGTGGACCCGTCATGCCGCCCAGCATCCCTCCGGCTCTACCGGTGGCCCGTCCGGCACCCGTTGCCGCTCCGCCAAGCCTGCCTCCACGCGCACCGGCAAGCCCGCCCATCTCAGGCGCGCCCATACCGGGCATGCCTGGTATGCCGGGGGCACCGGGCATCCCGTAACCTCTGCCGTACCCTCCGGTATACAAACTGCCGGCGCCTCTGGGCAGGCGAACCTGAAACACCAGGTAGGCGGCAGGATTGCTCGCGAAGGTCCCCAGGCTAATCGGTTGCTGGAGGGCGATGCGCCCACCCTGGTAGAAGCTCTGGGTAATCACCTGCAGGGATGTGCTGCCGATGTATACCGCTTCACCTGACTCGCGGATGTCGCCACTGCCCCATCCGCTTAAGACCAGCCCGGCATCTGCGGGCTTGTCGCCTTTGAAAATCATCAACTCCTGTTGCGCCGATGCTGACAGACAGACCAGTGCCCCTGCGATTACCAGCACCGTCTGGATACTCTTTCGCAACCCTCTAGACGTTCGCACTTCGGTTCACCTCGTTTCCGTGGAGTGCCCTTATTCGGGTAGTAGCCCCTGCTCGGCACGCAAAACGATGCCGCTCGAGCCGGGCAACGCTTGAAACCGTTGTATTTGTTTGGCGCGACCGCTGCCGGCGTCTATCTCCACATAGACGCCCTGTACCGCCGGACGACCGCGCGCCGCCTCAAACTTCACCGGTAGCTGCGAACGGAACTTTCGCACCACCTGCTCTACCTGCATCCCTATCACCGAGTCCAGCGCACCACACATGCCTGCATCGGTGATATACGCTGTACCCTGCGGCAGGATGCGCGCATCCGCCGTCTGCACATGGGTGTGCGTGCCGATAACTGCACCACACCGCCCGTCTACATACCAGCCAAAAGCCTGCGCCTCTGAGGTGGCTTCCGCATGGAAGTCCACCAGCACCATCGGTGTGGTACACAGCACCTCATCCAGTATAGCATCTATTGCCCGAAATGGGCAATCCACCAGGTCCATAAAAACCCTGCCGCTGAGGTTCACCACCGCCAGCCGGTGTTCACCTGCCGGGTAGATCGCCCACCCGCGCCCTGGTGCCCCCGGGGGATAGTTGGCGGGGCGCAAGATGCGCGGTTCGGCATCCAGGTAGGGATACACCGCCTTTTCCTTCCACGCATGGTTGCCTGTTGTCAGTACATCGATACCGCTCTCCAGCAATTGCGTGGCGATGTCGGCGGTGATGCCGATACCACCCGCCGCGTTCTCCCCGTTGGCAATCACGATGTCAGGCGCAAACTCTTTTTTCAAGAAGGGCAGGCAATGCTGCACCGCATGGCGTCCTGCTCTGCCCACGATGTCGCCCAGAAACAGCACTCGCGCCACGTCGCTCATCGGGCGTACTCCACCGCGCGCGTTTCGCGAATAACGGTTACCTTAATCTGCCCTGGGTACTCCATTTCCTGCTCTATTTTGTTCGCGATTTCGCGCGCCAGCCGCATCGCTTCCAGGTCGTCTATCTGGTCGGGCTTCACAATAAGGCGCACCTCGCGTCCAGCCTGCACCGCAAACGCCTTCTCCACGCCGGGGAACGAATCGGCAATCTTCTCCAGGCTCTGCACGCGCTTCACGTAGTTCTCCAGCATTTCGCGCCGTGCGCCCGGACGCGCCGCCGACAGCGAGTCTGCAATGGCGACGATAAGCGCCTCGATGCTGGCCGGCTCCACATCGAAATGGTGCGCTCCCGCCGCATTAGCCACCTCTTCAGGTTCGCCGTAGCGGCGCAGGATTTCAATGGTCAACAGAGCGTGCGGACCCTCCTGCTCATGGTCTGCCACTTTGCCGATATCGTGCAGTAAGCCCGCCCGTTTTGCCAGTGCGACGTTGACGCCCAGTTCGCTGGCGAGCACACCACACAGATGCGCTACCTCTATACTGTGCGCCAGCACGTTTTGCCCGTAGCTGGTGCGGTAACGCATCTTTCCCAGCATTTTGACGATCTCCGGTGCCAATCCGGTTACACCCGTTTCCAGCACCGCGCGCTCGCCCGCCTCCCAGATGCGCCTTTCCACCTCTTCGCGCGCCTTTTCCACCACCTCTTCGATGCGCGCCGGGTGGATTCGCCCGTCCGCAATCAGGTTGGTCAGCGCGATGCGCGCTATCTCACGCCGAATAGGGTCAAAACAAGAAAGCACCACCGCTTCCGGTGTGTCATCGATAATCAGGTCTACGCCCGTAGCAATTTCGAAGGAGCGAATGTTGCGTCCTTCGCGCCCGATGATGCGCCCTTTCATTTCGTCGCTGGGCAACGGCACCACCGACACGGTGGTTTCGGTTACCTGATCGACGGCACACCGCTGCATGGCGTCGATCAGAATCTCACGCGCGCGCCGCTCCCCTTCCCGACGGGCATCCTCCTCAATTTCGCGAATCAGGTGCGCTGCCTCCTGGCGAGCGGTCTCCTCAACGCTGCGCAGGAATATCTGCTTCGCCTCCTCCGGGGTCAAACCGGAGATACGCTGCAGTTCCTGCTTTTGCTGTTCGACCAGCGCTTCCACCTCGCGGCGTAGGTTCTCTATCTCTACCTCTCTGGCTGCCAGCTGCCTTTCCTTACGTTCCACCCCTTCCAGACGTCGGTCAAGGGTCTCTTCCTTATGAGCCAGCCTTCGCTCAAGCCTCTGTATCTCCGCACGTTTTTCGCGGTTCTCACGTTCTGCCTCTGCGCGGATGCGGTAGGCTTCTTCTTTCGCCTCCAGCACCGCTTCCTTCTTGATGGCATCTATCTGTTTGAGCGTTTCCTCGCGCTCTTGCTGTAGCTGAGCAAGGCGCGCCTTGATTTCGGTTTCCTTCGGTAGTATCAGCGTTCGCCATAGAATAACAGTGGCGGCGGCTGCCACCACCAACCCGGTTGCCGTGCCGATAAGTATATCCATGACCTTCTCTCACCTCCAGGCTCGCGGGGGAGACCAGAGGATGAGCGAAGGGCTTCGGGAAAAGGTCGCCCTGATACCGTTATACAGGTTAATTACTCGACAGCTCCTGCGATTTCCTCTAGTGGGGGCGCAGCTGTCGCCGCCACCACTCCGCCCGAGCGGATGCGGGACTCGATCTCGTCGGCGATTTCGGGGTGCTCCTCCAGGAAGGTGCGGGCGTTTTCGCGTCCCTGCCCCAGGCGGATGTCGCCGTAGGTAAACCAGGTACCCGACTTGGTGATGATACCGCTCTCCACGCCCAGGTCCAGGATACCGCCTACTCGCGAGATACCCTTGCCGAAGATGATGTCGAACTCCGCCTGCTTGAACGGAGGAGCTACTTTGTTTTTGACTACCTTCACCCGCGTGCGCGCTCCGATGACTTCGGTGCCCTGTTTGATGGTATCTACCCGACGTATCTCCAGACGCACGCTTGCCCAGAACTTGAGCGCACGCCCACCCGGGGTGGTTTCAGGATTGCCGTAGGCGATGCCGATTTTCTCGCGCAGCTGGTTGATGAAAATCGCTACCGTGCCCGTCTTGGATACCGACCCGCCGATTTTGCGCAGTGCCTGGCTCATCAGCCGAGCCTGCATACCCACATGCGCGTCACCCATCTCACCTTCAATCTCCGCGCGGGGCACCAGCGCCGCCACCGAGTCGAGCACCACTACGTCAATCGCCCCTGTGCGGATGAGGGCGTCCATAATCTCCAGCGCCTCTTCGCCGGTGCCCGGCTGCGACACATACAGCTGGTCTACCTGCACCCCAATCGCGCGGGCGTACTCGGGGTCCAGGGCGTGTTCGGCATCGACGAAAGCGCAAATACCACCGCGCTTCTGCGCCTCGGCGATGATTTGCAGAGCAAGGGTGGTTTTACCGGAAGATTCCGTGCCGTAAATTTCCACAATCCGCCCGCGCGGCACCCCGCCAACGCCGATGGCGATGTCCAGCGCGATAGAGCCGGTGGGGATGGCTTCGATCTGCATCCGGGCAGCGTCGCCCAGCCGCATCACGGAGCCTTTGCCGAACTGCTTCTCTATCTGAGTGAGCGCCTGTTCCAGAACCTTTTGTTTCTGTGCGATTTCCACGAGCGTTCGCTCCTTTACCAGAAGATTGTATACCTAAAGGATTATAGCATATTGCGCAAACCCTGTAAAGGTACGGTGGAATTTCTTTTTCGACGGGGAACGAGATTTTCCTCGTTTATCCGCACTTCCGAAGGACACGGATATTCACGGATGAAACGGATTGGCATGGATACTACCTGTGCACATCCGTTGCACCCGTGCCAATCCGTGTGCTCTTCCCAAAGAACACGGATGCGACGGATTGGCACAGGTTATACCACCAGCGTGCCTCCGCCGCATCCTCAGCAGGAAGTTATATCTTTGTGGTTCAGGCCTTGCGTCGTCGCAAGAACAGCCCTGCAACACCCGCACCCAGTATCACCAGCGACGCCGGCTCCGGAACCGCCTGGAAGATGTCCAGACGGTCGATTGTGCCTGCAGGTGAGCCGGAAGTGTGTCCGCTCACCACGAACAGCAACAGCCTGCCGTCCTGCGTCTTGTAGGGGAACGCGTTGATGAGGTTATGCTTGTAGGTGCCAAGGTCCACCCCATCTTCCGTCAAGCCTGACCCGTCGATCTGTAGCACCACCGTACCGTCGAGCGTGGCAAGGAATAGCTTGTTGGTCTCAGAGGTGACGGTAGCGGGGCGACGGTTGAACGCCAGCATATCGCCCAGCGAGGGAAACACCTGCGACGCGGGGACATAGGTCACCGTGGCTTCCTGAAAGTTCCCCTCATCCACCGAAACGATGGTGGAAAGCGCACCGTAGCTGTCAACGCCCGTGCGCCCGGCTTTGAAGATTCCGTCATTGGCGTCGGCGGAAGCGCGATGGATGTACACGTCCCCGTTGGGCGCGAAGGCGATGTCACGCAGATAGGTGGGTGCTATCGCGTTGGAGCTGCCCAGCAACGCCCCGGTTTCCAGTGAGAACCGCTTAATGGGCTGGGTGGCTGTGGTGCTCAACGATGTCACCGCCAGGCTCGGCCCCGATCCGCCGTAGCCGGGGTCAATCTCTATCGTGTCATAGCGCCCGAAGCCCGCCTCGGTCAACGAGAGAACACCATCTCCTGCCCAGTCGGTAACCAGCGTGCCATTCAGTGTGAACTTGCGGATGGCGCTATCGGGGCTGGTACCCTGCCCGAGTCCGGTACCCAGATAGAGGTAACCGTTGTGATACAGTAGACGGGTATCCCTGCCGCTGCCCGCTGCGGAAACCGCAACGATTCGGCTAACACCCGGCGTTGCAGAGTTCACCGTGCCGCTTGGCAGGCTCAGCACGTTGTCCATGCGCACAATACCCACCGTACCCAGGCCGGATTGCGAACGAAAGCCGGCAAGATAGGCGTTCGCGCCGTCAAAGGTCACATCGATTACCGCGTCACCTGCGCCGCTGGCGGAGCCGTCGAACAGCGCAGACACGTTGAACGCTTTGAGATGCTTGAACACCGGTTGCGCCTGCACCGAGGGAACCAGCAGGCATGCCGCAGTGACAAACAGAACGAACCGGAAAAGCGGTAAACGGAACATACACAGCCTCCTTTCATGTCGGGCTAAGTTATATAACGCTTGTGAACATATTATAGATGATAGCCTGCGGAAGGGTACCTCGTACTTTTGCCTGTTTTTCCCTCCTGCTGCTGGGGGTAACGGCTCAGCAGGTGTTTTGCCCTTCAGACGAACAAGGTGAACTTTCTGCGTCCATCCGCTTGCTACTTGACCTCTTGTCAATCTTTGTAAATGCGCGTTCCGAACCAGAGGTATGTTACAGTCTACTTGGTCATGCCGAGCGTCAGCGAAGTATCTCAGCTCATCGCTACACCGAGATTCTTCGCTGCGCTCAGAATGACAGGCGAGCGAGACCGGTTTCAAACCAAACCCTGCCTTCGCAGGGTTACACAGCCAGCGCAGGCTGGCTTCGTCTGAAAAGGAACGGCTTCAGCCGTAAAGGCTCCTCAATCTGGCGAAGTCGGCTCGGCAGGAGCCTCGCCCTCCCCAAGAAGGAACCTTGCCAGACCGATAGCGCAACATAACTCTGTTTATTTTTTCAAAATTCATAAATCATGGGCTATGAGCAGAGCAAAATCCGCCTGCGCGGATTAGAGAACCTGTGAAGACAGGTTTGTCCTCACCATAGCCCGCCATTTCAATGGTGGGGAGACTGCACTAACGCTTTTCAGTCTATTTTGTCATGCTGAGCGTCAGCGAAGCATCTCTGTGTAGCGATAGAACGAGCTTCTTCGCTTCGCTCAGAATGACAGCAAGCGGCACCGATTCGCCCATACCCGAATACTCATGTGCGGCGGAGTACTACCGGTCTGGCAAGGTCCCTTCTTGGGGAGGGCGAGGCTCCTGCCGAGCCGACTTCGCCAGATTGAGGAGTCTTTACGGCTGAAGCCGTTCCCTTACAGACGAAGCCAGCCTGCGCTGGCTGTGTAACCCTGCGAAGGCAGGGTTTGGTGTGAAAGGGTGCGGCTTTAGCCGCAAACCCGTGCCCATCATCCTCTTTCTCGCACAGGGGGAGGAGCGGGCGGTGCTCATCGAAGAGGTGCAACTATTTCTTCAAAGTTCATCAATGGTGGGAAGACTACACAATGTCAGAAGAGAACCTGTTACATCACAAGACTGCAGTTTTGACAAACCATCGGTCATTGCCTCTGAGACGAGCTTCCGAACGCTCAGAAGGGTCCTCTATCGTACAGACGGTGTGAGTGCTTGGAATGGATGATTTCTCCCACTACCTGCTTTATCTGGTTAGCAGGAATCGGTTCTCCTTGCACGCTGCCGACCAATTCGCCAATGCGGTCGAGCAGGCTTTTCTTGGGCAATTGCTCTTCGGACGTCTTCTCGGTCTCGGGTAGCACGATGAGGCGGACACGCTTGCCTGCAAGCTCGTCCTGATGGTGAAGAATCTCCTCTCATTTTCCTTCCAGTATGGTTAACATTGCAGAACTACCTCCCTTATACCACCCATGCCTTGCGCAGGGCAGACGTCCTATCTGTATTATGACGTTACCACACTTATCCCGCTCCGGCGAAGTGTTACGGCTCGGCAGGAGCCTCGCCCTCCCCGTAACGGGATTGGATGGTCGCGCTCCGTCGCGACCACAAACCGAACGGCTCGGCGGGAGCCTCGTCCTCCCCAACCGGACAGGTACGGGCTATGGTGTGACGACGTTCATCCCAATCTGCGCCTTACCGCCTGCCTCGTTGATAATACCCTCCTGTCCGCGAAACCGGTTGCCGGTCACCAGCGCGGCGTCAATGCCTGAACCCAGTCGGATGTGCGTTTTGCCCGCGTCCATGAAGTCGCAGCCGATGACGGTGACGCCACCTCTTTGCACATCGATGCAGGGTGCGTCCGTTTTCTTCCTGTCCCAGCCGTTGAAGTGACAGCCGCTAAAGAAGGTATGCCCCTTGCCCTTCAGCACCGCGTGGCTTTCGGTGGTTTCCACCCCCCAGAAACCGCAGGCAGTGAACTTTACCGGACCCGCGTTGGTTTCCTCGATTTCGATTCCCGCCATAAACTGCCCGTTCACGAACGAGACGCCTGCATGTTCCTGTACGCTTTCCACGCGCACTGCGGTAGGTCCGATGTCCGAACCGCACTGTGTGAGCACCACGTTGGGCGCACCCGCTTTGGTACGGATGAACTGGAAGCCGATTTTGTAGCCGATGCAGAAGCAATTGCTCATATATTCCCAATCGGTACGCCCGATGATGAAGGCGATACCCTCGCGTTCGGTAAACTGCTTGAGGGGAGTCTGCCACACCTCCCAGAAGGGCCAGATATGCAGGTTCTCCACCCTGCCGATGTCGTAGCACTGGTCAATATACAGCCCGCGATACAGCGCCTGCATCCCCACATTACGGATAAAGTGCCTGCCAGCCGGAAACGTACCGAAGTCTATGCCCTGATAGGGATTGACCAGCAACACATCGACCAGCGCGCAGTTATCGCCGATGCCGCGAACTGTCCATGGGTAGGGGACAGGCGGGTCTTTCTGCACCTGCTCGGGGTAAAAGACGGTGATGCCGTGCAGGGTGGCGTTCTGTCGCAGGGTGATGAAAGGCGTACCGTCCGGCTGCTCCTTGCCTGCGACAGCCAGAAGGGTGGTGCCTTTGTTTTGCGAGCCGAACGTGGGTCCGCGAAACACCCCTTCCAGCACCACGTGCTCGCGTACCTCCAGCGTTCCTGCGACCAGATAATCGCCTCGCGGGATGAAGACGATGTTCCCACCCATCGCGTGCGCGGCGTCTATCGCTTTCTGGATGGCTTCGGTGTCGTCGCTCTTGCCGTCGCCTTTCGCGCCGAAGTCGCGCACGTTCAGCACGCCCGCTTGCTGACCGGACTGTGTGCCTGCAGATGCCATGTTTGTTCCCATCCCTTCCGCCAGAGCTGCAAACGCTGCCAGTGAACCGATACCCTTCAAAAGGTCTCGACGCAGAGGGGTGAAGTCGTCCATCTCTACTCGCTCCTCGAGATAGTGTCCGCAACCTCATTCGCCGATGGAGACGCAGTTCCTGCGCTATTTGCTCTCCGGCAACCAGGTTCGACAACATCTATCTTAACCGGTGTGACGCGTTCGCTGGCAGGTCATACATCCCTTCTACCTGTTGCCTGATCAACCTCTCCTCCGTCCCCTCTCCTGCGAGGAGAGGGAAGTCGATTGTCGGATGCCTCCTTCCTGTTCAGGGAAGGGGACAGGGGGCCTCACCGCCTCATCGGTTCGGCAGGCGCACCTCGCGCTCCGGCGTAGGGCGATAATGGATGCCCAGCTCCTTGGGCTGCCCGTACAGTTCGGGATGCAGGTACCTGCCCTGATGCTCGGCGGGCTTGGGTTGTTCGGTTTGATAGCCGTATTCCTGCACCCAGCGGTCGTTGCGGATGGCTTTGACTTCCCATGAGACTTTTACATGGGGCTTGTTGGTGCGGATAACGAACTGGTTGTTCTGGATTTCGCGCACCACCTTCGCCAGCACGAAGTCGTCGCTGCCGTCAATCACCGTGAGCTGGTATCGGAAGTCGCGGTTGATGCTCTCGAAGTAGTCGGGTAGTTGCACCACTGCGTAGCCTTGAGCGTCGGTGACCACATTTCCGCTGTAGGCGTTGTAGGGCTCCGGACCTTCCGTGCAGAAGTGGTTCAGATAAGCGTTTTCGGGGCTGAGCGGGTGGTCTATCTGGAACGATTTGGTGCCGGTCGCAGCAAATCGTCCATCGAAGAAGCCAGCATAGCCACTGGGACTTCTGGTTGCTCCATACACGCCGTAGTTGGTGCCGCTGGTGGCGTCTGCCCAGCCAAAGACGGCTCTACCCTGGGGACTGTCGCTTCGTCCCCACACGCCGTAGGTGACACCGCTGCTGGCGGTTGCCCAGCCTGACACACCTGTGCCCGCAGTACTGTCGCTTCGCCCGTATATGCCGTAGGAAAACCCGCTGAGGGCAGAGGATGCCCACCCAAAGACGCCTGTGCCCGATGTGCTGCCACTCCACCCATACACACCATAGGTAGTGCCACTGCTGGCAAGTGCTTCGCCTACGACACCTTTGCCCGAAGTGCTGTTGCTTCGCCCAAGCACACCAACGGTAGGGCCGGTGGAGGCGGTTGAAGAGCCGAATACGCCACTACCGTCGATGCCCCAGTTTTCTCCATAGACGCCGTAGCCAGCCCCACTGGTGGTAGTCGCCAAGCCATACACGCCTTTGCCCCCAGAGCCGTCACTTCGCCCGGTCACGCCGATGGTGCTGGAGCTGACGCTGGTTGCCCTGCCATACACCGCCCAGTCAGACCCCTCCACATGCAGCGGGTAAAATGGACTGTTCGTGCCGATGCCCACATTGCCCGCGTTGTAGAAGATGTCGCTTCCGCTCGTCTGCCACGGACGCTGTGCAAATACTGCGTACGGCGTCGAGGTGATTTTCACGCGGGGCGAGAGCGCGGTGTACGCCCCTGTGCTACTGCCCGGACGCACTGCGATCTCCAAATAGCGGTCGGAGCCGTCCCACACAGACCCGAAGTTCAACTCGGCGGTGAAAAGACCGTTCTGTACCGAAAGGTCGTTTACAAGAAGGTCGGAACCCACCTGTGTACCGCCTGTGAGGGCAGTATAGAGACGGAACCGAAAGTCATACTGAGCGCTGGCAGGCACTCCGCTCGCTTTCAGGAAGCCCTGATAGGTAAAGGACTGCGCAAAGAGGTTCCTACTCCAGCAAAGAAGCAGGAGGAGCACCCCAAGCGCAATACGTGTGCTGTGCATGGAAACTTCCTCCTTTGCAAAAATGAGCGGTCAACAGAAGGCGAGGGTTCAACATGAGGGATAGTGTCAGAGCCTGGTAACAGGTAGTATCCTTCACGGGAACCTTCACATCCGGTTGATTGTATAGAAATACTAGCATGAATAAACATTTGTGTCAAGGGTGCAGCCTCAGTCGGTAGCGGTTGTTTCGGTATATCGCATCACACCGGCATCCGGTGCTTGACGTTTCGGTGCGGTTATGATACACTTCAGGTGTAAACACTTCCAGGGCACTAATATGGTATCCCCGGCAGGGGATTGCGTTGGAAAACGCAACATTGGATAGCCAGAAGGCTATCCAATCATTTTTGACCAGTGCCCAACGCAACGGAAAGGAGGAAAGCGGCTTCCGCCGCGTCTCGCTTATGCCAGCAGTAGTAGTGGTTGGCGCCCAGTGGGGCGATGAAGCAAAAGGCAAGGTGGTGGACTGCCTGGCGCAGGACGCCGATATGGTGGTGCGCTACGGTGGCGGCAGTAACGCCGGACACACCGTGCGTTTCGACGGACATGAGTTCAAACTGCATCTGGTTCCCTCTGGCATTTTCCGCCCGCAGGTAACCAACATCATCGCCAGCGGGGTAGTGGTAGACCCGCAGGTGCTTGTGGAGGAAATCCGCTCCCTGCAAGCAGAAGGCGTAGACATCGGCAACCTTCGGGTGAGTGCCAGAGCGCACGTCGTGATGCCTTACCACCGTCTGCTGGACGCTCTGGAGGAAAAACAGCGCGGCTCGGCACAAATCGGCACGACCTGCAGGGGTATCGGCCCGGCTTATGCCGATAAAGCGGCGCGCAAGGGTATTCGCATGGAAGACCTGCGCCAGCCGGAGCGTTTTGCCACTGTATTGCGCCGGGCGCTGGAGGAGAAAAGCCGTTTGCTCCACAACGTGTACGACGCCGAGTGCCCTACCTTTGAGCACATCTGGCGCGAATATGAAGAGTACGCGGAAGTGTTGCGACCGCTCATCACCGATACCGACCCGCTGGTGTACACGGCGGTCAAGGGCGGGCAGAGGGTAGTCTTCGAAGGGGCGCAGGGCACATTGCTGGACCTGGACCACGGCACCTATCCGTATGTTACCTCCTCCCATCCTGTTGCAGGTGGAGCGTGCGTGGGCACAGGTATCGGACCCACACACATCGATGCGGTCGTCGGGGTGGCGAAAGCGTATACAACCCGCGTCGGCTCTGGAGCGTTTCCCACCGAACAACCCAATGACATCGGCAACTATCTGCGCGAGCGAGGCAGGGAGTACGGTACAACCACCGGCAGACCGCGCCGGTGCGGGTGGCTGGATGCGGTGGTGCTGCGCTACTCCGCACAGGTGAACGGTCTTACCGCCTTCGCCATGACCCTGCTGGACGTGCTGAGCGGAATGGACACGGTGCAGATATGCCGTGCCTACCGACTGCCTGAAGGGGAAATTATCGAGCAGTTTCCTTCCGACAGCGCGGTGCTGGAGCAGTGTGAGCCGGTATATGAACAGCTGCCCGGCTGGAAAGAGGAGATTGCCGAGGTGAGAAACTGGGACGAACTGCCCGAAGGGGCGCGCAACTATGTGCAGAAGGTAGAGGAGCTGACCGGCGTGCCGGTGGCGATGGTGTCGGTAGGACCTCTGCGCACGCAGACCTTCTGGCGTCACGGCATCTCCGCCGACGCCCCGGTACGGTCGTTGCAGAGGCTCGTACACGGCGGGTAGCGGGGAGTTTGCCTGAACCTACTGTCCGTAGCGTCTGGCGAACTCCGCCTGGAAAGCTTCCACCGTAGGGGTATCGAACAGTACCAGCCGTACCTCTTTCACACTGCTGTTTGGGCGTTCGGCGAAGTACTCCTCGATAGCGCCCATGATCACCCTCGCACAGCGGTCTTTAGGAAAGCCATAGATGCCCGAGCTGATGGCAGGGAAGGCAATCGTAGCAATCCCCAATTCGTCCGCTCGCTGCAGACTGGCGCGAACCGCGCTCGCCAGCAGGCGGTCGGCTTCTTCGGGTGTGTAGTTGTTCCAGATGGGTCCCACAGCGTGGATGACGTACCGCGCGGGAAGCCTGCCTGCACTGGTAACTGCTGCGCTGCCTGTCGGTACCCGCCCGATGCGGTTACTCTCTTGCTGAATGATTTCACCCCCTGCACGTACAATCGCTCCCGCGACGCCTCCGCCGTGCTGTAGCCACTCGTTGGCAGCGTTCACGACGGCGTCTACCTGTTCCTTGGTAATATCACCCTGTCGCAGAACGATTTGCTGACCATGTGGTAATGTGGTTTGTGAGAGTACCTGGCTCATCAGAGACCTCCACCAGACGACGGGGGATTGTTTGCATGGATGTTGTGCTCGCGAATTAGCTGGAACCCAAATTCGCGAAAGTGGTCATCAAAGGCATAGGCGAAGTCTATACCTTCGTGAAGCATGAACTCGAAGCTGGTGCAATCTACCAGACTCAGCCTTCGGCGATGTTCGTGAAGGAAACGATTTAACCCTCGCGTATGCAGCTCTTGCGATATCCAGCCGATTTGCACCGGAGCAAGACCTTGCAAGAAGGTCGCAACAACAGACATGCCATATCTTCGCTGAAGAATAGCGATGGTCTCCACGAGGACATAGTTTGTCGTGAAGATACTCCAGCCGTGGCTTATCAGCAGTTTCCACAGGTGACTGGCTAATGGATGGTTGATGTCGTTCGCGTCAACCAGTGCAATCCATGCCGAAGTATCGGTAAATGCCTTCATTCTTCTAACGCGCTCACGAAGTAGTCGTCATGGCGGGCAGAAATGTCACCCTCACTCGACCGTGCACAGCCAACCATTGCCATCGCATCGGAACACAACTGGTGACCATCTTTCAGAACGCTTAGGCGATAGGTAGTTGTGCTAATCGGTTCCAGACGCACGCTCAATCGGGAGAAATCTGGCGCTACATCTACTTCCCCCAGCGTCATGTCGTCTAACTGCCTTATCCCATGTAACAGGACATCACGTGCCGTCTCCTCTAGAGATTGTCCCCGCTGCAATGCCAGGTGTTGTAGCTGCTGCGCTTCTTCATCCGGCATCTCTATCTCTATTCTTTTCATTTGTATCCCTCCTCATTCAGTATATCTTCTCGCTCCACTTGTTGCAACCGTCCCTGGCGCAGGATTACGATGTTACGGGACATAATCTTCCGGCGGGAGGTGCTGCGATGAAGTTTTCCAGAGGAGTCTGGCTAATGCGTGAGGGCGTTACGCCTCACTATGCGGTACATGTTTGCGACTTCGAACACGATGAGAACTCACTGACCCTGTATGCCCCTGACAAATGGGTTACCGGTCGAGTGGCGACGCTGGATACGCCGCTGCTGACCATCAGGCTCTCGTCACCGATAGAGAACGTCATCCGCGTACAAATCTGGCATCACCGGGGTACACCGGTGCACCCACCCTGCTTTGAACTGCAGCAGCGCCCTGCGCCTGCCGTACAGATTAAAGAAAGCGAGGGCTTCGTGGCTTTCACCACAGGTCGTCTTACAGCGCGCGTGTGCGCACAAGGCGAGTGGCTCATGGAGTTTTGTGACGGCGATAAAAAGGTTACAACCTCTGGCGCAAAGAGCATCGGTTATATGGACACCCCCGAGGGGCGGTTCGTGGTAGCGCAGTTGGGGTTGAGTGTGGGCGAATGCGTATACGGCTTGGGCGAGCGGTTCACGCCGTTTGTGAAGAACGGACAGGTGGTAGAGATGTGGAACGAGGACGGTGGTACCGCTACCGAAATCGCCTACAAGAACATCCCCCTCTACATCACCAATCGTGGTTACGGCGTGTTTGTGGCGCACCCGGAGAAGGTCTCATTTGAAATAGCCTCCGAATATGTGGAGCGTGTGCAGTTCAGCGTGCCCGGCGAATATCTGGAGTATTATCTCATCTACGGACCAACGCCCAGAGAAGTCATCAGCCGTTACACTGTGCTGACGGGACGCCCGGCTCTGCCTCCTGCGTGGTCGTTTGGATTATGGCTCAGCACCTCCTTCACTACCGACTATGACGAGCAGACGGTCACCTCGTTCATCCAGGGCATGGCGGAACGCGACATACCGCTCAGTGTTTTCCATTTCGACTGTTTCTGGATGCGCGAGTTTCACTGGTGTGACTTCGTGTGGGACCGACGCGTCTTCCCCGATCCGGGTGGGATGTTGCGCCGTCTGAAAGAGCGTGGTTTGCACATCTGTGTGTGGATAAACCCCTACATCGCGCAGCGATCGCACCTGTTCGAGGAGGGGATGAAAGGCGGTTACTTGCTGAAGCGACCCGATGGCAGTGTGTGGCAGACCGATTTGTGGCAGGCGGGCATGGGCATTGTGGACTTTACCAACCCTGAAGCGCGGCAGTGGTTCCAGAGCAAACTGCGCCAGCTGCTGGAGATGGGTGTGGACTGCTTCAAGACCGACTTCGGTGAGCGCATTCCCACCGACGTCGTGTATTACGATGGCTCCGACCCCGTGCGGATGCACAATTTCTACTCTTACCTGTACAACAAAACGGTGCACGAACTGCTGACCGAGGTACGCGGCGAGGGTGAGGCGGTGCTCTTCGCGCGTTCGGCGACGGCGGGTGGACAGAGGTTCCCCGTACACTGGGGCGGCGACTGCGCTGCCACCTACGAATCGATGGCAGAAACGTTGCGCGGCGGATTGTCGTTGAGCCTGTGCGGGTTTGGCTTCTGGAGCCACGACATCGGCGGATTTGTAGACACCGCTCCTGCCGACCTGTACAAACGCTGGTGTGCTTTCGGGCTGCTCTCTTCACACAGCAGACTGCATGGCAGCAGTTCCTACCGCGTACCCTGGCTATTCGATGAGGAGGCGGTGGACGTACTGCGTTTCTTCACCAGACTGAAGTGCCGATTGATGCCGTATCTGTATCGCTATGCGGTGGAAGCGCACGAAGAAGGCGTTCCCATGATGCGGGCGATGTTCGTGGAGTTCCCCGACGACCCCGGCTGTGACACGCTGGACAGGCAGTACATGCTGGGACCAGACCTGCTGGTAGCCCCCGTCTTCTCGCCCGATGGCGTAGTAGACTATTACTTGCCCGCTGGTCGCTGGACAAACCTGCTGAACGGGCAGGTAGTGGAGGGCGGTCGGTGGGTGCGCGAGCAGCACGGCTTCCTGAGCCTCCCGCTGATGGTGCGCCCCAGCTCGGTTATCCCGATGGGCTCGGTGGATACACGCCCCGACTATCACTATCCTGATGGCGTCACCTTCCACGTGTTTGAACTGGGCGACGGAGCGGAGGTGGAAACGCGCGTACCTGACATGAAGGGGCGAACTGCACTGGTATTGCGCACCCAGCGTGAAGACGAGCGCATTACCTTCCGCGCCGAAGGCGATACGCGCAACTGGAAGATAGTCCTGCACAGCGTGCGAAGGGTGCGGGATGTAAAAGGTGGACAGGCAGAGTCGACAACCGAAGAGGTAACGATACAGCCAGAAGGCGGTGCGGATACAGTAGTGGTAATCATATAGTCTACGAGGTTTCTGTAGAGCATTTCCCTCCTCCTCGCATGCAGGGCAGTAAGACAGGGTGATTTCGGCTCACCGAGAGGTTCTCCCTCCCCAGGGGGGAATATGAGGCTTGGCGGCTAACGGGCAACTAGAACTCCGCGTTGCCCGGCGTGCGCGGGAAGGGGATGACGTCGCGGATGTTCTTCATGCCCGTCACGAACATCATCATCCGCTCGAAGCCCAG
>ERZ511473.1041-NODE-1041-length-29395-cov-4.702845_pt1 | contig 29395 bp, 28 predicted proteins | sample MGYA00374947_ERZ511473 | MGnify/ENA primary metagenome ERZ511473 (study PRJEB26303, sample SAMN06343854) | sediment metagenome | isolation source: hot spring sediment | place: Canada: British Columbia | collected 2012-09-26 ... | reverse complement strand
TTCGTCACCGGCTATCTGGGCGAGCAGATCGAAGAGTATGTCCGCTCGCACTACCGCTTCGACGCGCGCTTCGTCGAGCAGCCGGAGCCACTGGGCCAGTCACACGCCGTGATCCAGGCCAAGGGTCTGCTGGCCGGCCCGGCGCTGATCGTCTTCCCCGACCTGATCCCCCGGTTCCTAGCCGCCCATCCGGGGATCCGCGTGGAGATCAGCGTCGAGGACGCCTTCGTCGACGTCCTGGCCGGCGGTTTCGACGCCGGGGCGCGCTACGACGAGCGCCTGGAGAAGGACATGATCGCCGTGCCGCTGGCCGGGCCCCAGCGCTTCGTGGTGGTCGGCTCGCCCGCCTATTTCGAAAGGCACGGCCGGCCGACCCATCCGCGCGAGGTGCTGAACCATCCCTGCATCCGCCACCGCTTCCCCAGCGGGTCGAGCTACGCCTGGGAGTTCGAGAAGAACGGCGAGTTCATTCGCGTCCAGCCCGAGGGGCCGCTGATCACCAACAGCGGCGAACTGGAAGTGGCCGCCGCCGAGGCGGGCCTGGGCCTGCTGGCCACCTTCGAGGGCTTCGTGGCCCCGGCCATCGCGGCGGGACGGCTGGAGACCGTGCTCGACGACTGGCTGCCGCCGTTCAGCGGGCCCTATCTCTACTATCCCAGCCGCCGCCACATGCCGGCGCCGCTACGGGCCTTCGTGGATTTCGTAAAGGCGGAGCGGAGGTAGACGCTGCGGGACGCCCCCTCCGTCACGATGCGTATCCGCATCGCGCCACCTCCCCCGCGATGCGGGTGAGGAGGAAGCGCGCTCGCCTTCTCCTCACCCGTGCAACGGGGGAGGTGGCGCGTCGCGAAGCGGCGTGACGGAGGGGGCGTCGGAGCGCAGATGCAGAAACCACGCAGGCGGGGTGAAATCTTCCCCCAACGCCCTGCGCTAAGCGCCGCATTAGAAAGCCTGTTCTTGCTTCCGCGCCTTGCGGGGCGTAACGGGTCCGCTCCCGCCGCCGATGGCGGGCTTACGACATGAATTGGAGGCTGCGATGGGTTACCGGGTCGCCGTGGTCGGCGCCACGGGCAATGTGGGCCGTGAGATGTTCAATATCCTCGAGGAACTGAAGTTCCCCGTGGACAAGATGCATGCCATCGCCTCGCGTAAATCCATCGGCGTGGAAGTCTCGTTCGGCAATCAGATTCTGCACTGCGAAGACCTGGAGAAATTCGACTTCTCCAAGGTCGATATCGTGCTGATGAGCGCCGGCGGGGCCATCTCCAAGGCCTGGGGCGAGAAGATCGGCGCGGCCGGTCCCATCGTCATCGACAATTCCAGCCACTTCCGGATGGATCCGGACGTGCCGCTGGTGGTGCCGGAAGTGAACCCCGACGCCGTCAACAAGCTGCCCAAGAACATCATCGCCAACCCCAACTGCTCGACCGCGCAGCTGGTGGTGGTGCTGGCTCCCCTGCACGCCGAAGCCAAGATCAAGCGGGTGGTCGTCTCGACCTACCAGTCGGTCTCTGGCGCGGGCAAGGAAGGCATGGACGAGCTGTGGGAACAGACCAAGGGCGTGTTCGTCCTGGGCGCCCCGGCCCCGAAGAAGTTCACCAAGCAGATCGCCTTCAACGTCATCCCCCACATCGACGTCTTCATGGAAGACGGCTTCACCAAGGAAGAGTGGAAGATGATGATGGAGACCAAGAAGATCCTGGATCCGTCGATCAAGCTGACCGCCACCTGCGTGCGCGTGCCGGTCATGGTCGGCCACGCGGAGTCGGTGAACATCGAGTTCGAGACCCCGCTGGACGAGGACGACGTCCGCGAGATCCTGCGCGACGCCGACGGCGTGCAGGTGGTCGATAAGCGCGAGGACGGCGGCTACATGACGCCCAAGGAATCGGCCGGCGAGTTCCCGGTCTATGTCTCGCGCATCCGTACCGACCCGACCGTGGAAAACGGCATCGCGCTCTGGTGCGTGGCCGACAACCTGCGCAAGGGCGCGGCGCTGAACGCCGTGCAGATCGCGCAGCTGCTGCATGAGAAGGGTCTCATCAAGCAGAAACTCCCGGCCTAAGCCGCCCTCCGCAACAAGCGGGTGGACGATTTCAGGGCTCCCGGGACATCCGTCCCGGGAGCCCTTTTCATTTCGGACCAGAGGAACGACGCCATGTCGGCGGATTTGACGACCAAGAGCCCGGACGAGGGCCGGACCGCCCTGATCGCCGCGGTGGGCTGCTACCTGCTGTGGGGCTTTCTGCCGCTGTACTTCCACCTGTTGTTTGTGCTGGGCGTCGGCTCCTGGGAGATGATCGCCCACCGCACCCTGTGGGCCGCGCCGTGGGCGTTCCTGGCCGTGCTGCTGGCCAAGCAGAGCGGACAGGTGATGGCCGTGCTGCGCCAGCCCAAGACCCTGCTGATCCTGGCTTGCTCGACGGCGGCGATCTTCACCAACTGGTCGATCTATGTGTTCGCGGTCACGGCCAACCACGTGATCGAGGCCAGCCTCGGCTATTACATCAACCCGCTGATGAACATGGCCGCCGGCGCTTTGCTGTTCCGCGAGCGGATCAGTCGCGAGGGGGCCATAGCCATCGGCCTGGCGGTGGTCGGGGTGGCGATCCAGACGGCGGCCCTGGGCCACCTGCCGATCATCTCGCTGGGCGTGGCCTTCAGCTTCTGCCTCTACGCCATCCTGCGCAAACAGGTAAAGGCCGACGCCCAGACCGGACTCTTCATCGAATGCGCCTACCTCGCCGTGCCGGGCCTGATCTACGTGCTTCACCTGCAGGCGACCGGGGCCGGCCACTTCGCCACGGGCGCCGGGGTGACCACCCTGCTGCTCCTGGCCGGACCGGCCACCGTGGTGCCCCTGGCCCTGTTCGCCTGGTCGGCGCGCCGCATGCCGCTCAGCGCCATGGGCTTCCTGCAGTTCATCGCCCCGACCATCCAGTTCCTGATCGGCATGTCCCTGGGCGAGGCCGTCACCCCGATGCGGGCCTTGTCGTTCGTGTTCATCTGGCTGGGCGTGGCGGTGTTCGCCTACGGGGCGTGGAAGCGGACGCGGGTGGCGACGGTCTGAAAGCGCGACGCCCCCTCCGTCCGCTTCCTCTCCTCCCCCGCGCAGCGGGGGAGGTGGCGCGATGCGAATACGCATCGTGACGGAGGGGGCGTCTTCCGCGTAGCCTCCCCCTCATGACCGGACCGGTGCACCCTCCCTGCGACGAAGGCGTCATCCGCGCCGCCCGCCCGGAGGTCTCAGGGACACGCAAGCGCCTGGCCCTGGCCGCCACGGTGCTGGGCTCGGCCATGGCGTTCATCGACGGCTCGGTGGTCAATGTCGCCCTGCCGGCCATGCGGACCGCCCTGAAGGCCGACGCCGGCCAGGTGCAGTGGATCGTCAACGCCTACCTGCTGCTGCTGGGCGCCCTGGTGCTGATCGGCGGCTCGGCGGGCGACCGCTATGGGCGGCGGCGGGTGTTCGTGATCGGCGTGAGCCTGTTCGCGGCGGCCTCGCTCGCCTGCGCCCTGGCCCCGGACGCCGGCTGGCTGATCGCCGCCCGCGCCGCCCAAGGGATCGCCGCGGCCATGCTGGTGCCCGCCAGCCTGGCGATCCTGGGCTCGACCTTCGACGAAGACGAGCGTGGCGCGGCGATCGGCGCGTGGGCCGGCTTCGCGTCGGTGACCACCGCGATCGGCCCGGTGCTGGGTGGCTGGCTGGTCGATCACGTCTCGTGGCGCGCCATCTTCCTGATCAACCTGCCCTTGGCCGCCGCCACGATCGGGCTGGCCCTGGCGGCGGTGCGCGAGAGCCGCGACCCGGAGGTCGAGCACCTGGACTGGCGCGGCGCGGTTCTGGCCGCTACCGGCCTGGGCGCGGTGACCTGGGGCCTGACGGCGGCGGGCGACCGCGGCTGGGCCAGCCCCACGGTCTGGACGGCCCTGGCGGTCGGCGCGATCTTGCTGGCCGGCTTCATACTCAGCCAGGCGCGCGAGAAACATCCGATGATGCCGCTGGCCCTCTATCGCTCCCGCACGTTCAGCGGCGCCAACCTGCTGACCCTGGCGCTGTATTTCGGCCTGACCGGCGCCCTGTTCTTCCTGCCGTACGAGCTGATCGCCCGCCACGGCTATTCGGCCGCCGCCGCAGGGGCGACCCTCCTGCCGTTCTCGCTGATCATGGGCGGCCTCTCGGGCGCGGCGGGCAGAATGGCCGACCGGTTCGGGGCGCGGCCGCTGCTGACCGTCGGGCCGATCCTGGCGGGGATAGGCTTTGGCCTGCTGGGCGCGCCCTGGATCGGTTCGGGCTTCTGGACCGGCGTCCTGCCCGGCCTGCTGGTGGTCGCCCTGGGCATGACCCTCGCCGTCGCGCCCCTGACCAACACGGTGATGAGCGCGGTGGCCGCCAGCCATGCCGGCGTCGCGTCCGGGATCAACAACGCCGTCGCCCGGATCGCTGGCCTGCTGGCCGTGGCGGTGCTGGGCCTGATCTATTTCGCGCCGGGACCGCAGGGTTATCCGTGGGTGATGGGCGTCAGCGCCGTGGCGGCCATGGCGGCGGGGATCGTGGGATGGCTGATGATCGCCCCCAAGCCCCAGGCCTCGCGTCAGAGCCCCGAATAGGCCGCCTGGATCAGGCGCACGGCGCGCGGATCGCCGATCAGCTCGGTCCCCTGCTTGTTCATCACATAGGCGCCCGACACGCCGCGCGAGGGATCGGCGAAGGCGCACGAGCCGCCCCAGCCGCTGTGGCCGAACGCCTCGGCGGTCGGACCATAGAAGAAGTTGGGCGCGTTGCGCATGAAGCCCGCGCCCCAGCTGATCACGAAGGGCAGGACCAGGTCCTGGCCAACGATCCGCTCGGCAGAGGCCTCGGCGATCACGGCGGGCGACAGCACCTGGACGCCGTCCAGCGCGCCGCCCGAGGCCAGGGCGCCCATCAACCGGGCCAGGGCCGGGGCCGTGGCATGGCCGTTGGCCGAGGGGATCTCGGCCCGGCGCCAGTCGGCGGTCCCCCGTCCGCCGGGCGCGGCCCACTTGGTCATGAAGGCGGCCTTCACCGCCGCGTTCATCGCGCCGAACTTCGGCAGGCCGGTGGGTCGCATCAGCTCGGCGCAGCGGGCGTGTTCGCTGTCGGGCAGACCGATCCAGATATCCAGGTCCAGCGGCTCGGCGAGGTCCTCGCGCAGCGCCGTCCCCATGGTCCGGCCATCGACCCGGCGGAAGATCTCGCCCGCTGTGAAGCCGAAGGTGACGGGGTGATAGCCGCTGGCCGAGCCGATCGGCCACAGCGGCGCCATGGCCGCCAGCTTGGCGGTCGTGGCCTCCCAGTCGAACCAGATCGACGGATCGGTCTCGTCCGGAAAGCCCGACAGGCCGTCCTGGTGCGACATCACCTGGCCGACCGTGACGTCCTGCTTGCCGTTCTGGGCGAACGCCGGCCAGACCGAGGCCACGGTTTGGTCGTAGGTCAGCTTTCCCTGGTCCACGAGCCGGGCGATCAGCAGGGCCGCGACGGCCTTGGTGGTCGAGAACAGCGGCGTCAGGGTGTCGGGGCCGAACGCGACCTCGTGCTTGCGGTCGGCGTAGCCGCCCATCAGGTCCACGACGACCTCGCCATGGATGGCCAGGCTGAAGCGAGCGCCCAGCTCGCCATTGTCGGCGAAATTGGCGGCGAAGGCGTCGCGGACGGCGGAGAAGCGGTCGGGGCAGAAGCCGGTGATGTTGACGGTCATGGGAGGGGTCTACAGCAGCCCAAACATCATTGTCATCCACCCCTGATCATCGTCATCCCGGGCCTTGTGCCCGGAATAACGGTTGAGATGTGAGAGCTGGAAGGCCCGCTAGGCCAGCCGCTCGATCCGCACCGTCGGCGAGGTCTGCTTGATGCGCGCGGCCATGGCCACGATCGGCAGCTCCGGCGCGTTCCAGATATTGGCCGCCGTCACCGTCTCGGCCACGCCGCCCACGGCGCGGGCCAGGCCGTACGAGATGGTCTGGCCTTCCAGGATCGAGGCCGCGTAGAGGGCCGTCAGCAGGTCGCCGGTGCCGCTGGGCGAGCGCTCGGCCTTGGCGTGGGCCGCCAGCCAGGCTTCCTTGCGATCGACATAGACGACGCCGATCTCGTTTCCGCGCTGCACGGACGACACCAGGGTGGGCTTGTTCAGCAGGCGGCCGGCCCGCACCGCCGCCTGGGGATCGCGGGAGTCCGTGCCGGTCAGGCGTTGCAGCTCCCAGGCGTTGCAAGCCACCACGTCGGCGCGCGGGATCAGGTCGGACGCGATGGCCTCGGCGACCTCGGCGGGCACGTACAGCCCCTTGCCGGCGTCGCCCATGGTCGGGTCGATGATCACGGTCGGCTTGCGCGCCGTGCCGCCCTGGATCGCGTTCTCGCGCGGGGAGGCGCGGACGGCGTCGATGGTGCGGGCCGCGGCGCGCACCTGGGCGGCGCTGGCGAAATAGCCGGTGATGACCACGTCGGTCAGGCCGAACAGGCCGTTGGCCTCGATGCCGTCGAGCATGCCCTCCATCACCTCGATGGGGGCCGGCGCGCCGCCGGGAATGCCCCAGCCGGGATGGCGGCCATAGAGCACGGTCGGCACGATCATCGAATCGATGCGGAACTGCACCAGGGCGGCGGCCTGGGCGGACGCGCCCACCCGGCTGCCGGCGACATGGCTGGAGATGATCAAGGCAAGCGGCATGGCTAGCGGCTTAGCCGAGCATTGGGGACTTGAATAGGGCAAGCGGAGCCACAGGCGACAAGTCGTCGAAGAACGGCGGTATCTCTTTGTCCGAGCATCCCAAACTTGCCCGACCGCCCAAGGAAAAGGCCCGCCGCGTTTCCGCGACGGGCCCTTCCGGCTTGGCTGAAGGCGAAGCCTAGTAGCGGTAGTGATCCGGCTTGAACGGACCGTTTTCCGGCACGTTGATATATTCGGCCTGGTCGGGACGCAGCTTCGACAGCTTGGCGCCCAGCTTTTCCAGGTGCAGCAGGGCGACCTTCTCGTCCAGGTGCTTGGGCAGGGTGTAGACGTCGTTCTTGTAGGCCGACTTGTTGGTCCAAAGTTCGATCTGGGCCAGGGTCTGGTTGGTGAACGAGGCCGACATCACGAACGAGGGGTGACCCGTCGCATTGCCCAGGTTCACCAGGCGGCCTTCCGACAGCAGGATGATCTTCTTGCCGTCCGGGAACTCGATGTGGTGGACCTGCGGCTTGATCTCGTCCCACTTGAAGTTCTTCAGGCCGGCGACCTGAATTTCCGAGTCGAAGTGGCCGATGTTGCAGACGATGGCGTTATTGCGCATCGCCCGCATGTGGTCGACCGTGATCACATCCTTGTTGCCCGTGGCGGTGACGAAGATGTCGGCGCGACCGGCGCAGTCGTCCAGGGTCTGGACTTCATAGCCTTCCATCGCGGCCTGCAGGGCGCAGATCGGATCGATTTCGGTGACGATCACGCGGGCGCCGCCCTGGCGCAGCGAAGCGGCCGAACCCTTGCCCACGTCGCCATAGCCGCAGACCACGGCGACCTTGCCCGACAGCATCACGTCGGTGCCGCGACGGATCGCGTCGACCAGCGATTCCCGGCAGCCATACAGGTTGTCGAACTTGGACTTGGTGACGCTGTCATTGACGTTGATGGCGGGGAACGGCAGCTCGCCCTTGGTCGCCATCTGGTACAGGCGATGGACGCCCGTGGTGGTTTCTTCCGACACGCCGCCGATGGCGTCGCGGATGGCGGTGTAGAAGCCCGGCTTTTCGGCCAGGTAGCGCTTCATCACGGTGTAGAGCGCTTCTTCTTCTTCGTTGGTCGGGTTGTTGAGGATCGTCGGATCCTTCTCGGCCTTCGGACCCAGCACGCACAGCAGGGTGGCGTCGCCGCCGTCGTCGAGGATCAGGTTCGGATAGCCGCCGTCCGACCATTCGAAGATCTTGTGGGCGTATTCCCAGTACTCGACCAGGTTCTCGCCCTTGAAGGCGAACACCGGGACGCCGGCGGCGGCGATGGCGGCCGCGGCGTGGTCCTGGGTCGAGAAGATGTTGCACGAGGCCCAGCGGACGTCGGCGCCCAGGGCGGTCAGGGTCTCGATCAGCACGGCAGTCTGGATGGTCATGTGCAGGCTGCCGGCGATGCGGGCGCCCTTCAGCACCTGGCCCGGACCGTATTCGGCGCGGGTGGCCATCAGACCGGGCATTTCGGTCTCGGCGATGGCGATTTCCTTGCGGCCGAAATCGGCGAGCGAGATGTCCTTGACGATGTAGTCGGCCACGGTCGGGCTCCTGCGGAGGGGGATGTCTTGCGCGGTCTATACCGCGCCTCGCCCCTTCTCGCAATTAAGGCATAAGGATTTCTTTATATGCCGCCTCGAAGGGTGCGACCATTCGACCCCGGAACGAGACCAGCCAGACCCCAAAGCAGACGGCCATTGTCGTCATCCGAACGACAGAAACGCCCCTGGACGTTTCACCAGAAGCGCTTGGATTCGGCGAAGGTCACATAGGCGCCCTGGGCCTCGGCCAGCCACTCGGCTTCGCGCTCGGGTCGGTCGGCCGTCAGACGGCCGGCGGCGAAGGCGGCCTGGGGGTCCTCGCAGGACAAGGCCACCTCGCGGGCCAGGGCCTCGCGACCGGCCAGGTCGTTGAGCAGGCCCAGGGCGTCCTGGAGAACCTTCGTCGCCTCGGCGAACCGGGCCAGGCGCTTGGGATGCTCCGGAAACAGCCCGCCCAGGTCCTCCACCGCGTAGCGCAGCTTCTTGCCGCGAATGCGCAGATGGTGACGATCCTCGGGGCCGAGGGCGAGCAGGTCGCGGCCATCCTTGCGGATCCGGCCGGCGCGCTTGTCCAGAACCTTGGCGGCGAAGCGGGCGGCCGGCTTGGCGCGCAGCTTTTCGAGACGGTTGTCGGTGGTCCAGGCCCCGGCTTCCAGCCAGGCGGCGGCGTCGATGGCGAGGGCGCGGAAGCGGGCGCTGTCCACGGCCGCGGCGGCCTTGGCGTAGGCGTCGGTCTGGGCGGCGAGCAGCGCCTTGCCGAAGGCCGCCAGGGCCTGGCGCTCGTCCTGGACCGCCGCGTCGGGCTGGTCGGCCGGATCAGCCGCCGGCTGGTCCTCGGCGGCCGGCCGCCAGACATCAGCGATGAACACATCCAGGTTGCGAGCAGCGCCCAGTTCGTCGGCCAGCCACTTCAGCTCGGCCTTGACGTCACGGGCGGCCGGATCGCCGGCCAGGGCCTTGAAGGTCGACAGCAACGCCCGGAACCGCCGCGCCGCCACGCGCAGCTTGTGCACCCGCTCGGGACCCGGGCGAACGTGCAGGGCCTCGGCGGTGGCGCAGAGGCGGCAAAGCGCCGTCCGGCCGAGCGCCTGCAACGCCTCTCCCGTGGTCGCTTCGGGATCCAGCGGGGCGTCCGGGCGAGGGCCGTCAGTCTCGTTGAGCGCCAGGGCGTAACCGCGCTCGGCCTTGCTGACCAGCGACAGGCGCAACGGCGCGTGAGCCGCCAGATCGCGCGCCAGGTCGAAAAGCACGCGCGGCGCGCCGGCCTTGAGCTCCAGCTCCAGCTCGCTGACCGTCGCGCGGCGATCGTCGGCCAACAGCTCGCCCAGGTCGAGAGCCGCCTCGATGGTCGCGCCGTCGCGCTCGATCAGCCGGGTCACACGCTTGACGTTGGTGGCGAACACCGGGGTCAGGGCGTCGCCGTTGATGATCTTGGCGGCCGGGGTCCGGGCCAGCAGGTCGCGGTCGGGCTCGGGCCCCTCCACCGCGCTTTCCCATTCGCCGCGCGCGAACACGCCGCCCGAGGAGGCCGATTTCAGCGTCTGCTTGCGGCCGTTCTCGCCGTCGCGGACGCGCAGGCCGTAGCCCGCCTTGCGCAGGGCGTGATCGACGGTGTCGAAATAGGTGGCGTCGAGCTGTCGAACCGCCTCCTGCCCTTCAAGACGGGCCAGGACCGCGTTCGAAGCGTCCGGGGCGATCAGGAACTTGAGCTCGATTTCGTGATCCATGCGGGTCTTATAACCGGACACGCCGGTTTTGGCTCCATCCGCCGCCGCCTGCGGACGCACGTCGAGCTGTTGCGTGCGACCGCACGCTTGACGTGCTTGCCAATCAATGTGGCGAAGTCCAAACCTGCGCGCCATGAGCCAAATCAACGCCGCCCAGCCCCGCCACGATTGGACCTTGCCCGAGGTCCAGGCCTTGTTCGACCAGCCGTTCATGGAGCTGGTGTTCCAGGCCGCGACCGTCCACCGGGCCGGGTTCGATCCGTCCGAGGTGCAGCTGTCGCAACTGCTGTCGGTCAAGACCGGCGGCTGCGCAGAGAACTGCGGCTATTGCAGCCAGTCGGCCCACTTCAAGACCGGCCTGAAGGCCGAGAAGCTGATGGACGCCGACGTCGTGATCGCCAAGGCCCGCGAGGCGCGCGACGGCGGGGCCCAGCGCTTCTGCATGGGCGCGGCCTGGCGCGAGCTGAAGGAACGCGACCTGCCCAAGCTGGCGGCGATGATCGGCGGCGTGAAGGCGCTCGGCCTGGAGACCTGCGCGACCCTGGGCATGCTGACGCCGCAGCAGGCCAAGGAGCTCAAGGACGCCGGCCTCGACTACTACAACCACAACCTCGACACCGGCCCGGAATATTACGGCGACGTGGTCACCACCCGCACCTACCAGGAGCGGTTGGACACCCTGGCCTATGTCCGCGACGCGGGCATGAGCACCTGCTGCGGCGGCATCGTCGGCATGGGCGAGACCCGCCGCGACCGCGCCAGCCTGCTGCATCAGTTGGCGACCCTGCCCAGCCACCCCGACAGCCTGCCGATCAACGGCCTGGTGCCGGTCAGCGGCACGCCCTTGGGCGACATGGTGCTGGCTGACGGGACGACCGCCATCGATTCGATCGAGTTCGTGCGCACCATCGCCGTGGCGCGGATCGTCTGCCCCAGATCGATGGTCCGCCTGTCGGCCGGCCGCGACGAGATGAGCCGCGAACTGCAGGCCCTGTGCTTCCTGGCCGGCGCCAACTCGATCTTCGTGGGCGGCAAGCTGCTGACCACCCCCCTGCCCGGCCAGGACGAGGACAGCGCCCTGTTCCAGGACCTGGACCTGCGACCGATGGGCGTGAAGGCGGCGGCCCCGGAAATGGTGGCGGCGGAGTAAGGTCGAGGCGGTCGCCGGCCCCGTGACAGTTCGATGATATTCCTGGCGAGCCGGAACGCCCATCTGAGCGACGGGTTGGGAAAGACGAGTTCCCAAACCCTTCGCCAGGAGCGCCACCATGCGTCCCGACACGGCTTCACGCCTGCGTACAGGCGTGCGCGTTCTCGCCCTGACCTTCGCGCTTGCCGCCTTCAGTTCCGTCGCCTTGGCCCAGGAAACGAAGGCCGCCAAGGACCTTCCATGGTTTGAGATCGCCCTCACCCTGATCGGCGGGCTGATGATCTTTCTCTATGGGGTCAATCAGTTGGCCGCGCGGCTGAAGGAGGTGTCGGGCGATCGCCTGAGAAAGGTTCTGCACACCGGTTCCAGCGACCGCGCGCGCGGCGTGGTCAGCGGGACGGTCGTCACCGTGCTGCTGGATTCCTCCTCGGCCGTGATCATCCTGGTCATCGCCTTGGTCGACGCCAACCTGATCCGGTTCTCCGCCGCCCTGCCGGTGATCCTGGGCAGCAATATCGGCACCACCTTTTCCAGCCAGATCTTCGCGTTGAACGCCGATTCCCTGGCGCCGATCCTGATGGCCTTCGGCTTCTTGTCGGCGCTGCTGGCGCGCGGCGAGGCCATGAAGCAGGGTTCGTGGATCGCCTTTTTCATTGGCCTGATGCTGTTTGGGCTCAGCGTCGTCGGAATGGCGGTCGAACCGCTGAAGGAAGCGCCGGAAATCAAGGACTGGCTGTCCCGGTTCGAAGCGCCGTTGCTCGGCGTGCTGGCCGGGGCGGCCGCGACGGTGGCGCTCCAATCGTCCTCGGCGATGATGGGCATGATCATCGTGCTGGCCAGCCAGGGGCTGATCTCGCTGCCCGCTGGCCTGGCCCTGATGCTGGGCGCCGAGATCGGCACCTGCGCCGACACCCTGGTGGCGACGATCGGCCGCTCGCGCGCCGCCTTGCGCGCCGGGGTGTTCCACCTGCTGTTCAACATCGTCAGCGTGACGGCGGGCCTGGCGCTGCTGGGCGTCCTGACGCGGCTCGCCACGGCCTCGGCGTCTAGCGTCGAGCAGCAGGTGGCCAACGCCCACATGGCGTTCAACGTGACCGGCGCCCTGATCTTTCTGGCGTTCACGCCGTGGATCGCCAAGGCGCTCGATCGGCTGATTCCGGATGGCGCGTCCGACGAGGCAAAAGCCTTGAAGACCGCCTAGCGCTTCAGCGCTCCTCGTCGAACCGGTTCGAAACCAGTTCCGTCAGCGCTTCGACCGCCGCGTCGGCCTCGGGACCCTCGGCCTCGATGTCAATGGTCGAGCCGATGCCGGCGGCCAGCATCATCAGGCCCATGATCGAGCGGGCGTCGACGCTGGTCCCGTCGCGGGCGACCGTGACCTCGGCGTCGAAGCCCGAGGCCAGCTTGACGAACTTGGCCGAGGCGCGGGCGTGCAGGCCCCGCTCATTGACGATCTCGACCGTGCGCGCCGCCATGCGACTCACTTTTCTCCAGCGAGCACGTAGGAGGCCACGGAGATATATTTCCGTCCAGCCTCCTGGGCGTGGGCGACGCAGGCCTGCAGGGTCTCGCGCTGGCGCACGCTGGCCAGCTTGATCAGCATCGGCAGGTTCAGACCGGCGATCACCTCGGCCTTGGTCTGCTCCATCACCGAGATGGCCAGGTTCGAGGGCGTGCCGCCGAACATGTCGGTCAGCAGAATCACGCCGTCGCCCTCCTGGTCGACGGCGGCGCACGCCTTCAGGATGTCCGACCGGCGACGTTCCATGTCGTCTTCCGGGCCGATGCAGATGGCCTTCACCGCGCTTTGCGGTCCGACCACGTGCTCCATGGCGGAGACGAACTCTTCCGCCAGCCGCCCGTGCGTGACTATCACGAGCCCGATCATGCCTGATCTCTCAAACGGATCCCCATACCCGTGGCGACCAGGGAGGGCCGCGCGGGCCGCCTTGATACGCTTGTTAGTCGGCGACTCCAAGATGCTCAAACACCCGCCTGATTTTCGCGGGCGCGGCGGGTTCCAGAGGCCACAGGTCAAGCACGGGCGTCGAAACGCCTTCGATGACCTCTGACAAGGGCTCGGGCAGCCGCTCCACCGCTTGCGGCCGGTCCACGCAGCGCACCAGAAGATCGACGCGGCAGAAGCGCCGATAGGGCTGGCACAGCACGCCCAGCCCCCGGGCCTCGATCAGTCCGGCCAGGGGGTCGGGCGCGCGGCCGTAAAGCCTGCCGCCCGAAACGAACACCAGGGTGCGGTCGTCGGCGACCAGCAGGAAGCCCTGGTCGAGGGCTCGCAGCGCCAGGTCGCTTTTGCCCCCGCCCGAAGGACCTTCGATCAGCGCCCCCCGCCAGGTTCCGGCGACGTGGCGGGCGATCAGCCCGGCATGGCGGATCATTCGCGCGAGGCCCCGTCCCGCGGCCCCCCATCGCGCTGACCGTGGTGATGATGGGCGTTGTGGGCGCCGGCCTCGGGCAGGTCGACCCGGAACCGCGCGCCGACGACCCGCCCCTCGGCGTTCTTGCGATTCTCGGCCTGCAGGGTTCCGCCGTGGGCCTCGACGATCTGGCGGGCGATCGACAGGCCCAGGCCAGAATTGCCGCCGAACGCCTTGCCCTTCGGGCGCGATGTGTAGAACCGCTCGAAGATGGTCTCGACATTGTCGGGCGGAATACCCGGCCCGTCGTCATCGACCGTCACGATCAGCCGGTTGTGATGGTCGCGCAGCCCGGGATCGCGCTTGAGCGTGACCCGCACCTCGCCGTCGGCGGCGCTGAACGAGCGGGCGTTGTCGATCAGGTTGCGGAACACCTGACCCATCGGGGTCTCGCGCGCCGCGATCCGGGCATGCTGCGGGGCGGCCTTGGCGTCGAAGGTCACCCGAACGCTGCCCGGGGCCTCGCCGGGGCGCAGCTGGGCTTCGTAGAGATGGATCACCTCGGCCAGCAGCAGGTTCAGCTCGAAGACCCGCGGCGCCTCGCGCGACAGCTCCGCGTCCAGCCGGGACGCATTGGAAATATCGGTGACCAGGCGATCGAGGCGAGTGACGTCCTGCTGCAGGATGCCCAGCAGCCGGGCCCGGGCGGCGGGATCGGTCACCAGGTCCAGGGTCTCGATCGCCGAGCGGATCGAGGTCAGGGGATTCTTGATCTCGTGGGCGACGTCGGCGGCGAAGCGCTCGATGGCGTCCATCCGCTCGGACATCGAGTCGGTCATCTCCTCCAGCGCGCGCGACAGGTCGCCCAGTTCGTCCTTGCGGCCGGAAATGTCGGGCAGCGAGATGGCCCGGGCGCCGTCCAGCCGCACGCGGTCGGCGGCGCTGGCCATGCGCAGCACCGGCTGGGCGATCAGGCGGTTGAGCAGGAACGACGAGATCAGCGTGGTGGCGATGGCGATCAGGGCGAACGGCAGCAGCGCCGTGCGCTCGGCGGCGATGATCTGGTCGACGTCGCCCGCCTCGAGCGTCAGGACACCCAGGACCGCGCGCACGTGCTGGATGGGGATCGATACCGACACCACCCGCTCGCCCATCTCGTCGACGCGCGTTCCGGCCACGGGTTCGCCGAGCTTGGCCTGGGCGATCTCGGCGGCCAGGGCCGCCTGGGCCGCCCGCGCCAACTCCGGCTTGGCGTCGGAATCCTGGGTCGGCAGGCCGAACGTCGTCTGGCCGGGCTTGCGGGCCGGCGGCAGGACCTTGGACTCCACCCGATCGGCGACGACATAGGAGTCGGCCAGCTGGTTGCCCTCGGCGTCGAACAGCCGCGCGCGCTGCGAGCGCGGGATGAACAGGCTCTGCAGGATGTCGCTGGCCTGGTCGGGCACCAGGCGCGGCTCGGGATCGCCGACCGTCGCGGCCAGGTCGATCACGTTGGCGATCAGCTCGCCCTGGGTGGTCAGGCTGTCGATGCGGGTGTTGATCAGGCCGCTGCGCAGCTCGTTCAGCACCAGCGCCCCGCCCAGCAGCACCGCCAGGGCCAACAGGTTCAGCCCGATGATCAGCCGGCCCAGGCGCGAACCCCTGGGCCAGGAGAACTTGGGCCAGGCGAACCCGGACCAAGCCGCCTGGGGCCAGGTCATCCGCCGTTTCGGCTTGGCTGCGGCCTGCGATCCCACGGCGGGATCAGGATTCGCGATAGCGGTAGCCGACGCCGTACAGGGTCTCGATGGAATCGAATTCCGGATCGACCTGGCGGAACTTCTTGCGCATCCGCTTGATGTGGCTGTCGATGGTGCGGTCGTCGACATAGACCTGATCGTCGTAGGCGGCGTCCATCAGGTTGTCGCGGCTCTTCACGAAGCCGGGGCGCTGGGCCAGCGACTGCAGCAGCAGGAACTCGGTGACGGTCAGGCGCACCGGCTTGCCGTCCCACAGGCTGTCGTGGCGCGCCGAGTCGAGCGTCAACTTGCCGCGCTTCATGATCTTGGAATTGGCCGAGCCCGGCGCGACGCCCGGCTCGTCCTCTTCCGGACGGGCCCGGCGCAGCACGGCCTTGACCCGCTCCAGCAGCAGGCGCTGGCTGAACGGCTTGTGGATGTAGTCGTCGGCCCCGAGGTTGAAGCCGAGGATCTCGTCGATCTCGTCGTCCTTGGAGGTCAGCATGATCACCGGGATCTCGGTGGTCTGGCGCAGGCGGCGCAGCACCTCCATGCCGTCCATGCGGGGCATCTTGACGTCCAGGATCACCAGGTCCGGCGCCTGGCTCTCGACCGCGTCGAGTCCCGACGCGCCGTCGTAATAGGCCTTCACCACGTGGCCGTGGCTTTCCAGCGCCAGCGAAACCGAGGCGACAATGTTCTCGTCGTCGTCGATAAGAGTAATATCGGCCATCGAGCCCTAAGGGTCCTTTCGCGGATTTCCTGCCGATACTATCGACCGGCGTCGCCCGCTACAACGCGCCCCCCTACAACGCGCAGGGGCGGCTAAGCTTTCCCGGTCTTTTGCGGCTCCAGCATGGCGCGATTGCGGCGCGCCCGCTCGAAAACCCCCGGCGAACCGGCTCGGCGGCAACCTCACCTTAAGGTGTTGTATCCCATAACCAACGCTCGGGGAGCCTTTTGCTGATGAGCGACCAAGTCCATTACGAGCTGTTCGTGCGCCGCAAGCCCGGCGCGCAGTGGACGCTCGACATGGCCACCGAGATCCGCACCCACGCCCTTCAGACCGCCGAGGAGGCGCTGGAACAGGGCCGGGCCGTCGCCGTGCGCGTCAGCAAGGAAACCCTCGACCCGGATTCCCGCGAATACAAGTCGATCTCGATCTTCACCAAGGGCCAGGTCGACGGCGGCAAGCCCAAGAAGGTGCAGGAGGATCTCGACCCCCTCTGCGTCCAACCGTCCGACCTCTACACCGCCCACGCGCGTGATCGCATCGGCCGGCTGTTGGAAGGCTTCCTGGAGCGCCACCACGCCACGCCGTTCGAGCTGCTGCACCGTCCCGACCTGGTCGAGAAGCTGGAAGCCTCCGGCACCGACCTGCAGCACGCCCTGCAGAAGATCGCCATTCCCGAGGCCGAAGCCCGGGGCATGTCCGTCCATGAACTGATCCGCACCTTCCAGGGCCTGGTCGAACGCACCGTCGCCAACCTGATGAAGGCGTTCAAGAAGGGCGACCTGCCCAATCTGGACACCGAAGGCTTCGCGCGCGCCGCCGAGCGGCTGTCCACCGATCCCGACCGGGCCTTCCTGCTGGGGGCCGGCGTCGCCGCCTCGATCGCGCCCGGCAAGAACTGGTCCGAGAAGCTGGCTCGCCTGCTCGACCTGGCCGACGCCGCGCCGACCGATCCCAAGGCCCGCGCCGCCGCCCTGGCCGCCATCGAGACGCCCCTGGCCGAGATCATCGGCTCCAAGGCCGGCATGGCCGACCTGCTGGGCAGCAACAAGGAGGGGGGCGACGCCGACCTCGGCACCACCCTGGCGGCCATGACCCGCCTGGCGGGCGGCGCCCAGGTCGAAGGCCTGATCCGCGTCGAGGCCGGGGTGCGCAACTGCATGCCCGAGCTGAACGGCACGGCCAAGCGCCTGTGCGAGTGGCTGAACGGCGAGGACTTCCCCGCCGTGCGGATGTCGATCGCCCAGCGGGTGCTGAAGGAACTGAACGGCGTGCGTCGCCTCAAGCCCGCCGACGCCGAGGCCGAGATCGAGTTCCTGCGCGCCCTGGCCATGAGCCTGACGGCCGCCGCGGGCCGCATCCTGCCGCCGGAAGACATCACCAGCGCCTTCACCACCCGGTCCAAGACCTTGCTCAACGGCGAGTTCATCGAGGCCCTGCTCGGCCGCGACCGTTCGTCGCGCGAGGAGATCCAGATGCTGATCCGCCTGGCCGAGAACGTCATGGGCGCGGTCAACAAGCGCACCGCTGGCCGCTGGCTGTCGGCCAACGTCCTGGCGCTGCGTTTCGAACGCGAGCTGCGCCAGGGACCGGACTCGGCCGCCGCCAAACTGGCCGCCCTGGCCGCCCTGCAACGATCCCTGGTCCGTTCGGGCCTGGTGGTCGAGGACTACGAACCGCTCTGCGCCCGGCTGGGCGAGGTCGGCGGCATGATCGAGGCCGACGCCCGCCTGGTCGCCATGCTGGTCCGCGCCCCCGCGCCCCTGGCCCAGAAGATCTCGGTGCTGATCAAGCTGGCCATGGGCGAGGCCGGCCCCACGGGTCCCGTCGCCGACAAGGCCAAGGCCGAGGCCCTGAAACTGGCCCGCGCCCCCGAAGCCCGCGAAGAACTGGCCAATTCGCCCGAGACCATGGACCTGCTCAAGGGCATGGTTCAGCAGAAGGCGGCGGCTTAGGTCGCAAGCCGGGGCCAAGGCCCGTTTCGAACCCGTTGCGGACGCCACCCAAATCCCTCTCTCTTAGAGAGAGGGAGGGGCCCGCCGCCACAGGCGGTGGGAGGGTGAGAGGTTACAGCCTGTCGGATCGAAGCACCGCCAGGATGTCCTCGCCGACGCCGCCCGGATCGGCCAGGACCCGCTCGTTGCGAAACCGCACCACGATGTACCCGAACAATTCCAGGGTCTGGGTGCGGCGGGCGTCGTAGTCCTCCCGCCCATCGTGGGCCGGGCCGTCAAGTTCCACGATCAACTTGGCCGCCTCGCAGACGAAGTCGGCGAAGTAGCGGTCGATCGCCACCTGTCGCAGGAACCTGAATCCGCCCAGGCGGCGATTGCGCACGAGGGTCCAGAGCGTCCTTTCGGCCAGGGTCTGGTCCCGGCGAAGACGACGGGCGGTGGCGGTCTTGTCCATGGCCGGAGCCTGGCCGGCATGAGCGGGCCGATCAACGACAGGAAACAGGATTTTCCGGCCAGCGGTTAAACCTCTCACCCTCCCACCGCTTCGCGGCGGGCCCCTCCCTCTCTCAAAGAGAGAGGGTTTCGCGCGTGTCAGGCTGTGAACGAAGGGCAGCTTCCCACCCTTCACAGACCTTCCCAGAGTCCGCTTTCCGGCGAACGCCTGCATGCTGCACAGCCTCGCCGCGCAGGCGGAGGACGGAAGGGAATGACGGCGCCTTTGGTTAGGCGAGAGCCGCCGCCAGCGCCTCGACCACCCGGTCCACATCCCCGTCGGCCATGCCTGGATACAGCGGCAGGGTCAGGCAGCGGGCGTACCAGGCGTCGGCGCCGGGCAGGTCCAGGGCGCCGTAGCGGGCCTGGTAGTAGGGCTGGGCGTGCACCGGGATGTAGTGGACCTGGCTGCCGATCCCCTTGGCCTTCAAGGCCTCGACCACCGCGCGGCGGGTCGTTCCGGCCGCCTCGAAATCGATCAGCACGGTCAGCAGGTGCAGGGCCGGGTCGGACCACGTCGGGCTCTCCGCCAGGCGTACGGTCGGGGCCAGGGCCGCGAGCTTTTCAGCGTAGAGCGCCGCCAGGGTCCGCCGCCGGGCGACGAAGCGGTCCAGCTTGGACAACTGCGAGATGCCCAGGGCGCAGAGCACGTCGGGGATGCGGTAGTTGAAGCCCAGCTCGGGCATCTCATAGACCCACGGCTCGGCGCCGGCTGGGCGGACCATGCCGTGGCCGCGCAGGCTGCGAGCCCGCGCCGCCAGGGCCGCGTCGTTGGTGGTCAGCATGCCGCCCTCGCCGGTGGCCAGGGTCTTGACGGGATGGAACGAGAAGCTGGCGAAGCTGGAATAGGCGCCGTCGCCGACGGGATGGGCGACGCCGTCGAAGGTGGCGACCGAACCCAGGGCGTGGGGCGCGTCCTCGACCAGCACCGCGCCGACGCCGTCAGCCAGGAGCTTCAGGCCCGGCAAATCGCAAATGTCGCCGCGCAGATGCACCGGCAGCACGGCCTTCACGCGACGATCCCCGGCGCGCTTCAAGGCGTCGGCCAAGGTGTCGGGCGTCATCAGGCCGCTATCGGGATCGACATCGGCGAACACCACCTCGGCCCCGACATAGCGGGCGCAGTTGGCGGTGGCCAGAAAGGTGACCGAGGGGGCGATGCAGACGTCGCCCTCCCCCCCGTTTTCTTGGCCGACGCCCAGCGCCAGCATGGCCAGGTGCAGGGTGGCGGTGCCGTTGGAGACGGCGATCGCGTGCTCGGCCCCGACCTTGGCCTTGAACGCCGTCTCGAAGGCCTCGACGGTCGGCCCGGTCGTCAGGAAATCGGCGCGCAGGGCCGCCGCCACCGCCGCCACGTCGTCGTCCTCGATGGTCTGACGGCCGTAGGGCAGGAACGGAAGCGCCGCGCTGGACATCAGCCCTTCTCGGCCAGCATGGCGTTGAGGCCGTCCTCGCTGAGCCAGTCGTCGTTGTTGTCGCTGCTGTAGTTGAAGCCCTCGGCCACGTCCTTGGCCCCGCTTTCGCCGCGGAACGGCGTGCGCGGATATTCCACGAAGGTGGGCTCGATCACGTAGCGGTCTTCCAGCTCGACGGTGGCGCGGGCGTCGTCGGCGCTGATCATCATCTCGTGCAGCTTTTCGCCCGGGCGGATTCCGACGATCTTCATGCCGACGTCCGGCGACATGGCCTTGACCAGGTCGGGCATGGTCATGGACGGGATCTTGGGCACGAAGATCTCGCCGCCGCGCATGATCTCCAGCGACGACAGCACGAACTCCACGCCCTCGTTCAGGGTGATCCAGAACCGGGTCATCCGGGCGTCGGTGACCGGCAGCTCGGTCGCGCCCTGGCTGAGCAGGCGCTTGTACAGCGGCACCACGCTGCCGCGCGATCCCACCACGTTTCCGTAGCGAACCACCGCGAAGCGCGTGCCGATGTCGCCCGACAGGTTGTTGGCGGCCACGAAGGTCTTGTCCGAGGCCAGCTTGGTCGCGCCATACAGGTTGATCGGGTTGCAGGCCTTGTCGGTCGACAGGGCCACCACCTGCCTGACGCCGTTGTTGAGGCTGGCCCAGACCACGTTCTCGGCGCCCATGATGTTGGTGTGGATGCACTCGGACGGATTGTATTCGGCGGCCGGCACCTGTTTCAGGGCGGCGGCATGGATGACGATGTCGACGCCGCGCAGGGCCAGGGTCAGGCGCTCACGGTCGCGCACGTCGCCCAGGAAGAAGCGCATCTTCCCGTAGGTCGCCTCGTCGAACTGCTCGCGCAGCTCCAGCTGCATGTCGCTCTGCTTCAATTCGTCGCGGGAATAGACGATCACCTTGCGCGGGTCGGCGCGGCGCAGGACCGTTTCGATGAAGCGACGACCAAACGAGCCGGTGCCGCCGGTCACCAGGATGACCTTGCCGTCCAGATCGAGCTTTTTCGGTGAAAAGCGCCCCAATTTCAGTCTCCTGCGTCCCCGCCGCGAGCTTTACGTAAGCCGCCGCGCGCGGGACGATTCATGGTTAACACCCCTTTGTGCGCGTCAGACGTAAAGAGGACGTCAATCCCGGCGTGCCACAAGGGCTCATGCGCCGCGCTCTTCCCCTTTCCGTCCTGTCGCTGCTGGCCGCCGCCAGCCTCGCCGCTCCGCCTGCCCTGGCCAATTCGGGGAAGGAGGAGAAGAAGGCGCCCGCGACCTATTTCGCCCTTCAGCCCCTGACCGCCACGGCCATCCGCCGCGACGGCCGCAAGGGCGTCATGACGCTGGAGGCCGGGGTGCAGGCGATGGATCCAGCCTTGATGGAACGCGCCCAGCAATCGGAACCCCGCCTGCGCGCCGCCTTCGCCCAGGTGCTGATGACCTACACCGCCGGCCTGCCGCGCGGCGCCGCGCCCGACCTGACCTATCTGGGCGGCAAGATGCAGGACGCCGCCGACAAGGTCCTGGGCCGCAAGGGCTCCAAGGTGCTGCTCGGCTCGGCGATGGTGAACTAGGCTCTACCTCTTCCGCCGCTCGCGGAAGAACCCCCGCAGCAGGTCCGCGCTCTCCTGGGCCATCACGCCGCCGGTCACGTCCGGCCGCCAGTGGCAGGTCGGCTGGGCGAAGAACCTGGGGCCGTGCACCACCGCCCCGCCCTTGGGATCCTCGGCCCCGAACACCACCCTACCGATACGGGCGTGGCTGATCGCCCCGGCGCACATGGCGCAGGGCTCCAGCGTCACCACCAGGGTCAGGTCGGTCAGACGATAGTTGCCCAGCTTGGCGGCGGCGATCCGGATGGCCGCGATCTCGGCGTGGGCCGTGGGATCGTGGGCGCCGATCGGCCCGTTGCCGGCCCGGGCCAGGACCTCGCCGGTCGCCGGATCCAGGATCACCGCTCCGACCGGTGTCTCGCCCGCCTGAGCGGCGGCGCGGGCTTCGTCCAGGGCCAGGGCCATGGCCCCCAGATCCCGCTCAGCTTGATCCTGGGCGCTTTCGGTGCGCATTAGAAACCGCCCATCGTGAGATGCGCCCATCCCTTGAAGGACGACGCCGTGACCGAGAAATACCAGCCCCACCTGCATGACAACGCCATTCCGGGTCAAGACGACGACGGAGACGGCGCGCGGGTCGCCAAGATGCTGGCCCGGGCGGGCGTGGCCTCGCGGCGCGCGGTGGAGCGTCTGATCGAGGACGGCCGGGTCGCCCTGAACGGCGAGGTGCTGACCACCCCGGCCATCAAGGTCCGCCCCGACGACATCCTGACCGTCGACGGCAAGATGATCGACGCGCCCGAGGCGACGCGGGTCTTCCGCTATCACAAGCCCACCGGGCTGATGACCACCCACAACGACCCCAAGCAGCGCCCGACGGTGTTCCAGGCCTTGCCGCGCGACCTGCCGCGGCTGATCTCGGTGGGCCGACTGGACCTCAACTCCGAGGGTCTGCTGCTGCTGACCAATGACGGCGCCCTGTCGCGCGCCCTGGAGATGCCGAACAACGCCTGGGTGCGCCGCTACCGCGCCCGGGCCTTCGGCGACACCACCCAGGCCAAGCTGGACAGGCTGAAGGACGGCTGCACGGTCGAGGGCGTCCGCTACGGTCCGATCGAGGCGCGGCTGGACAAGGCCCAGGAAAAGGCCGGCGGCGGCAAGAACATCTGGATCACCCTGTCGCTGAGCGAAGGCAAGAACCGCGAAGTGCGGCGGGTGCTGGAATCCATCGGGCTGAAGGTCAACCGCCTGATCCGCCTGTCCTATGGCCCGTTCGCCCTGGGCACCCTGCTGCCGGGCCAGGTCGAGGAGGTCGGCCCCCGGGTGATCCGCGAGCTGCTGGAAGGCATCGTCGCCGAAGAGAACATGCCCAAGGGCGACAAGCCGCAGTTCATCGGCGTGGCCGATCCTCTGAAGGCGGTCGGCACGGCCGGCGGCGGCGACATGCAGCGCCGCGGCGTGCCGCGCACCAACAAGGCGGTGCAGACCTCGATCCTGATCCCCGACGAAAGGGTCGAGGAAGAGAAGTTCGTCCGCAAGCCGGGCTGGGCCAAGCCCAAGAAGAAGCCGGCGATCGCGGGCCGCGAGCCGGTGCGTTCGGCCAAGAAGTCGATCGAGAGCAAGATGATCGGCCCCAAGCCCCTGACCTACCGCGACGCCGCCGCCAAGCGGGTCCGCGACAAGGGCCTGGCCGACAAGAACGCCGCCGACAAGCGGGCGGCCTCGGGCAAGGAGGCGCGCCCCGCCAAGAGCGCCGGCCAGGAGTCCTCCAAGCCGAAGCTCGGCGCGCTGCGGGCCAATGGCTACAAGCCGTTGGGCGACGGCCCGGCCAAGACGGGCGGAAAGCCCGGCGGCGCGCGGCCCGATGGCCCCAAGGGCGCGCCTCGCGCCGGCGGCAAGCCCGGCATGGTCAAGGCGGCAGGCCAGCCAAACGCGGGCTCCAAGCCTGGCGAACCCGGCAAGGTCTGGTCCAAGCCGGGCATGGCCAAGTCGGCCGGCCCTCGGTCCGAAGGTCCGAAGGGCGCCCCGCGGGCTGGCGGCAAGCCGAGCGCTCCGCGTTCGGGCGCTCCACGCGGCAAGCGCTGAAGGACGGGTCGGGGACACACGCTCGCCGCGCGGATTCTTAAAATCCCCGGGGCGTGGGGCGCTGGTCTCGAGGCCTAGGTGATCGGCAGCCGGGTCCAGCGCCGCAGCGGCGCCCAGCGCGCGACGATCTCGGCCAGGGCGACATAGCCGGCCAGCATCAGCGGCGCGATGATCAAGGTCTCGGGCGGGAAGCCATGCGACGGTTCGGGCTTCAGCGCCATCGGCTGGATGAACAGCAGGATCATGATGTTGTTGGCCGCGTGGACGCCGATGGCGAACTCGATCCCGCCCAACCGTAGGGTCATCCAGGCCAGGCCCACGCCCATGGCCAGGCGCATCAGAAAGGCGTCGAGATTGGGATCGAAGTGGATCGCCGAGAACAGCAGGCCGCTGAGCACCAGCACCCCGCGCGGGTCGGGCAACCAGGCGCCGACCACCTTGAGCAGCCAGCCCCGGAAGACCAGCTCCTCGGCGGCGGCGGCGATCAGCAGCAGCACCACCACGATGGCCGCATAGGCCAGGCGCCCGGCCAAATCCGGACTGACCGCCAGGACGGGCGCGCCGGGGGCCTTGGGATCCAGCGCCGCCGAGACCAGCAGCAACGGTCCGATCGTCGCCGCGAACAGCACCAGGCCGAGCAGCATCAACCGCCAGCGAAACCGCGGGGCGCTGCTGAAATAGGACCGCAGCTTGCGGTGATGCAGCTTGGCCGCGACCCCCGTGAAGGCCAGGGCCATGCCGCCGTTGGCCAGTCCCAGCATGCACAGCATGAAGGCGACGGCCGTGAGACCGGTCGGCGTGGCGCCGTCGTCGATCATCTTCATCAGCCGTTCGGCGAGATCGTCGCCCCCGGCCAGCGAAAAGGCGACATAGACCGCTCCGCCCGCGATCACGGCGGCCAGCAGGGCGGCGATCACGCCGATCGGCAGGGTCAGGAGCAGTCGATCGACACGCCGGTCGGCCGGGGTCAGATCGTCCAGGAACGGCGACCGTCGAAGCTCTGCTAGCACCACTGTTTCCGATCCTGGGCCCTGGTTCATCGCTAGGCGTTCGCCGTTCCCGACGCAAGCCGCGCGACACGTCGCTTGCCGCGATGGTCGGCGCACGGCACACATCTGGGCAAAGGCGGGCGCGCGGAAGCGGAGCGCGCCTGACCGACATCACCGACAGGAGGGCCTGAACATGCGCATCGTCTCGGGCCGGTTTCGCGGCAAGGCCATTGTCACCCCGCCGGGCGACACGACCCGCCCTACCTCCGACCGGGCACGGCAGGCGGTGTTCAACATCCTCGAACACGCCGCCTGGGCGCCAGAGCTGCACGGCGCGCGGGTGATCGACGTGTTCGCCGGTTCGGGCGCCCTTGGACTGGAAGCGATGTCGCGCGGGGCCGCCTTCTGCCTGTTCGTCGAGACAGACGACGCGGCGCGCGGCGCGATCCGCGAGAACATGGAAGCCTTCGGGCTGTTTGGACAGGCGCGGGTGCACCGGCGCGACGCCACCGACCCCGGTCAGCGCCCCGGCAGCGTCGACGCGCCCTTCGACATCGCCTTCCTCGATCCGCCCTACGCCAGGGGCCTGGGCGAAAAGGCCCTGGCCGCCCTCGCCGCCGCCGACTGGCTGGCCCCCGGCGCCATCGTGATGTTCGAGCGCGGCCGCGACGAGCCCGACCCGGCGCCCGAAGGCTTCGAGCGGCTCGACGCGCGCGACTACGGCGCCGCGCGCGTCTTCTTCTTCCGCCGGACCTAGCGCCTACTTCTTCGGCTTGGCCGGGGTAGTCTGGGCCACCTTGACCGGCGCGCCGTCGCTGCGAGCCTCGGCAACGATGCCGGCGCAGTCCGCGTCCTTGGCCTCGCCGCCTGTCACGAAGGGCAGGATGGCCGCCAGGGGCGAGAGCAGCGTGCCGAGCGCGACAGCGACCCCGCCCTGAGCCACCGCGGCGCCGGTGTCGAGTCCGATCTTCGGCTCCAGGAAGGGGCCGCGGATCGTGATCGGAACGAACAGTCGCACCAGGCGCGGCTTCTTGCTGTCGCCGTCGATCCTCAGGTCCATCCGTTCATTGCGCAGGTCGATCGTGCCCTTGCCCTTGGCCAGGACCACGCCGGTGTCGGCGACGATCTGGTTGGAGGTCATGATCCCGTCCTTGACCCGGAAGTCGGCCACGGCGCAGCGCACGCTGGTCTCCTTGGTGTCCTTGCTTAGCAGCATGATCAGACCCTTGGAGGCGTTCACACCCAGCAGCTCGGCGAAGGCCTGGCGGATCTCGCCCTTGGGCGACACCAGAGTCACCTGGCCGTTGGCCGTCGAGGCCGCGCGGTGCACCGAATTGCCGTAGCCGGTCAGCTTGGCCCGGGCCATCACCCCGCCCTCGATGGCCGGCTTGCCGTCGGTCTTGATCGTGATGAAGTCCTCGAGCTTGGCGTTGGTCAGGCGCATGTCGAGGTCGGTGCGCGGAACCTTGGGATTGGCGTCCAGCCGCACCTTGCCGGCCAGATCGCCGCGCGAGAAGGTGAAGGCGATCGGGTCGAGGGTCAGGACGCCCTTTTCCAGCGTCAGGTCCAGGCGAACCTTCTGGAGCGGCAGGTTGGGCGCGTTGACCGCCAGGGCCCGGTACTTGACCTTGGCGTCCATGGCCTTGACCCGCTCGACCTGCAGGGTGGCGTCGGGCAGCAGGCGCTTGGTCGCGTCGCGCTGGCCGGCCTCGACCTTCTGGCCGGCCGAAGCGGTCTCGCCCCGACCCGTGGCCGGCGCCGCGCCGACCAGGCTGCCCAGGTCGTCGAAGTCCAGCCGCCGGGACTGCAGATCGGCCTCCAGATAGGGCCGCTCCTTGCCCATCAACACGAACAGGTCGCCCGAGACGTCGCTGTCGCCGATCCGGCCGTTGAGCTTCTTGAAGTCGAACCGCTCGTTCTTGCGGCTCAGGTGGCCGCTGATCTTGTAGGGCGGGGTGTTGGGCAGGGCCAGGCCGGTCAGGGCGTAGAGCCGGTTCAGATCGGTGCCGGAGATGCTCAACTGGGTTTCGAACAGGCCCAGATTGAATGGCTTGGTGATGTCGCCCTTGGCGGTGATGTGGGTCGAGCCCGCATCGACGCGCGCGTCGAACGGATAGGGCCGGTTGGGCGAGATGTTCAGCAGCGGGCCGCCGGTGACCATGGCCGTGAACGGCGCGCGATTCAGCTGCCCCTTGCCCTCCAGAACGAACTTGCCGCGCCCGTCGCCGGTGGCGTGCTCGTTGGAGCTGACCGTGCCCAGGAAGAAGATGTCGCGCTGCTGGTCCTGGTAGCGCAGCTGCCCGTCATTGATGACGAAATGCTGGATGGCCGGCAGCTTCATCGGCTTCTTGGCCGCGTTGGGGTCGCCGAACGTCCAGTTGGCCTTGCCCAAGGGCTCGCGCAGCAGCCGCACGTCGGGGCGGTCGATGGCCAGCAAGGGCAGGATCACGTCGCCCTTCAGCAGGGGCAGCAGCTTGATCTGAACGGCGATGCGATCGACCTTGGCCATCGGCGTGCCGGGCGGCGAGCCCTTGGGATCGGCCTTGGCCGCCCAGTCGGGCTGGGCGATGCGCACGCCCAAGGCCTCGGCCTTGGGCGAGAACGACCAGGGATGGACGCGCAGATCGCCGGTGATCACCACCTCGCGGTCCAGCTGCGCGGAGGCGAAGCGGCCCAAGGGGCCCCTGAACCAGTTCCAGTCGAAGATGACCAGGAACACGATGATCGCCACCGTGAGGAGGATCGCCCCGATCATCCCCCAGCGCGCGCGTGGCGGCAGGCCGCGCAGGCGCGCGGCGAGGCTCATCTGCGCGTGGGGGGGCGGATTGGGAGCGAGCGTCGTCAGGGTGGAACCTCCGGATACCCGTCCACAACGCGCGGACGGGGTCCTTATGTTCCGAAGTCGGTCAGTTCGCCGTCAGGCTTAGGGCGACTAGTAGACCAGCCCGAGGCTGCCGACGCCGATCGCGGCGACGACAAAGGCGACGATCGCCACGATTTCATAGAGCTTGAAGAACGGCTTGCTCGGTGTGCGCATAGTAAGAAAATCCCCCGTCCCGAATTGGTGCGTGCGACCCCCGCCGACGCAACCTTCGGGCCAAAACATGAGTCGTTACGGCAGCTTGCCTGGCCAGACCAGGAAGCCGTCCGCGTCTCGACCCGCGACGCGGTAAGTCGGATAGGCCGCATGGAACCCGTCGTTCCGCGACGGTCCCGCCTCGTATCGCGGACCAGCGGGGCCGACCTCGCTCCAGCCGCCATAGCGGTCGCCGCGCAACGGCGCGTCCACGACGTCCAGCGGTCGACGCTCATAGCCCCAGCGGTCGAAATCGCTCCAGCCGGCATGGGCGTCGCACTCGACGCGGTCCCAGCGATAGGCGCCGCCCGGGCCGGTGATCCGCCGCGCCACGCACTCGCCGGGCCAGGCTTGAGCCGACGCGGTTCCAGCGCCGCCCGTGACGGCGGCCAGAACGAGCAGCGGAAGCAGGCGGCGGATCATGGCGAAAACTCCAGAAGGTTAACAAACCAGAGCCCCGGCCAGGTTTCGCCCGCTTTCGCCTTCGACGCGAGCGTGACCATGAAGATTCGTCAGGCGATTGCCAGGCTCGCGTCCGCCGCCTAGCCTCGATCAAACAATTGTTTGAGGCGACCATGGCGATCGAGGCGGTGATCTGGGATTTCGGCGGGGTGTTCACCACCTCGCCGTTCGAAGCCTTCCGGCGGTTCGAGGTCCAGCGCGGCCTGCCCCAGGACTTCATCCGCGGGGTCAACGCCGCCGATCCCGACGCCAACGCCTGGGCGCTGTTCGAGCGCAACGAGATCGACGCGGCGGCCTTCGACACGATGTTCCTGGACGAGGCCACGCGGCGGGGTCACGCGGTGCGCGGCGCCGAGGTTCTGCCGCTGCTGTCGGGCGACGTGCGGCCCCGGGTGGTGGCGGCGCTGACGGCGTGCAAGGCGCGGTTCAAGGTCGGTTGCATCACCAACAACGTCGTCACGGGGCACGGGACCGGCATGGCGGGCTCGGCCGAGAAGGCGCGGGCGATCTCCGAGATCTTCGCCCAGTTCGACGCGGTGATCGAAAGCTCCAAGGCCGGGGTGCGCAAGCCCGATCCCCGCATCTACCAGATGATGTGCGAGCTGATCGGCGTGGCGCCGGCCGCCTGCGTCTACCTCGACGACCTGGGGGTCAACTGCAAGCCGGCGGCGGCCCTGGGCATGACCGCCATCAAGGTCACCACCGAGGACCAGATGCTGGAGGACCTTGCGGCGGCGACCGGTTTGGCGTTCTGACTGAGGAAAATCCCGCAGGAGCCGCCCATGTCCCGCCCCGCCAAGATCGGCGCCGCCGCCGCCCTTTCCCAGCTTCAGGGCTGGGCCGCCGTGTCCGACAAGGACGCGATCAGCAAGACCTTCAAGTTCGCCGACTTCAACGAAGCCTTCGGCTTCATGACCCGCGTGGCCCTGAAGGCCGACAAGCTGGATCATCATCCGGAGTGGTTCAACGTCTACAACCGGGTCGAGGTCGTGCTGACCACGCACGACGCGGACGGGGTCAGCGCGCTGGACGTGGCGATGGCGGCGTTCATGGATTCGATCGCGGCCTGACGCCGTGCGTCCTTCGAGGCTCGGCTCGCCTCGCACCTCAGGATGAGGATATCAGCAGGAAAGCTCCTCATCCTGAGGCGCCCGCGAAGCGGGCCTCGAAGGACGCACGGTTTCCCCCTTCCGTCACCGCTCCTTCCAGTTCAAACTATCGTTTGAATTATAATCGGGAGGACGCCGCCAATGGCGCAGAGCACGGGCCGGGTCGCCGGCAAGAAGGCCTTCATCACGGGCGGCGCCCAGGGCCTGGGCGCGGCGGCCGCGCGGCGGTTGGCCGAAGAGGGCGCCAAGGTCAGCCTCGCCGACATCAACTTCGCCGGGGCGCAGGGCGTGGCGGACG
>ERZ511473.1038-NODE-1038-length-29499-cov-33.134151_pt1 | contig 29499 bp, 29 predicted proteins | sample MGYA00374947_ERZ511473 | MGnify/ENA primary metagenome ERZ511473 (study PRJEB26303, sample SAMN06343854) | sediment metagenome | isolation source: hot spring sediment | place: Canada: British Columbia | collected 2012-09-26 ... | reverse complement strand
CGGCGTGGCGCATCTGGGCCTAGACAGCCGTGCCCAGGCCTGGTCGATCCCGGCCTGCACCGGCCGTCCGCGTCCAGGCCTGCCTCCCACCGGCCAGGCCTGCCCAGGCCGAGCCAGGCTTTCCCCCTCTTGTGCAGCCGGTGCCCTGGCCGGCTCGAGCGGTCTCCTCCTGGATAGGCCAGGCCGGCCGGGACTGCCAGGGGACCGGTGGGGCAGGCCTGGGAGAAGGCGGGGCCCGCGCCGGCGCTCCTCCGGGCGCGAAAGGTGCGGCGTGGGGCGCTGCACTTCCCAGCACGTTCTCCGGTCAGACACGCGCATGCTCGACGGCACCGGCGGTATCTGGCCACGGACGGCGCGGTGCGCTTCCCGTGCGTCCCCTGCCGGCTCCGCGCATCCGGGCGCATGGAATGCGGATGCCGCCGGTGCCGGATAGGCGCTGGGCTGCGTTGGCTCAGCGCCATCCCCTGCGCTCAGCGCCATCCCCTGCGCTCAGCGCCATCCCCTGCACGAGCCCCCGTGGAGAGAGGCAAGTGCCGTCGGCACCGGATAGGAGGAGATGTCGTGCTTCCGCACGGCCAGGAGCGGCCCGGGAAGATGGGGCGTGCCAGAAAACGCTCCAGGGCTCCCAGAGGCCTCCAGAACGCCCGGCCGGGGGAGCGCCTGGGGGGAGCGGGGCGTGGATCGCAGCGCTCGGTGCGCCGGCGCCGCCACAGCCGAGTGGCCCGGGGGCGCACCTGCTGCTGGAGAGGCGGCGGGGCGCGCCATCCGCGGAGCCGGTGGCAGATGCGCTCGAGGCGGGCTCGAGTGCCCGGCACCGCAGCCGGAGCACCGCGCCGGTGGCCAGGCGAGCGCGCACCTTCTGGATGGCTCGTGGAGCGCGGGAGGGCTCAGGGGAACCCTTCCTCTGCGTCGGAGGAAGACGCCCACGTCGGCGGCCAGACAAGCGCGCGGCCGGTCCTGACCGCCCGCGGAGCGGCTGCGGAGGCCTGGGGCCGGCTGTGCGGCCGGACTGGCGTGGTAGAGGGGCCGGGGGAGGGGCTGCGCCCGGCCGGCCGCAGGGGCCGGGACCGCGGTCGACTCCTGGACGCCGCCACGCATGCATGGCGCTTCCGGCTGCAGGGCCTGGGCCGTGTCCCGCGCCGGGCCGGGGGAGGGGCCCGGGAGCAGCCTGGGCCCACGTGCTGCTTGCTCCTCTGGGGCAGCACAGCCGCTAGTATGTCGCAGAATGTTCCTTCTGCGACATACTAGCGGGGTGCGCGGGTGGGAGAGGGCGAGAGAGACGCAAAGCTGGGAGGCAGAAAGCCGGCGACGGGCGCGTCCGGTGCCCGGGCCCCGGGGCACCCCGGCTTCGCCGGCTCCGGCAGCCGCCCGGTCGTGACAAAACTCGCGGGAGCTCAGGCCGGTTCGCTGACCCGTACGCCGGGTCTGCCGGCCCCGGCAGCCACCCCGACCGCGCGGCCCACGCGCTCGCGCTGGCGCGCGACGTCCATGAACGCGCAGCGGGCCGCTGCGCCGGCCTGCCCGACCTCGGGCGGCCTGACCCGCCTGCTCGCCCTGGCCGGCCGGATACCGGCCTGCTGCCGCGCCGTGGCCACCGGCCCGCACGGTCGCGTCGAGGCGGCCCGCTCGCCTGTCTGCTCCCGTCCCAGGACGGCCGGCGCCGCGCTGGGCAGGGATACACCCTACGGCGAACAGGCGCTCGGCGCGCTGGTGGAGACGCTGGTCGCCGCCGGCTGGGGCGAGCTCCCCCAGGGACAGTACTGGTACGAGACGAGCGCCGCTTCCGCCGCCGCCTCGGTGCACGCTGTCTGCCCTGGCCTCGCCGGGTGACCTGGTCGAGCGGCATCGCCCCTCCCGGCCACATCGGCTGAGATGCACAATGTGCGATGGGCGCGAGGTCCTGGATGAGCCGCCCGCGGTGGCCCGGGCGCTGGATGCCCGACGGGCTTCTCGCATTCCCGCCGCCAATGGAGCCGCGCACACCGCCGGCGTATGGTCCACTGCGTCCATCCGGCACGGCCAGGGTCATCACGCACCGGAGCGTTTGCACGGTGCCCGGAGGATACGCCATCCCCAGGGGATACGCCGTCCACACGGCACACGCGGGAGGCATGGTACACTAGGGCAAGGACTGTCCGCGCCGTCGCCGCTGGATGGAGGGTCTATGCCATTCACCGTTGACGATATTCACGACCTGCTTCGCTTGCTGGCCGCGCACCCGGAGTGGCGTGCCGAGCTCCGGCAGCACCTCCTCACTGAGGAGCTTCTGACCCTGCCCCAGCTCGTCCGCCAGCTCGCCCAGGCCCAGGCACGCACCGATGAGCGGCTGGCGCGCCTGGAAGAGGCAGTGACGCGCCTGATTGAGGCCCAGCGCCGCACCGACGAGCGGCTGGGCGAACTGGCTGAGGCCCAGCGCCGCACCGACGAACGGCTGGGCAGGGTTGAAGAGCGGGTTGCCGCGCTGATCGAAGCCCAGCGGCTCACGGAAGTGCGGCTGGCCGAACTGGCCGAAGCCCAGCGCCGCACCGACGAACGGTTGGCTGAACTGGCCGAAGCCCAGCGCCGGACGGAGGCGCAGCTCGCCGACCTGACCCGGACAGTGCACCGGCTCATCGATACCGTGGGGGACATGCGCGGCCGCTTGCTTGAGCTGCAGTATCGCGATCGCGTGGGGACGTTCTTCGGGCGCTACCTGCGCCGCGCTCGCGCTGTCGAGTGGCCGGCGCTCGAAGACGCGCTGGAGGCCCACCTGTCGCCCGAAGAGCTAGACGATCTCCTGCAGCTTGACCTGCTGGTCAGCGGTCGGCCGCGCCGTCAGCCCGAGATCCCAGAGGTATGGCTGGCGGTCGAAGTCTCAGCAGTGGTCGACCGCACCGACGTGGAACGGGCGCGGCGCGGCGCCGCGCTGCTTGCCCGCGCCGGCTACCGGGCGGTGCCCGTCGTCGCCGGCGAGCGCGCTACCCTGGGCGCCCAGGAGGCCGCACGCCGGCACGCCGTTGCCCTGCTGCAGGACGGCCGTTCCTCCTACTGGGAGGAGGCGCTGGCAGCGTGGACGGGCCGTGCTGAGACGGCACAGTAGGCGGGCAGCGGAGATCGCCTGCCCCACCGTCTCCACGGCCGGCGCCGCACCCCGGCAGTCGACCGTGGACCGGCCATCGCCGAAGGCGGCGGGGCATCGTGCCGCACACGGCACGCCCACGGGAATGGCACCACCCGGCATGCCCCGGCGCCATTTCCCTGAGCAAGACTGAACGAGAGAAGCAGAGTGGGGAGGTGAACGCGTTCCCCCCGGTGCACCAGGCTCATCGAAACCGCCTGCGTCGCTGGTGGCGCTGGGCCGCCCTGGCCCTGCTGCTCGCCGGCGCTCTGGGCCTGGACCTCACCCTCCAGCCGGCCCTCCGTAGCGGGGCGGCAAGCTCGCCCACGGCCAGCCTGGCCTTCGAGCTCGCCGAAGGCCGCAGCCTCGCCCAGGAGTTCGTCGCCACCCGGCCGCTGCTGGCTGAGATCGCGCTGGTGACGGCCCGCCCTCCAGAGGAGCCGCCCGAGGGGACGCTCGACCGCCTGGCAGCCCCACGGGGAGCGCCTCCGCCATCAGCAGTGTCCCCAGAGCCGGCCGGTGCGCTGGTGCTGCGCCTCGTGGACGAGGAGGGCACACAGGTGCTGCGCACCGTGCGCCTGGACCTCGCCCGGCTCCCCGCAGGCGATGTGTGGTCGTTCATCCCTACACGCACCACCGGGCAGTGGACGGTGTTCCGCTTCGCCCCGGTGATGCTCCAGCCCGGGCGGCGCTATCGCTTCACCGTCGAGGCCCCGGGCGTCTCCGGTGATGCGCCGGTGCGCGTCCTGGTGCAGTTCCCGCCGCAATACCACGGGGGATATGCCCGCATCGACGGCCGGCCGGTGGGGGGCACCCTGCTCTTCCGCACGGCCTACCGCGCATCCCTGCTGGAAGCCCTCGCCGCCCGGCAGCTCGCCGGCATCGCCGTCCCCTGGGCAGTGGGGCTTGCGCTGCTCTGCCTGGCCGGCGCCCTGGGTCTGCTGGCCGCTCCGGCTCGACAGCTCTGGCGGGCCCTGGCGGCCGGCCCAGTTGGCCGGCCGGCGCCCCGCGCCGGTGCCGTGCTGGCCATCGCACTCTGCGCCGGGCTGGCCGGCAGCCACCTGCGCGAGACGGTCCCCTGGCTGCTCGCGCAGGTCCGGGTCACCGCGGCCAGCGCTGCCCTGGATCCGGCGGCCAAGCTGCGGCTGCGCTGGGGCCGCACCGCCGCGCTGGCGGAGCTGGTTCGGCAGCAGACCCCGCCCGATGCGGTGGTGATGCTCCCCCCGGGCCCGGCGTGGGGGCCGCTCGGCAGCCCCTTCATCTTGCAGTACTTCCTCCTCCCCCGCCGCGTCACCCTCGAGCAGCGCGCTCTCGTGGAGCAGACGCCCCCGCCGGTGACGCACCTGCTGATGGTGCAGCGCCGGGCGCCGTCCCCCGGGGCCCCGCCGATCGGCTGGCCGCGCTTCTGGGTCCCGGCCTCCCGCGTGGTCTTCGCCCCACGCACGCGCATGGTTGACGTGGCGGAGCTTGCCCTCCTCGATCCCGCCGGCGCGGTCCTCCTGCGATGGACGCCCGCAGCAGCCCTGCCGCTGGTGCGCTGGCCCGGCGCAGCGGTGCTGGCGCGCGACCTGGCTCCGCCGCCCGGCGAGACGGCGGCCAGTGCCCTGCTCCTCGATGAGCCGCCCGGCTTTCAGCAGATCGTGGCCACCTACACTGCAAGCCGGCCGGACGTCTGGGGCCTGGCGGTCCCGCCGCAGGCGGCGCTGCTGGCACACGGCCGCCTGGTGGTGCAGGCGCGCTGGCCTGAGGGCGCCGACCTCACGCTGGTGGCGCTCTTCCAGGCGGCCGACGGCACCCTCATCGCCGTAGAGTCGCCGCGGCTCTCGGGCGACGGCGCCTGGCAGACCGCCGCCGTCGACCTGGCCCGCCTGTCCCTGCCTGCCCTGGAGGGGAGCCGGCTGGTCTGGGTGGGCCTCGACCTGGGCGTGCCGCCGGTCCTGCCCTACCGGGACGGCTGGGGGGTGCTCGCCCTCGCCCGCGGCCAGGAGCCGGACCCCCGGCGCGGTCCGGACGGCCTGTGGACCGCCGCCGGATGGCTTGCCGCCGGTCACGCCGCCCTGGCCCGCGGGGATCTCACCGCCGCGCTTGACCGGTACCTGCTGGCCCGCGCCCTGGCACCGGATGATGCGGCCGTGTACCTGGCCTTGACCGAGGCGCTGCGCCGGGCCGGCCGGCTGGAGGCAGCCCTCGCTGCAGCCCAGACGGCCGCGGCCCTGGCCCCGGAAGAGCCCTGGAGCCACTATGCCCTGGGGCGGGTGCTCGAGGCCCAGGGCCAGCCTGCCGCGGCGCTGGCCGCGTACGAGCGCGCCGCCGAGCTGGCCCCTGCGGAGGCCTGGACCCAGCTGGCCGCGGGCCGCCTGCTGGAGGCCGCGGGCGCAGGGGAGGCGGCCCGGCAGCGCTACCGGCTGGCCGCGGCAACGTACCCGTACAGCGCCGACGCCGTGGCCGCGGCCTGGGTGCTGCGGAGGCCGGCCCCATGACGGTCTTGCCCCCCCGCCGCGCGCCCGGCCTGCAGGCCGGCGGCAACGCTGGCCGGGGGCGGTGGCCCTGGAGGCGCGCCGCGCCCCTCCCGCGGCGCCGCGCCCCGGGACGGTGAGCAAGCTCTGGAACCGACGGTCCCATGGACTTCGCTGCGCTTGTTCTGGTGATCCTGGCCGGCGCCACGCTGGCCGGCGCGCTGGACCCCGCCCTCGGCCTGCCGGCCCGGCTGGGTGCGGGGATCGCCCTGGGCACGCTTGGCACGGCCGTAGGGCTCTTCGTGCTCCTGGCCCTGCGCGTGCCCCTTGCCGTTGTAGCCGCCGTGCCGGTCCTCCTCGCCCTGGGATGGCTGCTCGGGTATGCCCTGGCGCAGCGGCCGGTGCCGACGAGCCAGCGCGTCCGGCTCCCCGGTCGCGATCGCTCCCCGGCAGGCGGCCCGCCCCAGGTCCCGGCATTCCTGGGCACGCGACCCGGCCCTGGCCAGGCGGACGCTCAGCGGGGCCCGCAGCAGAGGCGTTCTCATGCGTCCAGAAGCGACGAGCCGCAGGCGCCGGCAGGCACCAGGGCCGGCGCCTGGGTAGCTGCCGCGCGGCGCATTGCCCGGCAGCTCGGGCCTCCGGCCCTGGAGACGGCGCTGCTCCTCGTGGCACTGGTGCTCCTCGCCGGAGCCGGCTGGCTGGCGCTTTCCTGGCCCATTACCACCACCGATGCCCTGCGCCTCTTCGACGGCCGCGCCCGGCTGCTCCTGACCGCCGGCTCGCTGGAGGGCGCCGCGGCCCTGGCGTACGATCCGGCCTTCTTCGCCTCCTACCCGCCGCTCACCACGCTGCTGTACACCTGGGTGTACGTCCTGGGCGGGCCCGCGCGCACCCCGCAGTATTTCTCCACCCTGTACACCGCCGCCACTGCCCTCCTGCTCTACGGCCTGCTGCGGCCGCAGGTGGCCCGGCCGCTTGCCGCAGCCGCCACGCTCGCCCTGGTGGCCAGCCGGCCGGTGCTGGAGTACGCCACGAACGCCTATACCGTGGCCCCGGCCCTGTGCTACACCGCCGCAGCCGTGCTGCTGCTCGATGCTGCCCTGACCGCCGACCGGGCCGCGCCAGCCTGCGCCTCGGCCGGCTCCTTCCGGCGCGGCGTGCGGCCGGCCGTCGCTGACACGGCACCCCCCGCCCGCCCCGCCCGAACAGGCCGGCTCGTGCTGGCCGGGCTCTGCCTGGGCGGCGCCGTGTGGGCACGCACCGGTAGCGAGCCGCTCGTGCTGGCGCTCGCAGCCCTCGCGCTCTGGCAGGGGCGCCGCGCGCTTTCGCCGGCCCAGGCCGCGGCGGCCCTCCTGCTGCCCCCCCTGCTGCTGGCCGGCGGGTGGCTTGGCTATGCCCAGACCCGCCTGGCTACCGTGCCGCCCCACGAGACCGCCGCACTGCTGGTGACGGAGGCGCAGCAGGCCCCGCCGCGTGAGCTCCTCACGGCGCTGCGCGTCCTCGCCCAGCGCCCGCCCCAGGACGTCCTGCGCCTGATCACCGCCGAGCGGCTCGGGGCCTTCGCCCGGCAGTTCGGCCCGCTGGTCTGGGCGGTCGACCCGGCGCTCCTGGCCGTCTTCCTCCTCACGGCGCTCCTGGCCTGGCCGGCGCAGCGCCGCCAGGCCTTCCTCTGGGCGGTGCTGGCCGCGCTCGTAGGCACGACGGCGGCCGGCTTCTTCGCCCTCTTCCTGGTCTACCCGCGCAGCCTGCAGGACACCCCTGACTCCGTGCTGCGCCTCCTGCTCCTGGCCGTCCCCCTGCTGAGCTACGGCACCGCCCGCAACGTCCAGGCCGTCCTCGACCGCGGGCGCGCCGGCCCTGCCGCCGGCCGCCCAAGCACCCCGGCGGGCGCGCCCCCGGCACAGAAGGCCGCGGCGCCCCCGCACCCAGGCCGGCTATGAGCCCGGCCCGGCCCTGACTGGCGTGGCTGCGCCTGCCTCCCTTCCTCTTCCCCAGACGGCCCTTGTGCGGGGGGCCGGCGTCGTCACGGCGCTCGGGCATGACCTGTGCCGGCAGCGGAACGCGCCAAGAACAGGCCCCTGCCCCGCGTGCAGGGCTCCGAAACACCCCGACGCCGGTCTGCGCGCCCCGCTCAGGGCGCGCCGGCCGGCGTCTTGCGGCCACCCCCGAAGCAGGAATCGCTCGCCTGGCTCTGGGCAAGGGCGCCTGCTCCGTGTCGCATAGTCAACTCTCCACTTCAGGGCTTCTTCGCTGTGTTTGCCTGCCGGGAGCAGGCGCTTTGCGGGTCCGGTCAGGCGATCCCCTCTGCTCCTGGCTCGGGTGGTTCCAGGCGGGTGATCCCGGGGACATGGTCAAAATCGGTATCCCAGCTATAGATCTCCGGAATACCGCGCGCCAGCATGTAGGTGGCGGTATAGGCGTCGGTGAAGGAGAGATTGGTGGTGGCGTACAGCTCCAGGGCCCGCAGGTAAAGCTGCTTGTTGGACAGCGCGATCCCCGGCAGCGACAGCAGATCGCTGATGCTCTCCTGGATCTGGCGGCGGGGCACCTTATAGCTGTGCTGGAGGGTAAAGACAGTCTCAAAGACCACCAGGGGGGAGATCACCAGTTTCTCCTCCCCGCGTTCGACCCGCTGCAGCAGCGCCAGCGCCCGCACCGCCTTGGCAGGATCATCCCGGGTCAGATAGCGCAGCAGGATATTGGTGTCGAGAAATCGCGGGGGCATCCTTCTGCCGGCGCCTCCGTCTCCGCCCTGACGTCCGCTGCTACCGCCTGTTCAAACGCCGCGCGCTCCTGCGTGACCTCCACCGGCCCTTGCGGCGCCTGCGCGATGCCGAAGTGACGCAGCACCCTGGACGGCGCCGGCTGCACCACGACCCGATCATCTTCCAGCACAAACCGCACGCGATCGCCCTGCTTGAGGCCCAGGCGGATACGGATTGCTCGCGGGATTGTGACCTGCCCCTTTGCCGTCATCCGCGTCTCGAACTCGTGCATCGGTTCACTCCCGAGATCTGGTACACCGTTCATCAGTGCGCCTGGCTTCTCTGAGCCAGGCTTCGAGGAAGAATATCCCTCAAAACTGGAGTATACCATGCGATCAGAGTACGACATGCTCTCGACGTACGACATACTACAGAGAGAGTACGCCGATGTCACGCAAGAACCCAGAGAATCCCGGAGCACACACGAGCCTGGCGGCGGACAGCGCTGCCCTGGAGATGCGGGTCGGGCCTCGCCCCGTGCCGCGCGTGCGCACGCCGGAGGCCGCCTGGCTCCCTGCGCAGCCTGCAGGAGTCCCCGCCTCCGTGCTGCGCCTCCTGCTCCTGGCCGGCCCGCACGCGCCAGGCAGCTGATCGGGCGGCCGTGATCGTCGCGGTCGCCATCTCCCCCTGCGCTGTGCCGGCACCGCCCGCACGCGCCAGGCGACCCTTCCGGGCCCGCGGGCATCCCCCTCAGGACCGGGGCGCGCCGCGCCCGGCCGCCTCGTCCCGCTGCCCCGGCCGCAGCACCAGTAGCGCGCCGGGGTCCGGCTCGAGCCGCACCTGCGCCCCGCTGTGGGTGTACCGGCATAGCGGCAGCGTCCGCTCCGGACGGGCGTTCTTCGAAAGCGTCAGGGTGAGCTGGTAGCGCCCGACCGGTCCCTCCTGCCAGGTGGAACGCCCCTCGAAGGGCAGCCCGTTAATGAGCAGGCGTGACTGGCGCTCCTCTGGCTGGAGCGTCAGCGAGACTACCTGCGCTCCCTGGCGCACGACCACCGGCACGTCCCACCAGCCCACCCGCTCCTTCGCCCCCAGCGGCGTGGCCTCCAGCTGCAGCGCCCAGGCCGCGTCCACATCCAGCTGCAGGTTCAGGTAGTCGAGCTCGACCTCCAGGCCCTCCGGCACGGCGCGGCAGCGCCCGCCCACCAGCAGGGCCTGCTCGCCCAGGACCTCGGTGCCGGCGCCGCGATAGGTGTTGCTCAGCCGCAGCGCCAGCACGTATAGCGGCGCAGCCGGCTCCACAATCACCTCCTGGCGCGCCAGACGCCCGTCCGGCCCCGCCGGAGTGAGCGCCCCCGAGTGCCACAGCACCAGGCCCGGGCCGATAGTGCGCCGGTCGGGCGCTCCGTTCACCCGCAGCGTGACCTCCTGCGTCTGCGGGGAGAGCAGCGCCAGCTCCACCTGGCGCACCGGCAGCGCCGGGGTGAGCGTGACCGTCCCTGCCGGCGCGCGCACGCGCAGCGCCGTGCTGTCCAGGTCCAGCACGAGCTGGTGGAGCAGGTTCAGCCGGCCCAGCCACACCAGCTCGCGCGCCGGCAGGGCTACCCAGCGCGGCCGGCGTGCGTAGGCGCGCAGCACGCCCTGGGCCCAGCGCTGATCCTGCGCGGTCAGGCCCGCCGCCTCTGCCGTCTCCGCCGCCCCCAGGATGGCCACGTCGTACGCATCCGTGTCCAGGGGCTGCCCCTGCGCGACGAGCTGGGTGCGCACCTGCCCGACGAAGTGCTGCTGCGGCAGGGCCAGCGCCAGCGCCCCGGCCACACGCCGCGCCTGGCCGGCCAGCTCTGGCTGGTCCAGCGCCTGCGGGGAGAGCCACACCCGGCTGCCTGCCGGCACCGCCGCCCGCAGCGCCGCCAGGTCGCGCAGCTCCGGCGGCAACACGCTGCCGAGCGTCCCTGCCCGGCCGGCCTCCACCAGGCCCAGCCCGGCCAGGACGGCGAGCCCGACCAGGCCCCCGGTCCCCACCAGCATCCCGGCGAGAAGCCCCCCGCGCCGCCACGCCCTCTGGCCGGCCCCCGGCAGGGCTCCCGCCGGCGCCGCGGCATGCGCGGGGCCGGCATCCGGATGGTCTGGGGGGAGTCCCGCGAAGGGGCGCGCCGGCGAGCTCGCCCAGCGTGCCGCCAGCGCCGCGGCGAGGGCAAGGCCAGCAAGCGGCGCAAGTTCCCGCACCACCGCCGGCTCGTTTGTGGCTTCTCCAAGCGCCAGGACCAGCGCGCCGGCGAGCAGGCAGCCGGCTGCCAGCGCCCGGCCGCGCCCGCCGCGCCACAGGGCGGCAACCAGCCCGGCCACCACCAGGGCCGCCAGAAGAGCGAGCAGCGCCATCCCTCCCGGCCCCACCAGGTCGGAGAGCGCGGGCAGGACGGCAGCCGCTTCCGCGGTGTGCGGCTCAGCCGCGGGCGCCCGCTCGACCAGCCAGGTCGCGTCGCGGGCGTACGCCGCCAGCGCCGGCCGCACGCGCAGGAGCACCACCCCCAGTGCCCCCGCCGGCAGGAGGCTCAGCCCCAGCAGGACGAGCAGCCGGCGCAGGGCCGGCCCGCGCGCCCCCCGCGCCTGGGCCAGCGCCGCGGGGCCAAGCGCCGCGCCTGCGAGCACGAGCGCCGCAGGCGTCGCCGGTGGCCAGGCCAGCACCAGCGCGGCGCCCAGCATGCCTGCGCCAAGCAGCGCCCTCGCGCCCGGCACAGCCAGCGCCCGGGCGCCGGCTGCCAGCGTGGCGGGCAGCAGGACCAGCAGGGTCAGGTGCCCGGGGGCGCCGGTCCCGAACAGCCACAGGGTCAGCGGGTTGGCCCAGGCAAGCGTGGCCGCGACCACAGCCACGCCGCGCGGCAGGCCCAGGACGTCGCGCGCGACCAGGAACACTGCCGGGGCCACCAGGGCCAGCAGCCCCGCCTGGGCCAGCCAGTAGCCGGCCACCACGTCGCCGCCGGCCAGCCAGGTGGCCAGCGCATGCAGCAGCGTGAAGCTCCAGGCCGGCGTCCCTTCCGCCACCAGGGCCGCCCCGGCGCGCAGCAGAGGATGCGCATACGGCGGCGGACCCGCCGCCAGCGCCTCGCGCCACAGCCACTGCGCCACCGGCAGGACCACCTCGCCGTCCAGCGGCACCAGGCCCGCCGCCTGCCCGGCGCTCAGCGCCGGCAGGGCCGCGGCAACCAGCACGGCTATGAGGCTGCTTCCACCAACCGCCAGGACCGCCGGGTCCACCTGCCGGAGCCGGGCGAGCGGCCGTCGGAGGGCTCCGATAATCCTCATGGTAGCGCGGGACCGGTCTTCGTGCGCCGCCGGCTGGTTCTGGTGACCCTGCTGGTGCCGCTGATGCTCCCCGCCGACTGACTCCGACGTCCCGGGCGCGGGGCCCGCCGGACCAGGCGGCTCCGGATGCGGCTGCGGGGGTGGCTGCGACGGCGCTCCGGTCGTGGCAGCGCGGCCGGACCCAGGGGCGCCCGGCCGGGCGCGCCAGGCCTGCCACAGGCGCCCGCCCAGCACGCCTGCACCGGCCAGCCCGCTCATCAGCAGCGCCCCGCGCAGCGGCAGCACCAGCCCCAGGAGCGTCAGGGCGCTCACCAGCCCGCCTAGCCCCACCAGCGGCACGAGGAGCCAGGGCCCCGGCGCAGGCGTCCGATCCCCTTCCCGGCCATCTCCGGCCGTCGGGCGCGGCCAGGGGGCGAGTACCACCAGGCCGCCCAGGGCCAGCAGGGCCAGCAGGACACCACATCGCCCCAGCGCGCTCAGCAGCTCACCGCCCATCATCCCCTCCGTGCCCGCGCGTCCGCAGGGCGAGCACGCCCAGGCCAGCCAGCAGCAGCACGTTGGCTCCCAGCACCGCCAGCACCACCTGGTGCAGGTCGCCGTGGAAGCCCGCGATCAGCGCCGCTTCGGTCACCAGCGCCAGGGCCAGCACGCCCAGGACGGCCGGCACCGCGCGGGCCAGGAAGTAGTTCACCAGCACGTTAGAGAGCGCGTAGCAGGTCATGGCCAGTCCGAAGGGCACCAGGTACCCCTCTACGCCGGCGTAGCCCTGGCCGAAGAGCAGGTGCACCACCAGCCCCGGGGCCAGGGCAAACCCGCCCAGCCCGACGAGGGAGAGCGCGCCCACGCCCCCCAGGAGCGGCAGGAGCAGCGCGGCGTCATCCGTGCCCCCGGGCCCGCCGCCGGAGGCCCGGGCGCGCGCCAGGGCGGCATACAGCACGCCCGGCACTGCACTGGAGACCCAGAAGAGGATCTTGCCGGCCACGGTGAGCGCGGCGTAGAGCCCGGCCGTGGGGGCATCGAAGTAGTGCTTCACCAGCAGGATGTCCAGCAAGAGCAGCGAGGCCATGCCCCCCGTGGCACAGGCCGCCAGGGCGCCGAAGCGCACCGGCTCCCCCAGGTGAAGCCCGCCGGGCGGTGCGCCGGCAGCCTCCGGCAGCCTGAGGACGTCGCGCAGCAGCCACAGGCCCAGGAGCGTGCCCCCCAGCGAGCCGGCCAGCACGCCCCCCACACCGCCGGCCGGCCCGGCCCCCGCCGCCACCAGCGCCACGCCCAGGACGAGCTTGAGCGCCCCTTCACAGGCCATGGTAGCCGCCAGCCCGCCGAAGCGGCCGGCACCCTGCAACACGCCCCGCGCGATCGGCGCCAGGTACACGATCACCAGGCCGGGGCCCAGGAGGGCGACCAGGTGCGGGGCATCGAGCTGGAGGAAGTCCGCCAGCGGCGCCGCCGCCAGCACGACTGCCATTCCGCCGGCCAGCGCCACCAGGCCGGTGCTCCGGCCTAGCAGCAGCACGAGGGCGCGCAGCCGCGCCCGATCGCCAGCGGCGGCGTACAGGGCGGCGAAGCGGCTGGTGAGCGTGGGCAGCGGCGCCGCCGGCAGGCCGAGCTGGACCAGCAGCGATGTGAGCGCCACCAGTACACCGTAGCCGTGCGGCCCCAGCGCCCGCGCCATCCACAGGTTAAAGACAAAGTTCAGCGCATTGAGCGTGTTGGAGCCCGCGAAGAGCAGCACCGCGCCCCACCGCACACTGGGCCGGGGCGCTGCGCTCTGCAGGACGAGGTGGGTCGAGGTAGGAGCCTTGACGATGCTACTCACACAGACGGTGCCATGCGCAAACGTGCCGGCCACCCTCCACGGCGCCGCCGGAGCGCGGGCCGGATAGGCCGGGGCGCGCCGGAGTTCTCACCGTGCCGTGCTATCCGCCGGCAGAAGCTCCAGCAGAAGCTGGTGCGCCGAAGAGCGTCGCACCGGCATCTGCAAGAACGACCGGCCAGGGACGTTCGTCGCGCTGGGCTTCATGATACGGAGCCATGGACATTCCGTCAAAAACGGCTGCCCCGGCCCCGCGCCGGACGTTGACACGCAACGCGCGCCCGTTCTACACTCGTCCACGTTGTGAAGGAACAGGAGGGTGGGAAGAAGCAGGGGCAGCACCGGCTGTACGCCCCGGCTCCGGATTCTTGCTGCGTCTCTACTGCACCGCGTGCAGGCAGCCGGCATCCCCGGAAGGCAACCGAGCAAACCGCACGTCAGGATCAACAAACACGCGCCCATGCCCGCAGCTGTCCTCCGCATGCCTGAGCTCAGCGAAGCGTCGCTCCGCCCCATTGTCAGCCGCGCTGCTCTGGCCCTGCAGCCCGTCCTCCTGCTGGCTCTCCTGCTGCCGTCCCTGCTGGCCCTCCCTGTGGACGCCGGCTGGCGCACCGTCCCCGCGGCGCCGGTGTGGTATACCGTGCAGCCCGGCCCGCCCCCGGGCGCCGCAGATGCCGGCCCTCCGCCCGCGCTGGACCCGGTGGGACTGGCCGTCCTGCCAGTGCAGCCCGGCGGGCGCTACCGCGTCACCCTCTCCTACCGCCTGGAGACCGCCGCGCGCTCCCAGGCGGCGGGCGCCGGCACCGGCGGGTCCGGCCCCAGCACGCCGCCCCGCCTTGCCCTGCGCATGCTCGGTCCCGACGGCCTCTGGCCGGAGTTCGCCGGCGCCGCGCCGGCCGCCCCCGGCCCGCATACGCCGGATCCGGCCGACCCGGCCTGCCTGCAGTGGACGGCCGAGGTCACCGTCCGGCCCGAGATGCCCGACGTCCTGCTGCTCATGGAGCCGGCGCGCCCGCTCTGCCGGCTGGTGCTCCAGGAGCACGCCCCCACGCTCTGGCTGCGCGCCTGGCAGCAGACCAGCCGCACGCTGACCCCGGCCGCACTCGTCGTCGAGGCCCTGGCGCTGGCCACCCTCGCCACGCTCTTCCGGCGGGCGCTCGCCGCCGCCGCCGGCCGGCTCGCCCGGGAGCTTGCCGCGCTGCTCCAGGCCGCCGTCGCCCAGGTGCGGGATGTGGCTGCCTTGCTGCTGGTGGTGCTGGCGGTCACGCTCGGCGCCGACTGGAAGTGGGGCCTGCACGCCCAGTTCGCCGCCCTGTGGCTCGGCGCTGTACTGCTGCGGCGGATGAACGGCCGTGACTCCATCCTGGCTGCCCTGCTCACCCTGCTCACCTGCCCTATCTTGCTCATCGCCAGGCAGGAGCGCTGGGCCGAGACGATGGGCGATCTGACCTACATCCTGCTGGTGATCGGAGTGGTGCAGCAAGCCGTAGAGCTCCTGCGCGAGCGCGGGGCGCCAGGCGACACTGCACAGGCCGGCGAAATGGCCGCACCGGCGGAAGAGACACCAGCAGGGCTCTCCGGCGCCGAGAGCATGCTTGCCTCGGAAAGCACGCGGGGTGCACCGCCGGAAGAGACACCAGCAGCCCTGCCGGACGGCGCCGTACCCGCCGGCGCGGGTGCCTCGACGCCGCAGCGACCGCGCCAGGCTGGGGAGCGCGCCGGCACCCCCGGCACCCCGGCATCGTGACGCTGGCGTTGTGCGCGGCTGTGCTATGATCTCCGGTGATCGCTCTGACAGCTCGTGACCCCTTGGGGAAATCTCGCCGACAGGGGACTCCCCGGCCAGAGGCGGCCAGAAAGAGGACACCATGGTCGATCGTTCGCGCGACTGGCTGGCCCAGGCCGAGCGTGACCTCGAGCAGGCGGAGGACTCGCGGCGGGCCGGGCGCCACGAGTGGGCCTGCTTCGCCGCCCACCAGGCCGCCGAGAAGGCCGTGAAAGCGCTCCACCTGCGCCTGGGACAGGAAGCCTGGGGACACGTGGTGGCACGCCTGCTCCGCGACCTGCCGCCGGCGGTGGCGGTTCCGGCGGAGCTCATTGAGAAGGCGCGCGTGCTCGATACATTTTATATCCCCACACGGTATCCGAACAGCCATCCCGAAGGTGCGCCGTTCGAGCATTATGGCCCGGTACAGAGTGCGGAGGCGCTGCGCTATGCCGGTGAGATCGTTGCGTTCGTCCGTGCTCAGATGGCCTGACCGGCAGGCGGTCGAGCAGGCCGTGCGGCGCTGGGCGGCTGCGCTCGCGGCCAGCCCGGCCGGCCAGGACGTGCTCCAGGTGGGCTACGCCGGCTCGTACGCCCGCGGCGACTGGGGCGTGGGCAGCGATGTGGACCTGGTCGTGCTGGTGGCGCAGGCGGCGCAGCCCTTCGAGCGCCGCGCCGCAGCGTGGGACACCACCGCTCTGCCGGTGCCAGCCGACCTCCTAGTCTACACCCCGGAGGAGTGGAGCGCCCTGACCCGGACCCCCTTCGGCCGGCGTCTTGCCCAGGAGGTGGTGTGGGTCTACACCCGCCCGGCACCTGAGGACGGCATGCCGGGTGCACCGGACCGTGTGTAGGAGCGCCCCGCCGGGTGCGCCGCCCTCCCGGGGTGCGCCGGCCTCCTGGCCGGCCGTCCCGCCGCACCGGCCAGCGCCTCACCGGCGCCTTGCGCACGCCCGCTCGTGCGCGCGGCTTCGCTCCAGCACAGAATGCCGTTGGCTAGCATGCCGTTGGCCCGCCCCCGACGAAGGGCGGCCACTCCCCGCACTCGTCTACCACCACGACGTGCACCGTCGTGGCCAGGCCGCCGGTCACGCGCCGCACGAAGAAGGTCGTCTGCCGCACGCCCGGGCCAAGCGTGATGGTGGCGTTGCCGGGTAGCCCGCTCTGGCTCCCGCTATCGACCACGCCGTTGTCGGCCAGGCCGAAGCGGAGCGCCCGCAGCCAGTTCTGGCCGCCGGCCACCGCCGTGCCGGCCGTGACGGTCACCTGGAGCCGGCCTGCGCCGCTGGGCACGACCGTGAGCTGCACGCGGGGGCGCGGCGTGCAGACCGGCGGCATCGCCGCCGCCGCGTTGATGCGGCCGTACTGCCACAGCCAGCCGGTGCCGAAGATGGGATCCGCCGTGTCCAGGAGACGCTCGACCACGCGCTGGTTGCTCGTGCCGTAGCTCGTCGCCCGCCGTATGCCTGACGCCGTGCGTCAGGCCGCGGCCAGGGCGCGCGTCGGGTCAGGCCGGGGAGCCGGTCGAACGCGTGATCAAAGAGGGGGGGGCCGTGGCGCGCGGCGACTGGTCGGGATCATCGGCCAGGAGATGGCGCAGGAAGATGTTGCTGTCCAGGAACGGCATGGCCATTTAGGCTCGGCCACCTCCCATGCGCGCGACCGTCTCCTGGGCAATCGCTTCCTCGGCGGCCTCGCGCAACACGTGCACCGGGCGGGATGGGGATGGGGCTTTCAAGAGCCCCGCCGTGCGGGCCACGGCGCCCGCCACCCGCACCAGGCGGACCTGTCCGTCCTCTACAATGACAGCGACGGTATCTCCCTGCTTCAGCCCCAGCGCCTGCCGGACCGGCGCCGGAATGGTAATCTGGCCCTTCCTCGTTACCACGGTAAACCACTCGTCCATCGCACCACCTCATAGTAGTACGCATAGTAGTATGTAGTACGTGTGAGTAATTAAAAAGTGATGAGTAATACTAGTGCATGATAGTAGTACCTATATGATAGAGTACTACATATTCCGCGGCTATCCGCCTTCGGATAGCAGAGCTGTCTGGGGCATGTCCACCGGGTGCTCTTCGTGGCACTCAGTGGCGATGTCCGGGGCCAGGGAGGGAACAGTCCGAGCGGCAGCCGGCGCCTTGCAGGACGTGGCGGTCCCAGGCTGGGAGGATCCGGCTTCCGCCGCCGCATGGGTGCGGGCCCTGCGGCAGGCTGACCAGGCGCCGGCGAACTCCGGTACGACTGTGCCAGGCAGGGGATCGCCCGTGCCACCACCGACCTCCTGGTGGCGGCCGTGGCGCTGGCGCAGGGAGCCACGCTCGTGACCGGCAACGTGCGCCAGTATCCGATCCCCGGTCTGTCGCGTGTGTCCCCGGCTCAGGCAGCGCAGCCATAAGCACCCGTGCCTGAGCCCGACATGGCTGCGGAGGGCGGCACCTGCCTCCCCAGCGTGCCCTTCTGGGGCGGGGACGCCATACTGCTGCACCCCGTCCTTGCGCCCCCCCCTGGACCCGGCTCGGTGGCCCGACCCACCACACCCGGAGGGGCGCAGCAGGAGCCCTCGTCGCACTTTGCCCAGGAGCGTCCCGACCCGCCCCACTCGGAGGAGCGCCGCGCTGCTGCAAGCGGCGGCACCTTTGCCACCCCAAATGCCGGCGTCCCTGTAGGGGCGCCGCGCTGCTGCGCCCGTGTCCCCATGCGCCTGTGCTCCCCCGCACACGCGCGCGCAGCGACGAACGCGATATGATGAGCGTGATACGACCAGAGGACGACCATGCGCCACCACCCCACACCATCCCAGACCCAGCCGGATGCCGCGCTGGCCCAGGTGGTGCAGCGCCTCGTGGAGGCGTACCAGCCGGAGCGGATCTACCTCTTCGGCTCGCAGGCGCGCGGCCAGGCCGGACCGCACAGCGACTATGACCTGCTCGTGATCGTGCCTGACGATGCCCCGCCGGAGCGCCGCCGTAGCCGCCTGGCCTATCAGGTGCTGCGCGGCACAGGCATTGCCGCCGACGTGCTGGTCTGGCCCCGCTCGGCCTTCGAAGCGCGGCTGCACCTGCGCGCCTCCCTGCCGGCGACGGTTCTGCGGGAGGGGAAGCTACTGTATGCAGCCTGATCCGGTCCGGCTCGCCGATACCAGGGCGTGGCTGGTGAAGGCCGCGAACGATCTGCGTGCGGCTGCCGTGGACCTGGCGGCAACGCCGCCGCTGCTGGAAGATGCGCTCTTCCACTGCCAGCAGGCCGCAGAAAAGGCGTTTAAGGCGTTCCTCACGTTCCATGATCAGCCCTTTCGCCGGACCCACAACCTGGAGGAGCTCGGTGCGGCCTGCCTGGCGTGTGATGCATCGCTCCAGTCCATAGTAGACGAAGCAGTGCCACTGAGTGAGTATGCCTGGGCCTATCGCTATCCAGGTCCCACAGCCCTCCCGACTCTGGCCGAGGCCGACGCGGCGCTCGCCACAGCCCGCCGTGTCTACCAGGCGATCCGCGACCGGCTGCCGGCTGCAGCCCGGCCGTGACCGGCGCAGCCGTCGGCCCCGGCCTGCTTTGGCCTGGACATGCCGGCGCGGCAGCCAGACATACTGGTGTGACCAGATCGTTCGGATCCCTGCAGGCCACCGGTGCCGATGGAGGAGCGCAGCGCTGCTGCAAGCGGCGGCACCTTTGCCACCCCAAATGCCGGCGTCCCTGTAGGGGCGCCGCGCTGCTGCGCCCGTGTCCTCATGCCGCGCCCCGACGCGGGCGCACGCGACGAGCGCGCCCCGCTGCCCCCTACGCCCAGCCGGATGCCCCGCCGGCCCAGGTGGTGCCGCGTCGCGTGGCGGCCTCCTTGCCGGACATTGCCGGCCTGCCTTCGATCGATTGCGCCTGACGGACTATCCACGATCTGCGCCTGCGCGATCCTTGCGCTTCCGCAGCCAGCCCGGCGCGCGAGCGCAGCGCAGAGGCGCAGAGACCCTTGCTCCCGGCCGGCGCAGCTCGGCGTGACCGGCACTGGCCGCGGCCGTTCTTGGGCATGCCGCAGCCGGTGCGCTATACTGCTGCCCGCTGGGAGCCGGGAGCGCCGGCCTCCTGGCCGGCCGTCCCACCCCGGCAGGCGAGGTCGGCGCCTGCCGGGTGACGCTGTGGCTCCCGAGAGTGTTTGTTTAAAGTAAAAGTATAAGTACATAAAGTAATGGATCCGGCGACGCCGTCGATCTCGATCGTCATCCCCACGCTCAATGCGGCGCGGGTCCTGGGCCGGTGCCTGGAGTCCATCGCCGCGCAGGACTACCCGCGCGAGCGCCTCGAACTGATCATCGCCGACGGCGGCTCCACCGACGGCACGCTGGAGCTGTGCCGCCGCTACACCGACCGCATCTTCCCGAACCCGCTGCGCACGGGCGAGGCCGGGAAGGCCGTGGGCGTGCGGCAGGCCCGGCACGAGCTGGTAGCGCTGATCGACTCAGACAACATCCTGCCCGACCCCGGCTGGCTGCGGCGCATGGTCGAGCCCTTTAGAGAGCCGGACGTCGTCGGCAGCGAGCCCATCGCCTTCACCTACCGGCGCAGCGACCCGGCCATCACGCGCTACTGTGCGCTGATGGGCATGAATGACCCGCTGTGCTACTTTCTGGGCAACTACGACCGCCTGAACGCCCTCAGCGGGCGCTGGACTGGCCTGCCTGTTCCTACCGAGGATCGCGGCGGGTACCTTACCTTCCGCCTCGATCCGCGCTGGCTGCCCACCATCGGCGCCAACGGCACGCTGCTGCGCCGTGCCGTACTGGAGCAGGCCGGGCTCGGCGACTACCTGTTCGATATCGATGTGCTGTATCAGCTGGCCTGCCGCGGGGAGCCGGTACGCTTTGCCAAGGTGAAGACCGGTATCGTGCACCTGTACACCAGCAGCCTGCGCGGCTTTGCGCGCAAGCAGCGGCGGCGCATCCAGGACTACCTGTACTACCGGCGGCAGGGGCTGCGGCAGTATCCCTGGCAGCGGCAGAGCCGTGCCGGCCTTGCGCGCTTCGTGCTCTCAACGCTGCTGGTCCTGCCGCTGGTGGTGCAGGCGGCGCGGGGCTACCGGCGGCAGCCGGATCCCGCCTGGGCGCTGCACGTGCCCGCCTGCTGGGTGACGCTGTGGACGTATGGCTGGGGGTGGGTTGCTGGACAGCTTCGGCCACAGGAGGTGAGGGTGGAGCGCAGCCAGTGGCAGCAGAGCTAGCGTCTTTGATTACTATTCCTTCACGGCGCGGAGCTGGACATAGATCTCTTCGAACCCGATCCAGGGCGCCCAGGTCCGCTCGCAGAAGAGCTGGCCTACCCTGCCCAGATTCGCGAGGGGCTCTACCACGCGACCTGCCAGCGTTTTCAGCGCGGTCGTCACAGGATGGAAACCCCGCACCGGCATCGCCTCACGGCGAAAGCCGAAGTGCAGTTCTCGCCGCAGCACACGGAAACGAGCGCGGGAATAGTAAGACAGTGTAGCCGTTGGGTCAAAATAGTCAAAGACGGTGCTTGTGAAAGCCCGGCGATGAGTAGGGTCGCTCCAGGTATAGAGGCCGCAGCTAAAGTGCGGGCCCCAGATATGCACCAGCGCGCCATGCTTACATACCCGCCAGATCTCTTCCATGGCGCCTACAAGCGAGTTCACGTGTTCCAGGACATGGCTGAGATACACCACATCTGCGGTATTATCCTTGAAGGGAAGTCTCTCCACGGTTCCAACGACGTCGACGCCGGCAACACGTGCGATATCAACACCGATGGAGCCAGGGACTTTATTCTTTCCACATCCGATGTCGAGGATTACCATTTGACTAACCCACTAATGTATATTTATATTATCTACCTCACCACTGTAGTCGTCTTATTCTTTTTTATAAAACAAATACCTAAATATGCACCAACAACAAGTAGCGCTAATCCCGAGGAAAACACTCCAGCGTAGAATGCAAGTTGTGGCACAAAATATACCGTTATAAAAAGATCACCACTACCAAAATCACCTGGATCTATAAGCCATCCATTCGCAAATCCATTTACACGCATATGTTTTTGCTCATTAATACGCCTACCATTAAATAACAATTCTAATATGGTAAATGTTTCATCAAATATGTTCTCAAAAGCACTCATTGCCAATTTTCCAGAGAACGCCTCTATTCCTACCGCTTTTCTTGAAACTACAAATGCCTTCCATCCTGGGTCAAAACTTTCTAGTACAACGAGTATAAATGGGTCATTGGTTCCTTGTACTACAACATCCCATCTTACAGAATTCACATGTACTGCCTGCACGCGTAAAACGCTCCCCCCAACATCCATGTGTGCTTCTTTGCATATAGAACCATGCTGTAACGGATTATCGCCAAGTAGTATAGCTATTGGGTCGTTCCATATATCATTTCTAGTCATTATAACTTGTACGATATCATCCAACGATTCAACCGGACAAATCACTTGTTGCGTCGCGTATACCATTGGAAAACGATACTGAACGGGTATAAGGTAGACATCCAGCTGTCCAAAACTGACTACTCTATCGAGTCCTGCGCTCTTGATTTTCTCCATCAGATCATGTAATATAGGCCCGTGTCTAAATTCATACTGTCCGCGTATAAGATCAACATCGTTTTGTACTATAAGATATTTCGCGCCAAGTACTCCTGCTGCACGTATCACCCCAACTATCTCCTGGTTCAGGCGCTCTTCGAATAGTGCTAACGCGACGCTATCGTTAATTTTATCGCTCAATAATCTAGTGCTACTAAATCGAGATAATAATTGGGCGCTTGCATAATATCCATCAGCCAGATAAGAAAATGTCGGTGTTTGCAACAGTAGCCACGTATAATCAGGACCATCGTAACCGCTCTCCCAACTTTGCGTCACATAAGTAGAACGTCTTAGCGGAAAGACCAAGGTGCGTAAAGCATTATCTTTCTCATGCTCCTGAAGAAACCGAGCCATGTCATCATAATATGCTGGAACTTTGACGAACGAAGAAATCTCGCCTCCGCGTATACGGATTGGAGTATGCACCACCGCGCCCGTCCACATGGGGAAGGTGTACCAGCCAGATACGATTGCCAGGGATCCCAAGGCGAACCACACTCTCTTCAGCCGCCACTGCCAGCGCAGATGCTCGATTAGAATAGCCACACCAAGCGCAAACATAATAGTCATGGCCAAGATGACAATAATCAAAAACTTGTTGGTTGGTGAACGGAATATGTGGAAGTAGGGAATATAATTAAAGAGTAGTTCAAATACGAATCCAAGTGGTTGATTTACTCCACAGCTTAAAAACAGTCCAATGATTAATGTGATTGACCAGAAGACAAGCCTTGCGTCTTTTTGACGTCTAAGAAGCGGTAGTATTGCCGTCGAAAATGCAAAGAAGGATATGACGATAAATGGCCAAGTATTGTAAGCGAATCTCCAAGGTGGATCTTTATATAACCATATGGGGGAGTCTAGGCGGATGGGTAGCAATCTCATTAACGAACCGAGATTGACACCGGAGCTAGCGACTTTTAGAGTATCAAGTGGATTCATTCTACTGGTAGCACTATCATAAGCGCTTAACGCCGTAGAGACCAATGGAAATAGGAACCAGGCATTAATCAGGATAGATAATAAAAAAAGAGATACAGCAGATTTGAGCAAATCGATAAGTGGTGTTTTATTAATAATTTGCCTGAAGATCCAGTAAAAAAACGTTAGTAATAAAATTGGAATAGCAAAAGCAGGATTTAGAAAAGCAATGGAGAAGATAGAAATGACGAAGGCAAATAGCAAATATGAGATTAGTGACGGGCTCCTCACGCTATTTTCAATAGCAAGAAGTAGAGCAGCAGATGCAGGGATTATATATAGACCAAGGATGCCATGATACCAGTAGTTTATCATAGTAAAAGGATTGAAAGTATAAAATACGGCTCCAACAAATGCTATAATACGTTGATTTGGATGATTATTAAAGCAATATAAAAGAAAATAATGCATAAATAGCATAGAGGTAAACATAACCATATAGTATGCAAAAAATTGTCTGAGATATTCGGGAATGTGAAAAGCCTGCATGATTGCAAAGAAAGCAGTCATGGGAATGACAGTGACGTTGTAACCTGCTGGATAGCCTGTGAGAGATTGTGAGAACCACGTGTAGCTGAAGACCTTAAGAAGATAAGATGGATTATGGAAAAACGCTATTATTCCTGTGTCACCATAACCAATCGGTAAGCCAGGAATAAACCAGAAAGCAACCACAGCCGACAGGGAGGCAAAGCTTAACAGTGGTAGGATGTTGTAGCTGCGTTGCGCGACCTTGTAGAGTGTAGTGAGTGGCTTTAGCAAGTAACGGTATATTTGTGGTCGTGATAGCCTGCGAGCAGGTGCGTTATTGTAAGGTGGGAGATGTTTCGCGAACATAGAAGATCTCAAAGCTCCACTGCGGGATATAGTAGGCGACGGTTTCAGTAAGCGCGCAGATGCAGAGCCAGAACAGCCACGGACGCCAGCGAATTGTGGTAAACATGGCTGCGGGATCTTCCATCGGAGTTAGCGGGTTCTCCCGATGCAGGAAACGCAGCCCGGCTAGGCCATATGCACGGTAGCCCAGGCGCCGCATCGTGGCAAGGCTCCATCCCGAGCGGTGGGCTTGATATGGGTTCCCGCCTCTTGCTCCTTGTGGGAGATAACCATTGGGAGTTGTAACAATTACGCGCTTGCGTGCCCAGCACTCTGCCTTCCGCAGCAGTGCGTGTCCTTCCTCTTCCGACAAATGCTCCAACACATCGATCATGATCACAGCATCAAAGGACTTCGGTCGGAACAAAAGCTGCGAGATGTCTCCCTGGATGTAAGCTGTATGAATACCTCGCGCAGCCGACGAGCGAAGGTACGGCAGAAATACGTCGACGCCAACTGAGTACTGCACGCGGCAGAATTGAAGTGGTGAGTCCGGTCCGCAGCCTAGATCAAGGACAGATTGACAATCTCGCAGTTCACGTTGCAGGCAATAGACCAGCGTATGAAACACACGTGCGACTATTGGAGAATGATAAAGGCAGTTGATAACTCGTCTGATCTGGATCATTGCCGAAGTGATGGTATTCGCAATATCTGTGATGTGTCGATCGTCCTTGACAGGATATGCTTTTTATATCCATCGGCTAGACGGCGCAGCACAGGAGCAGGCACAAACAGACTCAGTAGCGCATAGAGCCAGAACTTTGGTACCAGCACATTGCGCGGCCGGTATCGCAGCAACACCATAATCTCCCGCGTCAACACTCTGGTATTCCCATAATTACGGAGCTGTATCAGGCCTTCAAAGTTGTGCGCCGTGATCAGTTCAATGCCCCACCTGCGTACATCCCGGTATATGGGCTCCGGATAGACCGTCTCGAACATTCGGATCCACGTTTCTGTAGGTGATGGATCATAAATCTCTGGCCTGTGACGGGTCATGCTGCTCTCAATTCGCACAGCGACCGTGTAGTCTTTCAAGTAGACCGCCTGAGCACGCCGCAGAATATCTGCGAATGGGTAGATATGTGCTGTAAAGATGTGACGGTGGAATCCTCTATCCTAGTAGCACCGGCGAAAGCCCAGCCCTGAGAGCTGCCCTGCAGACCGAAAGAGTGCGTGAACCGCTTCCCTGCCATCGTGTAATGAAAGAATGACATCACGTGTTGCATCGTACGGGGGGACTGCACGGACCGGACGAGAGGGGTCCTGCATGAACCAGTAGTACGGTCTCGTTACAAGACCAATGGCAGGATCAGAGCAAAAGGCCTCATGGGTGCGTTCAAGCGCGCCTGTGAGCAGGAGATCATCATGGCCGAGGAGGTACAGGATCTCGCCGGTGGCATGCGCCGCACCTGCCTCGAGATTGCCCCCGTAGCCAAGATTACGGTCGTTTCTGAAGTAGCGAATGCGAGCGTCGCCAAAGGCATGCACGACCTCCGCCGTTTCGTCTGTTGAACAATCATCAGAGACAATAATCTCGTAATCTGTAAAACTCTGGTCAAGAACACTCTTAATCGTCTCTCGCAATAATGCTGACCTGTTGTATGTTGGAATGAGAATACTGAGTGCGGGACGTGACATTTTATGCACTAGCAGCTGTATCTGTGATCCAGTTTAATAGCTTTGCTTCCTGCAGAGCAATCGCTCGCCAGTCATAGCGCTGGATGACCTGTTGCCCTTCGGCTACAAGATTGCGGCATGCCACATCATTTTCAAGCAGGCGGACGATCTCACCGGCAAATGCATGATAGGAACCAACCGGCACACGTATGACTCCCTGGGGAAATACTTCTCGATAGACCGGCAGATCCCACGCTACGACCGGCAGACCACTGGCAAGCGCTTCGAGAATGGCGATCCCAAACCCTTCTTCTCGGCTGGGAAAGACGAACACCCGGCTCCGGCGCAGCACATCGATCGCTGCAGGTGTCTCAAGGAAGCCAAGCAGGCAAATGTTCTCCGTGAGGTTGGCAGCCACGATCTGTTCCTGTAACTTCTCGGCGGTGCGCTGATCACCTCGGCCAACCAGCGCTAGCCTAGCTGACGGACGCATGCGCTGTACCTGTTGCCAGATCGAGACAAGGTCGAAGATGCCCTTCGAGGGATGGAGCCGCCCGAGGAAAACGGCATCATACAGCGGCTGGCCAGCCCCCTCCGCAACACGAAATTGCTCAAGATCAATGCCCGGATAGTTGACCCGTACCCGCTCTGCAGAGAAACCACGCTGCAGCAGTTCCGTACGCAGGAGAGTATTATCGACGATTACCAGGTCTGCTGCTTTCTTAATAAGCAGATGACTCACCTTCTGTGCATAATGTGGAATCGGGCGTTGCCGCGGAATCACATGGAAAACCTTCTGTACCCACCAGACGCGTTTGCGGCAGATCTTGTACCAGAATGCCGGCAAAACATCGGGCAAGAAGTCGGAGGTAGCATAGACCAGATCACCATGCTGGATACGACGGATAAGTAGAAGACCTTTTATTGTACGTATAATGTAAGTCAGAATCGTCCTCGTGAACTTATCTTCACGAGTCGTGATCCAGAAAATAGCCTGCAGCCCGCGCGTTCGACAGAGCGTCTCACCAAGCGCAGAAGTCACAACCACGAGTTGAAAACCCTGCAGCCGCCGCGCGATCTCAATGAAACAGGCATCTCCGCCGCTTATTCCCTCTGTGTAAGCGTTCAGAAATGCGATAAGTCGCCGTGATTGCATCGTTTGAGAAGTCAGCGCACAGACCGCGCGGTCCATCCTCTCTGTTCTGTCTGCGCAACGTAGCTATTGTCGCCCTACTCCGCCGTACTCCCCACGGTGCCAGCTCGCCGCCGGGCCACTTGCTCCTTGGCAAAGTCCTTCAGATGCCCCCACAGGTATTTGCTGCCGCGGACGATGTAGTAGTTCACGTCGTCCATGGTGCGGATCTGGGTCAGCTTGCGCACGATATACCGCGGCGTCAGGAACGAGGTGTACAGGCTCTGCACCAGCTCCATGATCTTCTCGTCCGGAATAGGCGAGACCATCACCGGCTCGCGCATGTCGTAGCGCTCCCAGTCGCGAAACTTCAGCCAGCCGTTCTGCTCGCACTGCCGGAAGAGTTCCGTCCCCGGGTACGGGATCACGATCGTCGCCTGCAGCGTCTCTACATAGCCCTTGTCAAAGAGCATGCGCGTGAGCTCGATGGTCTTCTTCGCCTCTTCATAGGTCTCCCACGGATAGCCCACCATGCAGGTCACGTGCGGGTCAAGCCCGGCTTCCCTCGCCCATTTGGTGGCTGTAATAATGTCATCCCACCTGGTGCCTTTGTTCAGCAGGTCGAGCGTGCGCTGGCTGGCCGACTCCAGGCCGTACAGGATAAACCGAAAGCCTGCCTTGCCCATCAGCTCGTACTCGCGCTGCGTCAGGGCGTCGGCGCGCATGTTGCACCCAAACTTGACGTGCTTGTGGTAGCCGCGCTCGATCATCCCCTTACAGAATTTCTCCAGCCACGGGCCTACCGGGAACGTGCCGGTATCGTCAAAGATCTCGCGCACACCCAGGTCAATCAGGTGGCCAACCTCGTCTAAGAGCTTTTCGGGTGTGTCGACGCGGAACTTGGGGAAGGTGCTGGTCCAGGAGCAAAACGTGCAGCCGCCTCCCTTGCGCCACCAGCAGTCCCGCCCCACCATGGTGTACGTGCCCGGCGTGTACTTGAAGTTGCCGTTGTGGTAGGCGTAGAGCTTCCATTTCACCAGCTCGCGGTCGATCAGCGGCAGCTCCCGCGGGTTGTGCTGGATGAAGTGCCCCGTACTCCGGATGGTGTCGCCGTCCCAGAAGTAGAAGCCGGGCTCAAGGTCACTGCCCCGCGTCAGATGGTTCGCCAGGTTAAGGAGCGAGAAGTCGAAGTCTCCGCCGGTGAGCACGTAGTCAACTTTACAGGCCAGCAGCGACTCCTCCGGCAGCGCCGTTACATGGTCGCCCATCAAGACGATGGTCATCCGCGGGAAGCGCTGCTTCAAATCATCGATGACCCGCCAGTACTGCTTCACCGTCGGTGTCTTCGTCTCGATGGCCATGAGGTGCGGATCGGCGCGCTCCACGTCTTTGAGCCACTCGGCGTAGCTCTTGCGCTCGGCAATGCCATCCAGCCACACTACATCGTAGCCGTGCTTCTGGAGCAGAGAGGCGGCCATCGCCGGCACGCACGGGAAGATGAAGGTGGGGTTGTGGAAATACTGGAACTGCCGGTTCTGCGAGAGCAGCGGCACCCCTTTGTCGGTTTCGATCGGTGGGTACGCAATGGCGATGCGCATGGCCTCTGTTTCCTCCTGCTTGCCTCGCGCGATGGCTCCCCGCGCCGGCCGTCTCCTCCAACCGCTCCCCCAGGCTTAGCGCACGAGCTCGCGCGCCAGCATGCCCTTCAGAAACAGTACCCCGTACACCAGATGGGTCAGCACGACCCCCAGGGTCGCGACCGCAGCCAGGACAGGCCGCCGCGTCCGGCGCACCAGATCCAGCCAGGTGGCGCCCAGCGCCGCTCCGTATGTGGCAAGCGCCAGCACGTACGCCGTCCGCAGCGCCCGCACCGGCGTCAACGCTCCTATCCCCCCTCCAAGGAGCCCCGCAACGAATACGGTGGGCAGAAAGTACAAGGGCCGCCGCGAGGTGGCCGGGAAAGCCTTCACGAAATAGCCGCGGTGGATGGCGTAGCGCCCGATTTGCCGGAAGTGCTCCCAGAAGAGCGGCCGCCGGTGATGGTACACCACCACCTCCGGATCGTAGATGATGCGCTTGCCCAGCCGCTTCGTCAGCTCCAGACAGAGCTTGGTATCCTCGCCCGGATAGTACCGGCAGTTGAATCCGCCGGCAGCCAGGAAGTCCCGCCGGCGCACTAGCAGATTCACGGAGGGCCAGTCGTCCACATCCCGCACGGGACCAATTGGCCGGTACCGGCAGGCCGCGCCGCCTCCGCCGAGGAGCGACTCCAGCACCGCACCTGAGGCTTGCCGCCAGAAGTCGTCGTGGGGCGGCGTCACCGCCGGCCCTCCCACCGCCGCGACGTCCTCCCGCGCGAAATGCTGTACTGCGGTGGCTAGCCAGTCCTGCCGGGGATAGGCGTCATCGTCCAGGAACGCCAGGATCTCTCCGCGTGCCTCGCGCACACCCAGGTCACGCTTCTCTGCCGGACCAACCGGGCCGGTTGGGATCACCCGCGTGCGCGGGTATGGCAGCGTTGCCGGCTCGTCCGGCAAGACCAGTACCTCCAGCGCACTGTACCGCTGGCTCAGGATCCGCGGGACCGATTCGTGAATGTAGGCGTTGACCGCACGCACTGGAATAATCACCGAGACCAGCGGCTCGGAGCACGGCATAGGCGCTTCCACCATCAGCGCCATTCTATTACATCCCTGCAGCAGAACAACAAATATTTCTTATGTGAACTATGTTATGTAAATTACTCGTCGCCTCGCGAGCACCCTCGACTTTAGCAGGCACGCCCCGGTCTTGCCTCTGTGTTATATCTCTGGTTGGTTTCTGTCCTCTGGATGGATCCCGTTAGGTCGAGACGCAGTGTGCGAGCGCCCTGCTTGTCTTCGATGCTCCGATGCTCTTGTTAGACGCTCTTGGCCTGGACGTCGCCGGCCTGCACGTCATGCCCGGCCTGCACGTCATGGAGGTGCTCGGCAAGGCGCTGGTAGTAGCGCAGCAGCCGCAGGCGGTAGAACACCGCCGCGGTGTCCCACAGCATGTTCCACACGCTGCCCAGGTGGATCGTGCTGTTGAAGCGGTGCGTCAGCTCCACCGGCCCCTCTTCGATGCGGCGAAAGCCCAGCGCATGCGCCACCGCCAGGAACTCGATGTC
>ERZ511473.1030-NODE-1030-length-29800-cov-7.794334_pt1 | contig 29800 bp, 30 predicted proteins | sample MGYA00374947_ERZ511473 | MGnify/ENA primary metagenome ERZ511473 (study PRJEB26303, sample SAMN06343854) | sediment metagenome | isolation source: hot spring sediment | place: Canada: British Columbia | collected 2012-09-26 ... | reverse complement strand
GAACACGACCGTTAAGCCCTCCAGCGCCGATGGTACTTGGACCGCAGGGTCCTGGGAGAGTAGGACGTTGCCAAGCAATTGTATAAAACAAGAAGCGTCTCTGACATTAGTCAGGGGCGTTTTTTGGTATGAATACATAATGAAAGGGCACGTTATGTAGGTGCTTTATAAATTTAGGACATCTTAACTAGGAGTGAATCAGATGAATAAAAGCAATATCATTCAAATCTTACACGACTTGTCCATATATTCAGAAGAAATACCACCTCAATTGCAAGAAAGTATGTCTAGATTAGAAAACGTGTTAGACCTATACACTGAAAACCAATTTTCAATGGCTACGGATGGGGTTGTGTCCAAACCAGCAACTGAACAAGAATATAACGCAAATGATCCAGGACTTCTCGTCAGCCATGTATATATGGAACTTAACAATTATTTAAGAAATCATCGCGAAGAAGACGTTCAAACAGAACTAAATTCCTTACTCCACCGCCTTCGAGGCGAGGTTGACGCCTATGAACGTGATTATCCTTGATTGAGTTAAATTAGGAAGGGGACATTAATATGTTCAACTTGGACCCGATAAAGAAGGGAGATCAATTGGTGAGTCATTTTGAAGATATTCAAATGGATTATTATCAAAGAGGGGATGAACGTCATAAACAATTTCCTCTCTCCTTCTTGGAGTGGGAGGGAAAGGCAAGGGAAGTGCTTGCTGCTGGTCCTTTTGGATATGTATACGGGGGAGCCGGTCACGGGGAAACAATGGAAGCAAACCTTAGGGGGTTTTGTCAATACCGGATTAGGCCAAGGGTTTGTTGTGACGTGACTATGAGAGATATTGGAATAAAGCTGTTCGGGCATGAATCCAAAGTCCCTTTTTTGCTTGCTCCAATTGGTGTGAATTCAATATTTCATGTTGATGCAGAATTAGCCCCAGCTAAAGCAGCAAAAAAACTTGGCGTACCTTATGTACTCAGTCATGTGGCAAGTACGGCAATGGAGAAAATTTCTGAAATTATGGGGGATGCGCTTAGATGGTTTCAACTATACCCTCCTAAGAATGAAGAGCTTACTCAAAGCTTCCTTCAACGAGCTGAAAAATCTGGTTTTGCAGCAATTGTTGTTACAGTCGATTCCACACTTCTTGGCTGGAGAGAAGCCGATTTACGTAATGCATATCTTCCCTTCATGGAAGGTCATGGGATGGCCAATTATTTTACAGATCCCGTTTTTCTTTCGCTATTAGAACATCCACCTGATAATGAACTTAAAGCAGCAGTATTAAAGGCATTAGATGAAGGAAATAACATGTGTTTTACTTGGAAACAATTCGAATTTATACGTCGCAATACTAAGTTACCGTTACTGATAAAAGGGGTTACCCACCCACATGATGCTCTACTCGCAATTGAGTATGGTGCAGACGGCATAGTTGTATCTAACCATGGAGGAAGGCAGTTAGATGGTGCTATTGGTACTATGGAAGCTCTTCCGTCGATCGTTAATGCTGTTAATGACAAGGTTCCGATCCTCTTAGATGGCGGTATTCGACATGGTGCTGATATCATCAAGGCTATAGCCTTGGGAGCCAAGGCTGTACAAATTGGTCGACCTTACATTTATGGTTTATCGGTTGCTGGTCAAGCAGGGGTTGAGCAAGTCATACTTAATCTAATGGCAGAAACTGAACTTCAGTTAGCCATCTCAGGAAAAGCCCAAATTAGTGAAGTTGATGGTTCCCTTATATGGAATATACATGACCCGTTATAAACAAATCCCCTTACAGAAGATTTCTAGGACTCACTTTCAAATAAAGTGAGTCTTTTATTTGTGTATAGCTTGTCCAACATATTAGTTTGTGCTAATATAATAACAATATAACATATTAGTGCATACTGATACGTAGGAGGGTGCTTCAAATGGATAATTCTGATTTAGATGTGAAAGCAAAATTCCTTCGTGGATTCAGCGATAAGTCGCGGCTTCAAATACTGGAAAGTATTAAGAATAAAGAAAAAACGGTTTCAGAGATTGTTCAAGATCTACAGGGAAATCAGTCAAATATTTCTCAGCATTTAGCCTGTTTGAAAGGCTGTGGAATCATTAAGGGTCGGCAGGAAGGTAAGTATATGTACTATTCATTACGTGATGAGAAGGTTAACGAATTGCTAAGCTTATTTGATGTTGTCTTCACTCAGGTACAAAGTAATGTAGACAAATGTGATACCCATCTGTATTAGGTAGGTGATAATGATGACTGACAAGGGAAAACTACAATTCAAAACTGAGTTTAATGTCTTACAGCCAGTAAATAATGAGGAAACAATCTCCTCCTGTCAGGATGATTGTTGTTCTTCGCAAACTAATAATCAAATTAATGAATCAGATACATTAACTAAGATTGATTCTAATGGAAGTTACCGATCATACAACATCGAAGGTATGGATTGCGGAGCATGTGCAGTTACCATTGAAAAACACTTAAGACTACATCCCAATGTTAAACAAGTTAGTGTTAATTTTTCAACGGGCAGAATGCAAATCGAACACAATAGTGATGTCGAAGATATTATTAAAGAAGTTAAAAAGGCTGGTTATAGTGCATCTTTAGTATTAACCGGAAGAAAGATGTATAGTACTACTGAAACAAAGCAATCGTATAACCTTCTTATTCTATCAGGACTCTTCATTATTCTTGGTTTTCTTGGCTCTTATACTGCCATTGATTTAACCGTTAGTCACATTCTTTATTTACTATCTATCTTAATGGGTGGATATAAACCTGCCAAAAGTGCCTACTATGCCATTAGAAGTCGTTCACTTGATATGAATGTTCTTATGACCACCGCGGTTATTGGAGCTGTTATGATAGGTGAATGGCTAGAAGGGGCTACAGTTGTATGGTTATTCGCCTTAGGTAATACATTACAAATGAATTCGATTATGAAAACTAGAAATTCCATTCGTAATTTAATCAATTTAGCTCCAGCCGAAGCATGGGTGAAGGTCGATAAGGAGTTAGTTCGAAAGCCAGTTGAGGAAATCTCCGTTGGTCAACTCATTGTAGTGAAACCTGGAGATAAAGTACCCCTAGACGGTGAAATTATTATGGGTGATTCGAGTGTTAATCAAGCTCCAATTACCGGTGAATCTCTTCCTGTCGATAAGCATGTGGGGGACCAGGTGTATGCTGGAACAATAAACGAGCATGGTACATTAGAAATTCGAGTCACAAAACTGGTTGAGGATACAACAATCTCTAAGATCATTCAGCTTGTAGAAGAAGCTCAAGAGAAGAAAGCGCCCACTCAAGCTTTTGTTGATAAGTTCGCGCAGATATATACACCGATTGTCTTTGCAATAGCCTTATTCGTAATCATATTTCCACCACTCTTAGGATTTGGTAATTGGGGTGAATGGTTTTACAGGGGTCTAGAGCTACTTGTTGTTGCTTGTCCTTGTGCATTAGTTATCTCTACTCCAGTAGCCATCGTATCAGCAATCGGCAATGCGGCTAGGAATGGTATCCTCATTAAGGGTGGAGCATTCTTAGAGACAGCGGGCAGGATTCAGGTTATAGCATTTGATAAGACGGGGACCTTAACTGAAGGAAAGCCAAAGGTATCCAGCATATATGTAGTGAATACAGCAACAGAAGATGAATTATTATCTCTTGCTCTAACTCTTGAAGAGTATTCGACGCATCCAATTGCTTCTGCTGTAGTGCAATATGCTAAGGAAAGAGCTATTCCCTCACAACAAGGGGAATTGTTTAGAAGTATTGTTGGTAAAGGTGTTCAAGCAACCATAGCGGGCACTGAATATTATGCCGGTAATGCCAAGCTGTTCGAAGATATGAATATACCCTTAGGAGATGTCCAAGATCAGATACGGATGTTGCAGAATGAAGGAAATTCACTTGTTCTTGTAGGCACAAAAGATGAAATCTTCGGCATAATTGCAGTAGGTGATTCAATTCGTGAAACTACAGTTAAGGCTGTGCAGGCATTAAAGCAAGTAGGAGTTACGCAAATAGTGATGCTGACCGGAGATAATGAAGGAACCGCTAAGAAGGTAGCTGCACAAGCTGGAGTAACTTATTATGCAAATCTAATGCCAGAAGATAAGAGTCATGTGATTAAACAGCTGCAAGCTGAAGGCAAACAGGTCGCTATGGTTGGTGATGGTATTAATGATACTCCTGCACTTGCAACAGCAAACCTGGGAATTGCGATGGGTGGAGCTGGAACGGATACCGCCATGGAAACTGCAGACATTGTTCTGATGGCGGATAATCTTGAGAAGCTACCACACACCATTAAATTAAGTCGAAAAGCACTTAAGATCATTAAACAGAATATTGTGTTCTCCTTAATAATTAAATTCATTGCACTTGCTCTAATATTTCCGAATTTACTTACACTTTGGCTAGCTATATTAAGCGATACGGGAGCTGCATTAATAGTAATTCTTAATAGCATGAGACTGATTAAAGACATATAAGGAGTTAGGGTGAATCTAATATTCCAATGTGTATATTAAATCAATTTTTTTGATTTAATATTGTTATTTAATCAAACACATGATATTATCTAATTATAAATCAAATTATCTTGATTAATGGAGGGCGAGGATAATATGTACATTAATTTTTATGCGATGGAGCAGCGCTCACAGGATCAACAGAAAGAAGTCGAAGGAATAGCAAAATCAGCTTGGATGTTTGTTAATCCGAATCGTCAACAGGGTAGATTATCGCTTCTTAATCTAGTAAATAAGCGTCAGAATGAACAAAGTGTTTGTTGTGCATCCTGCTGCTAAGAAAGGGGAACCTATTATATTCAAGGTCAGCATGCACCCGAATTATCCTTATCCGCATTATTCGATTTATGGTTATATGATTTTGTAGGAAACTCCATTTTACTTGTCGAGAGTATTTTGTCGTTTGAAGAGGGGGAACTGGTTAGTGAAGCCCAGCAATTCATTAAAATTCTGGATATGTACTTATCTAAACAGATGAAATTTGCTAATGATGTTGTTAGACGAACTAACTTAACGAAGTGTTCTTTAATAAAACCTTCATTTAGCTTGACACTTAAAAACTCAAAAGTATAGTCTAGGCTGTTATACCTCATAATAAAGCGAAATGATTGTTGGGGGAGAATGATGCTGCTTCCTCAACGATTTGACGTAAATGAATGGTTTGTTCTAATTTCATTGACGGTATCCCTTTTCATATTTTTAATTTTGTCCAAGGGATTACAAATTTGTTTACTTCTATTTTATATAATCATTATTTATCATTATAAATAGTGCCTTGTTATTCATTATGATAAATGATAATATCAAATAAATAAATCAAATGTTTTTGATTAATAAGGGAGACAAGTAATATGTACGATACATATTTTTCTAGGTATGAAGTTAAGTTTAAGGCTTTGGCTGACCAAAAGCGCTTGCAAATTATGCATGAATTAACAAACCGGGGCACTATTTGTGTTTGTGATCTAACCGACATCGTGGATATGCCACAATCGAAGTTATCCTATCATCTGAAAGTCTTGTACGATGCAGGACTTATTCTGAAGGAAACACGCGGGACATGGAGTTACTATCAGATAAATCATGATGAAGTGAATCGATTGTTATCACCTGAGTTATGCTGCATCTTTCGAGTAAACGATATTATAACAAATAATTGCTAATTATAGAAGGGTAGGGATAGCCATGATTAAACGTATGCATGTTGCGATCAATTGTACAGAGTTGGAGAATTCTCTGAACTTTTATCGCGCTTTTTTTGGAATAGAACCAACTAAAATAAGAGAGAATTACGCCAAATTTGAATTGGATGATCCCGCACTACATTTTTCCCTGAATGTCCGTTCTTATGAGAAAAAAGGTGTCCTTAACCATCTTGGGTTCCAGGTTAATAACACCGAAGACGTCCTTGCAATTGGAGAAAGACTTCGGAGCTCTGAATTACTTCTAATCGATGAAATGAACACAACATGCTGTTATGCCGTTCAAGATAAAGTTTGGGTCCACGATCCAGATGGTAATGCATGGGAAATATTCTACACCAAAGAAGACTCGGAATTCGAATCTGCTGGTGAATCTAGAGATGTATCTTTATGTTGTGCTCCACCCGCAGAGCCTGTCATGGTAGAGTTTGGTTCTTTTACTAAACAAACAAAGTAAATTCATGTGAGAGGTAGGTTACCCTAATTGAGAAAGGTACTAATAGGTTTTCTGACATTGTGGGGTGGAAGCTATTCGAGATAAGCACAGAGCATATTGACGCTGAAAGTCAGTTTATTGTGATGTATAGTGACGAACGATGCGCTAGGAGACTAGTTCAATTCATATTGAAAAGGGCTGGGAGGGATCCCGGCCCTTTTCAATATGAAATATTAATATCATTTCATGTGCTCTGAGTCTTCTGCAGGCTCACATTCTTGTACAGTAGCATCAAGGAATTCCTCTTCGTTTTGAGAAGCAAGCGTATCTCCGAACTGATCTAATCGTGCTGGATTGCTTGCAGGTCCGTCATTGTCTGGTTTATTGTTTCTTCCAGTCATTGTATCACCCCCTGTGGGGTAGGTTTTCCTAAACACGGTAGCTCATACGCTGCAATGTTGGAGTAAATATGGTGACTTTTCATTGATTAATCGATTAGCTTTTATTTTTACATTATTATTTATGTCTAAAGCTAAGGTTAGTGAACAAAAATTTAGATATCCTGAAGAAAAAATAATTATTGGTTAGTTAGTTTACTGTCCCATCTTATTGTTATTCCGTTTAATGACCGCTATGACCACCTTGACCTGTTCCCGAAATAATCTCTAGCATGTCGTCGATTTCAACTTGACCTTGGTAATTAATTTGATCTTCTCCTCCGATGATCCATGCATGGTTGTAAGGACCCTCGGCAGGCGATATTTTATATTTGGGCTGAATGGACATCAGATAGTTCATAACCGAGTCCGGCATGCCTTCTTTCTCTGTCCACAGCAACGGTGCATGCTTACCTAAGTGAGAGAATGGAGATGCTGCAATAGCTAGCGATGAAGATTCTAGAATAACCATCGAAACATTGTGCCCAGGGGTCGTTATAGCCCATCCGAATCTGGTGACAGGATCTGTGTACTTGGAGAAAGCAATCGCATTTTCGAATGGATCATCACCGGAAATTCGTTCGACTTTGCCGTATTTCGACAATTGTTCCTCTACGGCAGACGATATCACGGATTCTGGGCCGAGAATATAGATATTCGCATCGCCGTTTCTTGCCTCCAACGCTTCTTGCGTTTCTTGGGGTACTTCATTTTCCTTAACGAGAAGCAGAGGTTCGGGCGAGTGCGCGATCCAGTTCACTGCAGGCAATGTATACGGCGCAGCTTCCCCCGAACCGATGATCACCGATGCTGGATATGAACCTGCGGCTTCCGCATAATACGCGTCGATTTGTTTCGCATAATCATAAGGATTCGATGCGATAATAGTATCTACCTTAAATCCGAGCTCTTCGATTTGTTGGACTGACTTGTTATTGAATTCTCCGACAAGAATAACCTGTACCCCGTTATTCTCAATCGATCCTTTCGGGTTTAATCGTTTCAGCTCGTCTAGCGTTATTTTAGGAATACTATCATCTTTGGCATACAAAACAGGACCATTGTTCGGGAAGTGGATCAAATTTGTGCTGACTGCCGCAACCTGCCAATCCTCAGGATTTACAATGATCACACCGCCTGGTCGATTATTTTCGCCTGTAGTCCAGAGCGTCTGAGAAGTAAGTACCGCCATTTGATAAGGATCTGAGCTATTGATTCGTGTTGTGTTCTTTGTAGCGATCCAAGCATTCTCTACAGTAAGCGGTTCTGTTTTTTCTTGTTCATCATTATTTAAACATCCAGTAAGAATTAAGCTCACACTAAGAATAGCCACGATTAAAACCAATAATTTTCTTTTCATACTCATTCCTCCAAAAGGTCCGTTGTTTTGTTTATAATGTGTATTATGAAATCATCATACTCGGTAAATGTGATGGAAGTATGAAGAATTCGATAACTAATGAAGAAGGCCTCTTTATTGTTGCTATGTTTCTCGTTGCTACTCGCTTTTATTCCCTGCGGGTGCACTGGCAGATTCGTCCAAATTAAACGAATCAATCGACGAGGTTTAGGGGACGCCTTACAAATGGCACTGGTATCTCGCACGCTGGAAATTATATAGGTGAATGCAAATTTACACATTCTTCGAGTGAAATGGGAGTCAGTATTAGTGGGTCAAGGTTACGTGGACATGTCGTGATGGATTACTTTTTTGCTTTCATCACAGTTTCTCCACATTTTCCAGATATCCTAGGTTTGCAAGCTAAGAGAGGTTGAGAAGTTGTCGTCAGCATGGAGCAATATACGGACTTGTAAGCAAGCCAGTAGAGAGGGAACAATCAAACCGATTATCATTATGGTTTCTGAGCATATCTTGGCAAATGGACTAAAGTAAGCCGGCCGCATGGGTATATTGGATTTCATTGTTAATTTCAATCGTTCTGATTACAACGTCCATTCCCCAGACGATAGCTGACTTGATCCCATCTAAATCGATCCAGCAACAACAGCAGGAGCATGAGTTTCATCATGATGAAGTGAGATGACTCATCGTATCTTCGATCTTTCACACAGATTATACCAACTTTTCGTAACTGACACGATGCTGGTACTACCCCTATTCGTGAATTATTCTTGGGTGTTCCGCATAATATCAAATAATTTTGATTTAATATTGATTCATGTAAAATTTAATGATAAGATAAATTCATCAAAAATATTTGATTAAATGTTGGAACAGAGGGGAACAGCCATGATTAAAGAATGTTCTTTAAGTATGAAAACTTCATCGACAATGGATTTTTATGAGTATGAAACAAAATTCAAAGCTCTTGCGGATCAGAAACGTCTGCAGATTATGTATGAGCTTACCCAAAGAGGAAGGACGTGTGTTTGTTCCCTCTCTGAGATTATGGAAATGCCGCAGTCGAAACTATCGTATCACCTAAAAATTTTGCTGGTCGCAGGTCTAATTCTACGGGAGAACAAAGGAACATGGAGTTATTATGTACTGAATCAAACGGAAGTGTATAACCTTTTATCTTCCCAGTTGTGTTTTGTTTTCCGAAATGCTGACTCTTCTAATGGTGATTGTTGTTAATTTATTTTTCTGAGTTCTAAATCAAAATAATTTAATGAATCGATTGTGGACACCCATATATATTTTTAATGAATTTTTTAATTACTTAAACAAATATTTTTGTTTAAGTAAAACTTACGATCGGTGCATTCAACGGGATTTGAAAGACCTATATTCCACCTATATTCAGCATTATATTAACAGCCTCGAGAATTCCAATGGCGATTATGTTTTTCGGATCCATTCGGACTGAACGGAGTTTGGATGTCCATTGCATTAAGCAGTGTGCTTGAAAGGAATAATTCTTGTCTTCTGGTTTATGCGTACACTTGGGAAAATGAATCGAACGATTGAGAGATCAACGTTACAGACGAACTGAAAGAAGGTACATTGTGATGAGTATGTTGGATCGTGAGTTTTTGCAATTCGTGGTGGACAATCATTTGCATAAGGTCATTCTGCGGGGCCATTATGGCTTGGAAAAAGAAAATAACCGAGTCGATGGGAATGGGAGGCTTGCACTGACACCCCATCCAAAAGCTTTCGGCAGTAAAATGGAAAACCCGTTTATTCGAACCGATTTTTCGGAAAGCCAAATTGAAATGATTACGCCCGTTTTCGAAACGATTGATGAGACGTATCATTTTTTGGAAACGATCCACGATATCGTGACGCTTGAGTTACATGATGAATATTTATGGCCGAGCAGCAACCCGCCTGTATTGCCTAAAGACGATGAAATCCCGATTGCTTTGATGAATGATCCAGCTGAAGACAAGTATCGGTTGCAATTGGCTGAAAAATACGGTCGGAAAAGACAATTAATAAGCGGGATCCATTACAATTTTTCGTTTCATGAGACATTTTTAAAAAGGTTGTATGATGCGCAGCATAGCGACAAAAACTACAAGGATTTTAAAGACGGTATTTATTTGAAAGTGGCGCGTAACGTATTGAAGTACCGTTGGCTGCTTATTTATTTGACCGGGGCTAGTCCTGTCTTTAATAAAACCTATATCGAACAATGTGTGCAATTGAGTGATCACTTTGATGAAGAAAGCTACTTTTTTCCGAACATGAATTCTCTGCGTAATAGTGTATGCGGCTACCGTAATGAAAAATTATTACATGTTTCTTATGATTCGGTTGAAGATTATGTGCATGACTTAAAGACATTGGTTCAATCCAATGAGCTATTAGATGCGAGGGAGTATTATAGTCCCGTCCGAATGAAGCCTGCTAAAGGAAATGACTTCTTTCAAGACATACTGCAGAATGGAATCTCCTACTTGGAGCTTCGCATGATCGATTTAAACCCGCTTTATAAAAATGGGGTCAGCAAGGAAGCGATGCATTTCATCCATTTGTTTCTCATCTTTATGCTGCTCATAGAGGATGAACCATTTGGCGAGGAAGAACAAAAAGTAGCTGCTCTTAATCATGACAGTCTTATCATGAATGGCATAAAGGGAAGGTTATTTGGTGAAGAGGAACGTTTTGTTGCTTTGGAGGAAAAAGCGCTGGCTTTTATTGGAGAAATGGAACAAATGCTGCAGGTGATTAAGCCGAGTGATGAGCCATTCATGCGCTTACTTGAACAGGAGAAGCAGAAAATACGAAATTCAGAGCTCAGTTTTGCGGCTATTGTTAAATCCGAGATTCAACAATCCTCTTATCTGACCTACCACATGGATAAAGCTAAGCAGTATGCCAAAGAAAGCGAGGCAAGCGGGTACCAATTTATTGGCTATGAGGACTTGGAGCTGTCAACACAGCTATTGTTGAAAGCTGCGGTTAAACGGGGAATTGCGTTTGAATTTTTAGACCGAGAAGAGAATTTTATTCTGCTTCAAAAAGGCTCCCATAAAGAGTACGTCAAGCAAGCAACGAAAACATCCCTTGATTCATACAGCACTGTTCTAATTATGGAAAATAAGGTTGTCACGAAGAAAGTTCTTGAGCGTCACGGCATTCGTGTACCCGATGGAAGAGTTTATCGCGATCTGGGTTCGGCAATGGCCGATTATCAGATCTATCGGGATCAGCCCATCGTCATTAAACCGAAGTCGACCAATTTTGGACTTGGCATTACGATTTTCGCCGGCGGTTTTTCGCAGGAGGATTATCAAAAAGCTTTTGAAATGGCCTTCGAACATGACGAGACGGTTCTGCTTGAAGAATTTATGACTGGCAAAGAATACCGTTTTCTAGTGATGGGCGAAGAGGTTGTCGGCATTCTGCACCGCGTTCCAGCGAATGTCATGGGGGACGGGCTGCACACGATTGAACAGCTTGTCTACGAAAAGAACAAGGATCCATTAAGAGGAAAGGGCTATAAGACCCCCCTTGAACGTATTCAGCTGGGTGAAGTGGAAAGGATGTTCTTGAAAAACCAATCTAAGCACAGCATCGATATTCCAAATGCAGGCGAAGTCGTCTATTTGCGCGAAAATTCCAATATCAGCACAGGCGGAGACAGCATCGACTTTACAGACGAATTTCCAGAAAGCTATAAAAAGATTGCCATTCAATCTGCTAAAGCTGCCAGCGCTGCGTTCTGTGGAGTGGATATGATGATCGACAATATTGAAGAAGAAGCAACGGATACGAATTACAGCATCATCGAAATCAACTTCAATCCGGCTATCCATATACATTGTTATCCGTATCAAGGTAAAAACCGAAAAGCCGATGAAAAAATTCTTGATTTGTTGTTTGGGGAAATATAATGATATAACATAGCCAAGCCAATAATAGGTCACTCTAGAAGCAAAGGGGCTGCTAGGATTGTTTTGACCCTCGCGGCTGAAAACTTTACCGATGGAATGAACAGGCGAGTTCGGTTCCAGATCCGCCCGATGATGAGGTTCCTGCTAAGATGAATTCAAGCATTTTTTGAGAACCATGGGGAAGCGGCAGCCTAATGCCAAAGAACCAATAATCTTGACATGACTATTATTATGTAATTAATAGGATTTTAATATGAAGTAAATTAAGGGATATAGCTATTTGGGGGCTGAGGGCTATTGCACAAATTAATGTTGAACGAAGCCGGGTTACCTCTACTATTCCTAATTCCATACGATATTGATATCCGTGATGCATGCCAATAATGAGGTTGGCACGATACAACCTATTAATGAAATCGGTCGTATTCAAATTAAATACTAAAAATCAATAAAGCAAACTAATCATACATTAGTCCAGAAGTAATTGGTAGCCTGTCCACTGTCCAAAAAGAAGGCTTGTGATACGTTCAAACGAACTTTAAAATAAGTGTAATTGCAAAATGATTCGAGGAGATGAGACGATGAAAGGTTTACAAGGTAAAGTGGCAGTCATTGTGGGCGGAGGACGAGGCATCGGCAAGGCGATTGCCGAGCAATTTGCAAAATACGGAAGCACGATTGTTATCGGTAGCCGTACGAAGGAACAGGTAGCAGCAACTGTAGAAGATATTAGACTGCAAGGAGGGACAGCGCACGGAATTCCGCTTGATGTAACGGACCGGGCAAGCGTGGATGTTTTTTTCAAAGAAACAGTGGAAATCGCGAAGCGCATCGATATTCTGGTCTACTGTGCGGGCATGAATAAACGGATACCTGCAGAAGAATACCCGTTATCGGCGTGGAACGAAGTGCTTACCACCAACCTGCAGGGAGCCTATCATTGCTGTCAGGAGGCGGGCAAACGGATGATCGAACAAAAGGCTGGAGCGATCGTGACGATCACTTCCATGCTCTCGCATGTGGGAACTCCCAATCAAAGCGCTTATGCCGCGTCTAAAGGAGGCTTACTGCAATATTCCAAAACGCTTGCAGTAGAATGGGCAAAGTATAACATTCGCGTCAATGCCGTCAGCCCCGGATATATCGAGACGAATCTGACTGCGCAAAACTTTAAAAATCCGACTTTTCGAACCGCTGTGTTGGGTAAAACACCTATGGATCGATTCGGAGAAGCGGCTGAAGTGGTCGATGCGGTATGTTTTCTGTCTTCCGATGCAGCTTCTTATATAACAGGAGCCTGCATTCCTGTTGATGGCGGTTTTATTGCCGGTCATCCGGGAATTGTAATGCAATAATTTAGTTCATATTATTTATTATTAATTTCATAAATTGTGGAGGTTTTGATTCGATGGCGAATAAATTTACACAAGCAATCCGGCACGACCAAACTATGTACGGTTTGTGGGGGAGAATGACGTCTGTAATGGCAGCGGAAATCCTGTCACAAACCGGATTGGGTTTCATGATTATGGATATGGAGCACGGAGCTGTCGATATCGCTGATTTACGGTCCATGGTGCCTGTTTACAAGGCGTCCGGCACTCCAATTCTGCTTCGGATTGCTTCTCCAAAAGATTCGTATGTCGCCAAGGCGCTGGATCTCGGAGTTGACGGCATCGTTGTTCCTCAGGTAAAGACAGCGGAGGAAGCGAAGTGGGCGGTATTGGCTTCCAAGTTCGCCCCATTAGGGGAGCGCGGTCTGGGAGGAGCTTGTCCGGCTGACCGGTTCGGGGATGTGCGGGTGGAGGAGTTTATCAAGCAAGAAAATGAACGGGTGATGACAATCATTCAGATTGAAAATGCGGAAGCTTTGGAGCAACTGGATGACATTCTTAAGGTGGAAGGGATAGACATGCTCTATATCGGACCTTTCGATCTGTCGCTATCACTAGGCTGCACCGGTCAGATGAATCATCCGAGGTTAATGGAAGCGATGCAAACGGTGATGGATAAAGCGAAAATTCTCGGGATACCGGTCGGAATGCACGGACCCGATAAGGAATTCATACGCTATTGGCGTGGACAGGGAGCGACTTTGTTTACATTCGGCATCGACAGCGCTATTCTCAAGCAAAGCGTGCGCCTAGCCGTCCAATCTCTGCATGCACAATAGGGAGGGGGTCATTAAATGGATCTGAAGCTTGTCGGAAAAACAGCGATTGTCACGGGGGGAAGTACCGGCATTGGGCTCGCGGTCGCCAAAGAATTATATCGTGAAGGCGTCAATGTGCTGATTGCCGCGCGAGATGGCAGGAGACTTGAATCAGCTGTGGACGCAATTAAAGCGGAACAATCGATATATCCTAAACCTAGAGTTGTCGGAATAAGCGTAGACTTAAGTCAAGCGGACACACCTTCACGGATCATTGACTCAGCACTTAAACATTTCGAGCGCATCGACATCTTGATCAATAACGCAGGTTCGGCCAAGGCAGGCGCTTTCTTCAGTATGCCAGAGCAGACGCTACTCGATGCATGGAATTTGAAGCTGCTTGGATACATCCGGATGGTTAAGGAAGTTGCTCCCATCATGATGGCGAATAAGGACGGGCGCATCGTCAATATTATCGGCGGCGCAGGACGGACGCCGAATCCTAGCTTTTTGGCGGGCAGCACAGCCAATGCGGCATTGATCAACTTCACGAAAGGCATTTCCAAGGAATTAGCCAATTACCATGTGCGGATTAACGCGATTTCACCGGGACATACCGCTACCGAACGGGCGGAACGTCAGGTTGAGCAGCATGCGCTGGCAAATGGGATTAGCGTCGCCGAACAGAAAGCGCAAAGCATTGCGTCGATTCCGCTTGGACGCATGGTGGAGCCTGCTGAAATTGCGGCCATGGCTGCTCTACTAGTATCCGACCGAGCGGCCTCGATTACTGGTATTGAGATTGTAATCGATGGCGGTCAACAGCCGGGGATCTAAATGAATGATTAGGAAGCCGTAAAAAAATCAGACAATTAATTGAAAGTCACCAAAATTTCGCTATAGAAACCACTCTCTCTGGGAGCTTCGCGTTGCGTCATATGAGAATTGCTAAAGAATCAGGTTATTTAATCGCATTATATTATATTGGTTTACAAGATGTTCAAATGCATATCGACCGAGTCGCTTCACGAGTAGAACAGGGTGGACATTGGATAGCAGAAGAAGATATCCGGTGGAGGTACGGCCAATCATTAAATAATCTAATACCAGCCTTAATTATTGCTAATCAAGTTGTGATGATAGATAATACTTCGGACCCTGAAATCATAGCTGAAATAGAAAACGAACTAATTAATTATATTAAAGAAAACCTCCCTTACTGGGCAAAAGAAGCTATAAACATACTTAAACAAAATTGAGTTTTTTCGATATACGGTATCATCGCCTCAAACATCTTTTTATATGTTATGAATTATTAGGTCTTTCTCTCATATTAGAGAGGGGCTTTTTATTCATTTAAGAGATTGGAAAATGAAGGGAATGCCGATAATTTGTCGAATTTTAAGTTATAGATTTTACCAAAGTCATTCACATTAAGGAGCAATATTATGATAAAGAAATTACTGAATTTGTTTAAATCGGAAGAAGAAAATCAACTACCAAAACCAAAGAAAAATCAAAAGAAAAAGATAGAACCTATTCGCATAGGTGAGTTAGGGGAATACAAGATAAACATACAGTTAGATCAACTTCCTAAGGATTGTAAATACCTAAGTGATATCATGATAGAAAATTCAAAATCCAAAACAGGATATTCGCAAATCGACCATATCGTAATTTCACCATACGGCATCTTTGTAATTGAAACGAAAAATTATAACGGAGCAATTAAAGGATCGCGTAATGATCGTAATTGGACTGTTAACGGAAGATTTAAGATGTACAATCCCATTAAGCAAAATTACGGACATATTAAAGCTCTTGAGTCTTTACTTAATTATTCAACAGATCTTCAGTACATATCTATGATCTCTTTCACCATGCGCTGCAGGTTTAGCATTGATCCTGAATTAAGAAAAATAGAATCTAATGAACTCATCGTATATGATGTAGAGTTATCAGAATATATCAGTAGAAAAATTAACCGGTTGAAGTTAATATCTTCCCAGCAACTGTTAGCTTCTGATGAAGTAGAGATAATATTAAAAAAGATACAAGAAGCAAACATAACGGATTCTACTATTCGGATTAAACATGTGAAAGCCATTAAGCAAATATAAAATAACCATGTAAAGCCGTTAGAAGGGATGTTTACATAATGCAGCAATATATTAATCAAGACAATGGATTTCTTATGTTGTTATTACAAGTGTCTACTAATAATCGTTTTAATAATTTTCAATATGAATGGTTGCAGTAATAAAAAAGAGAGTTATTTGGTTAATAATAATCCACCAAATAACGTAAGGGAAAGTTTTTATATAAAATCCATTGAAATATTGAATTATTATTCAAATAGAATTGAAACCAGATCACCATATACAAATGAAAGTAATGAATATTTACTAGGATATTATGCATCAACACCGTCTGAAAGTGAGTATTAAGAGTTTTCAAGAAAAGCTGCAAGAGTCCTTAATATTATTGGAAATAGAAAAGTGAAAAATCATCGATACAAACATCCCATAACTAAATTTATGGGATGTTTGTTACACATAACAGCCGACATATAATAATCAGGGACGACCTAATAACTTGAAATATTTGTTTAAACCTATTAAATAGATTGAATTATCGGGATGGTTGATATAGACGATAACTACACCAACGTCCGATAACATACTAGTTTGATTACATAATATATATTACTTTAGGGACTTTGCCAACTTATTGGGTCGTTGACATAATTATCTTGCCGTCCCTGAGAATTATGGGACGCGTCCCTGGGAGTTATGTGTCGCTCCTAATATTCATTGTGACCACTATAAGTTCTTTCCAAACAATGCTCATATATTGCTTTTATGTATATCCCATAAAGGGTATAATTATATCAGAAGACTGTAACGATGGAGGTAAGATTATGGCTGCAAAAACAGGTCCCGAGCTTCAAGAAGTTCTTAGAAAAGCTAGTAGATCTGCACGAGAAAAAGCGAAATCTGCAGGTGCTCCATTGTACTATATGGATAATGGAAAACGAATACGCGAGGATACAGATGGTAAAAAATTTGTTCTTGTAGTCAATTCGGAAGGCAACCCATTAGAATTCCCAGTGGAATAAAGGAGCATATATGCCTGAAATGTATGTTTTTGCGGGTTGTAATGGTGCAGGAAAATCTACGTTAATTGAGCAATTTGGAAGTGGTTTTGACACAATAGTAAATCCGGATCAAATTGCAAAACAGATTAATCCTGACAATCCACGAAGTGCAGATTTATCAGCTGGAAAACAAGCGATTATAAATATTCAAAGTTGCCTTTTATCAAGAGATACTTTTGCCATGGAAACAACTTTAACCGGCCAATTTGTTATTAAGAAGATGTCTGAAGCTAAAGAAATGGGTTATAAAGTATACCTTTATTATATTGGACTCCAAGATGTGCAGATGCATATTGACCGCGTACATACTCGTGTATTATCCGCCGTTATGATGTTTCACTCCGAAATCTCAATGAGGCGTTAAAAGTGGCCCATGTTTCTATAGTAATGGACAATTCAAGAGATGAATATGACATCCTCCTGGAAATCGAAAACGGCGAAGTAAGATATCGTGCTAAATGGTTGCCACAGTGGGTGAAACAAACTGGATTATAAAGGTTCTTAAACATCTTTTCAAATATTATGAATGGTTAAGTCTTTCTCAGATAAGAGATAGGCTTTTTACTTTGAAACGATTGGAAAAAGGAGGGAGTTTGGTTTTTTTGTCGAAATTTAATAAATAGAATTATTCAAATAAGCTATTAATGGAGGAACTTCTATGTATTCAGGTTTTTGGAAGCGATTTTGTGCATATCTTATTGACTCAATAGTTCTTACTGGAGCATATATTTTATTTATATTTATTTGGGCTGGTTTTGAATTGTTCCTAAATGCCATGAATGTTAATCAAGCTATAAAAGAATTAATTTTAGGTATTCTAGGTGTTCCTATTTATATTTCAATTGCTTGGCTATATTTTGCATTGTTTGAGTCTTCAAATTTAAGAGCCACTCTTGGTAAGATGGCATTAGGGATTATTGTGGTTGACGAAGAACAAACAAGAATAACATTTCTCAGGGCGACTGCAAGATATTGGAGTAAAATATTATCCGCAGTTATTCTTTTCATTGGATTTATTATGGCAGGATTCACCCCAAAGAAACAAGCGTTACATGATATTGTTTCTAAAACATATCTAGTAAATAAAAAATATACATACAAAGAAAATGACAATATTCAGTATACTGGTAAAATTATAGATAGTAGAATGAAGTGAAAATGTGGATTTTGAGATAAAATATAGAGGACTGAGGGGATTTATATATATGAAGAAAAAAAGGGTGTGATAACATGAAAATTTTATTTATATGTAGCAGAAACAAATGGCGAAGTCCAACAGGAGAAAAAATATTTCATAAATATAACGGTTATGATGTAAGGTCTGCTGGGACAGAAGATGGTGCAAGGATTAAGGTTACCCGTGGGCATATTGGATGGGCAGATCTTATTTTTGTAATGGAAAAAAAGCATTTGAGTCGACTTAAAGATAAATTTGGATCAATCCTTGATGATAAGAAGATCTGGAACCTTGATATTCCTGACGATTACGGATATATGGATGAAGAACTAATTGAAATTCTAAAAGCTAGAGTATCGGATTATTTAGAAGTACCTTAGAAGATCTAGATCAAGAACTGATAATCATCATATTTGAGGCTTATTAATGTTGGCATATGAATATGTATTAATGTCGAGCGACAAGAACATAGTCCGATTGAAATCCGTTAAAATTGCGGCTTTTTTTATTTATAGGTACAAGTTCTTGTCGTAAACGAACGACAAGAACTTGTACCTATTGTCGATATGCGACAAGAACTTGTACCATTACCGAAGTGAGAAATATTATTAAGCTAAGACCTCTATATATGATGATATTAGACCAGATTATAACATATCACTTTATCAATTTATGCCTTTTATTTTGTTAGTGTAAACGCTGGATTTCCTGCTCAGACAATACTATATCAGTAGATTTGGCATTTTCAATCATATGTTTATCGCTCTGAGTGCCAATAATGGCCGATGTGACAGATTCTTCAAGGCCCGCCGCTAAGTTCCTAACAGCCGAATGTAATCGTTGAAATTTCGATTTCTGTTTTTCCCAGCTTTTTATATTTCATTATGTTACTCCCTCTGAGACCATTCTTCTATATTGTCCCAATCCTTCGCTTTCCAACGAAGCACATCTGGATTCGCCATATGAATGATTTCTTTGTAAAATTCAAGTTTCTCAATCTCTGTCATCGGTACGAAGCTTCTCGCAACAGCAAGGTTCTGTTCAAGCTGCTCCATAGATTCCATTCCGACGATGGCAGTGGAGACAGGGAGGGAGAAGGCATATCTGAGCGATTTCTCGTACCATTGACTAAGGCGTCCCAAACCAATCACTTTCATAGCGATAACAGCGATGCCTTTCTCATTGGCAACTGGCAAGAATTCGTTGGCGAAGCTGTAAATAAAATGATCGGCAGCGGATAAAGCGACCAGCGCGCTGTCAAACGGAAAACGGTTGACAGCTTCAATCTGTACGCTCGGATTGGTGTGGCCGCTAATGCTTATGTGTTTAATTACCCCTTGTTCTTTGGCTTCGATCAGAGCTTCCAATGCACCGCCCTTAGCAAAGCATTGATCTAACCAATCCATCGTTCTAATGTCATGCAGGCGCCATTCTTCCACATGATCTGTCTTTAGCCGCTTCAAGCTGGCCTCAAGCGAACGCCAGGATCCGTCTCTCGTTCTGTCCAGCGTCTTAGTGGCAATCCATACTTGATCCCGACGATTTCCGAACGATAATCCCAATCTTTCCTCGGATTGTCCGTTCGAGTAGACAGGCGCGGTATCAAAGTAGCTGATTCCTTCGTCAATTGCTCGGTTAACGATCTGAATGGCTTCCTCTTCCGTACAATTATGTTCATCTACGATGCGTTGAGCACCGAAGCTGAGAATCGGAAATTCCCGTCCTGTTTTTCCGAATTTGCGTTTTTCCATCTTTAAACAACCCCTCTGAATTAAAATTAAATTTATATTTTTGGAAAGCATTATTACCTATCAAGCCTGATTGAGACGTTCCATGTCCTCGCTGCTTAAATGGATAGCGAGTGTTTTTAAATTTTCGGTCATTTGATCATAGGTACTGACGCCCATGACCGGGATGACGGCAGGTTGACTGTGTATCATCCAGGATAGAACGATTTGATTGACAGTAGCTTGTTTCTCCTCGGCGATTTCTTGGATGATCTTTAGACGGGCCTGATTGTGGCTGCTGACATATTGCTCCGGCAATTCTTTGTCTGTACGGGTGTAGGCTCCGCCCAATAAAGGAGAATAAGCCAGGATCGTCACACCACGACTGCGGCTGTAATCCAACAGGTCATCGTTAGCTGCTATTTGCGGTCCGAAGCTGGCGCCGGCAGTAGGACGCAGATAAGAATAGCGCTGTTGAACACAGCAATATTGCGGCAAATGGTTGGTCTTCGATATACTGTAGGCTTCTTCGAGTCGCCAAGCCAAATAATTGCTGGCACCTATGTAACGAACTTTGCCGGATTCCACAAGTCGGGAGAATGCTTTCATCGTTTCTTCCAAAGGCGTGTTCCGGTCGTCCACATGAGCATAAAAAAGGTCGATTGTGTCGACACCCAAGCGGCTAAGACTTTTTTCACATTCTACTTCGATTTGTTCCGCTTTCAGTCCTCGCTCGACACCCGGCATCTCGAAGCCAACTTTGGTGGTAATAAACATTTGCGAACGATTGTTTCGCTCTTTCATCCAATTGCCGAGAAATTCCTCGCTTTCACCGCCGACAAATCCGGGTATCCATCGCGAGTATATATTGGCTGAATCGAGAAATGTGCCTCCAGCGTCAACATATTGATCCAGCAATTGAGTGGACAATTTCTTGTCGGTATGGGAACCAAAATACATAGCACCCAAACAAAGGACGCTTACCTCAACACCGCTTGTTCCCAGCCTGATTGTTCTCATTTACGAGCCTCCTTGAGTAGAAAAACGCAAAAATGTATTATTATTAATAATAATTGAACTAAGTTCAAAAGACAATTCATCAAGAAAATTATCGCTGAAAACAGGACTCAGAAATAGAGAAATAGAATAGTAATAGATGGGCACTCGTCCTTAACTAATTAAGAAGGAGCGAAATCAATGGAATATGTCAAATTAGGAAGATCGGGACTTAAGGTTTCGAAGATTAGTCTAGGCTGCTGGAATTTTGGAAAACCGAATCCAGAATTCGGAAAGCCGGGAAAGGTTACACCGGAGGATGCGATTAACATTATTCATAAAGCTGCCGATCAGGGGATCAATTTAATCGATAATGCCAATCGTTATACCGGTGGTGAAGCAGAGGAAATTCTGGGCAGGGCGATCAAAGGCCGCCGTCAGGAATTTGTCGTTGCCACCAAATTACGCTGGCAGATGGGGCACGGTCCCAACGATCAGGGACTTTCCCGAGCACACATCATGCAGGAAGTGGAGAACAGCTTAAGGCGTCTTGGCACAGATTATATCGATTTGTACCAGGCGCATGGAGTAGATTGGGATACTCCGCTAGAGGAAACTCTCCGCGCATTTGAAGATTTGATCCGCCAGGGAAAAGTTCGCTATATCGGGTGTTCCAACTTTCCGGCTTGGATGCTTGCGAAATCTCTATGGGTCAGCGATGTGAATAAATTGAACAGCTTTGTCTCGATCCAACCGATCTACAGTCTTGCTAACCGGGAAGTGGAGAAGGAACTTCAACCTTTATGTGTCGATCAGGGAATTGGCATGATTCTGTATAGTCCTTTAGGCGGCGGATTATTAACCGGAAAATACACGAACGGAGCTCCTGCAGGAAGTCGCGGGACCGATGAACCTCATATCACAGAAAGAGCTCAGCAGTTGTCCAAAGGCATCCAGCTGCTGCAGGATATAGCCCAGCAATTAGATAAAACCCCTTCACAGGTGAGCTTGAATTGGGCCATTCATCGTCCGGCCGTTTCATCGGCTATTATAGGAGTTACCCGAACGGATCAACTCGAAGAAAATATCGGGGCTATAGGCTGGAAGCTGTCCGATGAGCATGTACAGCAGTTGAATGATGCATTTCCAGTTTAAGTATCAGCGACTATTTATTAACATAGTTAGTAATAAATCAAGGAAAACATTATAAATGTTTCTCTTGGTTTTTTAAAGTGATAATTAACCTTTAAAGAAAGCGCTTTTTCACCGTGTGACGAATATAATAATACATATTTAATGTATTTGATTATAATTAAGTGATATCTAGACTAATAAATTTAAAGAGATTTACCAAAGTATTAATAGCTACAGACGGTTCGTTACACTCTCTAAGGGCTGCAGATCACGCGATGAAAGTTGCTGCATGTGACCCGGGAACCCATGTAGTGATTTTGTATGTCCTTAATTCTGATCATATAAAATCAGATGTGTTGCTTCATTGAAATGCGTTTGATCGTACCGATATTCGAAAAAAACGTGTGATAGATGTTGAAGAGAAAGCAGCGAAAGCTAGTGTGATGTTTGAAACAAAAATAATGCATGGTGAGCCTGGTCCGGTTATTGTGAAATGAGAATAGCGTGGATCTCATTCTATTGGGAAGTAGAGGTCTAAACGCTCTACAGGAATTTGTCCTTGGTAGCGTTAGTCATAAGGTTGCTAAGAGAGCAAATTGTCCTGTAATGATTGTAAAGTAGATCGGTGCTGAAGAAGATCGTCGTCATCCTGCCATTCTGGCGGGTGGTGGGCGGTTTTTTTTGGCATTCTGAAATTGGCGAGTATCTTCTATTGAAAAACCCTGAGTTTCTATTATTTATTCTCTGACGCGCATAGCTTGGTACGGGTGACTAGTAACACATTGCTCGAGCCATTGTTTATCGAATCCATTAATAATAGCAAAGGGTATAAAGTCAGTAAACATGTGGTGGTAAGGTTTAATGTTTCCTCCTTGTGGTTCTCCGATCTGATACCAACCGGTATCCTGGGACAGAAGTATACGATCTGCTACCCCAAGAGCTGTCAATTCATTCAGCAGTTCTGCATGTTTCTCATAAGTGCCTGGTAGAATGGAATCAATCGAAATCCACATACCTTCGCCTGCAAGCCGTTGTTGGATAGTGAGATCTTCACAGGTTTGTGCGTGAATCCAGATGAATCTATCACGGTCAAAAGCGGCTTCCTTCATGATTGCATGAGCGTGGAGCGCAGTATCGCCACCGATGGTATGGCATTGAATGGCTAGGCCGGTTTCAAGAGAAGTTCGTATGGCCGCTTTAAGAAGGGTTTGATGCACATCGCTGATTGCCGTACCGTCATTGAGAGCTATCTTGATATAGCCTGGGAATACGCCACTTTCTCCAATACCTTCCCGTGCTTCCCGAATCCACAGATCGGACAGTTCCCTTTCGGAAGCTTGGTACACGAATTGTGGTAAATAGGGGCTTTTATAAAAGCCGGTATTTGTTATTAGGTGAAGCCCAGTTCTATCCGAAAGCTCTCTTAGTACATATGGATCACGCCCCAAATATTCCGGTGCACAATCGACGAAGGTGGAACAACCGGATTCCTTTAATTCCTGTAAAAATGGCAGTACCATGGTAATTACTTCCTCGTTGTCATATTCCGCCGATGTCAGTTTGCCATCCTCCATGAACCCGACCAGCACATGCTCATGAACTAGGATTTTTTTCGCTTCCTCTTCCGTTATTAGACCCTTAACTGTTTGCAGCAATTCCGACACCTCCATAATTAAACATAATATCCTCTAAATTATAATATAAATTTTTAATAGATTATACAGTAAACAATGCTTGAGGAGTTTGCTAATCAGTAGGAGATTCATAACGGTTGACAAAAGAAAATGCATCGCCTAAAAAATTACCCATACTTGTATGCGTATATTATCGAGTGATTTCGATTTGGATGTCGCTAACTATTGCAAAATTGTGGTCTATGATGAAGAGGGAACGACCAAAATCGAACTTCCCAAACCGACAGCACTCATCGGATTCCTCGATAATGAAGCGTTAATGGGAATCGCGGAGGATATCGAAAAGCGACTGATTGTCGCCATCGAAAAAAGCCGCTAAGGCGTTGAATCATTGATTTTATTCAAACCATCGCTGCGCTTCGATAATCACTTCTTTGCCCAGCTCTCCTGCTCCCAGCAACATCATTTTTTTTGCGAAATTGGATAAAGGTGCCCGTACATGTTATCCTCCCATTGAATAATGAATTCAAATTAAATAACAAATCAATAAAGTAAACTAATCATACATTAGTCCATTAGTCCGGAAGTAATTGGTTGCCCGTCCACTGTTCAAAAAGAAGGCTTGTGATACGTTCAAACGAACTTTAAAATAAGCGTAATTGCAAAATGATTCGAGGAGATGAGACGATGAAAGGTTTACAAGGTAAAGTGGCAGTCATTGTGGGCGGAGGACGAGGCATCGGCAAGGCGATTGCCGAGCAATTTGCAAAATACGGAAGCACGATTGTTATCGGTAGCCGTACGAAGGAACAGGTAGCAGCAACTGTAGAAGATATTAGACTGCAAGGAGGGACAGCGCACGGAATTCCGCTTGATGTAACGGACCGGGCAAGCGTGGATGTTTTTTTCAAAGAAACAGTGGAAATCGCGAAGCGCATCGATATTCTGGTCTACTGTGCGGGCATGAATAAACGGATACCTGCAGAAGAATACCCGTTATCGGCGTGGAACGAAGTGCTTACCACCAACCTGCAGGGAGCCTATCATTGCTGTCAGGAGGCGGGCAAACGGATGATCGAACAAAAGGCTGGAGCGATCGTGACGATCACTTCCATGCTCTCGCATGTGGGAACTCCCAATCAAAGCGCTTATGCCGCGTCTAAAGGAGGCTTACTGCAATATTCCAAAACGCTTGCAGTAGAATGGGCAAAGTATAACATTCGCGTCAATGCCGTCAGCCCCGGATATATCGAGACGAATCTGACTGCGCAAAACTTTAAAAATCCGACTTTTCGAACCGCTGTGTTGGGTAAAACACCTATGGATCGATTCGGAGAAGCGGCTGAAGTGGTCGATGCGGTATGTTTTCTGTCTTCCGATGCAGCTTCTTATATAACAGGAGCCTGCATTCCTGTTGATGGCGGTTTTATTGCCGGTCATCCGGGAATTGTAATGCAATAATTTAGTTCATATTATTTATTATTAATTTCATAAATTGTGGAGGTTTTGATTCGATGGCGAATAAATTTACACAAGCAATCCGGCACGACCAAACTATGTACGGTTTGTGGGGGAGAATGACGTCTGTAATGGCAGCGGAAATCCTGTCACAAACCGGATTGGGTTTCATGATTATGGATATGGAGCACGGAGCTGTCGATATCGCTGATTTACGGTCCATGGTGCCTGTTTACAAGGCGTCCGGCACTCCAATTCTGCTTCGGATTGCTTCTCCAAAAGATTCGTATGTCGCCAAGGCGCTGGATCTCGGAGTTGACGGCATCGTTGTTCCTCAGGTAAAGACAGCGGAGGAAGCGAAGTGGGCGGTATTGGCTTCCAAGTTCGCCCCATTAGGGGAGCGCGGTCTGGGAGGAGCTTGTCCGGCTGACCGGTTCGGGGATGTGCGGGTGGAGGAGTTTATCAAGCAAGAAAATGAACGGGTGATGACAATCATTCAGATTGAAAATGCGGAAGCTTTGGAGCAACTGGATGACATTCTTAAGGTGGAAGGGATAGACATGCTCTATATCGGACCTTTCGATCTGTCGCTATCACTAGGCTGCACCGGTCAGATGAATCATCCGAGGTTAATGGAAGCGATGCAAACGGTGATGGATAAAGCGAAAATTCTCGGGATACCGGTCGGAATGCACGGACCCGATAAGGAATTCATACGCTATTGGCGTGGACAGGGAGCGACTTTGTTTACATTCGGCATCGACAGCGCTATTCTCAAGCAAAGCGTGCGCCTAGCCGTCCAATCTCTGCATGCACAATAGGGAGGGGGTCATTAAATGGATCTGAAGCTTGTCGGAAAAACAGCGATTGTCACGGGGGGAAGTACCGGCATTGGGCTCGCGGTCGCCAAAGAATTATATCGTGAAGGCGTCAATGTGCTGATTGCCGCGCGAGATGGCAGGAGACTTGAATCAGCTGTGGACGCAATTAAAGCGGAACAATCGATATATCCTAAACCTAGAGTTGTCGGAATAAGCGTAGACTTAAGTCAAGCGGACACACCTTCACGGATCATTGACTCAGCACTTAAACATTTCGAGCGCATCGACATCTTGATCAATAACGCAGGTTCGGCCAAGGCAGGCGCTTTCTTCAGTATGCCAGAGCAGACGCTACTCGATGCATGGAATTTGAAGCTGCTTGGATACATCCGGATGGTTAAGGAAGTTGCTCCCATCATGATGGCGAATAAGGACGGGCGCATCGTCAATATTATCGGCGGCGCAGGACGGACGCCGAATCCTAGCTTTTTGGCGGGCAGCACAGCCAATGCGGCATTGATCAACTTCACGAAAGGCATTTCCAAGGAATTAGCCAATTACCATGTGCGGATTAACGCGATTTCACCGGGACATACCGCTACCGAACGGGCGGAACGTCAGGTTGAGCAGCATGCGCTGGCAAATGGGATTAGCGTCGCCGAACAGAAAGCGCAAAGCATTGCGTCGATTCCGCTTGGACGCATGGTGGAGCCTGCTGAAATTGCGGCCATGGCTGCTCTACTAGTATCCGACCGAGCGGCCTCGATTACTGGCATTGAGATTGTAATCGATGGCGGTCAACAGCCGGGGATCTAAATAGATGATTGTATAGAAGAACAATATATTAATATAAAAGATGTACATATTATTTTAATTGTTTGACACTGATCACGGCAATTTACTGTTGGATCAAGTGTGAAAGTTATGAAGGTTTTGGTTACAGGGTATAGCGGGAGGTTTGGACCCTACCTCATAAGGGATTTGGAGAGTGCCGGGCATAGTGTAGTATTGTTCGGGCGCAAGGAGCCGATTGAGGAATTCGCACATTTAACATGGGTTTCGGGTGATATCAATTGCTTTGACAACTGCTTACAAGCAATGAAAAGCGGGATTGATGGCCTTGGCTCACCGTTTGTTGATGGAAAAGTAGCAGCAAATTGAATCTCATGGCGTATATTTTTGTAATAATGATGATACGACCGCTCTGGATCCGACCTTGGACCTTGTCGAGAAATATCGACCCGATTTGTTGCCGTTGGTTAAACATTTTGAGGGGCATGATTCGATCCTTTCGAATCGAAGACTCAAAGAAGTTGTTGGTTGGAACCCCATAACTTCATGGAGGAAGCACCTCTAAAAGTTTCGAATAAACAGACTGCCTTTGATTTCGAACGGAAACTTTTTTATCAACAAATATAGCCATATAAAGGAGAGGGATTTAATTGAATCAAGTAGGTATTGGGGTTGTCGGCGCTGGTTCGATCGGAATCAGAGGCGCATTAGAGCATTTAAGCCAGCCCGACGTTCAAGATCGAATAAAGCTTGCAGCGGTTTGCGATCCGGTTCCAGGTCGAGCGAAAGCAGCTGCTGAAAAGTATGGAGTAGCTGCTTGGTATGAGAGTTACGAAGAAATTCTGCTCGATCCGAATGTCGATGTCGTTACGATCTGTACGCCGATCGGGCTACATTATAAGCAAGGCATGATGGCCATTGAAGCCGGCAAACATATCCATTTTAATAAAACAATGACTACTCGTGTTGATGAATCGGATCAGTTGATTCGACTGGCTGCAGAAAAAAATGTGCGCATCGTGGCATCGCCTGGTATGATGCTTCATCCGGTCAGTCAACGAATGAGGAAGCTGGTTTTGGACGGATCGCTTGGACAGCTTGCTTGGTCCATTACGGGAACATCCGCTGGAAGCGGAACCTATCATCTGAATGAAGAAGTCCGCCAAGGTCATGACATTCTATCGAATGTGAATCCTGAGTGGTATTATAAAAAACCCGGCGGCGGTCCGATGTACGATGTGTCGGTCTACGCGTTGCATAATCTAACCGGTATTTTGGGGCCAGCGAAGAGAGTAACGGCTATGTCCGGGATCGGGATTCCCGAGCATATGTTCAGAGAACAAAAAATTATCAATGAGATGGACGATTCAACGATGTTTCTGATTGATTTTGGAAACTCGTTCTATTCAGTCGTATATACCACCATTGCAGGAACAATTACAGGGTGGACTCCGTACGTGTATGGAACAAAGGGAGCTATCATCGGCACGAAATTCGGCGAGCTGGAACTGAAGCATCCGGATGACCATCAGCCACATGTAATCGGTGCCCACGTTCATATGGAAGAGTCTCACGTATTTGAAGACATGATGCAGCTTGTTGATTGGGTCAGGGACGGCGTACCTTCCGTTGCGACTGCAGAACATGCTAGACACGTAATTGACATTATTGAATCCGGTTACAAAGCGGCTCAGACAGGGCAGACCCAGGAACTCATAACTACCTTCAATCCCATAAGCTTGGATGCTCTTTAATGAAGTCCGGCCCTAAGAAATTAGGGCCGGTATTAGTCTATGAATGGTTTAACACTTTGTAATTTAGTGAGCGATAATAAGCTATGAAGTATGAGGCTTTATATAACCCTTATACCTCACAACGAATGACAGTTTATGCGAAGAATGGTATGGTCGCGACGTCTCAACCATTAGCGGTACAAGCAGGTTTGGACATACTCAGAAAAGGAGGGAATGCCATTGACGCTGCTATTGCTGCAGCCGCTTGCTTAACTGTAGTTGAGCCTAATTCCAATTCTATTGGAGGGGATTCCTTCGCGCTTGTATGGTTCAATGGGAAGTTACATGGTTTGAATCAATAGTGGCCGAGAAGCAGAGGAATTCGGTGTGAAGCTCCGTATAGGAAGGAAAGAAGAGACGATTATTACTTACTCAACTGTTGAAAGATTACTGAGCATATTTCGTCTCATGGCGCATGTGGATGACTAAGTAAAACGAACGGGAAACGATAGCGGTGGAAAACTACCATGATTTATACGCATCTGACAAATGATGAAATGAAAAAGGCTGTAAATGAAATGGATGGAAACAGATGAAGATTTCTCATTTATTTGAACTGCAATAGGTTGGGTTATTTATGCTATGCAACCACATTGGGTTCAAAGCAAAGATGGACATTGTTTGTAATAACGTCCGATAATATATATTATGTAAACAAATTTGTATATTATGGGACGTCCCTGTAAGTGTTTTCTGTATATCATGTCGTCCCTGCATATTATGTATTGACTGTTAGAAATACAAACGACCCATAATTTTGGTTATGGGACGTAATCATTGGTTATGAACGGTACCCCTCTGAGCAGCCGTTTCAACTTTTCCCACTCTAATTTCAGTTATCCTTTAACTTTGAAAGTTTTATTTTCAACTGATAATTGTTTCAAGTTGTCTAATTGTAGTCAACACATCTTCAACGTGTCCGTCCACTTGAACCGTACGCCATTCTTTTACTAGTGTTCCCTGCTCATCAATTAGAAAAGTAGAACGTTCAACACCGTAAAACTGATTTCCGTTTTTTTCCTTAAGCTT
>ERZ511473.1024-NODE-1024-length-29962-cov-4.749573_pt1 | contig 29962 bp, 33 predicted proteins | sample MGYA00374947_ERZ511473 | MGnify/ENA primary metagenome ERZ511473 (study PRJEB26303, sample SAMN06343854) | sediment metagenome | isolation source: hot spring sediment | place: Canada: British Columbia | collected 2012-09-26 ... | reverse complement strand
CCGCCCCGGGCTCCTCCACGAACACCCCGTCCTCGCCGTCGACCTCGGCCACCGCCACCCGGACCTGCTCGTCCCGCCGGGTCGGCACGTTCTTCCCCACGAAGTCGGCCCGGATCGGCAGCTCCCGGTGCCCGCGGTCCACGAGCACCGCGAGCTGGATGGCCCGTGGCCGACCCAGGTCGACCAGGGCGTCCATCGCCGCGCGCACGGTCCGGCCCGTGTAGAGGACGTCGTCCACGAGCACCACGACCTTCCCGGTGATGTCGGCCTCGACCCTGGTCTCGTGGACCTCCGGCGCCTCGGCACGGAGGCCGATGTCGTCCCGGTAGAAGGTGATGTCGAGGACCCCCACCGGGACCCTCGTGCCCTCGATCCGCTCGATCTCCGCCGCGAGCCGCCGGGCCAGGTCGTCGCCCCGGGCCGCGATCCCCACGAGCACCAGGTCCTGGGCGCCCTTGTTCCGCTCCAGGATCTCGTGGGCGATCCGGGTGAGCGCCCGGCGGACCTCCGCCGCGTCCATCAGACGCGCGGGCGCCATCTACGGAAGAACGCCCGGCCGCTCGAGCGGCAGGGCGTCCGTCTCCCGCTGCATCCCTCCTCGCTCCCTTCCCGGCCTCGCCGGACCGGACTTAAAGGGGAAGTTCCGCACAGGAGCTTACCGTCCTCCCCGGTCCCCGCCAACGACCTCGGCTCGCGGGGCCGGACGGGGGGCCGGGGAAGGCCTAGACTGGAACCGGACCCAACGCGGGAGGCGGTCGAGACATGAACTTCGGACCGGAGTGGCTGGTCGTCCTCGGCATCATCGTGCTGCTCTTCGGGGCCAAGAAGCTCCCCGAGCTCGCGCGCTCCCTGGGCCGCTCGTCGGCCGAGTTCAAGAAGGGCCTCAAGGAAGGGCAGGTCGAAGAGGCGCCGGGCCCGGGCGCCCCGCGCCCCACGACCTCGTCCGAGGCGGCCCCGCCGGAGACCTCCGAGTAGACGCGGCCCGCCCGCTCAGCTGAGCGGCTCGGCCCGCTGCTGGGACAGATCGACCAGGGCGGCCTCGTCCGCCTCCAGGCTCCCCGGCAGCACGACGAGCGTCACCCCGAGGAGCTCCGAGCGCACGCCGGGCCCGCCCGCGCAGACGGCGACCCGCGGGCGGTAGGTGTTGATGAGCTCCGCCACGACCTCGCTCCCCGGCTCCCGCCGCCCCTTGTGCAGGGGGGGCGTGGAGAACAGGAACACCCGCTGGTACTCGTCGAGGTCCTCGAGCACCTTCAGCCGGTACTCGGCCTCCCACCCCGGGTAGCGGAGGGCCGCCTCCTCCTCCCGGGCCGCGTCGGGGTCGTCCACGATCTCGCCGCCCATCCCCGCGAACACCACGTACCCGGGAGCGAGCGAGACCGTCCCGTGGACCCCGTGGAGGAAGGGGAAGACGACCTCGACGTTGAACGCCTCGCGCAGGTAGGTCCCGACGGGCGCGTCGGTGGGCCCGGGGACCCAGAAGGCCCTGATCCGAGCCTCGCCCAGCACCTTGAACAGGGCGCGGTAGACCTCGGCGTCGCCCTCCGGCCCCCGGAGGTCCCCGACCAGCGCGAGGGCCTGCGCGCCGGCCCCCTGGGCCCGCTCGATCAGCCGCTCCAGCCGGGGGACGTCGCCTCGGACGTCCGCCGCGGCGACCACCCTCCGTAGCGCACGCATCGCCGTCACCTCCTCGAGGTGGGGATCCGCGATCCCCACGGATGATGCTACGCGTCGCGCGGGAGCTCGCGGGCGATCCGCCCCAGGATCCCGTTGACGAACCGCCCCGAGTCCTCGGTGGAGAGCTCCTTGGCGGCCTCCACGGCCTCGTCGATCGCCGCCCCCACGGGGACGTCGGGGCGGTGGAGCAGCTCGTAGCAGGCGAGCCGCAGGATCGCCCGATCGACCGCGGCCATCCGGTGCACGGGCCACCCCTCCGCGTGCGCGTCGAGCAGCGCGTCGATCTCCCCCAGGTGGGCGGCGACCCCCTCCACGAGCTCGACGGCGAAAGGGGGCACTTCCTCCCCCGCCGCCCGCCGCTCCTCCAGGGTCTCGCGCGGGTCCCGCCCGGTGAGGTCCGACTGGAACAGCACCTCCAAGGCGACGCGACGGGCCCGCCGACGGGTCGTCACGCCGCCCCCCGGCTCACTTCACCCGCTCGAGGTACTCCCCGGTGCGGGTGTCGACCTTCACCCGGTCCCCGGGCTCCACGAACAGCGGCACCTGCACGACGAGCCCGGTCTCGAGCGTGGCCGGCTTCATCGCCCCCGACACCCGGTCCCCCCGCACCCCGGGCTCGGTGTCGGTCACGGTGAGGGTGACCGCGGCCGGGAGCTCGACGGCGATCGGGACCCCCTGGTGGTAGGCCACGATCGCGGTCGCCCCCTCGGTCAGGTAGTGCACGGCGCTGCCCGCGACCTCGGCCGGCACGTGCACCTGCTCGTAGGTCTCGAGGTCCATGAACACCAGCGCGTCGCCCTCCCGGTAGAGGAACTGCTGCTCCTTCTTCTCGAGGATCGCCAGGCCGACCTTCTCGTCGGCCCGGAACGTCCGCTCGAGCACCGCCCCGGTCCGGACGTTCCGGAGCTTGGTCCGCACCACCGCCTGACCCTTGCCGGGCTTGTGGTGCAGGAACCCGAGCACGGTCCACAGCTCCCCGTCCAGGTCCAGGGTCATCCCGTTCTTCAGGTCGTTCGTCGAGACGCTCACCGCTCCCTCCCGGACCTCACGCCACCACGAGCTCCCGGGAGACCCGCCCGAGCACCCGGGCGCCCTCCGGCCCCACCACCGCGACGTCCTCGATCCGGACCCCGCCGAGCCCGGGAACGTACACGCCGGGCTCGACGGTGACCACGACGCCGGCCGGGACCGCCTCGGCCCCCTCGGCCCGGAGCCAGGGGCCCTCGTGGATCTCGAGCCCCACGCCGTGGCCCAGCCCGTGCGGGAACCGCTCGCCGAAGCCGGCCTCGGCGATCGTCCGGCGGGCCGCCGCATCGACCTCCCCGGTCGTGGCCCCCGGCCGCAGCGCAGCGAGCCCCGCCGCCTGGGCCCGAGCCACGAGCGCGTGGATCTCCCGGAGGGGGGCGGGGGGCTCGCCGAACGCCAGGGTCCTCGTCATGTCGGCGTGGTAGCCCGAGGCCCTGGCCCCGAGGTCGACCTTCACCACGTCCCCCCGCCGGAGCGGCCGGTCGCAGGGGCGGTGGTGCGGCTCCGCCGCATGCTCGCCGAAGGCCACGATGGGCTCGAACGCCAGGGCCTCGGCGCCGGCCCGGCGGACCTCGAACTCCAGCTCGAGGGCGAGGTCCCGCTCGGTGAGCCCCTCGCGCAGGAGGTGCGGCAGCCGCACGAACGCGAGGTCGGTGAGCCCCTGGGCCCGCTCCAGCGCCCGGAGCTCCTCGTCGTCCTTGACCCAGCGGAGCCGCTCCACGAGCCCGTCGACGGCGACGACCTCGAGCCCGTCGGCCCACTCCTCGAGCTCCCGGGCCTCCCGGTGGGCGAGGGTCGCCTCGAACCCCAGGCGCGAGACGCCCAGGGCCCGGGCGACCCCGACCGCGTGGGGCACGGGGCTCCGGTCCCGGTACACGAGGCGCTCGAGGTCCGGCGCCTCCCGGGCGGCCTGTTGCTCGTACCGGCCATCGGTGAGGAGGACGGCCCGGTCGTCCGCGGCCACCACGAGCTGCCCGTTGGACCCCGTGAAGCCCGTGAGGTAGCGGACGTTCGGGGGCCTCGTCACGAGCAGGGCGTCGAGCCCCCGCGCCCGGAGCTCCGCCGCGAGCCGCTCCCGCCTCAGCGCGCCGCCCACGGAGCCCCGCCTCCCGGCTCCGCCCACGGGCTCAGTCGCCGGCCCACGCCAACGCCTCCAACGCCAGGTGGTAGGAGCCGGCGCCGAACCCCACGATGCTCCCCCGGCAGACCTCCGCGATCACCGACCGTCGGCGGAACGGCTCCCGGGCGTGCACGTTGGTCATGTGCACCTCGATCACCGGGAGCCCGCTCGCCTCGACCGCGTCCCGGAGCGCGTAGGAATAGTGCCCGAGGGCCCCGGGGTTCAGCACCACGGCCCCGAACCCCTCCCCGGCGGCGGCGAGGAGCCAGCCCACGAGCTCCCCCTCGTGGTCGGACTGCCGCCACGCCACCTCGTGCCCGAGCGCCGCGGCCCGCGCCCCCACCTCGCCCATGATCTCGGGGAGGGTGCGGGCCCCGTAGCGCTCGGGGTCCCGGCGCCCGAGCGCCCCGAGGTTCGGGCCCAGCAGGAACAAGACCTTCACGCCTCCCCCCGCATCCCGGCGAGCACCCGCCGGACCAGCTCCTCCGACACGTCCTCCACGACGCGCGGCCGGCCGACGTCCTCGAGCAGCACGAACCGGACCCCGCCCCGGTACTTCTTGTCCAGGCGGAACGCCGCGAGGATCTCGTCGGCGGGCGGCAGCTCCCCCCCCACCTCGAGCCCGAGGGAGGCGAGGAGCCGCGCGTGCCGGGCGGCGAGCCCGGGCCGCGCGAGCCCCAGGGCCTCCGCGAGGCGGGCCGCGAAGACCATCCCGACCGCCACCGCCTCCCCGTGGGTCCTCCCGGCGAAGGCTTCCAGCCGCTCCAGGGCGTGGCCGAGGGTGTGGCCGTAGTTCAGGACCAGGCGCGGCCCCGCGTCCCGCTCGTCGGCCGCGACGGTCGCCGCCTTGGCCGCGGCGCAGCGGGCCACGAGCTCCTCGAGCGCCCCCAACTCACGGGCGAGGGCCGGGCCGGGGTCGGCCTCGAGCGAGGCCAGCAGCTCGGGGTCGAGGGCGAGGGCGTACTTCGCGACCTCGGCGAGCCCGGAGCGGTACTCCCGTTCGGGGAGCGTGGCCAGGGTGGAGACGTCGGCGAGCACCGCCACCGGCTGAGCGAAGACCCCCACCAGGTTCTTGCCCTCGGGCAGGTTCACGGCGCACTTCCCCCCGATCGCCGCGTCCACCTGGGCGGTGAGGGTCGTCGGGACCTGGACGAAGGGCACGCCCCGCATGTAGGTGGCGGCCACGAACCCCGCCAGGTCCCCGACCGCGCCACCCCCGAGGGCGAGGACGACGTCGTCCCGGTGCGCGGCCTGGGCCGCGAGCTGCCGCCAGAGGGCCGTGGCCACCGAGAGCGTCTTCGCCTCCTCCCCCTCGGGCACCGTGAGCAGGAGCGCGGGGAGCCCGCGGCCCGCGAGGGACCGGGCGAGGGGCTCGAACCACCGCTCGGCCACGGCGCGGTCGGAGACCACGAACGCCTGCTCGGCCCCGGGGAGCGGCGGGAGCAGCTCGCCGGCCCGCTCCAGCAGCCCCGCCCCCACGACCACCTCGTACGCCCGCCCCGGCACCGGCACCGGCACCCGGCGGAGGGCGCCCCGGGCGGCCCCGGCCCGCGGCCCTACGCCCGCCACCGGAGCTCGTCCTCGACCCGCGCGGCGACCTCGCCGGGGGGCCCCGAGGCGTCCACGACGTGCGCCGCGAACTCCCGGTACAGGGCCTCGCGCTCCGCGAGGAGCCGCTCCAGGTCGCCCTCCCGACGGATCAGCGGGCGGTCCTCGGCCGGCCGGACCCGCTCCCGCAGGACCTCGAGGGGTGCATGGAGGTAGACCACGGTCCCCGTGGCCCGGAGCGTGACCCGGTTCGCCGGCTCCAGCACGATCCCCCCGCCGCAGGCCACCACGGCGGGGTCGGCCGCCGCCACCTCGGCGAGCTTCTTCGCCTCGAGCTCCCGGAACCGCTCCTCGCCGTCCTCGGCGAAGATCCGGGCCACCGCGCGGCCCTCCTCCCGCTCGATCTCGGCGTCGAGGTCCACGAACGGCACCCCGAGCCGCTCGGCCACGATCCGCCCCACCGTGGTCTTCCCCGAGCCGGGCGGGCCGATCAGGTAGAGGATCACGGGAGCCCCTCCAGGTAGGCCTCGAGGTTCCGGCGGGTCTCGGGGAGCGAGTCGCCCCCGAACTTCTCGAGGACGGCGTCGGCCAGCACGAGCGCGACCGCCGCCTCCCCCACGACCGCTCCCGCCGGCACCGAGCAGACGTCGGTCCGCTGGGTGATGGCCACCCCGGGCTCCCCGGTGGCGAGGTCGACGGTGGCGAGGGGCTTGGGCACGGTGGAGATCGGCTTCATCGCGGCCCGGAGCCGGATGGGCTGGCCGGTGCTCATCCCGCCCTCGATCCCGCCGGCCCTGGCCGAGGTGCGGGAGAGCTTCCCGCCCTCGAGCACGATCTCGTCCTGGGCCCGCGAGCCGCGCCGGGCGGCGACCGCGAACCCGTCGCCGACCTCGACGCCCTTCACGGACTGGATGCTCATGAGCGCGAGCGCCAGGCGGGCGTCGAGCTTGCGATCGTAGTGGACGTGGGAGCCGAGGCCCGGCGGGCACCCGTAGGCCAGGACCTCGAACACCCCGCCCAGGGTGTCCCGCTCGGCCATCGCCCGGTCGATCTCGGCCACCATCCGGGCCGAGGTCGCCTCATCGAAGCAGCGCACCGGCGAAGCATCGACGGCCTCCAGGTCCCCGGGCCGGGGAGGCGGCATCCGGGCCGGGGTGGCCACCCGGCCGATCCGGACCACGTGGGAGACGATCCGGATCCCCAGCTCGGCCAGGAACGCCTTGCACAGGCACCCGGCGGCGACCCGGGCCACGGTCTCCCGGGCGCTGGCCCGCTCCAGCACGTTCCGGACGTCGTCGAACCCGTACTTCTGCACCCCGGCCAGGTCGGCGTGGCCGGGGCGGGGGCGGGTGAGCTTGCGGGAGGGATCGGGCTCGCCCTCCACCGCCATCAGGTCCCGGTACTTCTCCTCCCACTCGGCGTTCTCGATCGTGACCGCGATCGGGCTCCCCAGGGTCCGGCCGTGGCGGACCCCCGAGAGGATCTCGAACCGGTCGCCCTCGAGCTTCTGCCGGCCGCTCCGCCCGTAGCCGTGGCGGCGGCGGGCCAGCTCGCCGGCGAGCTCCTTCCGGGAGATCGGCACGCCGGCCGGGAGGCCCTCGAGGACGGCGACCAGGCCCCTCCCGTGCGACTCCCCGGCGGTCAGCATGCGCAGCACGGGCACATCATAGGGCCAGGCTCGGGCCCGCCCGACGTGGGAGGAGGGCGGCCCCGCACGGGCCGCCCTCCGGGCCGGCGACCGCTCCCCCCGAAGGCGGGCGCCGGAGGCTACTTCAGCTCGGACACGCAGAGCGTGCGGGACCCGTCGCCGAACAGCAGGTCGGCGCAGTCGCCCCGGACCGAGACCAGCTCGAACCCCCGGGCGAACCGCTCGCCCTCGGCCACCGTGTAGACCGTGCCGTCCACCTCCACCTGGGCCATCCGCTCCCCTCCCCGGGTGAAGGTGTCGATGAGGACCACGGTGTGGCCGCCCACCGTCGCGCTGGCCCCCGGCGGCGCCGTCGGGGTCGCGGTCGGCGAGGCCGTGGCGCCCGGCGACGGGCTCGCCCCCGGGGAGGGGCTGACCCCGCCGCCCGGGCTCGGACTCACCAGCGCCGGCGGCGGCGAGAAGGGGTCGCGGCCGGTGAAGTTGAGCACGGGCGGCGGGGTCTCGCGGGGCGTCGGCGTGGGGCTCGCGGGGAGCGCCGGGCTGCCCGCCGGGGCCTCGGGCAGGGCCACCTCCTCGCCGCCCCCTCCCAGGAGCCTCGTCACGAGGAAGAAGGCCAGGGCGGCGCCGGCGACGGCACCGAGGACCACGAGCGCGCGTCGGTCGCGGGGGGAGAGCGGCATCTCGGCTCAGCCTCCCGCCGGGGCCGTCGCGGCCGCCGCAGCGCCCTCCGTCGGGCCGGGGGTGGACCCGGGGCCGGAGCTCACGTCGGTGGTGTAGAACTCCACGGAGAGCTGCATCGAGAGCTCGCCCGAGGCCGTCCCCGCCTCTCCGCCACCCCCGGCCGAGATCTGGAGGCTCGTGACCTTCACCGCCCGGGGCAGGGTCTCGAGCCGGTAGAGGAACTCGTCGAGCGAGAAGTACCCCCCGGTGACCTGGATCTGGGCGGGCACGACCGAGAAGCCGGCCTCGGTGGCGGTGGGGGTCCCCGGGGCCACCGAGAAGAAGTCCACGGCGGCGCGGTCGGCCGCCCCCGCGAGGAGCCGGATCATCCCGGGCAGGTCGGCCGTCGGGGGGACCTGGGTCTCGAGCCGCCGGATCGCGTCCCGGACCCGCGGGGCCTCCTCCCGGGCCTCCTGGAGCGCCCGGAGCTGGTTCTGCAGGCTCTGCTCCTCATCCTGGGCCGCGGCCAGCTGCTCCCTCGCCTCCCCCACCTCCCGCATCTTCGGCAGCAGGAGCAGGACGACGGCGAGGAGCGCGAGCACCCCTACCGCGGCCCCGGCGACGATCGGGCCTCGCCGGTTCACGACCCACCCCCCGCGCCGCGCCGGGTGACCGCGTCGAGGGAGAGGTCGACGCCCGAGGAGAACGTGTACCGGCCGCTCGAGGGCGCGGTCTCGGTGGCGTTCGAGGCCCAGGCGTTCACCCAGCCCCGGACGCCCTCGAGGCGGGTGAGCCACTCCGCCACGGTGTCGATGTCGGCCGCCACGCCGTCGAACGTGATGGTGCCGATCAGCTGGGCCCCCTCCTGCGTGGGCTCGGCCGGCTGCCCGGTCTGGACCGAGAGCTGGGCGGTCATCCCGGTGAGGTAGGCGTCCGCGGGGATCACCCGGGACAGGTCGAGGAGCGCCCCCGACCAGGAGACCTCGTTCGCGAAGACCTCCGCCACCAGGGCCTGCTTCTCCCGCAGCTCGGCCTGGAGATCGGCGAACCGCTGGAGGCTCGCGATCTCGGCCTGGAGCTGCCCGTTCACCGCCTCCTGGGCCCGGAGGTCCTCCCGCACCTGGGAGAGGGTGAGGACCTGCACCCCGTAGAGGAACCCGATGCCGGCCAGGACGACGACGCCGGCCAGCGCCACGAGCGAGGTGAGCCGCCGGGTCCGCTGGCGCTCGCGGATCTCCGGCGGGAGCAGGTTGACCTGGCTCATACCAGCCTCCTCACGAGCTCCGACCCGGCATCGCCAGGCCGATCGCGGCGGCCAGCACCGGCTCGGCCTCGGCGAGCGCCTCCTCCGAGAGGTTGAGCTGGGACCGGACCTTGGCGAGCGGCCGCCCCCGGTCCACCGGGACCGGGATCCGGTCCCCGAGCAGCTCGAGGAACCCCGCGAGCCTCGAGCCGCCCCCGGTCACGAGGACCCGCCCGATCCGGGCCCCCTGCGCCTGGGCCGTGTAGAACTCGAGCGACGAGCGGATCTCGTCGACGAAGCTGCCGGCCCGGGCCATCGCCACCCGCCGCGCCTCCTCCACGGGGGGCGCCCCCTCCACCGGCTCCCCGCGCTTGAGGCGCTCGGCCACGTCCTCCTCGAGCCCCAGGCTCCGCGCGATCGCGAGCGTCACGTCCCGCCCGCCGGAGGGGAGGATCCGCACGAACCGGGTGGCCTGGTGGTCGTGGACGCAGATGTTCGTCACGTGGGCGCCCACGTCGATCACGGCCTCCTCGCCGCCCTCGAGGTCCATCCCGAGCTCGTCGCTCCCCACCGACCGGACCAGGGCGAACGGGAGCAGGTCGATCGCCACCGGCTCCACCTTCCCGGCCTGGGCCGCGGCGACCAGGTTGTTCACCATCACGCGCTGCGCGGCCACGAGGAGGAGCCGGAGCATCTTCCGTCCCTCCTGCTCGAACTCGCCCACCAGGTCGTAGTCCAGGACCGCCTCGTCGACCGACATCGGGATGTACTCCTGGACCTGGAACCCCAGGGAGGCGCGGAGCTCCTTCTCCGGCAGCCAGGGGATCGCTACCTCGCGGACGACGCACCGCTGGTTGCCCACGCCCATCACGACCTGCCGGGACTTGAACCCGCCCCGCTGCCACAGCTCCCGGATGGCCTGCCCCACGACCTCGGGCTGGCGCACCTCGCCCAGCTCCACGGCGCCCCGCTGGAGCGGGACCTGGGCGGCCCGCACCACGGTCATCGGCTCCCCCATGGCGAGCTCGGCGGCGCGGACCGCCGTCGAGCCGACGTCCAGCCCCACGCGGGTCCGGGCCACTACTTCTCCTCCTCCACCCGGACCGACCGCTCCGAGAGGTACCGGTTCACGTCGGACTCCCGGATCCGGTAGTTCTTCCCCACCCTGATCGCCGCGAGCTGCCCGCTCTTGATCAGGCGATACACCGTCATGTTCGAGACCCGCATGGTGGCGGCCACCTCGCCCACGGTGAGGAGCCGATCACCCACGAACGGCCGCCGCTTGCCCATCGCCTACACCTTCCCGTCCGGTCCCTACCTCACGTTCCTCGATCTCACCATCTGCCACTTTCACAACAACTGCCACTTCTTCAACAACTTCAACATCGGCCACGACTTCCCCATGGAGTTCGCGGGACGCGAACGTTAACTCTATTCACAGATGTTGTCAATCCCCTCTTGCTCCTACTTTCGGCACGCGAACCTAAGTTACCTAGATGTGATTAGCAGGGTGCACACGAGCAACATCAGCAACACGCCCAGGTCGGCGGCCGTCCCGCGCCTGCGGGGTCGCGGGCCGCCGGGTCTACCGGAGGACGAGGTCGAGGTACAGGCGGGCCAGGCGCTCCCCGGCGAGGACGGCGGCGGCCGCGCCGGCGGCGAGGAAGGGGCCGAAGGGGATCGCCTGCTTCCTCCCCCGTCCCGAGAGGAGGGCGGCGATGGCCGCCAGTCCTCCGAGCAGGATGCCGACCCCGGCGGCCACCAGGACCCGCCCGGCCCCCAGGGAGCCGACCACCAGTCCGATCAGGGCCGCGAGCTTCACGTCGCCCATCCCCATCCCGCGCGGCGAGACCAGGGCGACCAGGAGCAGCCCGCCACCGTAGCCGAGGAAGCCGACCAGGGCGCCGCGGAGGTCGAACCCCTCCCCCGCCAGGGCCCCCGCGGCGACCAGGAGCGCGAACCCCACGATCGCGGGGTACACGATCCGGTTCGGGAGGATCCGGTGGCGCGCGTCGATCAGCGCGAGCGCGAGGAGCACGGCGAGGAACGCCGCCATCACCGCCGCGACGTACGGGCGGTCGAAGGCGGCCGCGGCGCCGGCGAAGAGGGCGGCGGTGGCGAGCTCGAGCAAGGGGTAGACGGCCGGGATCCGGGCGCCGCACGACCGACAGCGTCCCCGGAGCAGCACGTAGGAGACGACCGGGAGGTTGTCCCGGGCCCGGAGCTGGGCCCCGCAGGAGGGGCAGCGCGACCGGGGCCGGACCACCGACCCCCGTCGGGGCACCCGGTGGACCACGACCGAGAGGAAGCTCCCGATCGCCAGACCGACCAGGCCGAAGGCGACGAGCCAGGGCGCGGACACCGGCCGGGAGCCTACCGCCGGGAGCGCCCTCCCGGGCACGCGAGGACACCCGCCGGCCGATCGGCGCGGGGAAGGTTCAGGCGTCGATCTCCTGCCACAGCGTGGGCACGAGCGCCGTCCCGAAGCCGAGGACCCGCTGGATCCGGGGGTTGTAGGTGATGTTGAACCCGTTCTTCAGATCCATCCCGCTCGCGTACAGGGCTCCCTCCCCGTTGCTCGGGCTCCCTCCGGTGTTCTTGAACGCCATCTTCCCCGTCGTGTACAGGAGCGCGGCGATGCCGTCCGAGGGGTCGTTGGGGTCCCCGTCGTCGAACGTCACGGAGTTCTTCGCGTAGATGCTGCAGTCGCCGCCGTTCGTGTCGCAGGTGCTGTTCACCGGGGGCTGGTACAGGGAGATGATGACGAGCTGGGCAGAGGTCACGCCGGGGGCCAGTGTGACCTGGCTCGTGTTCCCCAGATCGATGGGGGCGTTCGTGATGATCGTGAGGTCCCCGCCCAGGCGGATCCCGTCCAGGAGCACCTTCGTGGACTGGGTCGGGGTCGACTGCCACACGGCGAACGTGCCCGCGAGGTCGAGCCTGTTGCTGGCCACGTAGCCGTTGAACGTGGACGCCGCGGTGCTCGAGGTGTTCGACGGGCCGCAGCTCCCCGTGCTCGGGTAGCAGCTGAGGCTCGGGTAGTTGTGCGCGTCGAAGACGAAGGTCGGGAGGGGCTCCACGGCGGGCGGCGTGCTCGCGGTCCCCGGGCTCGAGGCGCCCACCACCGTGCTCGTGATCCGCCCGCACGCGGTGGCGTTCCCCAGGACGCTCCCGCCGGTGATCTGGTAGCTGGTCGACCCCGCGTTGCACGCGACCCCAGAGGGAGCCGAGGCCTTGGCGTTCCCCTCGATCACCGCTCCGTTGCTCATGGTGATCGAACCCTGCGCCCACGCGTCGCCGCTGTACCCCGAACACCCGGACGCGGCATCCGTCTTCACGATCCTGCTGTTGTTCCCGATCGTGATGCCCCCGCCGGCGGCCACGAGGCTCCCGCACACCAGTTGGTCGTTGTCGGCGACGATATCCTTCGCCGAGTAGACGTCGCCCTTCACCACGGCGTTGTTCTTGATCGTGAGCGAGTCCGACGAGAAGAGCGCGTACCGGAAGGCCGGAGCGGGCTCCAGGACCACCCGGATCTGCCGCACGTACCGCGGGCTCGTCATGGATGGGTAGTAGCCCCTCGCCTCGACCACGATGGCCCCGTCGGAGCGGGCCTCCCACCGGACCTGGTAGTCGCCGTCCTCGCCCGGACACGCGGTCCGCGACCCGATCGGGCAGGTCGGCTGCCACCCGCGATCGATCCCGAGGTTGGCGATCGCATCGTTCACGCCGGCCTCGGCGACCGCGAGGGTCTTCGTCCAGCGCACGCCCTCCTGCGAGCGCCGGAGGGCCGAGTTCCCGGCCTCGAGCGACACCACCATCAGCACCATCATCACGGCGAGGAGCAGCATCGTGACGACGAGCGCGTACCCCTCTTCCGATCGCTTGATCCGTCCGATGAGCATGGGATCAGCTCCTCCGGTCGATCTCGTTCAGTCGGTCGCGTTCCGCAGGAACACGTCGGTGGTGAGCGGCACGGTCGAGGTCCGCGTCCGCAGCTCGAGCCGGACCGTGACCTGGTCCAGCACCCCCGCGTGGGTCGTGTACGTGAACACGTCCGGGGAAGCGAGCGACGAGGCGACCGTGGTGAAGCTCGTTCCCCCGTTCCGCGACTCCTCGAGCCGGTACGGAGGCGCCGAACCGACGGCCCTCCACACGAAGACGGTGGGCGTGCCGTCGAGGTAGCTCGAGAACCTGATCACGCTCGCGGTGCTCGCCGCCTGGTCGACGGACTCCGCCTGACGGAGCTGCTTGGACAGGCGATCGAGCACGATCCGCCCGTCGGCGAACACATCCCGACGTTCCGCGATCGTGGCGGTGTCCACGAAGGCCCGCATGGCGAGGCTCACCACCCCGGTGGCGACGAGCCCCAGGATGACGAAGGTCACCATCAGCTCGACGAGCGTGAAACCGCCCTCAGACCGTGACGTGGTTGCTCTGCGCACTCTCGTTCCCCGCCAGGTCGTAGGCCACCACGTAGTACTCGTAGTTCGTGCGCTGGTACCCGCTCTGGCCGCTCACGTCGTCCGTGCAGGTCGTCCCCGTTCCGCCGCACGACACGGGTACCCAGGTGGAGCCCGTGGTGGCCCTGCGATACACGCGGTACCCGGCCTGGTCGCCGCTCGGCGGGCTCGGCGCGGACCAGGAGAGGGTCACCGTCTTCTTGTTCGAGGAGCGGGTGGCCGTGAGACCGCTCGGCGCGTTGGGGGGCGTGGTGTCCAGCACGATCGTGTCCGAGGTGGCCGGTCCGACGGTATCGTTCCGCCAGAACCGACCCCAGACCGTCTTCTCCCCGTCGCCGGGCGGCAGAGTGTAGATCGTGCTGGTGCAGCTCCCGCTGTAGCCCTGCTTCGCCCCCCAGGTCGCGCCGTCGTTCGAGAGCTGGTACTCCGTCGCATCGTTCGAGCAGAGCGTGATGGTGACGATCGTGGACGTCGTGTACTGGGCGCCGTTCGCGATCGTGAGCGTGCCCGTAGGCCCAGTGCCGGTCGGGGAAGGGGTGGGCGAGGGCGACGGGCTCGGGGACGACGTGGGGGGCGCCGCCGAGCCGGTGGTGCCGTGGTAGGGGATCTTCCCGTCCGAGAAGAGCGAGCCCATCCGTTCGACCCGCCAGCGCCCGCCCTGCTCCTGCCACCGGATGGCCACGGTCACCCGCTTCGCGTCATGGCCCCCCGCGTCGGAGACACCGTCGCCGTTGCCATCGTCCGCGTCCATCGCCCCGGTGCCGTCCCGCTCGAGATCGACCCACGTCACGTAGATGTAGACCTCGAAGCGCGTGTTGCCGGAGTAGAAGGGCGACTGGACGTGGTGGAGGGCTGGGCTCGCCCCCGGGACCCGGGCGATCGGCTCGGGCGCCATCGGCCCGTCGGCGTCCGGGTCGAAGGTCTGGGCCGCCGCGTCGACCCAGTGGTCGGGGTGCGTGGGATCGCTCGAATGCGGCAGCGGGTCGGCATCGTCGAGGACCACGGACTCGTAGTTCAGGGCCCGGGCCAGCTCCATCTGCTGCTCGGCGGCGGCGCGGGCGGCCAGGCGCTGTCGCGACATCCCGCTCGTCTTGAGGCCGAAGCCCATGGCCGTGGCCACGGCGAACACACCCACCGCGAGGATGGTGAGCGAGGCCAAGGCCTCGACCATGGTGAAGCCGCGCTCGTCGTGGCCGAGCCGAGCGCGGAGCACCGCGGACCAGCTGCGCAGCGTCATCACGTCCTCGTGGGGGGTTATCGGCAGGCTCGGGCGAGAGGTGAAGGGGGTCGGACAGCCCGTCGGCCCCTCCTTCACCATCCGCCGGTGCATTCCGCCGAGGAGTCGACGTCGGCGAACGCGGCGCCCTTCCCACGGTCCGTGGCCGGGCTGTTCGCGAGCTGGGCGAGGCAGAAGTAGGTCCCGCTCCGCGATCGTCCCACGAGGACGAGGTCCGGCCCGCTCGCCGCCGCGATCGAGACCTGCCCGGCGGCCGGGTCGCCCGTCACCCACTCGAGGTTCGGGATCTCGGCCTCCCCCTCTGCCACACCGAAGGTCGAGTAGGTCCGTGCCTCCGCGTAGTGGGTCAGGGCGCCGACGAGCGCCGTCCGGAGGTCGCTCTGGGCGGCGCGGTCGCTCGCCCGCTCCCTCGCCCCGAGGTAGGTCGGCAGCGCGATCGCCATGAGGATGCCGACGATGAGAACGGCGATCAGCACCTCCGCCAGCGTGAAGCCGAGATCGGTCGGCAGAGGCCCTTCGAGCTTAGAGGCGACCGTCCCAACATGGAGCCTCATGACCGACCGTCTCGATAGGCGGAGTGCGCGAGGGGGGCGACCTCTAGGGACGCCCCCCTCGAAGCCGGGCCTGGAACTTACCAACCGTTCCGCGACCAACCACCGGTCACGGTCGTCGAGGTATCCGCCTGACAGGCGCCTGCCAGGCGGTTGTACCACGTACCCGCGTTGGCGCCGGTCGCGATGTCCTTGACAGCGAAGCAAGTGCCCGCCGCGGACAACCTCGCGGCACCGAAGACCTGTCCGTCGGTTCCCGTAACGTTGCCCACGCCGACGCTGACAGGGAAGTCGGGGCCGGCAGAAGCCGCCGTGACGAAGGTCAACGAGGGCTCGATGGCCGCCAGCGCAGCATCGATGGTGGTCCCTGTCGGAGGGGTGTACGTGTCGCGATCCGTGTACATCGTCTTGGCCGCGGCGAGCGCGTTCCGCAGGTCGGACTGGGCCGCCCGGTCCTGGGCCCGCTGGCGGGCGCCGAGGAACGTCGGGAGCGCGATGGCGATCAGGATGCCGACGATCAGGACGACCACCATCAGCTCGATGAGGGTGAACCCCTCCTCCTCGCGCCGCCTCTCCATGAGGCGCTTGAGCATGGAGTCACCTCCTCCTTCCTCTCGCAGGCGCCACCCTGGCGCGTGCGTCGGAGGAGTCATCGGCGGGCGGTGCCCGGCGCTGAAGGAGGGGGCGCGGGGGATTTCCGGGTAGCCCGGAAGGACTACCCGGACGCCCGCTCCCTGGGGTACCGGGCCACCTGCTCCATGAAGGCCTCGAGGTCGCCGAGCCCCGACCGGAGCGTCTCGAACACGATCCGGTCGTCCACCCGCGGGTAGTCGTGCGCGAGGAGGTTCCGGAGCCCCTTCATCTTCCGCAGCCGCTCGGCCATGTCCGCCGTCGAGACCCCCGCGTCGGCGAGCTTGGAGAACAGGTCGTCCTCCTCGGCGGGAAGCCCGAGCCGGAGGCCGGCGACCATCAGCGCACAGGTGTCGACCGCCGCCTCGACCACGATCTGGAGCGGGCGCTCGCAGGCCCGACGGACAGGCGGTCGGACGTACCCCTCGAAGCTCCCGGGCACGAGCGAGCGCAGCTCTTCGAGGTAGCCCCGGAGCTGGTCCAGCTTGGCGAGGACCCGGTCACGGTCCAGCGAGAACCTCCTCGAGGTAGATCCGAGGCCGGCATCAGTTCCCCGCGGGCCGCGCTGCCGAAGAGGACGACGGCGAGGACCGCCGGGTCCTCCCGGGCCCGCTCCAGGAGCCGCTCCAGCGTGCCATCCGCTCCCACCGCACGGCCATCGTAAGCCGCAGCGCCCCCGGTGGCCGTCAGGGCACGGGGAGGAGGCGGGCCCGCTCCTCGAACGGGCGGGCGTTGAAGTCGTCCACCCAGCGCTGCACGGCCTCGGGGTCCCCGACGTCCACGCCCTCGGCGAGCATCGCGAGGATCATCGCCTTCGCCGGCCCGAACCTCCGGGGGTCCCGCATCGCCTCGGCGAACTCCCACCGGAACCGGTCCACGGCCCGGGTGGTCTCCGCGATCAGGTGCGCGGCGAGCCCGGCCCGCCGGCCCGTGAACCGGACGAGCGCCCGGAGGGCGGCGGGGAAGCCCTCGACGACCTCGTCGCGGGCGGCGAGCTTCCTCGGGCACCAGTCGAGGAGGAACAGCTCGACCGCCACCGGGTTCCAGCGGAGCGGGTCGCCGGCCCCCTCGTCGCACAGGTAGTCGACCCCCGCCTCCGCCACCTCCTGGAGGACGTCGGGGGCCTGTCGGGAGCGGCGCGCCTCGGGTGAGGCCAGGAAGGCTTCGACGAGCTCCTCGCGCTCTTCCTCCGACCACCCGCGCTCCGGCTGGGGGCGCCAGGTGTCCGGGACCCCCCGCAGGCGTCCCAGGACGAACGGGATGCGGGCGGGGACGTCGTCGCCGGCGGGCGGCTCATGGTAGAGCCGCCAGACCCCCACCGCGGCCCGGATCCGGCCGGCGGCCTCGGCGACGTCGATCGGCTCCACGGCGAACTCGGGGTGGCGCCGCCAGGCCTCGAGGACCTCCGCCGGCCGGTCCGTGACCCCGATGTCCTTCGCGATCCCGCCCAGGTTCCGGTCGACGAGGACGCTCACGAGGTGCGGCGGGCGACCGGGGTGGCGGAAGGCCACGAGCACCGCGTCCTGGTCGCCGAAGGGGTGGGTGACGCGCCAGGCGCCTTCGAACGCCGCCCCGCCGATCCCGTCCATCCCCGGGGGCGGCACGACGCCCGAGGCGGCGAGGACCCGCGCCGCCTCCCGCGCGCCCGCCGCGGCCTTCCGCGGCCCCGCCGCCGCCAGGGCCCGGAGCAGGACCAGGGCCTCGGGCGTCCGCTCCCGGGCGGCCCTCCGGGCGAGGAGCCCGGCCAGCTCCTCCACCACCCGGTCCTCGTCGGGGTCGCAGGGGTCGGTGGCCGCGAGTGCCGTCCCGAGGAGGTCGCTCACCATGAGCTCCACGAGGAGCGGGTCCCCTTTCCCTGCGACCTGGGCGAGGGCCGCGATCGCCGAGCGGAACAGGCGCTCGCCCTCGATCGAAACCACGGGCGCGCCCTTGCCGGCCCGCCCCGGCCCCTTCCGGCTCGACCTCCCGCGGTGGCGGCTCCTCGGCATCGTCCTCCCTCCCCCGACGTCCGGTCCGCCGCATGGTAGCGGGCCCCGGTGACGCGGCCCAGCATCTCCGGCGATCTTGGCGCTCGGATCCCCGGGAGCCTCGACCGGTCCGCCCCGGCGCGCCCATCCTCGCCCGGCGATGCGGCCGCGGGTGCTCGACGACCGAACACCTGTTCGTGTACAGTGGCGGCGAGTCGGCGGGGCTCTCTTCCCCCTCACCCGCCGGCGGGTGGCTGCGTTCCGCGAGGAGGGGGAGACAGGTGCTCGGAGAGCTCGACCGGGCCAACGCGGCGGTCTGCCGTGCCCAGCGGGAGCTCTTCCGCCTCCTCGTCCGGGCCGAGGAGACGGGGTGCTGGGTGGAGGAGGGGGCGCGGGACCTCGCCCACCTCCTCCAGATCCGCTACGGGCTCTCGTTCTGGAAGGCGAAGCGCTGGGTGGCGGCGGCCCGGGCCCTCGAACGCCTCCCCCTCCTCGCCCGGGCCTTCGAGCGGGGCGAGCTCTGCGTGGACAAGGTCGTCGAGCTCGCCCGGTTCTGCCGTGAGGAGGACCAGGAGCGCCTGATCGGGTGGGCCAAGCGGGTCTCGGTGGGCGAGGTCCGCTTCCGCGCCGACCTCGAGGCGGGCCGCTCCCGGCCCGAGGTCCGGGCGGCGGAGACCGGGCGGCGGCTCGACTGGTGGTGGTCGGAGGACGGGTACCGGCTCGGGCTCCGCGCCGACCTCCCCGCCGCCGACGGCGCCGTCGTGGTGAAGGCGATCGAGCGCGTCGCCGCCCAGATCCCCGTCCTCCCCGACGAGGAGGACCCGTACTTCACCGAGGCCCGACGGGCCGACGCCCTCGTCGCGCTGGCCCGGGCCCGCCTCGCGGAGGACCCCGAGCCCGACCGGGCCACGGTCGTGGTCCACGTCCGGGAGGGCCGGCGGGCCAAGGCCGAGCTCGAGTGGGGCCCGGCGATCCACCGCGACACCGCCCGCCGCCTCGCCTGCCACGCCCGGGTCCAGGTGGTGGAGGAGGACGAAGAGGGGAACGTGGTCTCGGTGGGGAGCCTCCGCCGGAACCCCCCGGCCTGGATGGTCCGGCTGATCCGCCAGCGGGACAAGGGCTGCACGTTCCCCGGCTGCGGCTCGCGGGCCTTCACCGTCGTCCACCACCTCCGGTGGTGGAGCCAGGGCGGGGAGACCACGTTGGAGGACACCACGCTCCAGTGCGCCTTCCACCACAAGCTCCTCCACGAGTTCGACTGGCGCGCGCATCGGGGCCCCGACGGCGCGCTCCGCTGGTACCGCCCCGACGGGACCCCCTACCGCCCCGGCCCGGCACCCCCGAGCTGGGAAGGTGCGGGCGAGATCGCTGAGGGCGCTCGAGCGGGGCCGGGATGACCGCGCGACCCAGCCGGGGCGACGGCCCCAAGGTCCGCCTACTGGATCAGGTTGATGATGTTGAACATCGGCATGTAGAGGGCGATGACCGCGGCCCCCACCGCCCCGCCGATGATCGCGATCAGGAGCGGCTCGATCAGAGAGGTGAGCGCGTCGACCGAGGCCTCGACCTCCTGCTCGTAGAAGGTGGCCACCTTCTCGAGCATCGCGTCGACCTGCCCGGTCTCCTCCCCCACCGCGAGCATCTGCACCACCATCGGCGGGAAGACCGCGTGCTTGCCGAGGGGCTTGGCGATCGACTCCCCCTCCCGCACCGAGGACTGGACGTCGGCCACCGCCTTGCTGATCGTCCGGTTGTTCACCGTCTCGGCGACGATGTCGAGGGCCTGCAGGATCGGGACGCCGGACCGGAGCAGCATCCCCAGCGTGTTCGAGAACCGGGCCAGCGCGGTCTTGTGGAAGAGCGGCCCGAAGATCGGGATCCGGAGCTTCGCCGCATCGACCTGGGCCCTCCCCGGGTCGGTCCGCGCGTACCGGCGGAACAGGAACCATCCCGCCGCCCCGCCCGCGAGCACGAGGTACCAGTAGGTCCGCACCGCCTTCGACACCCCGAGGAGCAGCCGGGTGGGCAGCGGCAGCTCGCTGCCGAGCGACGCGTAGATCTGCTCGAACTGCGGCACGATGAACAGGAGCATCGCGGCGAGGATCAGCGAGACCAGCACCACGACCACGACCGGGTAGGTCATCGCGGACCTGATCTTCCGCCGCAGCTCGACCTCCCTCTCGAGCTGGGCCGCGAGGCGCAGCAGCACGGCGTCGAGCACCCCGCCCGTCTCCCCCGACTTCACCATCGAGGTGTAGAGGTCGCTGAAGGCCTTGGGGTGCTTGGCCATCGCCGCCGAGAGCGACGCGCCCTGCTCCACGTCCAGCCGCACCTGGGTCAGGATCTTCTTGAGCTCCCGGCTCTCGGTCTGCTCGGCGAGGATCGCGAGCGCCCGGAGGATCGGGAGCCCCGAGTTCACCATCGTGGCGAACTGCCGGGAGAAGACCGCCAGGTGCTTGAGCTTCACGTGGCCGGGCCGGAGGTTGATCTCCATGTTCAGGCCGCGGTTCGCCCGCCCCACCTCGATGGGGGTCATCCCCATCTCGCGCAGGCGCTCGAGGACGAGCCGCTCGCTGTCGGCCATCAGCTGGCCGGTGAGGAGGTTCCCGGCCCGGTCGCGGACCTTGTAGGTGTAGGTCTCAGGCATAGCCGCCTCCGAACGGGCTCGTCGCCGCCTCCGCCCACCCGCCGTCGAGCGGCAGGCCGGTGGTGTAGGTGTGCCCCGAGCCGCCCAGGAGCCGCTGGAGCTCCTCGGGGTCGTGGCAGCGCTCGTAGGCGAGCTGCTGGGTGATCCTCCCCTGCTTCACGAGCTGGGCCAGGGCCATGTCCATCGTCTGCATCCCGAACCGCCCCCCGGCCTGCATCACCGAGTAGATCTGATGGGTCTTCCCCTCCCGGATCAGGTTCCGGACGGCGGGCGTGGCCACCAGCACCTCGCAGGCCACGACCCGCCCCATCCCGTCCGCGGTCTGGAGGAGCTGCTGGGTCACGATCCCCTGGATCGTCGTCGAGAGCTGCACCCGCACCTGCTGCTGCTGGTGCGGGGGGAACACGTCGATGATCCGGTCGATGGTCTGGGGCGCGTCCTGGGTGTGGAGCGTAGCGAACACCAGGTGCCCGGTCTCGGCGGCGGTGATCGCGGTCGAGATCGTCTCCAGGTCGCGCATCTCCCCCACCAGGATCACGTCCGGGTCCTGGCGGAGGACGTGCTTGAGGGCCTGGGCGAAGCTGTGGGTGTCGGATCCCACCTCCCGCTGGTTCACGATGCACCGCTTGTGCTTGTGGAGGAACTCGATGGGGTCCTCCACGGTCATGATGTGAGCGGCCCGCTCCCGGTTCACCACGTCGACCATCGCCGCGAGCGTCGTGGACTTCCCCGAGCCGGTGGGGCCCGTGACCACCACGAACCCGCGGGGGAACCGCGCCAGGTCGGCCACGACCGGCGGCAGCCCCAGCTCCTCGACCCCCTTGATCTCGAAGGGGATCAGCCGGAAGGCGGCCCCGATCGTGTCCCGCTGGAAGTACACGTTGACCCGGAACCGGGCCTTGCCGGGGAGCGAGTAGGACATGTCGAGCTCCAGGTTCTGCTCCAGGCGCTCCCGCATCTTCTGGGGGAGGATCGCGTAGATCATCCCCTGGAGCGTCCGGGGGCCGAGCACCGGGTACTCATCCAGGCGGACCAGCTCCCCGTGGAGCCGGATCACCGGCGGCACCCCCGCCGTGAGGTGGAGGTCGGACGCCCCCTTCTCCAGCACCAGCTCGAGCAGCTCGGGGACGTTGACCGTGAGCCGCTGCTCCTCGCCGAACATCATCTCGCTCGTCGTCGTGCTCATCCTCACTTCACCACCCTCGCCACTTCCTCGATCGACGTGAGGCCCATCCGGGCCTTCTCCAACCCGTCCTCCTTGAGCGTCTGCATCCCCTGCTGGATCGCGACGGCCTTGATCTCGTCGGACGACGCCCGTTCCACCGTGAGCCGCTCGATCTCCTCGCTCATCGGCATCACTTCGTACAGGCCGATCCGGCCCCGGTAGCCGGTCTTGGCGCAGCTCCCGCACCCGACGGGGCGGAAGAGCTCGACGATCTCGGGGACCCGCCACTCGGGGTAGCCGGCCTCGAGGAGCTCCGCGGGCTCCGGGCGGTAGGCCTCCTTGCACCGCTCGCAGAGCTTGCGGGCCAGGCGCTGGGCCACGACGCAGTCGATCGCCGAGGCCACGAGGAACGTCTCCACGTCCATCTCGATCAGCCGGGTGATCGCGGAGGGCGCGTCGTTGGTGTGGAGGGTGGACAGCACCAGGTGCCCGGTGAGGGCCGCCTCCACCGCGATCATCGCCGTCTCCTTGTCGCGGATCTCCCCGATCAGCACGATGTCGGGGTCGGCGCGGAGGATCGAGCGGAGGGCGGAGGCGAACGTGAGCCCCGCCTTGGGGTTCACCTGGATCTGGTTCACCCCCGGGAGCCGGTACTCGACCGGGTCCTCCACCGTGATGATGTTCCGGTCGACGCTGTTGAGGATGTTGAGGGTGGCGTAGAGCGTGGTCGACTTCCCCGACCCGGTGGGGCCGGTCACGAGGATCGCGCCGTAGGGCTTCCGGAACGCCTCCTCGTAGCGCTTGTAGGCGTCGTCGAGGAACCCGAGCTCCTCCAGCTTGATCAGGGCCTGGCTCTTGTCCAGGACCCGGATCACGACCTTCTCCCCCCACACCGTGGGCAGCGTCGCGACCCGGAGGTCGAGCTGCCGCCCCCCCACCTTCATGCTGATCCGGCCGTCCTGGGGCACCCGCTTCTCGGCGATGTTGAGGTCCGCCATCACCTTGAGCCGCGAGATCAGCCCGTTCTGGATCGCCTTCGGGGCCCGGGGCATCGCCTCGTGGAGCACGCCGTCCACGCGGAACCGCACCCGCAGGTCCTTCTCGTGGGGCTCGATGTGCACGTCGGAGGCCCGATCGGCGACGGCTTGGGTCATGATCGCGTTCACGAGCTTCACGATCGGCGCGTCCTCGACCGCGGCCTCCAGGTCCTCCTCGCCCTCGGCCTCCAGGGCGCTGGCGGCCTCGCTCGCGAGCTGCTCCACCTGGCCCTCGAGCTGGCTGAAGCGTGAGATCGCCTGCTCCACGTCGCTCGCCGTGGCCACCACCGGCTGGACGTCCCGGTTCGTGATGGCCCGGATGTCGTCGAGGGCGTACACGTTCGCCGGGTCGGACATCGCGACCAGCAGCTTCCCGTCCCGCTCCCCGATGGGGAGGGCGCGGTAGCGGCGGGCCAGGGTCTCGGGGAGGAGGGCGGCGGCGGCCGGGTCGACCTGGGCCTCGGAGAGGTCCACGAACTCCAGGCCCACCTGCTCGGCGAGGGCCCGGACCAGGTCGGCCTCCCTGATCAGGCCCATGTCGATCAGCACGCGCCCGAGCGACTTCGGGGTGCGGTGGTGCACCTCGAGGGCGGTCTGGAGCTGCTCCTCGGTGATGAGCCCCTGCTCGATCAGGATCTGCCCGAGCTGCTTGGTCTTGCGCCTGGCCATCACCATGCGGTGCTACACCCTTCGGTCGGGGTCGGCCTATCCATCGGCACCCTCGTCGCGCTCCTGAAGCAGCTGCGAGAACTCCCGGGCGAGCGAGAAGCGGTCGATCTCCTCCTCGGCGGCCTCTTCCTCGGGACCCTCGGGCACCCCGGCCTGCGCGGCCTTGCCGGCTCCGCCGGCGGGGCCCTCGGGGACCCGGGAGGTCTCGGGCTCGGCGGGGGCGTCCGCGGCGGGGGCGGCTGCGGCGAAGGCGCTCTCCGGGGCCTCCTCCGCGGCGACCTCGTCCGCGACGGGCTCCGAGCTCGGGACGCCGGCCGAGAGCGGGGCGGGGGCGGGCGGGGCTGGGGGCGCCGAGAGGGGCATGGGAGCCGAGGGCGCGCCCACGGTCGGCTGAGCGGGCACGGCCGGGGCCTCGGCCCGGATCACCACCGGGGGCTCGGGCCGAGCCTCGGGGTGCAGCGGCGTGCGTGGCCTGCCGCTCGGGGCGGCCGGCTGCGCGGTGCTCGCCGACCCGGGGGAGGTTCATCTCGGCTTCCTCGATCGGCTCGAGCGGGCCGGCGCTCGGCTGATCGAGGCCGAGAACCCGATCCGCCTCGCCAAGGCGATCAAGAACCCGGTCGAGATCGAAGGGGCGGTGGCCGCTCAGCGCCGCGACGGTGCCGCGGTCGTCCGCTTCCTCGCCTGGCTCGACCGGGAGGGGCTGTCGGCCGGGGTCGACGAGCTCCGCCGGTTCCTCGCCCAGCAGACCACGCTCGGGTACGCGCGCTCCTCGATCGCCCGGCGCGTGGCCTCCATCCGCACCTTCTACCGCTTCGCGCTCGCGCGCGGGCTCGTCGAGCGCGACCCCTCCGCGCTCCTCGGCCGCCCGAAGGTGGTGCAGCGCCTCCCCGGCGTGCTCCGGCCGCGCGAGGCGGCCGCCCTCGTCGAGGCGCCCGAGGTCCCCGCGGACGCCGGGCCGCTCGAGCGCGCGATCGCCCTGCGGGACCGCGCGATCCTCGAGCTCATGTACGGCTCGGGGCTGCGCGTGGCCGAGGTCGCCGCGCTCACGATCGACCGGCTCGATCTCGTCCGGGGCCGGGTGACGGTGATGGGCAAGGGCTCGAAGGAGCGCGAGGTCCCGCTCTCCGAGCCGGCCCGAGAGGCCCTCGCGGCCTACCTGCGGAGCGGGCGTCCCGAGCTCGCGGACGGCTCCAGCGCGGCGTTCTTCAACCGCCGCCGTCGTCCGATCGGAACGCGCGACATCCGCCGCCTTGTGGGACGATACGGCCGGCGGACGCTGGGGGGGCGGCAGGTGACGCCGCACACGCTCCGGCATTCGTTCGCGACGCACCTGCTGGAGGGAGGAGCCGACATCAGGGTGGTGCAGGAGCTGCTCGGCCACGCGAGCGTGGCCACGACCCAGCGGTATACCCACGTGTCCCGGACGCGTCTGTTCGACGCGTACCGACGGAGCCATCCGAGGGCCTGATGCCGAGGACCCGCAAGCCCGAACCCGCCGCGGAGCCGGCGGCCGAAGCCGAACCCGCCGCCAAGGCCGGTCGGGGAGCCGCGTCGCGGACGGCGAGGACCGGCCCCGAGGCCAAGGCGGCGCGCGAGCCGAGGGCGGAGAAGGCCGCGAAGGCCGCGAAGGGCGAGGGGCGGGCCGCGACGGCGGCGAGGCCGAAGAAGCCGGCGCGGGTGGTGGACCTCGCCGCGGCGGAGCGCCCGGTGACGGTCGCCGAGCCGGGGAGCGAGCTCCAGGCCCTCTGGGAGGAGTTCAAGACCACCGGCTCCGCCGCCGCTCGCGAGCGGCTCATCCTCCACTACGCGCCCCTGGTGAAGTACGTGGCGAGCCGGGTCGCGACGGGCCTTCCGGCAAGCGTCGAGCAGGCCGATCTCGTCTCCTACGGGATGTTCGGGCTCATCGACGCGCTGGAGAAGTTCGAGCCCGCCCGCGGGAACAAGTTCGAGACGTACGCGATCCCCCGCATCAAGGGCGCCATCATCGACGAGCTGCGGGCGATGGACTGGGTCCCGCGCTCGGTCCGCTTCAAGGCGCGCGAGATCGAGAAGGCCTACTCGGACCTGGAGTCGATGCTGAAGCGGGCCCCCACCGAGCGGGAGGTCGCCGAGCGCCTCGGCATCTCGCTCTCGGAGCTCCACGACATCATCAACCAGGTCTCGTTCGTGTCCGTGCTCGCGCTCGACGAGATCCTGTCCGTCGGCGCCGACCGCGGCGAGCACGTCTCGCTCAAGGACTCGCTCGCCGACCGCACCGGCGATCCCACGCTCGGGCTCGAGGGGCAGGAGACGCGCGGCATGCTCGCCGCCGCGATCAACTCGCTCTCCGAGCGCGAGAAGATCGTCGTCACGCTCTACTACTTCGAGGGCCTGACGCTCGCCGAGATCGGGGAGATCCTCGGGGTGACGGAGTCCCGCGTCTGCCAGATCCACACCAAGGCCGTCGGGCAGCTGCGGCTGCAGCTCGTCGAGCGCGAGTAGCCGGCCGGGCCCCGACCTGGAGCACGTCCCTCGCCTCCGCGCTGTGATCTCCGTCACCGCCTGCCTTGCGCGCGGCACGTAGCCTCCCGCACGAGCATGGTCAGCACCGTCCGGGTCCTCGCTGCGCTGCTCGCGGCGCTCGCGCTCCGGCCGATCCCTGCCGCCGTCCCCGCTGCCTCCGGCGGGCTCGAGGCGGGAACGCTCGCGGCGGGCGAGCTCGCCTCGGGGATGGAGGGGACCTGGGCCTGGCCCGTGATCGGGCCGGTGATCCGCGGCTTCGACCCGCCCGAGGACCCCTACGGCGCCGGGCACCGCGGGATCGACATCGCGGCCGCGTTCGGCACCGTCGTGCACGCACCCGAGGCGGGCGTCGTGAGCTTCGCCGGCAAGGTCGGGGGCGAGCGGTACGTCACGATCGACCACGGCGGGGGCGTCCGGAGCACGTGCTCCTTCCTCTCGGCGATCGCCATCCGTACCGGCGACGTCGTGGCACGCGGCCAGGCGATCGGTGCGACGGGCCGCGGCCACCCGAACGCCACCGTGGCACACCTGCACTTCGGGGTCCGGGTGGACGGGCTGTACGTCGACCCGCTCGCCTTCCTCGGCCCGCCGCCGGTGAGCGGGCTCGTGCACCTCGCGCCCGACCTGCCGTAGATCCACGGTGGGCGGGTCGAGGAGGCGGAAGCGGCGCTAGGATGTGCGCCCGCGACCGAGGATGGCCCGCCTGCACCCGAACCCGTACCCGAAGCTCCCGAGATCGCTCGCGCGCGTCTGGCTGGTGGCCCTGGCGCTCGTCTGCGGGCTGGCCTCCGCGCCCGCCGCGCTCGGGACCGCCGCCGCGCACGAGGAGCAGGGTGACATCGAGTGGTCGCAGTTCCAGGGCGGGCCCGCGCACCCCGGGACGATCGCCGAGGCGCCCGCACCCCCGTACCGGGTGCGGTGGCGCTTCAGCCCCCCCGAGGGGGCCCTGTCCGGGGCGGTGCTCACCTCCGATCTCGCGATCGCCGTCGGTCGCGATGCCGTGTACGGCATCGACCTCGGGAGCGGCCGGCAGGTGTGGTCGATCCCGCGCAGCGGTGGTCCGCTCTCGACCCCGGCCCTCGCGCACCTCGACGGTCGGACGGTGCTCGTGTACCTGGACGGGCCGCCCTCGCAAGCGGGGCCGAGCCCCTCGCCGAGCACCCAGACCGCGGCGAGCGAGCTCGTCGCCGTCGACGTGGCCGACCGTGCGGAGCTGTGGCGGGCGCCGCTGCGCGCGGTGAGCCGCAGCGGGGTGACGGTCGAGGGCGGTCGCGCCTACGTCGGTGACGACGCCGGCGGCGTGTACGCGGTGGAGCTCTCCACCGGGCGCGTCGCGTGGACGGCCGAGCCCGCCGGGCGCGTCGAGTCGCCGCCCGCGGTCGCCGAGGGCGGCGTGTACGTCGCCTCGCGCAGCCTGGAGCAGCGCCGGACCCAGGTCCTCGCGCTCGATGCGGCGACCGGGGAGCGGCGCTGGACCTTCGAGCCGGCGAGCGGGGCGCTCGCGATCTCGGCGCTCGCGGCCGCCGACGGCCAGGTCGTGCTCGGCGCCGGCGACCAGCTCGTCCGCGGGCTTGCGGCCTCCGACGGGTCGCCGCGGTGGCACAGCCTCGCCCTCAACCTCTTCTCGCCGCTCAGCGCCCCCGCCTACCAGCCGGGCAACGTCTTCATCGCCGATGTCGCCGGGGGCCTGTACCGGGTGAACCCCGCCGACGGAGCGCGTGACTGGGACCACCAGACGAACGAGCTCATCGTCCGCAGCTCGCCCGTGGTCGTGGGGCCGCACGTCGTCGTGGGGCTCGGCGACGGGCGGCTCGCCGCCTTCGACGCCGCGAGCGGCGATCTCGTGTACGAGAGCGCGGCCTCGCCGGGGCTGCTCGGGGCCCTGGCCCTCTCCCACGAGGTGCTCGTCGCGGCCAAGGGCGGCGGGGAGCCGGGGCTCGTCGCGTTCGAGCACGATCCCGACGGCTCGCTCGTGCGGGTGGCCTCGCCGACGATCCCGGTCCCGGGGAGGCTCCTCGGCTGGTTCGCCCTCGCGGCCGCGATCGTCGGCACGGTCATCCTCGTGCCGTTCCGGCTGCTCGGGCCGCGCTTCGGGCCGGCCTTCACCCAGCTTGACGATGAGCTCGAGCCCGAGGGGGAGGCTCCGTGAGCGGCAAGCGGAAGCCCTCGGGACGTCCGCCGGCGCGGCAGCGCGAGCGCGCCCCCGAGCCCGAGCGCCCGCAGGTCCCCCGGCTCCTCGGCTGGCTCGCCCCGCCCGCCGTGGATAGCTCCTGGCCGCCGATCGGGCGCTCGCTCGGGCGGGGCTTCCTCGCGGTGGGCTCCTCGCCGCTCATCGTGCTGTCCTCCTTCGGCCTGGTCTTCCTGCTGTGGGTGGCGCTCGTCGCGCTCGGGCTCGAGGGCCCGCCCGGACGACTGGTGAACCTGCTCGCGCTCCCGCCGGTGAGCACGTACTTCGACGCGCTGAACGGGGTCACGATCTACGGGTTCGGTCTGCTCGGGTTCCTCGCGGCGACCGCCTTCCTGCTCGTGCGGGCCGTCATCCTCGCGCTGCTCACGGCGCTCGTCGTGCGGATCTACGAGGGCGAGGGCACGCTCGCCGAGACCCTGCTGCGGGGCCTGCGCATCGTGCCGGTGACGGCGGTCGTGGGCATGATGTCGCTCGCCACGATGATCCTCGGCAGCGTCGTGCTGCCGTTCCTCGGCCCCGGGTTCGGCTTCCTCGGATCGGTGCTGCTGCTCGTGGCCGCGATGTTCCTGCTCGTGTTCGCGCCGGTCCTCGCGCTCCGGCGCCCCGACCTGCCGCTGCCCGAGGTCGTTCGCCGTGGGGCGCGGGCGGCCCGGATGCCCGGGAGCCGGCACCTGCTCATGAGCATGCTGTACATCTTCCTCGCGCTGCCGGTGCTGCTCGCGCTCACGCCGGGCGGCGCCGAGCTCGGCGTGAACCCGTCCCTCGCCACGTGGGCGTGGGCGCTCGTCTGCACGTTCGTGCACCTCGGGTTCCTCGGGGCGTTCGCCTACCGCTTCATGACGATCGAGGACGAGGTCCCCGAGACGCCCGTCGCCCGTGCCCGGCGCTGAGGCCCTGCTAGACTGCCCGCCGCCGGCGCGAGGCGCCGAGCACGCACGTCCGGGGATCGACCTCGGGGTCCCGGGAGGCATCCCGGGCCGGGGCCAGCGGAGCCGGGCGGAGGGACAACCGGAAGGAGGAGGCACGTGCCTGTCGTCACCAGGCGTGAGCTCCTCGAGGCAGGGGTGCACTTCGGGCACCAGACCCGGCGCTGGAACCCGAAGATGTCGCGGTACCTGTACGGGGAGCGATCCGGCATCTACATCATCGACCTCGAGAAGACCCTGGTCGGTCTCGAGGAGGCCTACCGCTTCGTCAAGGACCTCGGGCGCCGCGGCGGCATCCTGCTGTTCGTCGGGACCAAGCGCCAGGCCCAGGAGGTCATCCGCGAGCACGCGACGCGGGTGGGCATGCCCTACGTCACCACCCGCTGGCTCGGCGGCATGCTCACGAACTTCCAGACGGTCTCCCGGCGGCTGATCCGCCTGCGCGAGCTGCGCGAGATGGAGCGCACCGGGGCCTTCGACTACCTGCCGAAGAAGGAGGCGATCCGGCTCCGGCACGAGGCCGAGAAGCTCGAGCGCAACCTCGGGGGCATGCAGTCGCTCGACCGGCTGCCCGACGCGATCTACGTGGTCGACACGAAGAAGGAGCACATCGCGGTGACCGAGGCCCGCAAGCTCGGCCTGCCGGTCGTCGCGATCGTGGACACCAACTGCGATCCGGACGAGGTCGACTACGTGATCCCCGGCAACGACGACGCCATCCGGGCGGTCTCGCTCATCACCCGCATCATCGCCGACGCCCTCGAGGAGGGGCGCCGAGAGGGTCGGGAGGCCATGGTCACCCGGGCGACCGGGCCCGAGATCGTGCCCGAGCCCGAGCCCGAGGTCGAGCCCGCCGCGGCGCCGGCCGCGAGCGAGCCGAGCCCGGGCTCGCTCGTGTTCGAGCCGGACCCGGCGCCGGTCGAGAGCGGAACCGCGGCCCCGGAGGGGCCGGAGGACGAGAGCGAGGGAGCGAGCTGATGGAGATCAACGCGGAGCTCGTCCGCCGGCTGCGGGAGCAGACCGGGGCCGGCATGATGGACTGCAAGCGCGCGCTCCAG
>ERZ511473.1019-NODE-1019-length-30123-cov-3.804899_pt1 | contig 30123 bp, 27 predicted proteins | sample MGYA00374947_ERZ511473 | MGnify/ENA primary metagenome ERZ511473 (study PRJEB26303, sample SAMN06343854) | sediment metagenome | isolation source: hot spring sediment | place: Canada: British Columbia | collected 2012-09-26 ... | reverse complement strand
GTGATCTCAACAAGGCCGACTACTTTGAGTTCGCGCTCGATGCACTCCGTTATCAGGGACGCCTCTACGCTACCCCTTACGACGGTGGCCTCTATGTGATGTTCTATAACAAAGATCTTTTCGATAAGGCCGGTCTCAAGTATCCTACCGCCGAATGGACATGGGACACCCTGGTGGAGAGCGCCCGCAAGTTGACGGTGGATCAGAATGGAAAGCGTCCCGGTGAGCCGGGGTTTGATCCCCTGAAAATGGCGCAGTACGGGCTCAACAATATCACCTGGCATGGGGGCCTTTCCCTGTTCATCTACCAGAACGGTGGTGATGTCCTTAGTGAGGACAAGCGACGGGTGGTTCTCGACCAGCCGCCGGCCTACGAGGCTCTACAGTGGATCGCTGACCTGATGAACAAGCACTATGTCTCGCCCAGTCCCCAGTACCAGCAGGCCCAGCCGATGACCTTTACTAACGGCCGGATCGCGATGGCCATTATGGGGAGTTGGGGGCTGGGAGGTGTCCGTCGCGAGGCGAAAGACTTCAAGTGGGATGTGGCCCCGGTACCACAGGGTAAGAAGAAGGTGACCGTGGGCTGGGCCTCTGGGATGGCGATCCCCAAGGCGACGAAGATTCCGGACGACGCCTGGCAATGGGCGCGTTATCTGGCCAGTGAGGATGGTCAGCGCGAGATCATGAAACTGGGTACGGCTACGCCGCCGTTTGTCAAAAAGATCGCTCTCAGCGACGAATTTCTCAAAGATACGCCTCCTGACAGCAAGAGGGTCTTCATCGACGAAGCCCAGTATCTGCGTCTTCCGGCGTTTATGTATATTGTCGAGAGCATCGAGTTCGCGCGTGAATGGAACACGGCTCTCGACGCGGTCTGGCTGGGGAAGAAGACTGCTGCCGAGGCGATGCGGGAGGTAACACCCAAACTCACCGAGATCGTCCAGCGGGATCCTGGTGCCGCTAAGCTCCCGGCCGAACAGTACCAGAAGAAGTGAGCCCGGAGCTGAGACCCATGGGGTGGCATCTCCGGGTAGGCCGGCGGCGTCGGTTGCTCTGGCAGGAGTACCTCTTCGGGTACCTCTTCATCCTACCCTGGTTAGCCGGGTTTTTCCTCTGGACGCTGGGGCCGATGCTGGCCTCGTTTGTCCTCACCTTCACGCAGTGGGATGTCCTGACCAGTCCGCAGTGGGCTGGTCTGGAGAACTGGCGCCGTCTTGTTCAGGACCCCCTGGTCGGCGTCTCCCTTCTGAACACCGCCTACTACACCTTCATCGGCGGTCCTCTGCATCTGCTGGTCGCGCTCAGCGCCGCTCTGGCGCTCAATCTGCCGGTCCGCGGGATCAGGGTCTACCGGACCGTTTACTATCTCCCGACCATCACCCCGGTGGTGGCCAGCACGCTCCTCTGGATGTGGATCTTTAACCCCGACTTCGGTCTGCTGAACTACTTCCTCAACCTCCTGGGGTTGCCAGGACGGCGCTGGCTCTTCGACCCGGTTTGGGCCAAGCCTGCCCTGATCATCATGAGCCTGTGGGGATTCGGCAACCAGATGGTGATCTTCCTGGCGGGGCTGCAGGGGATTCCAGCCGAGCTCTACGAGGCCGCCGCCATTGACGGTGCCGGGCGGTGGCAGCGCTTCTGGCACGTGACTGTCCCGATGCTCACGCCGGTCATCTTCTTCAACCTTATTGTTGGCTTCATCGCCTCGTTCCAGGTGTTCACCATCGCCTTTATCGCCACCGGCGGTGGCCCCCAGAACTCCACACTCTTCGCTATGCTATACCTTTATCGGAATGCTTTTGAGTATTTCCGCATGGGGTATGGAGCGACGCTGGCCTGGGTGCTCTTCGCTATTATCCTGCTTTTTACCCTGCTGCAGTTCAGAACCGCCGGTCGTTGGGTTTACTACGAGGGGCAGATCAAATGACACAGTCACGTCTGCTCTCTCCCGTCGTTCTCCCGCGCAGTCAGAGATTGGTGCGCACTATTCGGCGATCCATGGGAGCTTTTATCGCTCACGCCTTCCTCCTACCAATCGGCGTCTTCCTGTTAATTCCCTTCGCCTGGATGGTTTCTACGTCGCTCAAGGAGAAGGGGCGTGAGTTCGTCTGGCCCCCTCAGTTTATCCCTGATCCCATTGTCTGGGCCAACTACCCGTCGGCTCTCACTTACATGCCCTTCCATCTCTTCTTCCGTAACACCCTTATTATCACTGTCCTGGCTACTATTGGGACTCTGTTGACAGCCAGTCTGGCCGGCTATAGCTTCGCCCGACTGCGCTTTCCTCTCCGTGATTTCTGGTTTATGGTCCTGCTCTCCACCTTGATGCTGCCATATATTGTCACCCTGATTCCGACGTTTATACTTTTCACCGCACTGGGCTGGGTTGATACCTTTCTCCCCTTGATCGTTCCTTACTGGTTTGGAGGCTCTCCTTTCTATGTCTTTCTATTTCGTCAATTTTTCTTAACGATACCTTATGAGCTCGAGGAGGCGGCTAGAGTTGACGGTGCCTCCTATCTCCGCATTTGGTGGCAAATTATGCTCCCTCTTTCTGGACCAGTTATTGCCACTGTGACGATATTCTCCTTCATTCATCATTGGAACGATTTCTTTGGTCCGCTGATCTACCTGAATAGCCTTGAGAACAGAACTCTTTCTATCGGCTTGCGTGGCTTCCAGTCGCTGTATCAATCCGAATGGAATCTGCTGATGGCCGCTTCGACGGTTGTCATCGCCCCGGTTATTGTTCTGTTTTTCGCCGCCCAGCGGTATTTTATGCGCGGGATCGTCACCACCGGCTTTGGAGGACGATGACGGGGAACAGGAGGGTGAGGGTGCTGCGACTGCCCGACGCTCTTCCCGAGCTCATCCAGACCGAACGGGTGTCTCCTCCTGAGGGGCTGACCGTCGCCTGCTATACCTTTCCCCATTACCATCGTTCGGCGTTCAACGACCGACTTTACGCCCCCGGCTGGACGGAGTATGCGCTGATGCGTGGGTGTCGTCCCTGGTTCCCCGGGCACCACCAGCCTCGGACGCCCCTGTGGGGAGAGATGGACGAACGGGACCCTGCCACCTGGGAGCAGTACATCGACCTGGCGCTAGCGAGCGGAATCTCAGTCTTTATCTTCGACTGGTACTGGTATGGCGGAGAGCCGGTGCTACACGAGGCCCTGGAGGAAGGTTTCCTACGTGCCAGGGGACGGGAGCGTATGCGCTTCGCGGTCATGTGGACCAACCACCCATGGTACCGCTGGTTCCCCACCGCCGGGTGGCCGGCACCGGCCGGCGATCGCCTGGCCACGTTCGGCACAGCTGGTCAGGGAGCACGTGAGTTTCTCTATCCAGCCCCGGAGAAGCCGGAGGAGATCTGGCGCAGCTTCGCCTACCTTATCAGCCGCTACCTCCATGACCCAGCCTACTGGCGGCTAGAGGATCAGCCGGTGGTGGTGCTCTGGGAGGTGCCTCGCCTGGTCAAGACTTTTGGAGTCAGCGGAACCCGCACGCTCCTGGATGAACTGCGGGCTTTCGCTCGTAAACTGGGGCATCGGGGGATCCACTTCCACGCCTCTCAGGCCTCGCGACCGGCTTTCTCCCAGCTTGAGGCCCTCGGGATCGATAGCTATGGCCTGTACAACCCCATTGTTCTGGCGGCCGCGGAGCGGCCCCCAGAGGAGGAACTCCCGGACTACGGCGTGGTCGCCGCAGACGTCGTGACACGGCTCTGGCCGGCTCTCGAGAGGCTCTCAACCCGGCCTTTCTTCCCGACGGTGAGCCCGGGCTGGGATAACAGCCCGCGCTGCTTTCCGCCGTCAGTGCGTCCCTCCCGGCCTGATCGGAACCAGTGGCCGGGGACGACCATCGTGATCAACGAAAGCCCGGCGGCCTTTGCCGCGCTGGTCACCGCCGCTCTCGCCTTCCTGAACCAGCGGCCGACCGTGCCGCCGGTACTCATTGTCGGCTGCTGGAACGAGTGGACCGAGGGGCACTACCTCCTCCCCGATACTTATCACGGCTACGGTATGGCTCGGGCCCTGGCCCGGGCGCTTGGCCTCATCGAACACACTCACAGTAGGCCCGGTACTAAGGAGGATGGGGAGCCATGAAACTGCAGGGCAAGGTCGCGCTGGTCACAGGCGCCTCACGGGGCATCGGCCGGGCTATCGCCATCCGACTGGCCCAGGAGGGGGCCATGGTCTGTGTAAACTATTACGGTCCGGCGGATGCGGCGGTGGGGAAGCCCGAGGCAGCGGCCGAAGTGGTCGAGACGATCCGGCAGCAGGGCGGCGAGGCCTTCGCCTATGAAGCCGATGTCAGCGATGAGGCCCAGGTCCAAGCGATGGTCGAGGCGGTTGTCGCTCGCTACGGCGGACTGGATATCCTTGTCAACAACGCCGGCATCTGCCCCTTCGCCTCTTTCCTGGAGATGCCGGTGGCACTCTGGGACCGCGTCCAGGCGGTGAATTTGCGGGGAGCCTTCCTCTGCTCCCAGGCTGCTGCACGGCAGATGGTCAAGCAGGGACGGGGAGGACGGATTGTCTCTATCAGTTCGATCAGCGCCCTGGTTGGCGGGGCGCTCCAGGCCCACTACACGCCCACCAAGGCGGGGATCCACTCACTGATGCAGTCCCTGGCCATCAGCCTGGGGCCCTACGGGATCACCTGTAACTCGGTCATGCCGGGGTTCATCGCAACAGACATCAACCGCGCGGACCAGGAGGATCCGGAGAAACGTGCCTACTTTGAGCGTCGCATTCCTGTTCACCGCCTGGGACGCCCAGAGGATGTCGCCAACGCTGTCGCCTTCTTCTGTTACCCTGAGTCCGACTACATCAACGGCGCCAGCCTGCTCGTCGATGGTGGCCTTTTTGTCAATCTTCAGTGACAGAGGTGCGTGATGGGGATCCGGTTAGGGGTGCACAAGTGGAGCTTTCCGGCGGCCAGTTGCCGGGAGGCGGCGCAGCTGGCCCGGGCCCTGGGCTTCCGCTATCTCGACCTGGGCAACGCTCCCGACCTCGACCCCCTGGTCATCGCCCAGGACCCGGAGCGGGCGGCTGAGCGCTTCCAGGCCATACGGGCCGAGACCGGCATCCAGTTTGTCGACTGCTTCCCCCAGTGGCCGGCCGACCCCTTCGCCACCACCCATCCCGACCCGGCGGTCCGGGCCGCGATCCGCCGGATGGTTCAGGGGATGCTGCGCTTCGCCCAGGCGCTGGGGCTTTCCGGGCTCACCCTCTCGCCGGGGCGCCGCTGGCCGGGCGAGCCCTTCCAGGCGGTCTTCCAGCGGGCGGTGGACGAACTGCGCTGGGCGGTCGAGGCCGGCCAGCGGGCGGGGGTGGCGGTGCGGATTGAGCCCCACATCGAGAGCGTGGCCTGGACGCCGGAGCTGACGCTCGCGCTGCTGGCCCAGGTGCCGGGGCTGGGGCTGACGCTGGACCACTCCCACTTCGTCTTCCACGGCCTCGTCTACGAGGACATCGCGGTCCTGCACCCCTACGCCACCCACTGGCACGCCCGCCAGGCCCGCCCCGGGGCGGCCCAGGCCCGCTTCGCCGAGGGGACCATCCCCTTCGACCGGATCTTCCAGGACCTGCAGGCCCAGGGCTACGGGGGCGTGGTCTGTCTGGAGTACGTCCACGGAGCCTGGATGGGCCAGGACAACGTCGATTGTCTGACCGAGACCATCCGGCTGCGCGACTTCCTGCTGACCTGGGGAGGGGAGGTCTGAGATGGCGCGGATTGTGGACCTGCGGGCCTACGTGGTCCAGAGCGGGCAGGGCGACTACCACGCCCAGGGGCCCGGCCACTGGCTGGTGGACAGCCCCATCGCCACCCCGATGGGGGTCTATCCGGCCTACCGGACCAGCCGGACGGCCTGGGGGATCGATGTGCTCAAAGGGGTGCTGGTGGAGGTGGAGACCGACACCGGGCAGGTGGGGATTGGGCTGAGCACCGGCGGGGAGCCGGCCTGCTTTCTCATCGAGCGGCATTTCCGACGCTTTGTGGTGGGGCAGGACCCGCGCGATATCGAGCGGCTCTGGGACCAGCTGTGGCGGGCCAGCCTCCCCTATGGGCGCAAGGGGCTGGCGCTGCACGCGATCAGCGCGGTGGACCTGGCGCTCTGGGATGTGCTGGGCCAGCTCCGCGGGGAGCCGGTCTACGCCCTCCTGGGGGGCCGGACCAAAGAGCGGCTGGCGGTCTACGCCACCACCCCCAAGCCCCAGGTGGCCCGGGCGCTGGGGTTCTGGGGGGCCAAGGTGCCGTTGCCGCACGGGCCTGCCGAGGGGGTGGAGGGCTTGCGGCGGAATCTGGCGGTGCTGGCGGAGGCGCGGGCGGCGGTGGGGGAGGACTTCCCGCTGATGGTGGACTGCTATATGGCCCTCACGGTGCCCTATGCCATCGAGCTGCTGCGGGGGCTGCGGCCGGTGGGGCTGACCTGGCTGGAGGAGCCGCTTCTGCCTGACGACTATGACGGGCTGGCCCAGATCAAGGCGGCGGTGCCGGAGGTGGTGCTGGCCACCGGGGAGCACGAGTACACCCGCTACGGGTTTCGGGAGCTCATCGCCCGGCGGGCAGTGGGGGTGCTGCAGCCAGACCTGACCTGGGTGGGCGGGGTGACCGAGGGGCGGCGGATCGCCGCCCTGGCGGCGGCCTACGACCTTCCGGTGATTCCCCACGCCGGGGGCGTGTTCAGTTACCATTTCTGCCTGGCCACCCCGAACTGTCCGCTGGCCGAGTACGTGATGATGGCCCCGCAGGCCGACCGGGTGGTGCCGACCTATGGCGGGCTGCTGCAGGGCGAGCCCCTGCCCGAAAACGGGGAGGTGCGGCTCCCGGACCGGCCCGGCTGGGGTGTGACGGTCGACCCCACCGCCCCCCTCGTCCGCCCGTATCCGGAAGGCCAGCCCGCCTCCCGGCCGGAGCGCGCCTGATCCTCTCCCCGCGCCTGGCGCTCCACCAGACACCCGGCTGTTCCGGGCTTCGGGCCCCGGACCGCCCTTCCTGGCTCAGCGCCGGCCTCCCTGGCCAGCCGGCCCCCGGATCGGCTATAGTGGAAGACGCGATGCAGCTCACTCTCCCCGCACTCGCCGGTCTGCTGGCCGCGCTGGCCGTCTACGCCCGCTACATCGAGCCCGCCCGTCTGGTGGTGCGTCACCACCGGCTCGCCCTGCCTGACTGGCCCGCCCCCTTCGACGGCCTGACCCTTCTCCATCTCTCGGACCTCCACGTCCGGGCCGGCGACCGCCGGCAGATCGCCCTGGTTCAGCGCGCCGCCAGTCTGCCCGCCGATCTGGTCTGCCTGACCGGCGACTTCGTCGAAGAGCTCACCGACCTTCCGGCCTGCCTGCAGGCGCTGGCTCCCCTGGCCGGGCGCCCCCATGTCTACGCGGTGCTGGGCAACCACGATTACGATCCGCTCGACCATCCCCCCAAGTGGGGACGTCCACGAATCGGCCGCCCGCCCACCTACTCGACCCGCCCCTGGCCCCGGCCCGCCGCCTTCCAGGCCGACCTCCTGGCCGACGCCCTGCACGGCCTGGGCATCCAGGTCCTCCGCAACCAGGCCCGTCCGCTGGAGCGGGCCGGCGCCCGGCTCTGGCTGGCCGGGGTCGAAGACCCCGACTCCGGTCGGGCCAACCTGGCCCGAGCCCTGGCCGGCATTCCGGCGGGCGAACCGGTGCTGCTCCTCAGCCACTCGCCGGACCTCTGGCCGCAGGCCCGCTGCGCCGGCATCCGCCTGACGCTCTCCGGCCACACCCACGGCGGCCAGGTCCGCCTGCCCGTGATCGGCGCCCTGACCACCAACACCGCCCTCCGCCTCCCGCGACCCCACGGCCTCTTCTGGTGGGACGGCGGCGCTCTCCACATCAGCGCCGGGCTGGGCGGCACCACCCGTCTGCGCTTCCGCTGCCCGCCCGAGGCCACCCTGCTCATCCTCCAGGCGGCCGCCCCGTAAAGCCCCTGCCCTCTGCCGGCGCGCTCGGCTGCCACAGGCAGTCGCCCGACAAGCCTGTCTTGCCTGGCCGGAATAGCGCCCGCGCCTTGCGACCGGCCGCACCGCCTGCTATCATAGGCACCAGCATCTGCCGAAGGTGGCTGCGGTGGCGGGTCACGCCGGGACATTCCACCAGCGTCTGGCCGAGGCCCTGAACTCGTCCACGCTGTCGCTCGCCCTCGACCGCGCCCTCCCGACCTTCCGCCAGCGCCGGGCCCTGGCCTTTCAGGGAGAGGACTTTCCGGCTCTCCAGGCCGACCTGGCCGCCCGTCGGGCCCAGCACGTCGCCCAGATTCCGGACCTGCTGGAGCGCTTCCAGCAGGCTGCAGAGCGCGCCGGCGCCGTCGTCCACCGGGCCCGCGACGCCGCCGAGGCCTGCGCTCTCGTCGGCGATCTGGTGGAGCGCTACGGGGTCCGGCTGGTGGTCAAGAGCAAATCGATGGTCACCGAAGAGGTGGGGCTGAACGCCTATCTCAGCGCCCGCGGGGTCCAGGTCGTCGAGACCGACCTGGGCGAGTTCATCGTCCAGCTGGCCCAGGAGCACCCCTCGCATCTTCTGGCGCCGGCCCTGCACAAGACGCGGGAGGAGATCGCCCGTCTCTTCTCGGCCCTGGCCGGCCGGGAGATCCCGCCCGAGATCCCCCAGCTGGTCGCCTTCGCCCGCGACCACCTGCGCCGCTTTTTCATCGAGGCCGGCATGGGGGTCTCGGGCGCCAACATCGCCATCGCCGAGAGCGGGACGCTGGTCATTCTCGAGAACGAGGGCAACGCCCGGCTGGTGACCACGCTCCCCCCGGTCCACGTCGCCCTGGTCGGGCTGGAGAAACTGGTCCCCACCATCGACGATGCCACGGCCATTCTCAAGCTCCTCTCGCGCAGCGCCACCGGCCAGCCGATCTCGACGTACATCTCCTTCATCACCGGCCCGAGTCGGAGCGCCGATATCGAACTCTCGCTGACCACTGGCGTCCACGGCCCCAAAGCCGTCCACATCATCTTCGTCGACAACGGCCGCACCGCCATGCGCGACGACCCGGAGTTCCGGGCCGCCCTTCAGTGCATCCGCTGCGGAGCCTGCGCCAACGTCTGCCCCGCCTTCCAGGAGGTCGGCGGCCATATCTTCGGGCACATCTACACCGGCCCCATCGGCCTGGTGGTCACCCCCTTCCACCACGGACTGGAGCACATCAGCGATCCCCAGCGCCTCTGCCTCGGCTGCAACACCTGCGATACGGTCTGCCCAGCCGGTATCCCCCTGGCCAGCCTCATCCTCTCCCTGCGCGAACGGGTGGTGGCCCGGAAAGGACTGCCGCTGCCGAAAAGACTGGCCCTCGACGCCCTGGCACAGCCGGCCCTCTTCGACCAGCTGTTCACCCTGGCCAGCTGGCTCCAGCGGCCGTTCACCGACGGGCCCTACCTGGCCTGTTGGCCCCTCGACCATCTGACCGCCTGGCGCCGGCTGCCAGCGCTGAATCCCCGCCCGCTGCGGCGCCGGCTGCCGGCGGTTCTGGAGCCGCTGGCGCCGCTCATTCCCGGCAGCCAGGCGGAAGGGCTGACCGTCGCCTATTTTGCCGGCTGTCTGACCGACCGGCTCTTCCCGGCCAGCGGCGAGGCGCTGGTCCAGGTGCTGCGGCGCCTCGGCTGCCGGGTCCTCTTCCCGGCTGGCCAGCACTGCTGCGGCCTCCCGGCCGTCAACGCCGGGGCCAGGGAGCACGCCCGGCGTCTGGCCCAGCAGACGATCCAGGTCCTGGAGGCCGTCCCGGCCGACTATATCGTCAGCGGAGCGGCCAGCTGCGTTGTCTCGGTCCGGCAGGACTACCCGCGTCTCTTCGCGGATGCGCCCGACTGGCAGGACCGGGCCCGCCGGGTGGCCGCCCGCCTCCTCGACTTCACCCACTTCCTGACCGAGGTCGCCCGCCTTCCGGCCGGGAGCCTGGCCGTCGGGCCGCGCTGGACCGTCACCTACCACGACTCCTGCCAGTCCCACCACTGCCTGCGCCTGACGCACGAGCCCCGCTGGATCATCCGGGAGGTTCTGGGCCTGGATCTGGTGGAGATGCCGGAGTCGTCCGCCTGCTGCGGCTTCGGCGGATCGTTTTCGCTGGAGTTCCCCGAGGTCTCGGCCCGGATCCTCCGGCGGAAACTCCAGGCTATCGCCGCCACCGGCGCCACGACCGTGGTGGCCGACAATCCTGGCTGTCTGATGCAGATCCGGGGAGGACTGGCCGCCGCCGGCCAGCCGATCCAGGTGCTTCACCTGGCCGAACTGGTCGCCCGGCGTCTGACGGCCGTGGCCTCCCCACCGTCCACCTAGGCTCCGGGTGGACGCCGTGTTCCACCCGATGCTCTAACAACACCGGGCCCGACAGGGCCCGCGGCTCTGGGTGAGAACGTCCGTGACACGCGCCGCCGTCCTGGCACTGGTCAAACGGAACGGGACCGTCGACAGCCGTCACTGGGGACACATCGTCGTGGCCGAGTCCACCGGCCGCTGGCTGGCCGTCGGCGACGCCACCACCCCGGTCTTCGCCCGCACTTCCGCCCACGCCCTCCACTGTCTGCTCCTTATCAGCAGTGGGGCCGCCCAGCGGTTCGGCCTGGAGAGCAGCGAACTGGCCGCCCTGACCGGGAGCCATCCCGGCAGCCTGCTCCACACCGGCCTGGTCCGCCAGGTCCTGGCCAAGGGCGGTATCGGCCCCGACGACCTGGCCGGTCACCTCACCTCCAGCCTGGACCTGGAGGGGATGCTCACCCCTGGTCCGGGCGACGCGCCCGACCTGGCCGGCTGTGCTGGCAAGCACGCGGCCTTCCTCTTACTCTGTCGCTACCTGGGCTATCCGTTCCAGGGCTACTGGCGTCCGGGCCACCCGGTCCAGCGCCTGGTCCGCGAGCGGCTGGCGGCCGAGGCCGGGCTGCCGGCACGCCGCCTGGCCGTCGGTCTGGCCGGCTGCGGCCTGCCGATCTACGCCCTGCCCCTTCAGAATCTGGCCCGCTTCTACGCCCGTCTGGCCAGTCCGGGCCAGGCGGCGGTCCAGACCCTGCAGATGGCGGTGGGCCGCCATCCCTACCTGGCTCTCCCCAACCAGCCGCTGCTGGCCCACCTGGTCGAGGTGACCCAGGGGCGGATTCTCCCCCTGGTGGCCCGCGAAGGGCTCTGCGGTCTGGTTGTGCCCGGCCAGGGCATCGGCATCGCCATCAAGGTCGACGACGGTAGCCCGCGCGCCCTGCTGGCGGTCGTCCCCGAGGTGCTGCGTCAGCTCGGTCTGCTGAGCGCCGGCGAGCAGACCGCCCTGGCCGAGCGGACCAGCCCCTACATTCACAGCGGACGCGGTGAGATCCTCGGCATGGTGCAGGCGGCCTTCCAGCTGACGCCGGATCCCGCTAGCGCCCGCACCACCGCGTCTGCCGGCGTCCGACAGCCCGGCTGAGCGCCTGGTAACAGGCCGCGACCTGGGCCGCCACCACCGGCCAGCCCAGATGGGCCACGCTGGCCCGGGCCGCCCCGGCCAGCTGCGCGCGCAGAGCGGCATCGTCCAGCAGCCGCTCGATGGCCTCGGCGAACGCCTGTGGACAGCGCCAGGGGACCAGCAGGCCGTTCTCTCCATCCCGGACGATGCTCGGCAGCCCCCCAACGCGCGAGGCGACGACCGGCGTACCGCAGGCCAGGGCCTCGGCCGCCACCAGCCCGAAACTCTCGTAGTGCGAGGGGACGACGCAGAGGTCGGCGGCGCTGTAGTAGCGGGGCAGGTCGGCGTGGGGCACCGCCCCCAGGAACCGCACCGGGCCGAGCACTCCCAGCGCCTCGGCCAGCGCCCGGTACTGCCGGTGCAGAGGGTCGTCGGGATCGCCGCCCACCACCAGCACCCGCAGCCGCTGACGCTCGCGCAGGAGCCCCACCGCCTTGAGCAGCAGCTCGAGCCCCTTGACCGGATCCATCCGGCCGACGAAGAGCAGCACCTCGTCCGCCGGATCCAGCCCACCGATCATCTGCCGGGCTGCCGGCCGCTCGAGCGGTCGGAACCGCTCGAGGTCGACCCCACCGGGAATGACCCGGATGCTCTGGCAGGCCCCACCGTAGAGGTCAGCGATGGCCTGGCGCTCGTGCTCGGTCGCCACCACCACCCCATCGGCCGTCTGCAGCACCCGTCGCTCGACCTGCAGACGCAGCGGGCTCTCCTGCACCCCGTAGCGCGCCCGCTCCTTGAGCAGCGCCAGGGTGTGGAACATCACCAGGTGGGGCACCCCCCAGCGGCGGGCCAGGTGCATCCCCACCCAGGCGCTCAACCAGTAGTGGCTGTGGACCAGGTCGTAGGCCAGACCCTCCGCCGTGGCGAACTGCTCGATCTGGCCCAGCAGAGCGGGCAGATAAACATGGGCGGTGTCCCTGGGGAGCGGCCCCATCGGCCCGGCCGGAAGCGAGACCACCCGCACCCCCGGCGCCAGCGCCACCACCGAGGCCGTCTCCGGCGCCAGCCGGCGGGTGAAGATGTCCACCAGCACGCCCAGCCGCCCCAGATGCCGGGCCAGCTCGCGGACATAGAGCTGCAGACCCCCGGCCTCACCCCGACCGGGAGCCGCCAGCGGGCTCCCGTGGGCACAGATCATCGCCACCCGCACGCGCCGTTCTCCTCCTCACCCGGCGGGAGCTGACCGACCACCAGCCGATAGAGCGGACGGTCCACACCCCCCAGGTCGTATTTGTAGGGCTCCCGCCCGCGCAGGAAGTCGAAGACCTCTTTCCCCCGCGCGATAGCATCCTGGATACAGAACGCCTTGAGCAAAAGCCCCACGCTCAACCGACCATAGGCCGGGTCGTAGCCGCTGTTGTAGAGCCAGACTTCGCCCGGCAGCTCGAAGCAGTAGGCGGTGGCCACCCGCAGCCCGTCCAGCTCGAGGAAATACAGGCGGACCAGCCCCTCCGGGGCCAGCAGCGCGGTCATCTCCCGGAAGAAACGCTCCATCAGCGGCGTCATGAAGGCGGCCTTCTCCGGGGTGCTCTGGCGGTGGAGGCGGATGAAATCGTCCATGGCCGGAAGGGGATCAGACGCCGCGTACCAGTGCACCGTCCCACTGCCGTACAGCCGCCGCAGCTTCCGCCGCAGCTCGTGCCGGTCCTTCTTGGTCAGGCCGGCCAGATAACTCTCGAAATCGCGCGGCAGCCGCAGCCGGGGACAGACGTCCTCGACCATGGTCTGGACCGGCCAGTCAGAGCGGGTCGCCAGCTCGGGCAGATAGCGCAGCGTCGGCGAATCCGGCTGCAGACAGTGCAGATCCAGCCCGCGCCAGCCCTGCGCCCGGGCATAGGCCAGAACCTCGGTGAAGAAGGCCTCCTCGCAGCCAGGCCGGACCAGAAAATCGAGGTAGTCGGCCACCGCTGTGCCCCCGATGAACAGGGCGACCCCGTCCCGGACCATCAGCGGGGCCAGACCGACCAGCCGCCCGGCCTGGCGCATCGTCAAAAGGTGCAGCGCCCACCCCTGACCGAAATGCCGCCACCAGAGCGACTGCCAGTCCCAGCGGGAGAAGAGGGTCGCCGACGGGCACTGCGTCCAGAGCCGCTCCCACTCCGTCGCCAGCCCGTCAAAGGTGTGGACAGGACTCACCTCCACCGAACAGGCGCTTGGCGTCACGCTTCCCTCTCCGGCTCTTGCTGCGGTTACCTAATTGTACCACGGCCGTCGGGGAGCGGCCATCCCACTGGCGTTCCTCGGCGCAGAGCCCGGTCTCCCGGGCTCGCGCCGGCTCCTCGCGGCCCAACGAAAGACCGCGCCTTTCCGTGGGAGACAGCGGTTGCGGCGGCGCTCAGGCGGTCACCACGTGGACCGGCACGCGGTGGACGGCGTTGTTGGCGTAGCCCAGGCGGTTCCAGGACGGACGGAGCGGCTGGCTCTCCCCCCGGGCGTCGGTCGCCCGGGCCCAGAGCTCGTACGCGCCCGGCTCGGCCACCTCCCAGTCGAACGTCCAGGGCTGCCAGGCGAAGGGCGAGACCGGCGCGCTGAGGGCGGCAGGGCGCCAGGTCGCGCCCCGGTCGGTGCTGACCTCGACCCGCACGACCGGCACTTCGCCCGACCAGGCCATCCCCCGGACCCGGTGCCGGCCCACCGGCAGGCGCTCACCCGCCGTCGGCCAGGCGATGTGCGACTTCACCCGCAGGCGGGTCAGCGGCGCCACCCCGCCATCGGGGGCGGGATCGAGGACGTAGCGGTCCCTCTGGAACCAGCCGTCGAAGGAGTCGGCCACCACCCGCAACCCCACCAGCCATTTGACCGAGGCCATCCCGTACCAGCCCGGCACCACCAGCCGCAGCGGGAAGCCGTGCTCGGGGGTGAGGGGGGCGCCATTCATCTCGTAGGCCAGCAGCGTCTCCGGCGCCAGGGCCTTCTCCAGCGGCAGACTGCGGCGGAAGTCGAGCTGCGCCCCGACCTCTTTCTCAAAGCCGCCGTCGGCGCCGATACAGACGACCTCGCGGGCCCCGGGTTGGAGCCCGGCCAGGTCGAGAACGGTCCGCAACGGCACGCCCCGCCACTCGGCCGTGCTGACGGCCCCGTAGTGGAACTGCAGCCCCGGGGCCGGCGGCTCGAGCAGCGCCCGGCCGTTCCCCGCGCACTCAAGGGTGGCCGGGAACGCCCGCGCCGGCAGCTGGCGGAGATCCGCCAGCGAGAGCGTCAGCGGCCGCTCGACCAGCCCGTCGACCCGCAACCGCCACTGCTCCGGGGTGAGGTCCGGGATCGGGAAGTGATTGCGGATGTAAAAAAGCGGTGTCGGGGTCAGGAACTCCTGCTGGGCCGGCAGCGGACACTCCGCCGCCAGGGGATCGGTCTGGAGGACCCGCAGGGCCTGACCGCTGGCGACCGGTTCGGACGTCTGCACCTGAACCTCCTGGGTGGCTGGCCGGGGGATCAGGCCCCCGGCCGCGGACTTACTCGACCCGGACGATGGTCAGCCGGCGGACGCCGGCCGGTGTCTTCACCTCGACCGTCTCGCCACTCCGCCGGCCCAGCACCGCCCGGCCGACCGGCGAGTCGACCGAGATCCGGCCGGCCAGGACGTTGGCCTCGGCGGCGGTCACCAGTGTGAACGTCTGCTCGCCCTCCTCATCGCGCACCGTCACCCGGGAGCCGATGCCGATCGTTCCGGTGGACGGGGCCGCCACCACCTTGGCCCGGGCCAGCGTGCTCTCCAGTTCGGCGATCCGGGCCTCCAGGCGCTCGACCTCGGTCTGGGCCTCCAGGACGGCGGCGCTCTCCGAGCCAGGGCCCACATCGCCCGGCGACTGCTCCCGCGCCCGGCGCAGACGCTCCAGGGCCTCGGCCAGGGCGACGTTCTTGAGGTAGGCCAGTTCCGCGCTGAGCCGCTCTTTCCCTTCCGGTGTCAGGACGATCTCCCGCGATACGCTCATCGGCTCTCTCCCCCTGCCTCCTCGGCACGTCGCTTCAATTATACGGTACGGTGGCAGCCTAGGAGAATAGCCCGCCTCTGTGGTACAATTGGCCCCGGAGAGGCTGGCGGGGCGCAGGGGACTTCTGCGCCCCGCAGATGGCCGTGGACCGGCGACAGGGTGGTGAGAAGGCATGCGGTACAACGCACCCGAGATCGAACGCAAATGGCAGGAGCGCTGGGAAGCAGACCGCCTCTACGAGGCGACCGAACGCAGCGACAAGCCGAAGTGGTACGCGCTGGTGATGTTCCCCTACCCTTCGGGCGATCTCCTGCACGTTGGCCACTGGTACAACTACGGTCCGGCCGATACCCACGCCCGTTTTATGCGAATGCGGGGCTACAACGTTCTCTTCCCCTTCGGGTTCGACGCGTTCGGCCTGCCGGCGGAGAACGCCGCCATCAAGCGAGGGGTCCATCCCCGCACCTGGACGATGCAGAACATCGAGAACATGCGCCGCCAGGTGCGCATGATGGGGGCGACCTTCGACTGGAGCCGGGAGATCATCACCTGCGAGCCCGAGTATTACAAGTGGACGCAGTGGCTCTTCCTGCAGTTCTACAAGCACGGCCTGGCCTACAAGGCCAAGGCCCCGGCCAACTGGTGCCCCAGCTGCCAGACCGTGCTGGCCAACGAGCAGGTCATCGACGGGCGCTGCGAGCGCTGTGAGAGCATCGTCTACCGCCGCGACCTCGACCAGTGGTTCCTGCGGATCACCGCCTACGCCGAGGAGCTGCTCAACTTCGAGGGCCTGGAGTGGCCCGAGAAGATCATCACGATGCAGCGCAACTGGATCGGCAAGAGCCACGGCGTCGAGGTGGCCTTCCGGGCCGAGCGTGGCGACCCGATCCCGGTCTTCACCACCCGCCCGGACACGATCTACGGCGTGACCTTCCTGGTCCTGGCCCCGGAGCACCCGCTGGTCCCGGTCCTGACCAGCCACGACCGCCGGGCCGAGGTCGAGGCCTACATCGATATGACCCGCCGCGAAACCGAGATCGAACGGCTCTCGACCGAGAAGGAGAAGACCGGCGTCTTCATCGGCCACTACGCCATCAACCCGCTGAACGGTGAGCGGGTGCCGATCTGGATCGCCGACTACGTCCTCCTGACCTACGGCACCGGCGCGGTCATGGGGGTGCCCGCCCACGACCAGCGCGACTTCGAGTTCGCCCAGAAGTTCGGCCTGCCCGTCCGGGTGGTCATCGCCCCGCCCGGCTGGCAGGGCGAGCCCCTGAGCCAGGCCTACGTCGATGAGGGGACGATGGTCAACTCGGGGCCGTTCGACGGCCTGCCCTCGGCCGAGGCCAAGGAGCGCATCGCCGACCACATCGAGGAGCTGGGCCTGGGCCGGCGGACGGTCAACTACCGCCTGCGCGACTGGCTGATCTCGCGCCAGCGCTACTGGGGAGCCCCTATCCCCATCATCTACTGTCCGCACTGCGGGATGGTGCCGGTGCCGGAAGACCAGTTGCCGGTGGTGCTGCCGGAGGATGCCGAATTCATGCCGACTGGCCAGTCGCCGTTGGTCACCCACGAGGCGTTCGTCAGCGCTACTTGTCCGCAGTGCGGCGGGCCAGCCCGGCGTGAGACCGATACGATGGACACCTTCGTTGACTCCTCCTGGTACTGGTACCGCTATTTGAGCCCGCACGACCAGGAGCAGCCGTTCGACCGGGCCAAGGTCGAGTACTGGACGCCGGTCGACCAGTACACCGGCGGGATCGAGCACGCCATCCTGCATCTACTGTACTCCCGCTTTTGGACGAAGGCGTTGGCCGACCTGGGCTTGGTCAACCACCGCGAGCCGTTCGCTCGGCTGTTCAACCACGGCGTGATCCTGGGTGAGGACGGGGAGAAGATGTCCAAGAGCCGAGGGAACGTCGTGGACCCGGACGAGCTAGTCGCGCAGATGGGCGCCGACACGGTGCGACTGTACCTGATGTTCGTCGGTCCCTGGGAACAGGGCGGTCCGTGGAGCTCGCGCGGCGTCACCGGCATCCAGCGCTTCCTGAACCGGGTCTGGACGGTCGTCACCGACACCGCGGAGGTATCACCGGATCGTCCGGACGACGAGGAGGCGGTCAGGCTGCGCCGGTTCATGCACCGGACGATCAAGGCCGTCACCGAGGACTTCGAGCACTTCGGCTTCAACACCGCTATTGCCCGGCTGATGGAGTTCGTCAACGAGCTCTTCCGGCTGAAGGATTCAGCCACAGCCCGGACGCCGGCCTGGCGGGAAGCGATCGAGACGCTCGTGTTGCTGCTGGCACCGGGCGCGCCGCACATCGCGGAGGAGCTCTGGGAGCGCCTGGGCAAGCCGTATAGCGTCCACCAGCAGGCCTGGCCGGCCTTCGACCCTGAGCTGGCGGCGGAGGAGATGATCGAGCTGGTGGTCCAGGTCAACGGCCGCGTGCGCGACCGTATCCTGGTTCCTGCTGCTATCAGCGAGGAGGCGGCCATCGAGTTGGCCAAGTCGAGCGAGCGAGTCCAGCCGTACCTGGACGGCAAGCCGGTGCGGCGCGCGGTGTACGTCCCCGGCAAACTGGTTAACCTGGTGGTCGGGTAGGCGGGCGAGTGCCCGGGCCGGTAGCTGCCCGGGCACTCGTGTGCCTGAGAGAGGACCCGTCGCGTGCGCGTTACGGTCTGCGAGCTCCCTGACGGCGCTGAGGGCTTCGCCCGGGCCTGGAGTCAGCTCGTCCAGCATGTCCGGGAGGAGCAGAGCGATCTGGTGCTGCTCCCGGAGATGCCAGCCGTAGCCTGGTTCTGTGGGCTACCACAGTTCCAGCCAGGGATCTGGCAAGCTGCGGTGGTCGCGCACCTGGAGTTGCTGGAGCGGCTCGGCGAGCTGGCCGGCACGATCGTCCTGGGCTCTCGACCGGTGGAGCGCGGCGGCGCGCGGCTCAATCAGGCCTTTGCCTGGACGACAGAGGGAGGTTACCAGCCGGTACACGAGAAGCGCTTCCTGCCGGATCACCAGGGCTTTTTCGAGGCTCGCTGGTTCGACCGGGGGCCGGATGCTTTCGCCGTGGCGAGCGTCGAGGGGGTGGCTATCGGGTTCCTCGTCTGCAGCGACGCGATGTTCCCGGAGCGGGCGCGGCACTACGGCCGGCAGGGAGCGCAGCTCATCGCCGTTCCCCGCGCCACTGGGGGACACGACCGCTGGTTGGTGGCGGCGCGCATGGCGGCGATCGTGTCCGGCGCCTACGTGCTCTCCTCCAACCGTGCTGGAGACGCAGCGCTCGACCCGGCGTTTCGCTTCGGGGGCCGGGGCTGGGTGATCGACCCTGAAGGCGAAGTCCTGGCCGAGACGAGCACCGCGCGACCGTTCGTCACGGTTGAGATCGATCTGGAAGCCACCGCAGTAGCGCGACGCACCTACCCGCGCTATCTCTCGTAGCCGCAGGCGAGCTGCAGGCGTCGGGATTGGGACTGAGCCAGCAGGATGGAGCGCGAGCACGGTCGCAACTGTCGTGGGCGGCCGGAGAGGAGAAGCCAGGTGGAGATCCAACCGTTCGCCCTCGAGCGCTGGATGACGACTTGGGAGACCCGGGTGCGGTACGACCTGGCCGAGAGCGGCATACAGCCGCTGGCGGTCGAGGAGTTGCTCGCCCTCGAGCCTGACCCCGAAGCGGCGCTGCGGGGAATGCTCGCCACCAGGCTGGGCTACAGCGAGGCGCGTGGAACGGCTGAGCTGCGCGAGCTGATCGCCGGCCTCTACCGCGAGGCGAGCCCGGATGACGTGTTGGTCACTACCGGCGCCATCGAGGCGAACTTTCTACTGTGTAATGTGCTGCTCCGGCCGGGCGACCACGTGGTCGCCGTCTATCCCGCCTACCAGCAGCTCTACAGCGTGCCCGAAGCCGTCGGCGCGGAGGTCAGTCTCTGGCAGCTCCGCCGCGAGAACGGCTTCCGCTTCGATCTGGACGAGCTGAGACGGCTGGTCACGCCTCGTACTCGGCTGATCGTGGTCAATACTCCTCACAACCCGACCGGCGCGACGCTGAGCCAGGCTGAGCTGGAGCAGATCTACGCGATCGCCGAGCAGGCCGGCGCGTGGCTGTTGAGCGACGAGGCCTACCGCTGGCTGGAGTTGCCGGGACGCGAGCCGCTGGCCGGCCCGGCCCGCGACCTGGGGCCGCGTGCCATCAGCGTTGGCACGCTCTCGAAGCCGTTCGGGCTGCCTGGTCTGCGGATCGGCTGGCTCGTGGCTCCGGTCGAGATCGCGACCGCCTGCTGGGGCCTGCGAGACTACATCACGCTCAGCCCCGGCAAGTTGAGCGACTTCCTGGCGACGGTCGCGTTGCGCCACCGAGATCGGCTGATCGCCCGGGCCCACGCGATCGCTGCGCGAAATCTCGCTACTCTGGAGCGGTGGATCGAGGAGCGCGAGGGGCTCACCGACTGGGTGCCGCCGCGCGGCGGGTTGCTCGGGCTGCTGCGTTACCACCTGGACGTGTCGTCGCGTGAGCTGGCGGACCGCCTTGCGGCTGAGGCGAGCGTCATGCTCGCGCCCGGTTCGGCGTTCGGCTTCGAAGGGCATCTGCGGATTGGGCTCGGAGCTGAACCAGGTCACTTTGCCGAAGGGCTGCGGGTGGCCGCAACCTTCCTGGAAGACCTCGCCACTCAGCGGAAGCCGGCCAGATAAGCCAGGTAGGCCACCAGCTCCCGGATCATATAGGTAAGCTCGAGTGGGCTGCCGGGGCGGATCGGGCTGTTCGGCGCTGGTGAGCCAAGAGCCTGGAAGCCCAGATCTTCGACCATGCGCTGGGCGCGGAACAGGTGAAAGCCGTCGCTCACCACGAGAAGCTGGCGGAGCCCGGCCTGCTCCATTGCCGGTCGCGCTGCTTCCAGGCTGTGCCAGGTGTCGCGACCCTCCGGGACGACGATCAGCGACGACCGGGGGATGCCCCGCTCTGCCAGGTAGGCCGCGCCGACTTCAGCTTCGGTCGGCTCGAGCGGGCTCGCTGTCCCGCCGACCAGCACGACAGCAGGCGCGTATCCCTGTTGGTAGAGCTCGAAGGCGTGATCCAATCGGGCTCGGAAGGCTCGAGTCGGGCGGCCGTTGATCTGCGCGGCTCCGAGTACCAGGATGCCGTCGGATGGAGTGCGCTCATCCGTGCGCGCATCGTGGTAGATCGCGACGGCGACGGTCGTGAGCGCCAGTGCGCCGGCAAGACCTCCGAGCGTGAACGAGATCGTAACGAGCCTGACGAGCTGCTGGCCGAGTGTCCGTGCCTGCCTCCGTCGCGCTGTTGGAGCGAGCGTCATCCTGCTCTCGCCTCCCCCTGCAGCGCACTAACTATGCCAGCGAGGGGTGACCAGGTGCATACTTCTGTAAGAAGCGGGTGGGGTGTTATGTCTTCTGGCGGCACCATCACGGCCCTTGCAGACCAGGCACGCGATCCCGAGCGGGTCTCCGTTTACCTCGATGGTGAGTTCGCGTTCGGGCTGAGCCGTGTGCTGGCTGCGCGCTACAACCTGTATGTGGGGCGGAGCCTCAGCGTCGACGAGGTCGTCGCGCTGCGCGCTGCCGACGAGGTCGAGCGGGCGGTACAGGCGGGCCTCCGGCTCCTCGCGGTTCGACCCAGGTCGGAGCGCGAGACCCGCGACCGGCTGAAGCGCAAGGGCTTCGGCGAGCCGGCGATCGAGGCTGCGATCGAGCGACTGCGCGGCTGGCGTTACCTCGACGATGCGGAGTTCGCCCGCCTGTGGGTGGAGCATCGGCAGGTGACGGGCCCTCGGGGCCGGCGGCTGCTGGAGTTCGAGCTCCGTTCGAAGGGGATCGACCCGGAGACCGTGCTCGAAACGGTCGAGGCAGCCGATCTCGACGAGGAGGCGGCTGCGCGAGCGGTCGCGTCGAAACACCTCTCTCGCCTGGCCGGGCTGGATCCGGTGACCCGCCGCCGCCGGCTCACCGGCGCGCTCCAGCGGCGCGGGTTCGACTGGGACGTCATCCGCCGTGTCCTGGACACGCTCGATCGTGGTGAGGATCTGGGTGAGGGCGAGGGTTGAGCTAGGACACGGCGCGCTCGTGTCGCCGGTGCCGCCTGCGCCGGGCCGTGAATGGCTCTGCGGTGCACTAGAACGGTTGCACGGGTGAACGGACACGGGTATACTCAGGCAGGCCGCTGGAAGTCCTCACTTCCCGACGCCCATCTGACAGGCCATAAGCCAATCGCCGAATAGGAACCGGAGCGATGGCGGAGATCAAGTGGTTCGGCCACGCGTGTGTGCGAGTGCGAGGCCGCGATGTCACCGTGCTCATGGACCCGGTGCCGCCCTCCAGTGGGTACACGATGGGGCGCCAGCGGGCAGATATCGTCACCATCAGCCATCCCCATCCGGGTCACAACGCGCTCGATCTGGTGCGACCGGGGTTTCGCGCGATCACCGGGCCTGGCGAGTACGAGATCAAGGACACGTTCATCACCGGTATCCGGACATATCATGACGACGAGGGTGGCCGGCGATTGGGTAAGAACACTAGCTACCTGCTCGAGGTCGAGGATCTCGTGATCTGCCACCTCGGCGATATCGGCCATGTCCTGACCGACGAGCAGGCGGAGCAGCTCAGCATGGTCGATATCCTGCTCGTCCCGGTCGGGGGCGGCCCGACGATCGACGCCGAGCGCGCGGTCGAAATCATCGGCCAGGTGGAGCCGAGCATCGTTATCCCGCTCCAGTACCGCACTGAGCGTGGAGACCACGAGCGCGATCCGCTGGATCGCTTCTTGCGCCAGATGGGGGTGAGCGACGTAACGCCACAGGATTCGCTGTCGATCAGGAAGGCTGATTTGGGAGAGACGGTGAGCGTGATCGTGCTGACGCCCGGCTCGTAGCGGGGTGCGAGTGGGGGTCGACCGGGAGGTGCGGGTCATGCCCAAGTACATCTTCGTCACCGGTGGCGTGGTGTCGTCCGTGGGGAAGGGGATCGCGACCGCTGCCATCGGCCGGCTGCTGAAGAGCCGCGGGCTACGGGTCGCCCTGATGAAGCTGGATCCGTATCTCAACGTCGATCCGGGCACCATGTCGCCCTACCAGCACGGCGAGGTCTTCGTGACCGAAGACGGGGCCGAGACCGACCTCGACCTCGGGCACTACGAGCGCTTCACCGATGAGAACCTGAGCCGCGCCTCCAACGTGACCACCGGGCAGGTCTATTCGGCCGTCATTGCGAAAGAACGCCGGGGAGACTACCTGGGGGGCACTGTCCAGGTCATCCCGCATATCACCAACGAGATCAAGGAGCGCATCCGGCTGGTGGCACAACAACACCAGCCGGACGTCGTTGTCGTGGAGGTCGGTGGCACCGTCGGCGACATCGAGGGCCAGCCGTTCCTGGAGGCGATCCGGCAGATGCGCCGGGAGGAGGGTCGGCGGAACGTCCTCTACATCCACGTGACGCTCCTCCCCTATATCCGAAGCACCGGCGAGGTGAAGACCAAGCCCACCCAGCACAGTGTCAAGGAGCTCCGCGCGATCGGCATCCAGCCCGACGTGATCATCTGTCGCACGGATTATCCGGTGGGGGACGACGTGCGGGCCAAGGTGGCGCTGTTCGGCGACGTCGACGAAGATGCCGTCATCCTGCTGCCCACGGCAGAGACGATCTACGAGGTGCCACTGGTGCTCGAGGAGGCAGGCCTGGGCCGCTACATCATGGAACAGTTCAAGTGGCCCGAGACTGAGCCTGACCTCGAAGAGTGGCGATGCCTGGTCGCGCGGCTGAAGGAGCCGCGCCGCCGGGTGCGGATCGCGCTGGTCGGCAAGTACGTCGAGCTGCACGATGCCTACCTGAGCGTCAGCGAGGCGCTCGCCCATGCTGGCCTGGCCCATGGGGTGCAGGTCGAGATCGTCTGGGTCAACTCGGCGACGGCATCGCGGCGGGAGCTCGAGGAGGCTTTGCGGCAGGTGTCCGGCATCGTCGTACCGGGCGGGTTCGGGCCGCGTGGCGTCGAAGGGAAGATCTTGGCGGCTAACTACGCTCGCGAGCGCGAGATCCCGTACCTCGGGCTCTGCTACGGGCTGCATATGGCCGTCATCGAGTTCGCCCGCAACGTGCTGGGGCTGTCCGGTGCCAACAGCACCGAGATCGATCCAGAGAGCCCGCACCCGGTGATCGACCTGATGCCCGACCAGCGCGGCGTCGACATGGGTGGCACGATGCGGCTCGGCCGCTACCCGTGTGCCCTGGTGCCGGGAACCAGGGCAGCGGAGGCGTACGGTACTCCACTCGTCTACGAGCGACACCGCCACCGCTGGGAGGTGAACAACGCCTACCGCGAGCGGTTCGAGGCCGCCGGCTTCGTCGTCAGTGGCCAGTCCCCGGACGGCCGCTTGGTGGAGATTATGGAGCTGCGCGACCACCCCTGGTTCATCGGTGTGCAGTTTCATCCTGAGTTCAAATCCCGCCCCAACCGGCCGCACCCGCTGTTCCACGGGTTCATCGGCGTCGCGAAGGACGTGCTGCGAGAGGGAGACCAGCGACCACTGCCGCTGACCGCGCTGGCCGTAGCCGAACCCGCCCGCGACTAGGTACGGCTCTGGGCAACGCGTTGCGCGGTCTTTCAGTTTGTGATAGGATGCGCAATCGTGAGTGGGTCGGGCAAGCGCCCACTCGGCACGCGGCGGGACTGGCAGACCGTCGGGGCCGCAACAGGTCTCGGATGTTCGGTCGTGACCAGTCTCATCCTGTGTATTGGTGGGGGTGTACTGCTCGACCAGTGGCTCGGTACCGAGCCGGTGCTGACGCTGATCGGCGTGGTGCTGGGCTTGGCCTCGGCTGGGTATCTGCTCTACGAGCTGGCGGTCATCAACCAGCCGGAGAAGGGTCTCCTGAGACGGCGCCGGCCAGCGTCCCGGGAGGATCGTGAGGCCCGCTGACCGGTCGCGAGGAGCGTGTAGCGAGTAGGAGAGCCCGTGGAGCTTCACATCGAAGTCGCTCCGGAGACGTTGTGGCACCTGGAGATCCCTGGTACAGGGATCGCTCTCAATATCACGAACTCGTTCATCACCATGCTGCTCGTCATGGCGTTTCTGGTCATCGCTGGCGCCTTGATCGCGCGCTCGGCCACGCTCGTTCCCGGTCGTATCCAGTCAGTGTTCGAGATCGTCGTCGAGTTCATCCTCAACCTGGTCGAGAGCACCGCCGGCAAGCGGTTCGGCCGCAGCATCTTCCCCCTGATCGGCGGGTTGTTCATCTTCATCATCGTGTCGAACTACTCCGGCCTGCTGCCGGGAGTGGGCACCATCGGGATCTGGCACGAGGAAGCGGCAGAGAGCGCGAAGCTGGCGGCTGCCGCGGGAGCCAGCGGGGAGAGCGCGTCCGAGGCGCATCGCGTCCTGGTGCCGCTGTTCCGCTCGCCGAGCGCTGACCTGAACATGACCCTGGCGATGGCCCTGCTCAGCTATGTGACGTTCCAGTTCCTCGGTATCCGGGCGCACGGCGTGTGGGGACGCCTCAAGCACATGGCGAACCCGCCGTTCCTCTTCCCCATCGAGGTGATCAGCGAATTCTCGCGCATCGTCTCGCTGTCGTTCCGACTCTTCGGCAACATCTTCGCCGGCGAGGCCCTGCTCACGGTGATGTACGGGATCGCCAACGCCATCAAGTTCTCGGTGGTGGGATTGCTCATCCCGGTCGTATTTCTGTACCTGGAAGTGCTCTTCGGCTTCATCCAGGCTCTGGTTTTCGCGCTGCTCACGCTGATCTACATCACGCTCGCGGCCGCGGACAGCCATGCGGGACACGGCGAGCAGCATGACCTCGCGCAGGCGCCTGCAAGGGCGAAGGCATCGGGCGACTAGTGGTCGTTCCTTGGCGTGTGGACGGTTGCCCGGGAGGGCATCGGGTTCGGTCGGTAGAGGGCTGGGCCGAAGCGAGCGGAGTGCCCAGCGAAGGGAGGTAAAGGGCGTGTTCTCCAATGTCACGAATCCGGCGGTGGTCGTTCCCCTGGCGGCTGCGCTGGCCATCGGCCTGGGCGCGCTGGGGCCGGGTATCGGTATCGGGCTGGCGGTCCGAGGCGCGATGGACGCAATCGGACGCAATCCGGAGGCGGAGGGCGCTGTCCGGCTGACGATGATCATCGGTGCCGCTCTGGCCGAGGCGGTCGCGATTTACGCCTTCGTGGTGGCGCTGATCATCGCGTTCGTCTTGTAGGAGAGCGCCTGGCGCTCTCTCGCTTGCCACGGCTCTGGAGAGCGTGCGAGACCCGGCCCGGCAGCGCCCCGGATGCCCGTGGGCGCTGCCGAATCTGCTGGGTCGGGTTATGCTATGTGGTAACGGTGCCGCTCCGGACCAGCTCGGGTGGGACTGGCCGGGCGGGTACCGGCTCGATACAGTACAGCAACTGTAAGGCGCAGACGGCAGTAAGGGAGCAGCCATGGGCGCGCTGGGAGTCACCTGGACGAACCTTCTTATCCAGCTCATCGCGTTCATCGTCTTTATCGTGATCTTCTGGAAGCTGGCGCTCGGCCCGATCACCAGGATGATCGACCAGCGCCAGGAGCGCATCCGGGAGGGGATCGAGGCCGCCGACCGGATGAAGCGTGAGCTGGCAGAGACGCAGGCACGCAACGAGGAGATCATCGCCGAAGCCCGGCGCGAGGCGCAGAGGATCTTGGCCAGCGCGCGGGAAAGTGCCGACCAGTTCCTAGCGCGCGCCCGCGAGCAGGCACAGGAGCAGGCGGAACAGATCATCGCTCAGGCCCGTGAGGCGATCGAGACAGAGCGGCAGCGGGCCTGGGACGAGCTGCGCCGCGATGTCGCCGATCTCGCGATCACGGCCGCGACCAAGATCATCCGGCAGGAACTCGACCGGAAGCGCCATCTGGCTCTGATCGAAGAGACGCTGGCCGAGGTCGGGAACGGCCGCTTGCCGAAGGCGCAGTAGCCAGTGGAGGGTGAGGCAGCGATGGCTGTCGCGGGCGTTGCCAAGCGCTATGCCCAGGCCGCGTTCGAGATCGCCAAGGCGCACAATGCGCTCGAGCAATGGGAGCGCGATCTCCAGGCCTTCCGGTCTGCGCTGCAGGAGGACACGCTGGCTGAGTTTTTCGACAACCCGGCGATTCCCTTTGAGGCGAAGGTCCAGGTCTTGAGCGAGCTGTTCCCCGAGGACGGCGAGCAGCGGTACATCCGCAACCTGATCACGCTGCTCCTGGAGCGGGGACGCCTGCACCAGTTGCCGGATGTCGTCGAGGCGTTCCACGAGTTCGTCCTGCAGGAGCGGGGCGTGGTGCGGGCGGAGGCGATCACGGCCGTCGAGCTGGCACCCGAGGAGATCGAGCGGCTCCAGCAGCGCCTGCGGCAGGCTCTGGGACGCGAGGTGCAGCTCAGCGTGCGCGTGGACCCGGACGTGATCGGAGGGATTATCATTCGAATCGGCGATGAGGTGATCGACGCCAGCGTCCGGACCCAGCTCCAGGCGCTGCGCCGCCAGCTTACCGGCACGGCGGCGGCGTGAGCGGGATGGTCAGCGAGGCATCGGGCAACGATCAGGAGGAGCCATGTCCGTCCGACCGACCGAGATAACCGAAATCCTCAAGCAGCAGATCGAGCAGTACGGAACGCGCATGGTCGTCACCAACGTCGGCCACGTCGTCCAGGTCGGCGATGGGATCGCGACTGTGCACGGTCTCCGCGATGTCATGTCGAGCGAGCTGGTCGAGTTCGAGAACGGCGTGATGGGGATCGCCTTCAACCTCCTCGAGGACTCGGTCGGCGTCATCATCATGGGAGACTACACCGGCATCGAGGAGGGCACCGAGGTGCGCTCCACCGGCCGCATCGCGTCGGTGCCCGTCGGCCCGGCCCTCATCGGGCGCGTCGTCAACGCGCTGGGTGAGCCAATCGACGGCAAGGGGCCGATCCAGACCGACCGCTACCGGCCGATCGAGCGGATCGCGCCCGGCGTGGTGAAGCGCCAGAACGTCGATACCGCGCTACAGACCGGCCTGAAGGCGATCGACAGCATGATCCCGATCGGCCGGGGGCAGCGCGAGCTGATCATCGGTGACCGCCAGACCGGGAAGACGGCGATCGCGCTCGACACCATCATCAACCAGAAGGGCACCGGCGTCATCTGCATCTACGTCGCCATCGGGCAGAAGCGAGCCCAGGTGGCGCAGACGGTGGCTGTGCTCGAGCGCGAGGGCGCCATGGATCACACCATCGTGGTCGCGGCGACAGCGTCCGACCCGGCGCCGCTCCAGTACATTGCACCCTATGCCGGCTGCGCCATGGGTGAAGAGATCATGGAGAGCGGCGGGGACGCGCTGATCGTGTACGACGACTTGAGCAAGCACGCATGGGCGTATCGGCAGGTGTCCCTCTTGATGCGGCGCCCGCCCGGCCGCGAGGCGTACCCGGGCGATATCTTCTACCTGCACTCCCGCTTGCTCGAGCGGGCGGCGCGGTTACACAATGACCTCGGGGGCGGCAGCCTGACCGCGCTGCCGATCGTCGAGACCCAGGCCAACGACGTCTCGGCGTACATTCCGACCAACGTGATCTCGATCACCGACGGCCAGATCTATCTGGAGCCGGATCTCTTCTACGCCGGTATCCGGCCCGCCATCAACGTTGGCCTGTCCGTCTCGCGAGTGGGAGGCGCGGCCCAGATTCGCGCTATGCGCCAGGTGGCTGGTCGGCTGCGCCTGGAGCTGGCCCAGTTCCGGGCACTGGCCGCGTTCGCCCAGTTCGGATCTGACCTCGACCCGGCCACGAAGCGACAGATCGACCGCGGCCTCCGGTTGACCGAGGTGCTCAAGCAGCCCCAGTACCAGCCGATGCCGGTCGAGGAGCAGGTGGCGATTATCTGGGTGGCGACCAACGGCTACCTCGACGACGTCCTAGTGGAGCACGTGCGCGAGTTCGAGCGCCAGTATCTCGACTATCTGCGGACCAGCCACCCGGAGGTTCTGCGCCGGATCGCCGAGGAGCGCGAGCTGAAGGACGATCTGGTGGAGCAGATGCGCTCGATCGTGCAGGAGTTCAAGCGGGCGATCTGGACTCCGCCGGCAGAGCGGGTGCTGGTGTAGGCGTGCGGATAAGGGGAGTTGAACTGTGCCGCAAGCGGTAACGCCCCGTGAAATCCGGCGGCGCATTCGCAGCATTCGCAACACGGCCCAGATTACCCGGGCCATGGAGATGGTCGCCGCATCGAAGATGCGGCGCGCCCAGCAGCAGGTCGTCTCGGCCCGGCCGTATGCCGAACGTATCCGGCTGATGATCGGTGACCTGGCGGCGATGACCAGCCCGGCCGAGGAGATCCGTACCTTTCCCCTGCTGGCCAAGCGGCCGATCCGGCGCGTGCAGGTCATCCTGATCACCTCCGATCGCGGGTTGGCCGGCGCGCTCAACACCAACTTGATCCGCCGGGCCGTCGAGTTCATGACGCACGAGCGCCCAGAGCCGCTGGAGAACTTCGACATCGTGGCGGTCGGGCGCAAGGGTCGTGACTGGCTCGTGCGGTACGGCTGGCCGATGGTGGCCGAGTTCACGAGGCTCTCCGATAACCCGACGATCGAGGCGATCCGGCCGATCGCGGAAATTGCCACCACAGACTTCATCAACGGGAAGGTCGACGCGGTCTTCGTCATCTATATGCACTTCATCAACACGTTGCGCCAGGAGCCGCGGGTACTCCAGCTCCTGCCGATCGAGCCTCCCGAGGAAGTTGGGGAGATCGCCGACTACATCTTCGAGCCTAGCCCCGCTGCAGTGCTTCAGGCGCTGCTCCCGCGGTTCATCGAGGTGCAGCTCTACCGGGCCCTGCTGGAGGCGGTGGCGAGCGAGCACAGCGCCCGCATGGTGGCGATGCGCAACGCGACGCAGAACGCGCTCGACCTGGTCGATGAGCTTACCCTGACCTACAACAAGGCGCGCCAGGCGCAGATTACGCGCGAGGTCAGCGAGATCGCCGCGGGTGCGAACGCGCTGGGTTCGGTCCAGGCCTGAGTTCGCGGAACGTCGAAGGATTCGTGACCGTTCGGAGAGGCAGCGAGCCAATGGCAGTCGCAGTCGCAACCGGGAAGATCGTCCAGATCCAGGGCGTCGTGGTCGACGTGGAGTTCCCGCCCGATCAGCTCCCGGAGATCTACAACGCCCTGATCGTCGAGCGAGAGGGCCAGGAGCCTTTGGTCCTCGAGGTGCAGCAGCACCTGGGTAACGATTGGGTGCGCGCCGTCGCCATGTCGACGACGGACGGCTTGCGGCGAGGCATGCCGGTCATCGATACCGGCGAGCCGATCAAGGTGCCGGTGGGGCCACCGACGCTTGGCCGCATCTTCAACGTCGTCGGACAGCCGATCGACGAGCAGGGCCCGGTGCCCGAAGACGCCGAGCGCTACCCGATCCACCGGCCAGCCCCGTCCTTCGAGGAACAATCCACCCAGGTCGAAGTCTTCGAGACCGGGTTGAAGGTGATCGACCTGGTCGCGCCCTTCACCAAGGGTGGGAAGACCGGCGTGTTCGGCGGCGCTGGCGTGGGCAAGACCGTCATCATCATGGAGCTGATCCGCAACATCGCGGCCGAGCACGGTGGCTACTCGGTCTTCTGCGGCGTCGGTGAGCGGACGCGCGAGGTCTTCCCCGGGTGCCCGGAGATCCGCGATGGGATGCTCTGGCCGAACGACAAGCCCGGGCTTGGAGTCGACATCGACGAGAAGCTGGCTGCCAAGT
>ERZ511473.1018-NODE-1018-length-30132-cov-5.312228_pt1 | contig 30132 bp, 28 predicted proteins | sample MGYA00374947_ERZ511473 | MGnify/ENA primary metagenome ERZ511473 (study PRJEB26303, sample SAMN06343854) | sediment metagenome | isolation source: hot spring sediment | place: Canada: British Columbia | collected 2012-09-26 ... | reverse complement strand
TGCGGATCAACCGCGCTTCGTCCTAGGCCCCCCGCGCGGCGCGACAGGCCTCGGCGCCACCCTGTCACGTTTTCGAGATTGTCCTGGGACAGTCGATCAACTGGCTTGCGCCCGCCTCGGAACGGGCGTTTCATCCGATCCAAGCTCCAGTAGAGAGCTTTGGAGGAAGCCATGGGTCATGGGGTTCGCGGCGGCGCGTATCGCGCGCGGCAGGACGGCCGTCCGGGTCGCCTGGGCTGGCTTCTGATCATTTCAGCCGTCAATCTGATGCTCTGGAGCTGCGTGATCGCGCTGATCGCCCGCGCCTCCTGAGTTCGGTGACTCGCGGCGGCGTCAGCGCAGTCCGCGCAGAACGTCGATCCGTCGCATCGCCTTGCCCGGCAGGGCCGACATCGGGCCCAGCGGCAAGGCCTCGGCCACGTCGCGCAGGCCATAGACCGCGGTGCGCGCCAGGGTCGACACCGACGGCGCGCCCAGGAAACCGAAGGTGACGCCCTGCTGTCGGTTCGACAGCTCGCGCTTGAAGCGATAGTCGCCGGCCCCGAGATCCAGTCGCCGATAAGGGGCGCCGTCCAGGCTCTTGAGGATGTCCTGGAACAACAACAGGCCCGGCGAATAGCGCTCGAATTTGGGATCGTGGGCGATCAGCCAGCCATGGATCGTGCCGCCGCCCCTCAGGTGGAAATGCGCGGCCGCCAACTCGTCGCCGAGGTGCAGGGTGTAGAGCCCACCGCCGAATTCGGGCGCGCGGGTGTCCAGCAGTTCGTCCATCAGCCGCAGGACCCAGGGCGTCTTGAACAGATCGGTCTGGCCGGTGGCCGCCAGCTGGGCGCGCTTCCAGGCGATCAACCGCTCGTAGTCGGCGCGGGAGTCCGACAGGGCGGTGAAGCGGGCGGGCCCGACCTCGCGCTCGACCTTGCGGCGTTTCTTGTCGATGTCCTTCAGGGCGCCGACCCCGGCCGCCTTGCGCTCGGCCTCGTAGGCGGCGTAGCCGTCGGCGACCTCGACCACCCACGACACGTCCTGTCCGCGGGCGTGACCCTGAAAGGCCGGGTCCTCGGCCTGCATGTGGCTGAAATCATAGCGCGACACGCCCAGAGCCCGCAGCATGGCGCGGGGATCGGCCCGGAAGCCGTCGCGGGTGACCAGGGCCTGATAGTCGCTGAGCGGCGCGCCGACCGGCATGGCGGTCGAGCCGCGCTTGCGCACGGCGAAGAAGGCGGCGGGTTCACCGGACGAATCGCGCTGGACAGCGACCTTCACGTCGCCGGCGAGGCCTTGGGCGCGGGCGGCGGCCTGGGCCCAGAGCGGCGACAGGAACGGGCTCTCCAACCGCGGCTGCCCGGCCTGCGCGGCGGACCAGGCCGCGTGGACGTCCGCGGGCAGTTCCAGGGCGGGGAAGACGTCGATCTTCAAGGCAACCTCGATCCGGCGCGAGGGCGGCCGGACAATCGGCGTGATCCTGACAGGCAGAGGTTGAACGAGGGTTTACGGCCCGAAAAGCCGGGTTCTCCGGGCCGTCGCTCCGGTCAGTCCATCAGCTTCCTCGACAGGTAGACATATTCCAGGGCCTGACGGCGGGCGGTCTCGGCCAGATTGGCGCTAGCGGCGTGGCCGCCGTCGATATTCTCGTAGTACAGCACCGGATAGCCCAGCTCGATCAGCCGCGCGGCCGCCTTGCGGGCGTGGGCCGGATGGACGCGATCGTCCTTGGTCGAGGTCTCGATGAACACCTCGGGATATTTCCGGCCGACCTTGAGGTTGGAATAGGGATCGTACTTGGCGATCACCGCGCGCTGCGACGGAATGGCCGGGTCGCCGTACTCGCCCACCCAGGAGTTTCCGGCCCCGATCTGGCTGTAGCGGATCATGTCGAACAGCGGCACCTGCACGACGATGGCGTTGTAGAGCTCCGGCCGCTGGGTCAGGGCCACGCCCATCAGCAGGCCGCCGTTGCTGCCGCCCATGATCCCCAGGCGCCGCGGCGAGGTGATCTTGCGGGTGATCAGGTCCTGGGAGACGGCGAAGAAGTCGTCATAGACCTTCTGGCGGTTCTCCTTGAGGCCGGCATTGTGCCAGGCCGGACCGAACTCGCCGCCGCCGCGGATGTTGGCCACCGCGTAGGTCCCGCCGCGCTCCAGCCACAGCTTGCCCATCACCCCCGAATAGGCCGGGGTCATCGACACCTGGAACCCGCCATAGGCGTAGAGCAGGGTCGGGGCCGAGCCGTCATATTTCACGCCCTTGGGGCGCACGACGAAATACGGGATCTTCGTCCCGTCGGTGCTGGTCGCCTCGAACTGCTCGACCACATGGTTGGCGGCGTCGAAGCGGGCGGGCGAGGCCTTGACCTGTTCCAGCGTCAGCGAGCCGGCGTCGGCCAGCCAGTAGGTCGACGGCGTCAGATAGCCGGTGACGCTGACGAACAGCCGGTCGTCCTTCCGTGACGCCGAGCCCAGGCCGATCGTCGAATTGGTCGGCAGGTCCAGCTTCCGGGACGTCCAGCCCTTGGGCCCGTGGCTGTAGACCAGGGCCCCGCCGGTGACGTTGTCCAGCAGGCCGACCACCAGCTTGTCGCGGGTGGAGGTGACGCTCTCCACCGACTGCCTGGAGGTGGGGCGCAGCACCAGAACGGCCTCGAGCCTGGCGGGATCGGCCTTCAGGGTCGCCAGGTCCAGGCTGACCAAGTCGCCGGTCTTGAAGCCCTTCTCGGGCCAGTCCTGCTCCAGCGACATCACCACCTGGCCGGCGACATAGCCCTGGATCGAGTGCTTGAGCGGCAAGGGCAGCTTCACCGGACCCTTGTCGGTCAGCAGATGGGTCTCGGCCTCGAAGAAGCTGACCGCGCGGTTGGCCAGCACGGCCACGACCTGTCCGTCGGCTTCGGTCAGGGTGTAGGCCGAGGCCGAGACGTCCTCGGGGGCCCCGCGGAAGATTTCCTTGGCGTCGGCCAGGGCCTGGCCGCGCTTCAGCGCCTTGACCACATAGGGGTAGCCCGACTTGGTCACCTGGCCTGGCTCCCATTCGCGGGCCGCCAGCAGGGTGTCCTTGTCCAGCCAGCCGACGTTCTGCTTGCCCTCGGGCAGGACGAAGCCGCCGGGCACGAAGGCCCTGGTCGTGGTGTCGAACTCGCGGATCGTCACCGCGTCCTTGCCGCCGTCCGACAGGGTGATCAGGCAGCGGGTCTCGTCCGGCGGCAGGCATCCGGCCCCCTTGAACACCCAGTTGGCGGTCTCGGCCTTGGACAGGGCGTCGATGTCGAGGATCGTCTCCCACTGGGGCTCGGCGGTGCGATAGTTGTCCAGCGTGGTCTGGCGCCAGACGCCGCGCACGTGCTCGGCGTCCTGCCAGAAGTTACGCAAGGTCCCATCGCCGGCGAACGACACGCCGGGCACCCGGTCCTTGGCGTTGAGGATGGCCAGGGCCTGGCTTTCCAGTCCGGCGTATCGGCTGTCGCCCTGCAGCACGGCCAGGCTGCGGGTGTTCTCGGCCTTGGCCCAGGCCAGCGGCCGTTCGCCCTCGATCTCCTCCATCCACCTGTAGGGATCGTCCTGGCCCAGTTCGGTCAGCGGGGTCCTGATCTCGGTGTCGGTGGGGACGGCGTCGGCGGCTTGGGCGGCTGTGGTCATGAGGCTCGTGGAGGCGAGGAGGACGAGAAGCAGGCTACGCATCTAGGGATCCGGCGGCTGTCGTGACAGGTGGCGAGCTGGGCGGCGGCCCTTGATCTGGACGGTATCGGAAATCCGGGACCACGCCAGCCAAGGCTCAACCGTCGTTGGGGATGTTCAGGATTTCGCCGCACGCCTTGCAGTGGACGGCGTCGGGATCGTGCCGACGCAGGCCGCAGGTGTGGCAGGCATAGGTCACCTTGTGCGGCCGCAGGATCGACTGGATCAGGCCGATGAACAGCGACACTCCGCCCAGCATCACCGCCATCGACAGCAGCTTGCCCCAGACGCCGGGCAGGGTGACGTCGCCATAGCCGGTGGTCGTCAGGCTGGTGACGGTGAAATACAGGGCGTCCACATAGCCGCCGATGCCGGGGTGGCGCCCGGCGAAGCTGGAATAGACGAAGCCGGTGACCACGAAGACGAAGGTCACCAGGGTGGCGGCCGCGCGGGTGATCTGCTCGACCCGGGTGTCGTCATAGCGCCGGCCGATCGTGCGCCAGAAGAACTCGCTGTGGATCAGGGTCCACAGCCGCACCACCCGCAGGAAGCCGAAATTGAACAGCCAGGCCGGGAACAGCAGGGTGGCCAGCACGAACAGGTCGATCCAGGTGATCGGTTTCCTCAGCCAGGTCTTGAGCTCGCCGTGAGCGATGGCCCGGGCCGCGATGTCCAACGCCAGGAACGTCGCCACGCCATAGTCGATCGCATAGAAGGTCAGGCCGTGGCGTTGCATCAGCGGCGCGGCGATGAAGAAGGCGATGATCGCCAGGTCGATGACGATGATCCCGTACCGGAACCGCACGGCGGCCGGCGAGGCGCCGTGATAGAGGGCGCGAAGGCGGGCTCTGAGCCGCAGGCCGTCGGTCTTTTCCACCGTCAAACTGACCATCCTGTCGATCACCTGTTCTGTTCACCCATAGAACGCCAAGAGGCATGTTTGCGACCCTGGCGGTTGATCTTCGTCTTTGAGTCTCGATTCGGACCGGGGCTTTTTGGGCGGATCACGCACGGCTCTTCGACCTCGGGCTTTCGCGGCGAGTGGGTGAGGAGGCGCGGAGCGGCCGGGCCAAGCCCGGATGACCGTGAGGTAGTGTGTGTGCGTTTCGGCTAGACCAGTCCGCTCCGCGAAACCGTTCTTCTCAAGGGACGTCGACTGAGGGCCTGTTTCATCCCGATCGACGTTTCCCCTCAGGCGGGCAGGATCAAAGTCGCCCGGAAGGGGCCGTCGGCGACTCCGACTGATCCTCGAACAGGCCGGTTTGAACTCCCAGCCCCGTCAACCCGCCTGGTCCGCGACCGTCCCCGCCGGACATGAGAGCCTTCTGAGCCCCGCCGCCCGCCAGGAGCCGATCGCCAGGCCAGACGGCCCCGCTCGGTTCCATCCCCATCGCCTGCTTGGGCCGGTACCAAGAGCCCTCCCCGTGATGGTGACAGGGTCCATTGTGCGGGAGGTTTGAGGTCCGAGGATAAGTGACGCTGATTATTTTTCAGGGCGTTGAGAACGTTGAGGTTTTTCGCAGCGATAGCGGGGATAGACGGCGATGGATCCCCCAAATCACCCTCTCCCAGAGGGAGAGGGCGGGGCCCGCCGCGAAGCGGTGGGAGGGTGAGGGGTTTAGACGTCAGACGGCGTGCCGGCAGAGCGTTCGGTGTGAAACCGGACGCGGCGTCACCCCTCACCCTCCCACGCTTTCAGCGCGGGCCCCTCCCTCTCCCCTCCGGGAGAGGGTTCAAAAGGGGCGCTCCCTGAATGGGTCCGCTCCCTAAAAACCCGCGCTCAAAACGCCGCAGTTGGGTCCGACCTCTGACTCGGCCGAGGTTTTCCACTATATAGCCCGCACCATGAGCCGCACCTTTCTCAAGATGAACGGCCTCGGCAACGACTTCGTCGTGATCGAGACCCTGACCCAGCCCTTTCATCCGACGCCGGACGAGATCCGCGCGATCGCGAAACGGGGTGAGGGTGGAATCGGCTGCGACCAGGTGATCGCCATCGATCCGCCGAAAGCCGAAGGCGCCTCGGCCTATGTGCGATTCTGGAATTCGGACGGCGAGGAGACCGGGGCCTGCGGCAACGGCACCCGCTGCGTGGCCTGGCTGCTGATGCAGTCGGGCAAGAAAGAGTCCGTGGCCTTCGACACCGTGGCCGGGCGCCTGTCGGGCGTGATGGCCGGCGACAAGTTGGTCACCGTCGACATGGGCCAGCCGGGCCTGGCCTGGGACCAGATCCCGCTGGCCGAGGAGATGGACACCGTCGGGATCGAGCTGCAGGTCGGCCCGATCGACGCGCCGCTGGTTCATACGCCCGGCTGCGTCTCCATGGGCAATCCGCACGTGGTGTTCTTCGTCGACGCCCCGGTCAACGACGCGTTCGCCACGGGGACCGGTTCACTGGTCGAGCATCACCCGCTGTTCCCAGAAGGCGTCAATGTCGGCTTCGCGCACATCGCGGCGCGGGATCATATCCAGCTGAAGGTCTGGGAGCGCGGCGCGGGTCTGACCGCCGCCTGCGGCACCGGGGCCTGCGCGGCCCAGGTCGCCGCCGTGCGGCGCGGCCTGACCCATCGCGTCGCCAAGGTCGAGTTCGAGAGCGGCGCCCTGACCATCGAATGGCGCGAGGCCGACGGCCACGTGATCATGACCGGCCCGATCACCCTGGAATTCACCGGCAAGCTGCCGGAGCGGGCAGCCGCATGACCATCCATCCCGCCCCCATTCATCCGGCGATCGGTCCGGGCAAGACGGCCGTGATCACCGGCGCGGCCGACGGCATCGGCCTGGCCGCCGCCCAGGCGTTCGCGGCGCTAGGCATGAACGTCGTCATGGCCGATATCATGGGCCGGGCCCTGAAGAAGGCCGCCGACGCCATCGGCGACAAGGCCCTGGCCGTCGAGACCGATGTCGCCGACCGCGCCGCTGTCCAGGCCCTGCGCGACGCGGCCGTCGAGACGTTCGGCGCGATCGACGTGCTGATGAACAACGCCGGCGTGGGCGGTGGCGGCGACGTGTTCTCGGGCGAGGACCCGTGGAAGCGCGTGCTCGACGTCAATCTGTGGGGCGTGATCAACGGCGTCCAGCTGATCGGCGAGGAGATGGCCGCCAGCGGCCGCCCCGGCCTGATCATCAACACCGGCTCCAAGCAGGGCATCACCCAGCCGCCGGGCGCCACGGCCTACAACGTCAGCAAGTCGGCGGTGAAGGCCCTGACCGAGGGCCTTGCCCACACCCTGCGCGAGATCGTCGATTGCCAGGTCGACGCCCGCCTGCTGATCCCCGGCTACGTGTTCACCGGCATGACCCGGCGCGGGACCGACAAGCCGGCCGCCGCCTGGACGCCGGAGCAGACCGTGCAGTTCATGCTCGACAGCATCGCGCGCGGCGACTTCTACATCCTGTGCCCCGACAACGACGTGCCGCGCGCGCTCGACGAGAAGCGCATGGCCTGGGCCATGGGCGACGTCATCGAGAACCGCCCGGCCCTGTCGCGCTGGCATCCCGACTGGAAGGACGCCTTCGAGGCGTTCGTCGAGTCATGACGACCTACACCCTCATCTCGCGCCCTCCCGCGCCCAAGCCCGCTGTCGGTGAAGAGGGCGGCCCCGCGACCACCCTGTCTGGTCCGGACGGCGTCGATGTCGTCACCTTCGGCTGCCGCTTGAACGCCTACGAGTCCGAGGCCATCCGGGCCCGCGCCTCGGCCGACGGCTTGCAGGACGCGGTGGTGTTCAACACCTGCGCGGTGACCAACGAGGCCGTGCGCCAGGCGCGCCAGGCGATCCGCAAGGCCCGCCGCGAGCGCCCCGACGCCCGGCTGATCGTCACCGGCTGCGCCGCCCAGATCGACCCCGCCGCCTTCGCCGCCATGCCGGAAGTCGACCTGGTGCTGGGCAACGCCGAGAAGGCCGCCCCCGGCGCCCTGCTCGACACCTCCACCCGCGTGCGGGTCAACGACATCATGTCGATCAAGGAGACCGCCGGTCACCTGATCGCCGGCCTGAAGGACCGCGCCCGGGCCTATGTCGAGGTCCAGAACGGCTGCGATCACCGCTGCACCTTCTGCATCATCCCCTATGGCCGGGGGAACTCGCGCTCGGCGCCGGCCGGCGAGGTCGTCGATCAGGTTCGCCGCCTCTCCGCCGAGGGCTATCGCGAGGTGGTGCTGACGGGCGTCGACGTCACCTCGTGGGGGACCGACCTGCCGGGCGAGCCGACCCTGGGCCAGCTGGTGGGCCGGATCCTGAAGCTGGTTCCCGACCTGCCCCGCCTGCGCCTGTCGTCGATCGACGCCGCCGAGATCGATCCGGACCTGTTCAAGTTGCTCGAGACCGAGCCGCGCCTGATGCCCTACCTGCATCTAAGCCTTCAGGCCGGCGACAACCTGGTGCTCAAGCGCATGAAGCGCCGCCACAGCCGCGAGGACGCCCTGAAGTTGGTGGCGCAGGTGCGCCGCGTGCGCCCCGACACCGCCTTCGGCGCCGACCTGATCGCCGGCTTCCCGACCGAGAGCGAAGAGGCGTTCGAAAACACCCTGAGGCTGGTCGAGGAGGCGGGCCTGGCCTTCCTGCACGTCTTCCCCTACAGCGCCCGTCCCGGCACGCCCGCCGCCCGCATGCCGCCCGTGAAGGGTCCGGTGATCAAGGACCGCGCCCGCCGCCTGCGCGAGGCGGGCCAGGCCGGTCTCGAACGGCATCTGAGCCGTCAGGTCGGCCGCGTCCTGTCGGGCCTGGTCGAGCGCGACGGCGTGGCCCGAGCGGAAGACTTTACCGAGATCGCCTTTGAGGGCGTTGCTCCCCAGGGGGAAATCGCCGCCTTCCGGGTGGTCGGGCACGACGGGACGCGGGTGATCGCGGAGCTCGCCGCCTGAACGCCGCCGCCGTCGTCCTGGGGACCGTCCTGGCCGCGACGCTGATGGTCGCGCCGGTGCGCGCGCAGGACGCGCCGCCGTTGGTTCAGGCGCCGGCCCTCGCGCCCGTCGACGATCCCAAGACCGAGGACACCCCGGCGGCTCCGTTCAAGCCGGTCGGGCCGTTCAAGCCGGTCGAGCTCAGCGTGATGACCTACAATGTCGAGGGTCTGCCCTGGCCGATCCGCTTCGGGCGCGGCCGCAAGCTCAAGGCCATCGGCCTGCACTTGGCGGCCCTGCGCGAAAAGGGGCTGCAGCCCGACGTCGTCCTGCTGCAGGAAGGCTTCCGCGACGAGGTCCGCGACCTGATCGAGCTCAGCGGTTATCCGCATGTCGCCAAGGGTCCGCGCAAGAAGCAGCGCGACGCCAATCCTTTCAGGAAGGACGAGCGTCCGCGCTACAAGCGGGTGAAGTACCGCCGCAAGGGCGAGGGCTGGGGCAAGTGGGGCTCCAGCGGCCTGTGGGTGCTGAGCGACCATCCGATCAACTGGGTCAAGTCGCACGCCTACCGCTATTGCGCGGGCCTGGATTGCCTGGCCAACAAGGGCGTGATGCTGGTCAGCCTGGACGTGCCGGGCCTGCCTGCCCCGGTCGAGATCGCCGACACCCATCTCAATTCCAAGGGCGCCTCGGGCGTGCCGCGCAATCGCAACCGCATGGCCCACCACCTCCAGGCCGAGGAGCTGGGCCACTTCATGGAGACCGACCGCACGCCGGGCGCGCCCCTGATCGTCGGCGGCGACTTCAACGTCATGCACGCCCCCGACCGCTACGACTACGTGATGCAACGCTATCCGTTCGAGGTGGTCAGCCAGGTCTGTTTCGAGGAGCCCGCCAGCTGCGACGCCAGGATCTCGGCCGACGGCGACGCTCCTTGGCTGGACACCCAGGACCTGATCGGCTTCAAGGCGGGCGACCAGGTGGCGATCCGGCCGATCCAGGTCGAGGCGCGGTTCGACGGCTCGGCCACCGGCGGGCCGATGCTGTCCGACCACGACGCCTATGAAGTGACTTTCCGCCTGACGCCGATCCCGACCCTGTCCGTTCCGCCGCACAAGCCCTGAGGTTTCCGATGTCCGACGTTGCCCTGACCGGAGGCTGCCAGTGCGGCGCGGTGCGTTTCCGGGTCGAGGGCGAGCCGGGCCGCGCCTCGATCTGCCATTGCCGCATGTGCCAGAAGGCGTTCGCCGGACCGTTTGGGGCGCTGGTCACCGTCAATGTCGCCGACCTGACCTGGACGCGCGGCGCGCCGTCGCGTTTCCGGAGCTCGGACGCTATCCAGCGTGGCTTCTGCGCCGCCTGCGGCACGCCCCTGACCTACGACTGGAGCGCCGACCAGATCGATCTGGCGGTGTTCGCCTTCGACGACCCGTCGCGGGTCGAGCCGGGGGTGCAGTTGGCCGTCGAGGGGCGGCCGGCCTGGATGGACCGTCTGGCCGACATGCCGGTGCGCCCGCCCATGGGGCCGTCAGGGCCTGTGGTCTCGCACCAGCATCCTGATCACGACACCTGAGTCCTTCTCCCGCACGGGGAGAAGGATTTACGCTTCCTCCTCGCCGCCTCGAAACCCCGGCAGATGCCAGCCGAACTTGATCGCGCAGGCTCGCAGGCCGAAGGCGGTGGTGAAGCCGGCGATTCCGGCGGGCCAGAAGGCGACGTCCAGCAGGGTCAGCACGGCGAACACCGCGGCGCCCGCCAGGGCCGCGGTGATGTAGATCTCGCGGCGTAGCAGCAGGTTCGGCTCCTCGGCCAGGACATCCCGGATGATCCCGCCGAACGCAGTGGTCAGCACGCCCATCATCACCGCCGTGAACGGATGGACGCCCAGGTCCAGGGCCTTGGCGGTGCCGACCACGGCATAGGCGGCCATGCCCAGGGCGTCCAGCCACAGCAGGGCCCGGAACCGCCAGCCGCGCTTGCCCAGCAGCCAGACCGTCAGGGCCGCCAGTAGGCAGACCATGATGTAGCCCGGCCGCTGGATCCAGAAGACGGGCGCGTCGATCAGCAGGTCGCGCAGCGTGCCGCCGCCCACCCCGGTGATGGCCGCGAAGAAGCCGAAGGTGATGATGTCGTGCTTGCGATGGGCGGCCGCCAGCGCCCCGGTCGCCCCGAACACGGCGACGGCGGCGTAATCCAGCCAGAATAACGTGGTCGAAAGCGCGTCCATTGGCGTTTGATGCCACACCTGGATAGAGCCTGTCCCAGGCTCTATCTCCATAGATTGGAGCGTGGCGGGCGCTGAAACCGCTCACACTTTCAGTTGCCACGCTCTAAAGGAACGCCATGAGCGAAAAGCCCGAGCAGAAAAAAGGCTGGTTCCAGCGCCTGACGTCGGGCCTGGCCCGGTCGTCGCAACAGATGACCGAGCAGGTCACCGGCGCCTTCACCAAGAAGCCGTTGGACCAGGAGCAGCTGGACCAGCTGGAGGAGATGCTGATCGAGGCCGATCTGGGTCCCCAGATCGCCGCGCGCATCACCGACGCCTTCGGCAAGGCGCGGTTCGGCAAGTCGTCGACCGAGATAGAGGTCAAGGAAGCCCTGGCCGACCTGGTGGCCGCCGAGCTGACCGACCGCGAGGGCGTGTTCGATCCGCTGTCAGGCCCCAAGCCCTACGTGGTGCTGTTCATCGGCGTCAACGGCTCGGGCAAGACCACGACCCTGGGGAAGATCGCCTCGGACCTGACCCTCAACAAGAAGGCCAAGGTGCTGATCGCCGCCGGCGACACCTTCCGCGCCGCCGCCGTCGAGCAGCTGAAGGTCTGGGCCGACCGGGCCGGGGCCGACTTCATGTCGCGTCCGGCCGGCGCCGACGCCGCGGCCCTGGCCTATGAGGCCGTCGAGCGCGCCAAGCTGGAAGGCCACGACGTGGTGCTGATCGACACCGCCGGCCGCCTGCAGAACAAGCAGGGCCTGATGGACGAACTGCTCAAGGTGATCCGGGTGCTCAAGAAGGTCGATCCGGACGCGCCGCACGAGACCCTGCTGGTGCTGGACGCCACGGTCGGCCGCAACGCCCTGGCCCAGGAGAAGATCTTCGGCAACCAGGTGGGGGTGTCCGGCATCGTGATGACCAAGCTGGACGGCACCGCGCGCGGCGGGGTTCTGGTGCCGGTGGCGCGCGCCTCCGACAGCCCGATCAAGCTGATCGGCGTCGGCGAGGGCGTGGATGATCTGCAACCGTTCGACGCGCGCGCCTTCTCGCGTTCGCTTGTGGGCCTGGAAGACTGAGCATGACCGACACGCCTCCCGACGCCCCTTTGGCCGAAACGACCAAGAAGAAGAACGCCGCCTGGGTGCGCACCGCCGTCGACTACGGCGCGCCGATCGCCTTCGCCGTGGCCTTCTTCGCCACCAAGAACTTCCAGACCGCCACCTGGGTGCTGGTGGCGGCGTCGGCCCTGGCCCTGATCCTCGGCTACGCCGTCGAGCGGCGGGTGGCCCTGCTGCCGCTGTTCTCCGGCGTCATGGCCCTGATCTTCGGGACCCTGGGCCTGGTGTTCCACAGCGACGTGTTCGTGAAGATTAAGGTCACCGTGGTCAACGCCGCCCTGGCCCTGTTCATGATCGGCGGCGTGCTGATGGGCCGCGCGCCCCTGAAGGCCCTGATGGGCGAGGCCGTCCACCTGCCCGATGCGGCCTGGCGCACCCTGACCCTGCGCTACGGCGGCTATTTCGCCTTCGCCGCCGTCGCCAACGAGCTGGTCCGCCTGACCCAGACCACCGACATGTGGGTGAAGTTCCGCATCGGCCTGCTGCCCCTGGCCATCCTGTTTTCGCTCAGCCAGGTGCCCTTCATGATGAAGCACCTGGCCAAGGGCGACGAGGCCAAGACTCCCGAACCGCCGGACGCCGGCTTCTAGTCCGCCGCCTCCCCGGATATCGGCAGCCCACGGACCGTCTGTCGTCAAACCGACGTGTAACCGTGGTACATAAAGCTCCGTCGGCGGAAACGAGGAACGACGGACCATGGCCAAGACCAAGGGTGACACGAAGCGCGAGAAGGGGACCGAGCACGGCGGGGCCCTGGCCCGTTCGCCCAGCCATCTCCTGCATCGGGTCCTGCAACTGGCGCTCGACATCTATGCCGAGGAAAGCGGATCGGGCGGGATCACCCAGCGCCAGTTCGCCGTCCTGGCCGCCGTGGCCGAGAACGAGGGCGTCACCCAGACGGGTCTGGTGCGCGCCACCGGCATCGACCGCTCCACCCTGGCCGACATGGTCGCCCGGATGATCACCAAGGGCCACCTGGAGCGCCAGCGTTCCGACCAGGACGCCCGCGCCAACACCGTCAGCCTGACCCCCGCCGGCGCCGCCGTGCTGGAGGAAAGCCGCCCCAAGGTGGCCATGGCCGACGCCCGCATCCTGGCCCTGCTCAAGCCCAGCAAGCGCGAAGGCTTCCTGGAACTGCTGGCCGACATGGCCGTCACCGACGTCCACGCCGAGCCGGAAGCCAAGGCCAAGAAGCTCAAGGCCGCCAAGGCCGAGAAGCCGGCCCACGGCAAGAAGGACAAGAAGCCCAAGAAGGAAAAGGCCGCCAAGAAGGCGGCTTAGGGGTTTTCATTCTTTCAGCCGTCATCCCGGGCGCAAGGCCCGGGATGACGGCGGTGTGGGGCGCAGGTTTGGTTCAGCCCCGAAACCCTTAGGTCCCCACACGGCGAGCCTCTAGACTTAGTCAACGCCGAGAGGGCGCCTCGGCCCGCTGGATCTCCCCGGCGCGCGAGCGCCCAGGCAGGAGTCGCCATGGCCAAGGGTCAGAAGAAGTCCAACAAGGAAGTCCGCAAACCGAAGGCCGACAAGAAGGCCGCGCCGGCTTCGGTGTCGCCGTTCATCGTGACGTCGGCCAAGAAGTAGGCTGGACACCAGACCGCCCACCCGGCGTCGGCAGGGTGGGCGGTGGTGTTCCAGGATGGATCGGCCGTCCCTCCGCGCCCCCTTTCGGCGGGCGCCGAGGTCCGACAAGGGTCATGTTTCCAGCGCGGCGCGCGAGTCCGGATGTGGCCCAGCCCCGCCACAACATCCGTGGCGCCGGCCCGCGCATCAAGGCTTTGATCCCAAGGTATGGCGGCGCGCCCATAGGTCACTGCGTCATCGTCGATCGTTTGATACGCGACGCGCGGAGACTGCTATAGCTTGACCATTGCTGGTCACGGCCACGAGGCCTCCAGCAGCTGGAAGACGCATAGCGCTTTCGCCTCGTTAGAGGCTCGCCATGACCCACCCCCAAGACGCCCTGGCGCACAATGGCGACCGCAATTCACCCCCGGACGAGGATTCCTTCGCCCAGCCAGCCTCTTTCGCCACCGACGTCATCGACTCCGTGGCCGCCCGCATCGGCGTGCTGGATGAAAATGACTGCTTCATCGCGGTCAATCGGGCGTGGAAGGAGCGCTCAGCGGCTCAGGGCATGCCGCAAGGTTACCCGATCGGCAGCCACCTCCACGATATTACCGGGACGGTTCCGCGGCGCTATACGCGACTCATCGAGCGGGGCTACCTCGCCGTGGTCGAAGGGCGCCGGAACGAATTCTCCTGCGCCTATCCCGTACCGACCCGAGGGGAGGACGATTGGTTCAAGCAAAGCTTCACGCGCATGGTCGGCGAGGGACCCGCGCGGTACATCGTCGTCATTCATTCCGTCGGGGAGATCAAAAAGGCCGAACGCCGGCTGCGGGCTTTGAACGGGCATCTGCTCGGCGCGCGCGCTCTGGCGGCAAGGGCGAGTCGCGCCAAGTCCGTCTTTTTGGGCATGATGAGCCATGAGATGCGTACGCCCCTCAACGGCGTATTGGGCATGGCCGAGGTGATGGCCTTGGGCGACCTTCCCGATGGGCAGCGCCGTAATCTCGACGTCATTCAACGATCTGGCCGCGTGCTCCTTGGTCTGCTGACCGACCTGCTGGAGCTTTCACGCCTGGAGTCCGGCGGTGTGACGCTGGAGGAGGGCGTCTACGACGCCTCCGATCTTGGCGACTTCGCGCGGACCTGCTGCCAAGACCTGCTTGGGGACAAGGATGTCGCCGTCAACATCAGCATTTCGCCCGAGGCCTCGGGATTGTGGATGGGCGATGAGAAGGCGGTCCAGCAGCTTCTCCGCGCCCTGCTGTCCAACGCGGTCAAGTTTACCGAACGGGGTGAGATCGACCTTGGTGTGAACCACTTGAATGGATGCCTGGTTTTGCGCGTCCAGGACACAGGCGTCGGGATTCCGGCCGCCAAGCTTGAGGCGATCTTCGAGTCTTTCGTCCAAGCGGACGGATCCGTCACCCGGCGCCACGATGGGTCAGGACTCGGCTTGGCCATTTGCCGAAACCTCGTGGCGCTGATGGGAGGTGAAATCGAGGTCGAGAGCACGGTCCAGGTGGGGACGGTCTTCACCGTCACAATTCCAGCGCGGCGAGCGCCGGCCTCTCGTAACAAGTCCTAGCCTCCAGGGACCGTCCGCCATTGGCCGACCAGCGGCGCCCCAGGCGGCGGTGCGGTCTGCGCCAAGAACTGCTCGACGTCTCGGCCGGCGCGACCTGAACCTCCGCGTGTGAGGCATGGCGTCCGCGAGGTGGCGGCCATGCGCCAAACGCAAACCGCCCGCCTCGCGTCGGCGAGGCGGGCGGCTGTGCGCTGGAAGCTAGCGAAGGCCTAAGCCGGCTGCTTCACTCCAGCCTCGTTCAGCCATTCCAGAATCTTGGCCTTGGGCATGGCCCCGACCTTCATCGAGGCCATCTGGCCGCCGCGGAACAGCATCATGGTCGGGATGCCGCGCACGCCGTAGCGCGACGGGGTGGTGGGGCTGTCCTCGATATTGAGCTTGGCCACGGTGACCTGGTCGGCCAGCTCTTCGGAAATCTGCTCCAGGGCCGGAGCGATCTGCTTGCAGGGGCCGCACCATTCGGCCCAGAAATCGACCAGGACCGGCTTTTCGGCCTGCAGGACGTCCTTCTCGAAGGACTCGTCGGTCACCGTCACGGTGCTCATCGCTTGGCTCCATCTGCGCCCGGACATTCGGCGCGCGCTAGAAAACTGTGTTCCGGGGATTCGCGCCCCGTCTTGCAGCAAGATTTAGGGACCCGCGCCCCCCTCGGCAATGATCTAGAACAGTCGGGCCAGGGCGGCGGCCATCACCTTTTCTGGAACCGCCATGAGTTTGGGGCCGTCGGTCCAGACGATCGCGGCCTCGATCGGGCGGTCGGGGAACACCTCGGCCAGCACGGCGGCATAGACCGCCATCTGCGACAGATAGGCCGGGTCGGCGTTCTCGATGCGGTCGGGCGAGGGGCGGTTGGTCTTGTAATCGACCACCAGCACGCGCTCGGGGGTGACCACCAGGCGGTCGACCCGGCCGGCGATCCTCAGCTCCGATGGCAGCTTCGAGGCGCCGCCGGCCACCGCGACCTCGGCCCGCGAACCGGGGCCGAACACGGCGGCGAACCGGGGGTCTTCCAGCACGCCGAAGGCGGCGGACGCCATTTCCGCGCGCTGGTCGTCGGTCAGGTCGCGTTCGGCGGCCAGCAGGCGGCCGGCGGCGGTCCTGCGGGCGGCGGGTTCGATGTCGGGAAGAAGCTGCAGCAGCCGGTGGATGATCTCGCCGCGCCGATAACGGCCCAGGCCCGACACCGCCGCCAGGGGCGAGGGCGCGCTGCCCCGGGCCTCGTCCTCCAGGGTCGACGGGGCGGCGTAGCGGGCGGCGGGCGTCTCGGGCGCGGCCGGCGCCAGGGTCCAGGCGGGGGTCGGGACCGGGGCGGACGCCAGGCGCGGCGCCAGGGCCTCGGCCCGCATCGGGTCGGGACCGAAGCGCTTCCTCCCGTCATCGCTGATCTCGCGCACGCCCGGCTCGATGTCGGGATGGGCGAAGGCGGCCTGGGCGGCGGCGTACCAGCCGCCGACGTTCTCGTCCTTGGTCCGCGCGTCGATCCGGCCGCACAGGACCAGCCGGTCGCGCGCCCGGGTCAGGGCCACGTAATAGAGGCGCAGGGCCTCTTCATCGTCCTTCTTCTGGCGGCGTTCGCGGGCGGCGGCCGAGGCCTCGCAGTCATTGGCCTTGGACGCGCACCACAGGAAGCCGCCGGCTTCCGTCTGCATCAGCGGCGAGCCGCGCGCTCCGCCCTTCATGGTGGTCTCGGGCAGGAAGACGATCGGCGCCTCCAGGCCCTTGGAGCCGTGAGCGGTCATCACCCGCACCTCCTGGCGCGCGCCCTCCATCTCGCGCTTGACCACGATGTCCAGGCTGGCGAAGTCGGCGACCAGGGCCTCCAGGTCGCGCACCCCGCGCTGCTCGGCGGCCAGGATCTGGGCCAGGAACTCGTCCAGGGCCTCGGCGGCCTCCTCGCCCAGGCGGGTCAACACCTTGGCGCGGTTGGAGCGGACGGTGTCATCCACGCGGCCCAGCAGCAGCGCGTAGAACTCGAACGGCTGCTTGCGGCGGCTTTCGGCGACGGCCCAGCGCAGCAGGTCGCGGGCGGCCGACCACTTGGGCTGTTCGCCGGCGCGCGCGTTGACGGCCGTCCAAAGCGTGCCGGGCCTCCCCTTCGCCAGGGCGTAGAGGTCCTCGTCCGACAGGCCGCAGAACGGGCTCTTCAGCAGGGCCGCCAGGGTCAGGTCGTCGTCGGGGAACAGGCAGAACCGGCCAAGCGCCAGCAGGTCGTCGAACACGATATGGGCCGACAGGCTCAGGCGATCGGCCCCGGCCACCGGCACGCCGCGCCGCTTCAGGGCCCGCAGCACCTCCTCGAACAGCGCCTTGCGCCGCCGCACCAGCACCAGGATGTCGCCGGGGTGGGCGGGCCGCCACTGACGGGTCTCCTTGTCGAACACCGCGTCTCCCCGGGCGATCAAGGCCTGGATCTCGATGGCGATCTTCTCGGCCAGGCGGCGATTGGCGCCATGCTCGCTCTCGGCGTCCAGCGGCGCGTCCCAGGCCTCGCGCTCCTCGCCGGGCAGTTCGCGCTCCAGCGGCCACAGATCGACGCAGCCCTTGTGGTCGACGCGGAACGGCTGGTGGCGGACCACGTCCTCGCCGGCCGGGGCCGGCACGCCCGAGCGGGTCTCCGGGGCCGAGAACAGCGCATCGACGAAGCTCAGCACCTCCACCGTCGAGCGGTACGACATGGTCAGGGGCACGGCCTTGCCGATCCGGTCGGCGGCGGTGATCTGGGCGATATAGCCTTGCGTCTCGGCCAACAGGCGTTGTGGATCGGCGCCCTGGAACGAATAGATCGACTGTTTCTCGTCGCCGACCACGAACAGGGTGCGGACGTCTTCCCCCTGATGCGTGGCCCGCCAGCGGACCGCGCCCTCGCCGGCGAAGAAGTCCGAGGTCAGGGCCCGCAGGATCGCCCACTGCTCGGGGGCGGTGTCCTGGGCCTCGTCCAGCAGGATGTGGTCGATGCCGCCGTCCAGCTTGTACAGCACCCAGGCCGCGTCGACCTTCTGGGTCAGCAGCACCTTGGTCTTGTCGATCAGGTCGGCGAAGTCGAGCGCCCCCCGGGCGTCCTTCTCGATCTGGTGCGAGGTGACATAGAGGGCCGCCAGGCGCAGGGCGTCGCTGCTGTCCTCGGCCACCCGGGCGGCGCGCAGCCATTCGCGGGCCTCCTCCAGCCGCTCCTGCTCGGCCAGCAGACGGGCGCGCAGGGGCTCATGGGCCTTCAGGCCCGAGGTCTTGGCGGGCCAGGTCGCGGGCGTGCCGGCGCCCTTCTCGGTGAACAGCGCCGCCAGGGCCTGATCCAGGTCGGCGTCGGGATCGACAGCCACGGCCCGAAGTTGACCTGCGCACTTGATGTCGGTCTTGGTCCCGTTCAGCAGCACGTCGGCCACCGAGCGCCACAGGTCGCGGTCGAGCTCCGCCATGGCTTCGGCCGTGACGTCCGCGACGCTGCTGGGGCCATAGTGGAAGCCGCAGACCTTCCAGACGTCCTCGACCGCGCCCGTCAGGCCGCCGACACGCTCCAGATACTCGCCGATCGCGCCGCGCTGGGCCTCGAAGGTGGCGAACATCGCCTCGAAGCTGGCGAAGTCCAGGGCCACCGAGAACCGGGCATAGGCCAGGGCGAAGGCGTCGTCGTGGTCGGTGACATAGGTCGCCACCTGCCGCAGCGCGCCCTGGGCGATGGCGGCCGAGGCGCTGTCGTCCATCACCTGGAAGCCCGGCGAGACCCCGGCCTCCAGCGGGAAGCGCCGCAGCAGCTTCTCGCAGAAGGCGTGGATGGTCTGGATCTTCAGCCCGCCCGGCGTCTCCAGCGCCTTGGCGAACAGGCCCCGGGCCTCGGACAGCTGCTTGTGGCTGAAGCCGGCGGGATCGCGACCCTCCAGGGCGCCCAACTGCTCGCGCAGCTTGACGTCGGGGGTGACGCACCACTCGCCCAGCCGCTCGAACAGTCGCCGCTGCATCTCGGCGGCGGCGGCCTTGGTGTAGGTCACGCACAGGATCGCCTCGGGCGACGAGCCGGCCAGCAGCAGGCGCGCGACCCGGTCGATCAGGGTCTTGGTCTTGCCCGAGCCGGCATTGGCCGTGACGAAGGCCGAGATCGCCGGATCGGCGGCGATGCGCTGGGGGTCGGGGGCGGTCATTTGCGGGAGGTCGGACATCAAGATCCTCCCCCTTTGGGGGAGGTGTCGCGGAGCGACGGAGGGGGTCTTGCTGAGCCGGCGGGGAAAACCCCCTCCGGCCCTCTGGGCCACCTCCCCCAAAGGGGGAGGATCTGGCGAAGCGCGGTCCGGCTCACTCCGAACCCTCCCCGTCATCGCCGCTGGTCGACCACTCGAACACCCGCGCCAGGTGGCCGTAGTCGCCGACATGGTCGTGCACGAACTGCGGCGCGACGCGCGAAAGGTACGGCTGTTTCGGGTTATCGTAGCGCTCGATCAGCTCGCGCAGACCGTTCAGCGCCTTGATCGCCGCCTCCTGGCTGTCGACGCCAGCGGCGGCTCGAACCTCTTCCACGCCCGCCGGCTTGCGGCCGGTGACCCGCAGGTAGGTCAACTCGCCGGGCTCGCGCGGGCCGATGTCGGGAAAGCCGCCCTCGCGCAGGATGGCGGCGGTCAGGGTGAGCTGGGGCGAGAAGCCGGTCTCGACCTGCTTTTTCGACGGCGCGGCGCCGGTCTTGTAGTCGAGGATGTGGGCCAGGCCGTCGGGCGTGGGCTCGATCCGGTCGGCCTTGGCGGTGACCGTGAACGGCCGGCCGCCGATGTCGAAGGTCAGCGCGCCGGCGGCTTCGACCACGATCCGCTCGGCGCCGGCCCGGCGGCGGGTCTCCAGGTCGGCGACCCACAGGGCGGCCTCGCGCGCCAGGGCGCGTTCGCGGGCCAGGGCGGCGGGCGGCATGCCGGCCTTTTCCAGTTCGCCCAGATAGAGCATGGCGAAGATTTCGGCGGCGTCGGCCGGCACCGGGCCGGGGTGCTCCAGCGAAAAGGTCTCGAACGCCGCGTGGATCGCCGTGCCGCGCGCCCGGGCCTCGACCGGCTCGTCGGGACGGTCCAGCGGATAGAGCTTGAGGATGTCGCGGGCCCAGACGGCGTAGGGGTCGCGGGTCAGGGCCTCGACCCGGGTCACGGCCATCTTGCGTGGACGGTCGGCGACCGGCGGGGTGGGGGCGGGGCGCTTGATCGGGTCGTAGGGGCCCGGCGCGTCCAGGTCGCGGGCCCAGGCCAGCACGTCGGGGCGCTCGGTCAGGGACAGGCCGGCCCCGCGCGCCAGGGTCTTCAGCCGCCACAGCCAGCGGCTCTCGACGGCCGGCGCCCCGCCGCGTCGCTCGCTGTGGACCAGGATCACGTCGGGCGCGCAGGCGGCCTGGGCGAAGTCGTGGGCGGTCAAGCCGATGCGGCGCTCGGGCGGCGGCAGGTTCAGTTTGGCGCGCATCGGCCGCGACAGGAACGGGTCGATCGGCGCGCCGCGCGGCCAGATCCCTTCCTCCAGGCCCGCCAGGATCAGCCGGTCGGCCCGCACCATCCGCGCCTCGATGGCCCCGAAGATCCGCAGGCGCGGATGGGTGGCGCCGCCGGTGCGCAGGGTCTCCTCGTTGACCATCCGGTCGAACAGATCCGCGAATCCGATGGCCGAGGCCGGCGGCAGGGCGACGCCGTCGGTGATCAGCGACGACAGCAGGCCCGCCAGGCTCTCCCCAGCCGACCCGGCCCAGAGGTCCGTCGGATCGGCCAGGGCCTCCAGGGCCTCGACCAGGGCGCGGGCGGCGGCGGCCGGAGCGCCGGCCTTGGGGTCGGCGATGTAGGGCGCAGCGACGCGGTGAGCGGCGGCCAGGACGCGCTCGACCAGGGCCTTGGCGTCGGGGTATTTCTCAAGCCTTTCCAGAAGCTGGGCGGCGTCGCGCGGCGCGGGGCCGCGTAGGCCCTTCAGCTCCAGGTCGCGGGTGACCTCGACATCGCCCCGCAGCAGCGGGTGCTTGGCCACGGCCAGCAGGCGGACGGGATCCAGCGGATCCACGGCCAGGCCCGCTACGTGCTGGGCCAGGATCGCGGCGGGGCTGGCGGCGAGGGGCGCGCCGGCCGAGCTGTCGGGGATCACGCCCCAGCGCACCAGCCGCGCGTTGACCCGCCGGGCCAGCTCCTGGTCGGGCGTGACCATGGCGGCGGTCCGCCCCGGATCCTCCAGCGCTTCGCGCAAGAGAAGCGCGCAGGCGACGGCGGCCTCCTCCTCGGTGCGGGCGTTGACCAGGGACAGGCCCTTCAACCCCTCCTCGATGGGATCGAGCCCGGGGGCTTCCGCGCGCAGCCGGTCGATCTGGGCCAGCCAGTCGGCGGTGGCCTGGGCGGGCCGCAGAGCCTCGTTGATCAGCCGCCGCCGCCAGCGGCCCCGACTGTCGACCTCGGGCCACCAGGGGCGGACGTCGGCGCGGGTGACCTTGGCCCCGTCCAGCAGACGCTTCATCGCCCCTTGCGGATGCTGTTCGCCCTGGACGCCCTCGATCTGGTCCCAGGCGTCGTCGGCCAGGCCGTCGTCCAGGCCCGGCAGCACGACCGCCCCCTGCGGCAGGCTGGCGATCACCCGCAGCAGCCGAGCTGTGGCGGGCGCCGTGCCGGTCGAGCCGGCGGCGACCAGCACGCCTTGGGGCGGGCTTTGCTCCCACTGGTCGGAGAGGGCGTTGAGCAGCCGGACGCGCCGGTCGCTGACGTCGATCAGCCCCATCTCGTCCAGCCGCCTGGGCCAGGCGGTCAGCACCGCCTTCAGGAACCGGGCCGAGACCTGCCAGTGCTGGGCCAGATCGCCTTCGGCCAGGCCGTCCAGCCGTCCGTCGTCGGTGATCACTTCCTCGATCTGGCAGCTGTCGAGAAACTCTGCCAGGGCCTTTGCCATCTCCAGCGCCTGGCCGGCCTGGGGCTGGAACGACAGCAGATGGCTATTGTCGGCCACCAGCCGCGCCAGCTCGAACCGGCGGCGGCGCGAGGAGACGGCGGGTGGCAGGTCCAGCGCCAGCTCCCCGGGTTCGAACGGCGGCTCGCCTTCGTCCAGGTCGCCCAGCGGCCGGATCTGAGGCAGCAGCAGGGCCTTGCCGCCGCCGGCCGCGACAAAGGCGTCGGCCAGGGCGCGGGCGCCCCGCCGGGTCGGGGTCAGGACGGTGGCGGCGGGCAGGGCCTCGGGGCCCAGCGGCGCCAGGGCGTCCAGCAACCCGCGCGCCAGGTCCTCGACGAAGGGCCGGTGCGCGGGGATCGAGAACCAGCGCGGCCCCGGATGGTCGAAGGGGCCGGACATGGTCAGGTGTGTCCCGCCAGCCGCGCTTCGGCGATGTCTCGCGCGCCGGGATCGCCGACGTGCATCCAGATCCCATCGGGCGCGACGCCGTACACGCGGCCCTGGGCGGCCAGGGCCTTCCAGATCGGGGTCAGCGAGAACGGCCCGTCGGGACCGTCGGCCACGATCCGGGGCTTGGTGATGTGGACGCCGACATAGACCAGCGGCCCGGTCTCGCCGGGGCCCTTGAACCGCACGACGCCATCGTCGAGGAACACGTCGCCGGTGTCGTGAAAGCCCAGGGATTTGGTCGTCGAGGCCAGCATCAGGCAGACGTCCATGGTCGCCGGGTCCCAGGCCCGGGCCACCGCTTCGATCGCCGAGCCGTCCTCGATCCAGACGGAGTCGATATTGGCCACCCAGACCGGATCCTGGCCCAGCAGCGGCAGGGCGTGCTTGACGCCGCCGCCGGTCTCCAGGGCCTGGGGCCGCTCGTCGGAGATGACGATGCGGGGCAGGGGGTGGGTCTCGGCCCGGGCCGCCAGATGGGCCTCCAGCCGGTCGGCGAAATAGTGGACGTTGACCACCGCGGTCTCGACCCCGGCGGCGGCCAGGCGGTCCAGCATGTGGTCGATCAGCGCCTTGCCGCCCACCTCGACCAGGGCCTTGGGCCGATCGTCGGTCAGGGGCCGCATGCGGGTGCCCAGGCCGGCGGCCAGCACCATGGCGACCTTGGGGGCGGCCTTCGCGACGCTCATCGGCGGGTCTCCGCCGGCACGTGGGCGTCGAGCCAGGTCTTGAGCTCCGCCAGGGCCGGATTGGCCAGGCAGACGTCGAGATAGGTCCACAGCCTGGGAATGAAGTCGGCGTAGCGGGGCTTGCCGTCGCGGGTCACCAGGCGGGCGAAGATGCCCAGGATGCGCATGATGTTGAGCGCGCCCAGCGCGTGATAGTCGGCCAGGAAGGCGGTGCGGTCCAGGTCGGGGCGCGCGGCCAGATAGCGCTCCAGGCTGGCGGTCTCGCGCTCCGGCGACACCGTGCGGCGGGCGTCGTGCAGCAGCATCGACAGGTCCCAGGCCGGGTGGGCCAGGACCGCGTCCTGGAAGTCCAGCAGGCCGACCCGCGCCGCGCCCTGGCGGTCCGGCAGCCAGATCAGGTTCTCGGCGTGATAGTCACGGTGGCAGAACACCGTGGCCCCGGCCTCGCCCCGGGTCCGGATCGGGGCCCACAGGGCTTCCCACCAGGCCAGGGCGGCGGCGTCGAAGGTCAAGGGGCGGAACCTCGGCTGCCATTCGACGAAGATGTCGTGGGCGGTCTTCAGCGCCAGGTCGTCATAGGTCAACAGCGGCCAGGTCGAGCCGTCGAAGTCGAGCACGCCGGGCGTCGGAGCGGCGTGGATCGCCAGCAGGCCGTCGATGGCGGCGTCGTACAGCGGCGCCTCGTCGGTTCCGGCCTCGATCAGCCGGGCATAGAGGTCGTCGCCCAGATCCTCCAGAACCGCCAGGCCGGCGGCGGGATCGGCGGCCAGCACGGCGGGGGCCGACAAGCCCTGGGCCTTCAGCCAGCCGGCGCAGGCCACGAAGGCGTCCACCCGGCCGGCGGCCAGGCGGGCCAAGGCGTTATAGCCGAGGGCGGCGCGCTGGGCGGGCGTGGCGTCCGGCGGACAGGGCGCGGTCTCCACCGACGGCGGCTGGTCCATGAAGATGAAGCTGTCGTCGGCCCGATACAGCCGCTCATAGGCCCGGGTCGAGGCGTCGCCGCCCAGCGACTCCCGTCGGGCGTCGCCGAAGCCGTGGGCCGACAGGAAGGCCGCCTTGAGGGTTTCGCGATCAGAGCTCAAGCGTGCGTCCTTCGAAGCTTCCATGCGGCGTGAGGATCGCGCGGCGCGCCTGACCGTCCTCACCCATGGGCTGGATGTCTATAGCGAGTCGGTCGATCGGCAGGCGGCCTTCCAGACGCTGGGGCCATTCGATCAGGGCCGCGCCGTCCTCCAGCGCCTCCTCCAGCCCGATCTCGTAGGCCTCGTCCGGGTCGGTCAGGCGGTAGAGGTCGAAATGGGCGACGGGGAAGTCGGGACCGTCATAGAACTGCACCAGGGTGAAGGTCGGGCTGGGCACTTCCTCGCCCGGCGAGGTCAGGGCGCGGACCAGGGCCCGGGCCAGGGTCGACTTGCCCGCCCCCAGGGGACCGGTCAGGCAGACGGCGTCGCCGGGGCGCAGGGCCGAGGCCAGCTTGCGGCCCAGGGCCTGGGTGGCGGACTCGTCGGGCAGCAGGACTTCGATCACGGGCGGGCCGTCCTTCACATGCGGGGGTTCGACCCGGCCCTGAGTCTAGCCAAGGCGGCGGCCGGTTCCAAGGCGAGGCGCGGGGAATTTGACGGACCGCTCGCGACGTCGGACGTTAGGCGCTGGGGAAGAGGGAATTCTTGCATGAAGCGTTTCGGTCTTTGGCTCGTCGCCATCGTCGTGGTCGCCGCCGTCGGCGCGGGGGCCTGGGCCTATTGGAACTTCGAGCTGCGCTGGCGGCCCAAGACGATCACCAAGAACCAGGCCGAGATCGCCAAGATCCTGGAGACCGCCGGCTGGGTGTCGCCGGGGCTGAAGGGTCCCAAGCTCTATATGGTCAGCTTCCGCACCTGCCCCGACTGCTTGCGCTTCAAGCACGAGGAATATCCGGGCCTGCACAAGGCCAATGTCGACACCCGGCTGATCGAGATCGCCCGCGCCGACCGCAACGGCGTGCCGAAATCGACCCCCGCCGAGCGCGCGACCGTGGCCGAGATGTGGGTCAACCGCAGCTGGGCGCTGTCGGAAAAATGGGACGCCACCCCGGTCGAGGCCTGGACGGCCGTCGGCATCGCCCCGGCGGACGGTGACGTGGCCCGCACCGCCGTGATCGAGGCCGGTCGCAAGACCGTCGAGGACCTGCGGCCGCTGCTCAAGGCCAACGGCGTGACCTTCGCCTATCCGTTGCTGGTCTGGTGGACCCCGGACGGCAAGATGAAGGCCTGCGCCTGCGAGAAGCGCGAGACCTACCGGTTCGTGCGGAAGGATCTGGGGGTTCAATGAACCTTCCCTCCCCTTCATGGGGAGGGTGGCCCCGAAGGGGTCGGGTGGGGCTTGATGAGTCTGCAGACCCCACCCACCAGCTTCGCTGGTCCCCCCTCCCCATAAAGGGGAGGGAAAGCCGCGTAGACTGATCAGAAATCCTGGGCGGTCGGGCGGATGGCGATCTCGCTGACGTCGACGTCGGCCGGTTGCTCCAACGCATAGGCGATGGCGCGGGCGATGGCGTCGGGGCCGATGGCGATCTGGTAGAAGTCGTCCAGGGCCTTCAGCGATTGCTCGTCGGAGCTGCCGTTCTTGAGCTCGGTGTTGACCCCGCCGGGCGAGATGACCGTCACCCGGATCTTCGAGCCCACCTCATGCCGCAGGCCTTCCGAAATGGCCGAAACCGCGAACTTGGTGCCGCTGTAGACCGTGCCGCCAGGGCTGAAGACCTTGCGGCCGGCGATCGAGCTGATGTTGATGAACTGGCCCGAGCCCTGGGCCTCGAACACCGGCAGGGCGGCGGCGACGCCGTACAGCAGGCCCTTGATGTTGATGTCGATCATCTTGTCCCACTCGTCGGTCAGGGTCGCCGACATCGGGGCGATGGCCATGTAGCCGGCGTTGTTGACCAGCACGTCGACGCGGCCGAAGGCCTTGAGGGCGGCGGCGATCATCGCGGCGGCGTCGGCCTTGACCGTGACGTCGGTCTGGACGGCGATCGCCTGGCCGCCGGCCGCGGTGATCTCGGCCACCAGGGCGTCCAGCCGGTCGAGGCGGCGGGCGGCCAGCACCAGGCGTGCGCCCTTGGCGGCGAGGTGGCGGGCCGTGGCTTCGCCGAGGCCGCTGCTGGCCCCGGTGACGACGACGACCTTGCCGGAAATGTTCTGGGTGGTCATGGCGGATCTCCTTGTTCAGTGGGGCGTCCTGGCCCCGTGGTCAGAAGATGAGCGCTCGACCTCTCCGCGATAATCCTTGATAGTTTGAACGTCGTTTCAAACAGGATTTGATAATGCAGCGCGACCTGCTGGACGGCGTCGTGGCCTTCACCACCGTGGCGCGGCGGCGCAGCTTCACCACGGCGGCGGCCGATCTGGGCGTGACGCCGGCGGCGGTCAGCCACGCGGTCAAGCAGCTGGAGGCCCGACTGGGCGTGGTGCTGTTCGCCCGCACCACCCGCGAGGTCGGCCTGACCGAGGCCGGACGACGCTATCTGCAAGGCGCCCAGCCGGCCGTCGAGGCCATGGAGGCCGCCACGCTCTCGGCGCGGTCGCTGGGCGAGGGTCCGGCGGGGCTGGTGCGCCTGACCACCTCGCGCCTGGCCCTGCGCATGGTGCTGGCCCCGGTGATCACCGACTTCGCCCGCGCCTATCCGGACGTGCGGCTGGAGATCGTGGTCGACGACGCCTCGATCAGCCTGATCGAGGAGGGTTTCGACGTCGGCGTGCGAATGGGCGAGATGATCGCGCCCGACATGGTGGCCGTGCGGGTGTCGCCGCCCTTCCGGTTCTGCGTGGTCGGCGCGCCGGCCCTGCTGGAGCGCTGGGGGCGGCCCGAGCATCCCCGTGACCTGAAGACCATTCCCTGCCTGAACGTCCTGCAGACCACCCGCCGCAACAATTATCGCTGGGAGTTCGAGGAGGGCGGCCGCGAGTTCCAGGTGGCGGTCGAGAGCGCGATCAGCGTCAACGACTTCGACTTCCTGATGAAGGGCGCGCTGGACGGCCTGGGCCTGACCTACCAACCCGAGCCCCTGGCCATGCCGCACGTGATGGCCGGCCGGCTGGAGCGGGTTCTGGACCCCTATCTGGCCGGTCCCACCGACTGGCGGCTCTACTATCCCAGCCGCCTGGGCGCCTCGGCCCCGCTGCGGGCGTTCGTGGAGTTCATGCGCGGCCGCCTGCGCACGCCGGGGCGCGCTTAGGGCGCTTCCCCCGCCGCCGCCCCTTTCCCTCGAGCGTGTGGCGCGCTAACCGGATCGGCGATGCCCACATCCGTCCGAACCGCCTACCGCGAACGCCTGGCCCAGGGCGAGATCAAGCCCGACGTCGCCCAGGCCGGCGCGATCGACGCCCTGTCGCGGCTGGAGTCCGATCTCGACAACGCCGGCGAGCCTGGCTTCTCGCTGTTCGGCCGCAAGCCCAAGGGCCAGAAGGGCGTCTATCTGTGGGGACCGGTCGGGCGCGGCAAGTCCATGCTGATGGACCTGTTCTTCGACAGCGCTCCGGTCGCCAAGAAGCGCCGCGTGCACTTCCATGTGTTCATGGCGGAGGTGCACGAGCACATCAACGCCTGGCGCAAGGGCGACGCGGGCGAGCGCAAGGCGCGCTTCGGCCAACACAAGGGCGACGATCCGATCGCCCCGACCGCCGACCTGATCGCCGCCGAGGCCCGCCTGCTGTGCTTCGACGAGCTGCAGGTCACCGATATCGCCGACGCCATGATCCTGGGCCGGCTGTTCGAGGCGCTGTTCGCCCAGGGCGTGACCCTGGTGGCCACTTCCAACCGCCCGCCCGACGACCTCTACAAGGACGGCCTCAACCGCCAGCTTTTCGTCCCCTTCATCGAGATGCTGAAGGAGAAGCTGGAGGTCGTCGCCGTGCGCGGGGCGGTCGACTTCCGCCTGGACCGCCTGCGCGCCGCGCGCACCTGGCTGGCGCCCGACGACAAGGCCAACCTCGCCGCGTTCGACGCGCTGTGGGCCGACATGTTGGACGGGGCCGAGGAGACCGGCGCCAAGCTGGAGGTGCTGGGGCGGAAGATGCACTTCCCGCGCGCCGCCGGCGGCCTGCTGCGCGCCTCGTTCGCCAGTCTTTGTCAGCAAGCCTTGGGCCCGCAGGACTATCTGGCGATCGCCGAGCGCTTTCACACCCTGTTCCTCGAGGACGTGCCGCTGCTGACGCCCGAGCGGCGCGACGCGGCCAAACGGTTCAACACCCTGATCGACGCCCTCTACGAGGCGGACGCCAAGCTGGTGGCCCTGGCCCATGGCGCACCCGAGGCGCTGTATCCGGCCGGCGACGGTTCGTTCGAGTTCGAGCGGACGGTGTCGCGCCTGCAGGAAATGCGCTCGGCCGACTATGTGGCGCGGATCAGGGATTAGGAGAGCGAAATGAGCGTCAAAGACCGCGTCCGCGTCCACGAGACCCGGCTGCTCTCCGACAACTGGTACGTCCTGAAGACCACGAGCTTCGACTGGAAGCGCCGCGACGGGACCTGGCAGACCCAGTCCCGCGAGACCTACGACCGGGGCAACGGGGCGGTGCTGCTGGCCTACAACCTGGCCGAACGCACCGTGCTGCTGGTCAAGCAGTTCCGCTATCCGGCCTTCGTCAACGGCTATGACGACCTCTTGATCGAGGCCGCCGCCGGCCTGCTGGACGACGCCGAACCGGAGGCGCGCATCCGCGCCGAGGTCGAGGAGGAGCTCGGCTATCGGCTCGGCGCGGTGACCAAGGTCTTCGAGGCCTTCATGAGCCCGGGCTCGGTGACCGAGATCCTGCATTTCTTCGTGGCCGAGTACGACGCCTCCATGCGGATCGGCGACGGCGGCGGCCATCCGGACGAGGGCGAGGACATCGAGGTGCTGGAACTGGGCGTCGACGAGGCCCTGGCCATGGTCGCCGACGGCCGCATCCGCGACGCCAAGACCATCATGCTGCTGCAGCACGCGGCGCTGAACCTGTTCAAGGCCTAGCTCTGAGAACGTTTCTCAACAAGGGCGGCCGCGTTGACACCCCCAACGTCGCGCTTAAAAGCATCCCGCAACGCACAAAGCCAAAAGGTTGGACGCAACCATGACCGAGACCAGCGGGGGACTTCCCGACCGCCCCCTGTCGCCGCACCTGCAAGTCTGGCGCTGGCACATCACCATGGCCTGCTCGATCCTGCACCGCGCGACCGTGTTCGCCCTCTATGTCGGCGTCCTGCTGCTGGCCGGCTGGGCCGTGGCCCTGGCCTCGGGTCCCGACGCCTACGCCTGCTACACCGGCATGCTCGGCTCGTTCCTGGGCAAGCTGGTGCTGTTCGGCCTGACCGTCGCGGTGCTCTACAACATCGCCTACACCATCCGGCAAACCGTCTGGGACGCCGGCAAGGGCTTCACGCCGAAGATCGCCGACATGTCCGGCGCCTGCGCGATCGCCTTCGCGGTGGTCGGCGCCATCGTCGTCTGGGTCATCGCCGCCCAAACCGGAGCGCTCTGAACATGGCCGGTCCTTCCTCCTCCGGGCGCTACCGCACGCCGATGTCCCGCGCCCGCGGCATGGGCGCCTCGCACCATGGCGTCGGCCACTTCATCACCGAGCGCGTGTCGGGCATCGCCCTGGTCCCGCTGGCCCTGTGGGGCCTGTTCGCCGGCCTGCGCCTGGCGGCCCTGGACTTCGACGGCGCCGCCTTCTGGGTGTCGATCCCGCACAACACCGTCCTGCTCTGCCTGCTGATCGTCGTCGCCCTGATCCACCTGAAGGGCCAGGTGCAGGTGGTGATCGAGGACTACATCCCGGACTTCACGACCAAGACCGTGCTGGTCCTCGCCAATCTTTTCGTTTGCGTCCTCGGCGGCGCTCTTGGGGTCGTCGCGATCCTCAAGGTCGCCTTCACCGGAGCCTTCTGATGTCGGCCTACAAGTTCATCGACCACAAGTTCGACGTCGTCGTCGTCGGCGCCGGCGGCTCGGGCCTGCGCGCCGCGCTGGGCTGCGCCCAGGCCGGCCTGAAGACCGCCTGCGTCACCAAGGTGTTCCCGACCCGCAGCCACACGGTCGCCGCCCAGGGCGGGATCTCGGCCTCGCTGGGCAATATGGGCCAGGACGACTGGCGCTGGCACATGTTCGACACC
>ERZ511473.1015-NODE-1015-length-30183-cov-3.635488_pt1 | contig 30183 bp, 28 predicted proteins | sample MGYA00374947_ERZ511473 | MGnify/ENA primary metagenome ERZ511473 (study PRJEB26303, sample SAMN06343854) | sediment metagenome | isolation source: hot spring sediment | place: Canada: British Columbia | collected 2012-09-26 ... | reverse complement strand
CGTGGCTTCAACCAGGTGCTCGTCCAGCAGGGTGTCCCAGGCTTCGTCTGGGGCGAGAGTTCGGTATTCCACATCGCGCTCGGGCACACCTGCGCGAATCAGGGGGGCGGCGATATTCGCGTACCGGAGGGTGTGGCCCCGGAGGTGCTCAAAGCTGGGATGAGCCCCCGGCTGGCGCTCGCCCTCCAGCAAGCGATGATCAACGAGGGTGTCGATCTCTTCCATGGCGGCGGGCTGCTCAGCGTCGCTCACACGCCTGAGGACATCGATCGGACGATCGACGCGTTCGATCGGTCAATCCGCCGCATGAAGGATGAAGGGTTGCTCGAGCCAGCATAGCGCGAGCGCGCAATTCGGAGAGGCCACCGCAGGGTGCGGTAAGCTGCTCTGTGGTGGCTCTCGGTTTCGATGGGCCGAGTTCCACTGGTCGCAACCGCCGAGCCCAGGGACTTCACGTCGACCTGATGGCGTGATGGCAAAGGCAGAACGGCAGTGACGGGTGCCCGGCTTGCCAGTCCTCCCGAGTAAAGGGAAGATCGGGCCCGCGAGGCAATGGCAGGGGGAGGGTGAATGAGTAACCGGCCGGACGATGAGATTCGCGCAACCGAGGCGTACTACCACCTTGTGCTCGAGCGGATGCCGCCCCGAGCGGAGCCCGCGTTCGAGACACCGGAGATGCAACGCCGGGTGTGGGGGCGAAGCTGGGGAGTCCACAACGATGTGGGCCGCCTGCGGCTTTGCGTGCTACACCGCCCGGGCGACGAGATGCTGGCTATCGATCCCAGTGGGAAGTACGACCCCACCATCGGTGCCTACATCGACGAAGACGAGCAGTGGTACTGGCGCGACTCAACGCCGCCGGACCTGCGGCGGATGCAGGAAGAGCACGACGCCCTGGCGGCTGCGCTTCGCGCCGAGGACGTCGAGGTCGTCTACGTCGATTGCCCGCCGCGCGATCCCCACGCGGTGTTCACCCGCGATGTCGCGGTCGCGGTAAAGGGTGGCGCCGTGATCGGGCGGATGGGGCTAGTTGGCACCCATCCCCAAGCCGGCCGGCGTGGCGAAGAGGCGTACGTGGCCCGGTTGCTCGCCCAGCTCGGGATGCCGATTCTCCACACGATCCACGGTACCGGCTTGCTGGAAGGCGGGTCGGTCTGCTGGCTCAACGAATCGACAGTGGCGATCGGAATGTCACAACGACAAAACGAGGCCGGAGCGCGCCAGCTCGAGGCCGTGCTGGCTGAGCAGGGAGTCCGGCTTATCCGGGTACCGCTGCCGGGCTACGCGTTGCACCTCGACGGTGCCTGCGTCATGGTCGACTACGATAAGGCGCTCGTGAACGTCACCCGGCTTCCGTACTGGTTCTTGGAAACGCTCGCTGAACTCGGCATCCAGGCGATCCATGTCTGGCCGACGGAAGTCAAGGGGGTCAACTGCCTCGCAGTACGACCAGGGCGAGTCATCATGCCAGCGGGGTGCCCGCGGACGCGCGAGCGTCTCGAGCAGGCCGGTGTGGAGGCGATCGAGGTGCCGTACGACGAGATCCTCAAGAACGGTGGCGGTATCCATTGCTCGACCCTGCCGTTGATCCGCGATCCATAGCTTCCGGTCCGGCACAGGATGGTGCTCCGCGATGACTGTTGGCCTCGTCTTCAGCGATCGCTACTTGCAGCACGATGTCGGTCCGTACCGTTTGCCTGGATCTGGCCGGCCACTCCCCTTCGTCGAGCTGGTCGATCACCCCTCGAACTGGCGACTGGTTGCGCGAACCAAGAAACTGCTCGATCTCACCGGGCTCAGCCGGTCACTGGTCCCGATCCCGCCCTACCTGGCCGGCGAACGCGATCTGGGACGCGTGCACGCGGCCGACTACATCGCCCGCGTCGAAGCGATCGGCGGGAGCGGCGGCGGAGATGCCGGGCAGGGTGCGCCGGTGGGCCCGGATTCGTACGAGATCGCCCGCCTGGCTGCCGGCGGGGCGATGGCCGCGGTCGACGCCGTCATGACCGGCACCGTGCGCCACTGCTATGCGCTGATCCGGCCACCAGGCCATCATGCGGTGCGCGATATGGGCATGGGGTACTGCATCTTCAACAACGTGGCTGTCGCGGCCCGGCATGCCCAGCAGGCATACGGCGTGCAGCGCGTGTTGATCCTGGACTGGGACGTGCACCACGGAAACGGAACTCAGCATGCCTTCTGGGACGACCCGAGCGTGCTCTTCATCTCGCTCCACCAGGAGGGACTCTACCCGCCCGATAGTGGCCAGATTCAGGAGGTAGGCGCCGGAGCGGGTGAGGGGTTCACGGTAAATATCCCCTTACCGGCGGGGTCGGGAGACGCTGCGTACCATTCCGCGTTCCAGCGCCTGATCTTACCCATCGCGCGCAGGTATCGCCCCGAGCTGGTTCTGGTTTCGGCTGGCCAGGATGCGAGCACGGCCGATCCGTTGGGGAGGATGTGCCTGACGACCGAGGCCTATCGCTGGATGATGCGCCAGATCCTGACGCTGGCTGAGGAGGTTGCCGATGGCCGGCTGGTGGTCGTTCAGGAAGGTGGATATAGCGAGATCTATGGCCCGTATTGCACGCTCGCCGTGTTCGAAGGGCTGACCGGCCAGCGGACAGGAATTGAAGAGCCGCTGGATCCGGCCCGCCTGGCACGCCGGCCCACCTCCCAAGTTGTCTCGGGAGACCAGGCCGAGGCCATTGCCCAGGTTGTCGCGGTTCAGAACCAGTACTGGGGTCCACTAGAATAAACCCACCCGGCGTCGTAGAGTGTGAGACGGAGAGTTGTCCAGGACGGTTTTCGCGCTCGGTTCGAGAGCCTGGAAGAGGCATCCCGTATGGAACGCGATGCGCAGTCCGCTTCGCTCAGCCAGTCGTGCCAATGGTGCCGGGCACCGCTCGCGGATGGCGTGGAGCGGTGCCCAGCGTGCGGCGCAATGGTCCCCAGGCCGGGTAGCAACTTGACCACCGATGGGGATGATCCCACGCTGCTTGCGCTCATCGAACCACCGGAGCTGCCGGCCGTCGATCCTACCTCAGCCGATCAGGCCGGTGTCGAAGCTGACCCGCTGCTTACCAGCCTGCTGACAGTCGCCATCGCCGCCGTCGCTGGTGGCGTGATTGGCTGGTTCCTCCTGCCGGCGCCGCTAGCAAGGGCATTTCAGGCCTTCCTGGCCCTGCCCACCCAGCCGTCTGATGTCACCCGGCTGGGCTTGTTTCTGGGCCTGCTCGCTGGCCTGTTCATAGGCACGCTCTACCGGCTGGTTGCGCGCAGATGATCCCGAGTGGGACGCGCCGTGGGGAGGTTCAGACCTGGCCGTACCCAGTCGACCACGCGCTGAAGAGCTACGGCGCATCGGTGAGCAGCAGCACAATGGCTGTGCCGCCCTCCTGCTGGTTGACTTGAACAGTAAGGGCCGCTTCACCGCGCTCGGCCACCACGGTGTTCGCGTCGGCGCGGCGTTCCTCCCATCCCAACGCGCGGAGTGCTCCGCGGTAGAACGCGACTACTTGCTCAGGTGAATCGTCCGTGCGGAATACCATCATGCCGGCGTTCTCAACCTGCGACGGAAAGGGTTCGAACCGTACCCGGCTCGATTCCGGATACGCCGGGATCTGGCTGTTTTGCCACTCTTCGATCATCTGGAGATCATTGATCGTGACCTTCGCGGGATCGGGCGCCGGCCCGGCGACGCGAGTCGGAGTGCCGGCTTGCTCCGTGGAGTTTGACTGGCCCGTCTCCGTTGCCTGGTTGTCGCTCGCTCCGCCGCGACTGCATCCCGCGATGACGGCGCTGATCAGTAACAGCGTTGCCACCAGTCGAGACAGGTTCCAGAGGCCGCGCATCTAGCCGATCCCTTCCCGCTGCGACTCCCCTCCGAACGCCAGCCGGTCGGCAATTCTACCAGCCTCGGCGGACGGCGGGCGCAGTGGAAGCAAGCGGGCCAGTCGAAGAGTTCTCGTCAAAGTAGGGCGCAGCGTTGGATAACGAAGAGATCAGATGTTGCTGGCCACCGTGGGCGGCTGCGGCGGCTCGGCGAGCAAGCTCTCGATCGCAGCCAGCAGTGCTCGTGGTGGATCTGTGGTAACGAGGAGCAAGCTAGACATCAACCAGAGCGTGCGGAGATACTCGCGTGCCTGGTCATCGGGTGGGACGAGGCGGTTGCGACAGTCAGTGAGCAGATCGGCCGCCGCTGCGGCAAGCCTGGGCAGTGGTCCGGGGTGACCATCCACCATGTCGAGGATTGAATGCGCGCAAACGTGCAGGGCGTCTAAGAGCTCGAGCCGGCTGGGCATGGCGGCTAGCGCCGTTAGCAGCATATCGGCCGTCGAGAGAATCTCACCGATCGTTGCCTGCAGGTTCGGCTGGTGATTCACCGGGGACTCTGCTGAGCCGTCATGGCCACGTCCGTTGCCGCTCAGCCACCCGCTGGCCGTGTGGCTCGTGCCGGCTCCAGCCGATAGGCGGCCGGTAATCTTGACCACCGGACTCCCTCGGTGCGCCTCGAGGGCACCGGTCGTAACGGATTGCTCGTAGCTATCGAGCGCGATCAGGCGGTCCGGCTGCCAGCGTTCGATCAACTGGCTGAGGCCGCGCGCATGTTCCAGCATAGGAGCTACCGGCGAGCCGGTGACAAACGACGCTACCGCGCGTTCGAGGTCGAGCACGAGCGCCTGGACGTACGGCGCCAGCAAGACTCGTCCCTCGCTCCCTCGGACCAGGTCGATCGCGCTTTCCACCATCTGGATCATCTCGGCGAGCTGCAGCGCGTTGGTCAGCCCACCGGCTTCGACGATCTGCTGCAGTGCCTGGCCAGCGGCATCGAGGAGCTTTGGATTAGGGCGCGGCAGGGCCAGCTCGGCGACCCCCTGCTTGACCGTTGCGAGCGCGGTGCCCAGCGAGTGCTCATCCACCGTCCCGATGAGATGGGACATCAATCGCTGCACCGTTCCGCACCTCCCCGATCTCGACCTTGATCATCCCACCTCGAGAAGGACGGTAGGCAATCGCTTCCCTTTCACGATAGTCGACAGGTCGAGAGATCCGGCAATAGGAGATTGGTACGTACCGTGCCTGGCTAGGAGTCAGCCTGCGATCGGGTTCTCGAGGGGGCGTCACCCCAGCGTGTGCCCGGCACCAGTCTGGTCCGGAATGCGCGAACCGGTGGAGACATGCCTTGCCCGGCACCCGGACCGAGCCTATACTGCGGCCAGCGGCGCGGCTCGTGGGCCGGGCTTGCATGACTGTGCGGTTCGGAAAGCCGGGAGGACCGGAATGGACTTCGAACTGACCCCTGAGCAGTTCCAGGTACGCGACATGGTGCGCGAATTCGCCCAGCGTGAGGTGGCTCCGCATATCCGCGAATGGGATGCCAAGGGCGAGTACCACCCCGAAGTCTTCCGCAAGATGGGCGAACTCGGCATCCTGGGCCTGCCAATCCCCGAGCGTTATGGTGGGGGCGGTTTCGACTACGTCAGTCTGGCGCTGGCCTGCGAAGAACTGGAGGCGGTCGACACCTTCCTCCGGGTGGTCATCAGCGTTCACGTCGGGCTGAACAGCCTCACACTGCTCCAGTGGGGTACCGAGGAGCAGAAGCAGCGCTGGCTCGTGCCCCAGGCCAGAGGAGAGAAGCTCGCCACCTTCGCCCTGACCGAACCAGGGGCAGGCTCCGATGCCGGAAACATCCAGACCCGGGCCGTGAGGGACGGCGATTCGTACGTTCTGAACGGCGAGAAGATGTGGATTTCGCTCGCGAACACGGCTGATCACTTCCTGGTCTTCGCTACCCTCGATCCCTCACAGAAGCATCGTGGCTTGGCTGCCTTCATGCTCGAAAGGGGCATGGAAGGGCTTACGACCGGCTCGATCCACGGCAAGCTCGGCATCCGGGCTGGCGATACCGGTTGGATCTCGATGCAGAACGTGCGGGTACCGGCCGAGAACATGATCGGGGAGCCTAGTGAGGGCTTCAAGATCGCTATGAGCGCGATCGATCAGGGGCGCTTCACCGTGGCGGCCGGTGCCTGTGGCCTGATCCGGGCCTGCCTAGAGGCCAGCATCAAGTACTGCCACGAGCGGCAGGCGTTCGGACAGGAGATCGGCCGGTTCCAGCTCGTGCAGCAGATGATCGCGAAGATGGTGAAGGGGTACGAGACGTCCCGGCTGCTCGTCTTCCGCGCGGCCGAGCTGAAGAACCGCGGCATCCGCAACACGCGCGAGACCTCGCTAGCCAAGTGGGTTGCCTGCGACGCCGCGTTCGAGGCGGCGAACGATGCGGTCCAGATCCACGGGGCCTATGGCTTCTCCAACGAGTACCCGGTGGAGCGCTATTTGCGGAATTCTCGCGGCGCGGTGATCTACGAAGGCACGCGGGAGATTCACCAGGTCCTGCAGGCCGAGTACGCGCTCGGCTATCGCGTGGACCGGCCGTTGCGCTGCCCGCAGCCGCCGGCTCAAGCCTTCGAGGAGCAAGAGGCACGGGCCTGAGTTGCTTGCAAGAATCGCGTTCTGCTCTGCTGGCAGGCGAGGGAAGGTGCCTGGGCGGTACGCTGAACGCCGCCAGTTTCGCTCCTCGTCTTCCGCTGTGGAATCGTGCTGGACCGGAGATCCGCCGCGGAGCACATGAAAGGGGAGGCCGATGCCGATCCAGGTGGCGCAGGAAGACAGGGTTGCTCTGGTTACGGTCGACCGCCCAGAGCGGCTGAACGCGCTGAACACCCAGTCGCTTCAGGAGTTGCTCGCTACCTTCGAGCGGCTGGCAAGCGACTCGTCGGTGCGGGCGATCATTGTGACCGGTGCCGGCGATCGTGCGTTCATCGCCGGGGCCGACATCGCGGAGATGAAGGACAAGAGCCCGTCAGAGGCCCTGGCCTTCGCGAGGCTGGGCCAGGCCGTCTGCTCGGCCATCGAGGCTGCGCCTCAGCCGGTGATCGCCGTGATCAACGGCTACGCGCTGGGCGGAGGCTGCGAGATCGCGCTCGCTTGCGACATCCGGCTGGCCAGCGAGACAGCCGTGCTAGGCCAGCCCGAGGTCGCGCTAGGGGTTCCGCCCGGCTGGGGTGGGACACAACGGTTGCCACGCGTGATCGGCCCAGGTCTGGCTCGTGAGCTGATCTACACCGGACGGCGGGTCGGGGCCGAGGAAGCGCTGCGCATCGGGCTCGTGAACGCTGTCTACCCGCCGGCCGAGCTGCTGGAGCGTGCTCGGGCATTGGCAGCGGAGATCGCGCGCAACGCGCCGTTGGCGGTCCGGTTGAGCAAGGAGGCGATCCGGAGGGGCCTGGATGTCGACCTCGCGGCGGGCCTCGCGCTCGAGGCGCAGGCGTTCGCCCTCGCCTTCAGCACCGCCGACCAGCGCGAAGGAATGAGCGCCTTCCTCGAGAAGCGCTCGCCGGAGTTCCGCGGCGCTTGACAGCGTGGGTAACCTGGTTCGGCGCCGGGGTCTCCTGTTTTCGACCGGGATCCTCGGCATCCGGCAGTGGTGCTCTGCCACACTTACTGGAGATGAACGCTGAGCGTGGGTAGGAGTGGAGCGTTGAGGTGAAGATCGCGGTGCTGGTGAAACAGGTACCGGACCCGAACGCGATCCGGTACGACCGGCGACTGGGTGACCTGGCCCCGGGTACGCCGCAGGCGACCAATGAGTACGATCTGTACGCCGTGGAAGCAGCCCTGCGGCTCAAGGAGCAGCTCGGCGCGGGCGAGGTGGTCGTCGCGAGCGTTGGCCCCGGGCGAGAGACACTCAACCGCTGCCTGGCGATGGGAGCTGACCGCGCGGTGGCAATCGAGGGCCCGAGCTTGCCAGGCGACAGCCTGGTCACCGCCAGCGTGCTAGCGGCCTGGCTGCGGCGGGAGGCACCGGATCTGATCTGGGCGGGGCAGGAAACGAGCGATGCCGGCACCGGTAACGTCGGCCCGCAAGTAGCAGCCTTGCTCGACATCCCTCTCGTGAGCAATGTGGTCGGCTGGGAGTATAGCGACGGCGTTCTCACGCTGGAGCGCGAGATCGAGGACGGGCACCAGTTCCAGCAGGTGCGCCCACCCGCACTCCTCTGCGCCCTCTCGGCGCTCGATGAGCCACGGCTGCCAACGCTGCGCGGAATCATGGAGGCGCGCCGGAAGCCCAGCGAGCGCATCTCGCCCGCCGATCTGGGTGTCTCTGACGACGAGCTAGCCCCCGTCGTTTCCTGGGAGGGGCTCTTCGTGGAGGAGGAGTCGGCGACCGGGGTGGTATTGCAGGACGTGGACCCAGACCAGGCGGTCGAGCAGTTGATCGCGTTTCTGCAGGAGCGCCGGCTGATCTAGCTCAGTAGTGCACGATCGGAAGGATACAGGCGGTGAGCCAAGCGCGCGTGCTGGTAGTGGTAGAAACGGTTGCGGGCGAGGCCAGACCGGCGGCGCTCGAGCTGTTCGGGGCCGGCAGACCACTGGCCGACCGGCTGGGCGGCGACCTGGTCGCGCTGGTCGCCGGCAGCGGCGTCCAGGCGGTTGCCGGGCTGGCGGGCACGCTGGGAGCTGATCGAATCCTGGTCGCTGATGACCCAGCACTGGCGGAGCCGGTGGTGGCGCGGGTTGCTCGGGCGGTGGAGACCGCGCTCGCAGCCGCCGATCCCGAACTCGTCCTGCTTCCAGCAACCACCCTCGGTCGCGATCTAGCGCCGCTGCTGGCCGGCCGATTCCGGGCTGCGCACCTCGTCAACTGTACCCGGATCCAGCTCGAGGACCAGGCTGTTGTCGCCACTCGACCCGTCTACCAGGACAAGCTCCTGACGACGGTTCGCGCGCCACGCGGGCGGAGGATCTTCATCACCGCGCGCTCCGGTGCCTTCCCGGTGCCGGAGCCACAGCCGGGTCGCCAGGTTTCTATCGAGCCGCTCGCGGTCAGCTTCACTGAAGCTGACCAGGCAGTGACCGTGACACGCCTGGTTGAGAAGCCGAAGGGACAGACCAACCTGGAGAGTGCTCCGGTCGTCGTCGTCGGTGGACGTGGAGTTGGGTCGGCGGAAAACTTCCGTCTCGTCGAGGAGTTGGCCGCGGCGATCGACGGTGCCGTGGGGTGCACCCGGGCGGTGAGTGATCTCGGCTGGCGCCCGCACTACGAGCAGATCGGCCAGACTGGCAAGAATGTCCGCCCCAAGCTCTACCTGGGCGTGGGGGTCTCTGGTGCTGTGCAGCACACCGTCGGGATGCGCGGGTCGGACACCATTGTCGTCATCAACCGGGATCCCAACGCGCCGCTGGTGAAAATGGCCGACTTCGCGATCATCGGCGACCTGTTCGACATCGTGCCCAGGCTGACGAAGCGGCTGCGCGAGGTACGGGGAAAGGCGTGATCGGACCGGCTCGGTAGGGAGGGCGAATGAGCCTGGAGCGAGTCGACGTCATCATCGTCGGAGCCGGTCCGGCTGGGGTTGCGGCGGGACTGACCCTCGCGCAGGCCGGGTTGGAGGTGGTGATCCTCGAGCGCGGCGGCTATCCGGGTTCCAAGAACGTCATGGGCGGCATCCTCTACCGGCAGCCGACGGAGGAGCTAGTCCCTGGCTTCTGGCGTGAGGCTCCCCTCGAACGGGCGATCATTGAGCAGCGTTACGTGGTGCTGACCGAGGACAGCGCGATCGGGTTGAGCTACCGCACGCAGGCGTTCGCTCAGGAGCCGTATAACGCGTTCAGCGTCATGCGAGCCGAGTGGGATCGCTGGTTCGCCCAGCAGGCGGAAGCGGCTGGCGCCTTCATCGCGACGGGCATGACCGTCGAAGACCTGGTCTGGCGCGATGGCGCGATCGCCGGGGTGAAGGCTGGTGAGGCGGGGGACGAGCTGTATGCCGATGTCGTGGTGCTAGCCGACGGCGCCAACTCGCTGCTGGCACAGAAGGCTGGACTCCACCGGGAGTGGCACCCGTCCGAGCAGGCCCTCGTGGCTAAGGAACTGATCCGTCTGTCAGAGGAGGTCATCAACGAGCGATTCAACGTGCCGCCCGGCCTGGGCGTGGCGATGGAGGTCTTCGGCCAGTCGACCGCTGGGCTGCTCGGCTACGGTTTCATCTACACGAACCGGGAGACGCTTTCGGTCGGCACCGGGGCACTGCTGTCCGACCTGATCGAGAGCGGGCTGAACGTCAGCGACATGCTCGACCAATTCAAGCGCCATCCGGCCATTGCCCCGCTACTGGAGGGTGGCGAGCTCGTCGAGTACTCGGCGCACCTCATTCCGGAGGGTGGTTGGCATGCAATGCCGACTCTCTTCACCGACGGCGCCGTCGTGGTCGGGGATGCGGCCGGCTTCGTGAACCCGATCAGCCGGGAGGGGTCGAACTTTGCCATGATCTCGGGCAAGCTGGCTGCCGAGGCGATCATTGAGGCCAAGCAGAGCGGCGACTTCTCGGCAGCGAGCTTGAGCCGCTACCAGGAGTTACTGGAGGAGAGCTTCATCCTGCAAGATCTGTATACCATCCGAGACGTAACGCCATTCGTGCACCAGCGCCCCTACCTGTTGCACGATGTTCCCGCGGCGCTGGCCGCGGCTCTGCGCGACTATCTCACGGTGGATGGGACGCCGAAGGCGGTTAAGTACGGCAAGATAGCTCGCCGGTTGCAAGCCGCATTTCCGCTGGGAAGAACGCTGCGCGATCTGCTGGCCGGAGCCAGGATGCTGCGGTAGTAGCATGGTACGCTTGGCCCGGTGTCCGTGATCGCCGCGTGGCCCCGACAACCGGGAGGAGCCTCGTGAACCCGTATCTCCTGCTCGATGTCTTGCTCCTGATCCTGCTCGCACTCTTCGTTCCGATCGGCTTCTGGCGCGGGGCCCAGCGCGAAGTCTTGGTCACGCTGGGCGTGCTGCTCGGCGTTGTGCTCGGCGAGTTCTGGGCCGGCCCCTGGGGGCAAGACCTGGCTAGCCGGAGCGGGCTGAGCGAGAATGGTGGCGTGTTCCTGGTCGCGATGCTCTTCCTGGTAGGCAGCACGTTCCTCGTCGGGTACGGCCTAGGAGCGGCGCTCATCATGCCGGCTCCTGGGTTGGCCGGCCGTCTCGCCGGGGCGCTCGTCGCGGCCGGGAACGGCGCGCTGCTCCTCGGGTTCTCGCTGCGCGACATTCGGATCTTCCTTCTGCAGAACGACGTGGGCTTGTTCGACCGCGCCATCGTGGCCCGGCTGCTCAGCGAGAGTCTGGGCTGGCTGCTCCTGGGCGGCGCGATCGCTTTTCTCCCGGTCATCGTGTACCTAGCGCTCTTCGGCCAAGGACCCGTCGCAGTCGAGTACGAGCCGATGGATGAGGAGTTCGAGCGTCAGCAGACACCGACCCGGCGCTACCCGCCGCGCGCTCCCGCCAGTGCCGGTCGTCCGCCGGTGGCCTACAAGACCGAACCTCCGCGCCCGGCAGCGGAAGAGACCCGGCCGATCCGCGTCGTCGAGGAACGTCAAACCCATCCACCGAAGTCGTCTACGGACATCTCGTCTATGGATACGGCAGTCCTCGCGCGCCGGCCAGAGCGCCATCCGGCTGGCCAGTCTGCCGAACCGCTCGCAGGTAGGTGTCCACACTGCCATGCGCAGGTCCGGCAGGACGATGTCTTTTGCCCACGGTGCGGTCGTATTCTCTAGCTGCGGTGCCGGCTTTACGCTGCCGAGCAGGTTGAGGCTCAGGGGTTCGTGAGGCTCCTGGCGTAGTGGCGAGAGCCTGCGGGGAGGGGGAAGCGGGCGTAGAGCTGAGGAGTAGAACCGTGGCAATTCGAGAACGAGCGCTCGTTGTGAGTCCGCCGCGCGTGAGGCTGCGCGGCGATGTGCACACGCTTGTCATGCTCATTCAGGCGATCTTCGTCGCAGTGGCCGTGCGCCTCTATTTCGTTCTCAGGAGCGACTTCCCCCTCAACGACGGTGGCCTCTTCTACAGCATGGTACGAGACCTCCAGATCGCACATTATCGCCTGCCAGTGAACACATCCTACAACCTGGACGGCATTCCGTTCGCCTACCCACCGCTAGCGTTCTACGTCGTCGGGCTCATCGACAGCGTTGGACCTTGGAGCCTGCTCGGGGTCATGCGTTTCTTTCCAGTCATCGTCAGCGTGCTCGGGCTCGGGGCGTTTGTGTTGCTCTGCCAGACGATGCTTCGCCCGAAGGCCGCGATTGTCCCAGCCGCCTTCGTCTTTGCTTTACTGCCGATGGCGTTCGTCTGGCAGATCATGGGTGGGGGAATTACGCGCTCACTTGGGCAGCTCTTCTCAATCCTGGCTCTGTGGCAAGCCTACCTGCTGTACACGCGAGCTGATCGGCGGCACGTCTTGTGGCTGGCAATCCTGGCCGGGTGTACCGTCTTGAGTCACCCCGAGGCTGCCTGGTTCACGGCGTACAGCATCCCGCTCCTGTATCTGTTTCTCGCCCGCGATCGGCGGGGGCTCATCAATTCGGTCCTCGTTGGCCTGGGCGTGCTGATCGTGACGGCGCCCTGGTGGGCGACTGTCTTGATCCGGCACGGGATCTCAGCTCTCAAGCCGGCCAGCGACCCAGGTTGGCCGTTTTACCATGGGATCGTTCAGCTTCTTCATCTGGACATTACTCGCGAACCGACGTTCACCATGCTCGGCGGACTCGCTCTGCTCGGGGCATTCGTGTGCCTGGGTCGACGGGAATACCTGCTTCCCACCTGGGTGCTGGCAATCCACGCGCTTCAGCCACGGGCCGCTGATCAGCGCGCGGTCATCCCGCTTGCGATGCTCGCCGGCATCGGACTCATCGAGGTCGTGCTGCCGTTGCTCGCGAGGGTTGTCCGGGCGACGACGCTGCTCCGATCGTCCAGTAATGGCCTCGCCAGGGGAGTGGCTCATTTCCTGCTCGATCGCACTTGGCTGCTCCAGGTGACCCTGCTTGCGTTGACGGTGCAATCCGCGGCGTCGACCGCCTATGCCTTCAATCCGCTGTTGACCGGTCTATCGCCGGATGAGCGCGCGGCGATGGAGTGGGCTGCGACGAGTACCCTGCGATCCAGCCCGTTCATCGTGATTACCGGTGAGCCCTGGTTCGGCCAGGACAAGACCTCGGAGTGGTTTCCGGCGCTCACGCAGCGAGTGAGCGTGGATGTCGTCCAGGGCTACGAGTGGGTGGGCGGGTTCGCCCAGCGTATCGCCCGGCATGAACAGCTCCAGGCGTGCGCGACCCAGAACAGCGGTTGCCTCGAAAACTGGGCTCGGGAGCACAACATCATGTTCAGCTACGTGTACGTCACCAGAAGGCCAGCCAACATCGAGGGCGTGCTGATCGATCGCACGGCAGCGATTCAGGCTTCCCTACGGAGCGATCCACGGTACGTCGTAGTCTACGATGGACCGGGAGCGGTGATATTCCGCCGGGTCGGAAACCCGTAACTGCTTGCGATCGATCAGTGGGGTCACGCGCCAGCGCGCGCGGAGAACACGTCTCGATGGCTCTCGAAACAGGACCACTAGCAGCGCGGGGAGGTAGATACAGGCGACCACCCACGGAGCAGCGGTCTCGGGGGAGGTACCGAGACGCAGATCGCCGTCGGGTAACAGGCGCCATCCCCAATATCCGACCCAACTCGCCGCGCTCAGCAGCATGCTTTCGCGCGCGGAGCGAGCGAGTAGCCAGAGCGAAAGCTGATCGTAGAACCAGAGCCGCTGTGGGATGAGTGAGAACAGGAGAAGAAGGCGAGCCGCAGGTCGTTGCCAACGCACCAGTGCCAGCAATAGGAGTGGCCCTGGCAGCACAGTGAGAGGAATCCGGTACTGGTGATGGCTTGTGGTGACATTCTCGAGCCATTCGAGCGGCCAGCGTGGCATGATCAGCAGGCTGAGGCCCAGGACAAAAGCGGAGAGGATCAGGCCACGGCGGTGAGGGAAGGACAGGACAATCGGGATTCCCACGTTGGGCTTCGCGAACGCGAACGGGAGAAGCGCGGGAAGGAAGGCGGCCGCGGTGATCAAGGGCGACCACTGGGCCACGACGGCCGCGACGTAGAACGGCGCGCTCAGGAAGAGCGGGAGGTGGTGTAACCCGCTCCGGCTGATCCCGTAGGCGAGCAGCCCTGACGATATACCGAAGAAGAGTGCTCCCGCCAGTTCTGCGGGCAGAGCCGTGAACGGCAGAGCAACGAGCAGAGCCGGCATGGGATAGTAGAGAGGAGCGTCGAACGGGTACGGAAACAGCGGCGATAGCTTGGGGTCGTCGTACGGGTTCTGGCCATTCAGGAGGCGCATGGCCCCGCGCCAGGGCCAGGTGAAGTCGCTGGCGAGTTGATCCCGCTGAACCAGGTTATAGTAGCAGAGGACGGTGCTGGCGAGCCCGATGACGAGCGCAAGCAGGATACGCTGGCGAATCGATAGCCTCGGAGTATCGCCGATCATCTCTCCCTGTCGATAGCGTCATAACTCTTCTCGAAGATCGTTCCGCACTGTGGCGAGACGGACGCGGCTCTCGTTCCCGCCACACCCCGATGCGAGGGGGTACCGATGGCTGCCGGTCGATCGGCAGCGGGTTCAAGAATAGCACCTGGGAGTCTTGCGGACGCGCGAGAGATCGACCTGGCAGGCATCCCCAGCCGCGGAACTACAGCCTGAGTAGGTCGGGCTCCCAGTCGGGTGACCTCGCTGTGGCGCACCAGCCGCGAGCTGTCGTCCCGCGCCGCGCAGTGCAGAGACGACCGAAAGTTCTCGCGGAGCCTGCCGGCGGATCTGGTAGGATGATTCGGGCTCTCTGCGGCGAGATGTGGTGGAGTGAGCATTCATGGTCGTGGTGTACGGCAGGCTGGTGGACGAGCAGGGGCGCTGCCTCCACTATCGGAGCCCGCTCGATATCGTCGCGATCAAGTTCAAGTGCTGCGACCGCTACTATGCGTGCTACTTCTGCCATCAAGACCTCGAGTCGCATCCGCCGTTACGTTGGGCTCGAGAAGAGTTCGACCGGCCCGCGATCCTCTGCGGCGCCTGCCGGGCCGAGCTATGTATCGAGCAGTATCTCTCGTGTGGATTCGTCTGCCCTTCGTGCGGCGCGCCGTTCAATCCCGGCTGCGCAAACCACTACCATCTCTACTTCGATCTCTTCTCGTAGGGCCGCGTGCGACTCCGGCTGCGCCGGCTGTTCAGCGGGCCTCGGCGGGCTGCGAGGGCACTCTGAAGGCGTCGCTCTGGATGAAGGCCAGGACGCGCTCCACGGCGCGACGCATCACCTCGGCCCCCTTCTCCGCCGTGCCTTTGGTGGCGTCGCCCAGTACCCCGGTCGCGGTCTGTGCCTGGTAGCTCCGAGGACGGAGGAAGTCCGGGAAATCGTCGCGCGTGCCGGGCTCGGTGCGTACCGCCCGGTCCATGCGCACGTGCTCGGGTACCAAATGCAGCATCACACTGGTGCCGAACTCGCTCGCGTGTCCATGTGGCAGCAGGTCGCTTTCGACCAGGTCCTCGACCAGCGGCTGGATGAACCGCCACCAGTCGACCTGGGCGCAGCGCACCGGGTGGATCGATTCGAGCTCCTGCGCCAGCTCGCTGAGGTAGGGCACGTTGCCGGCGTGGCCGTTGACGAAGAGGATGCGTCGGCAACCCCAGCGGATGAAGCTCTCGGCAACGTCTCGCGTGTAGGCGAGCAGCGACTGAGGGCGGACCGAGAGGGTGCCGGGGAACTCGGCCAGCGCCTGCGAGAAGCCGATCGGGATCAACGGCGCGACGAAGGCGGGCACGCGCTCGGCGACGCGCTGGGCGAGGGCCAGGGTGGCGATGCCGTCGGCGCCCATCGGAAGATGCGGGCCGTAGACCTCGACCGCGCCGAGCGGGATGAGTACGAGATCGGTTTCCTTTCGCATGCGGTCGAAGTCGACCCACGTCATGTATTGAACGAGTGTCATTGGCTTCTCGTCCTTTCTGTGTGATCTCCAACCGCGGCTGGCGAAGATATCGCGGGGTCTCACTCGCGCAGGCGGGGATCGAGCGCATCCCGCAAGCCGTCGCCCAGCATATTGCAGCACAGGAGGTCTGTAGACTGTAGTGAATATCCCCACCGTGGCTCACCTGTATCGCCAAAACTGCCTGACATTGAACTCCGGCACGAGACTTGACATAATCATTTGATTTGTCTATGCTAGGTAGGACGCGCGAGGGCGCGTACGGATGGCGGTATGGTGGGGAGCGGCCGAGGCCTGATTGGCGGGTCACTGTGGCAGGTGTCGACCCGCCTGGCAGGTGCGCGCCGACCCATGTGCCGCCGGTTCCGCGATGGAAGGCCTCGACGGATCACGGGTGACGGGACCTGGCTTCCCCGGCACCTCAAGTTCCCGAGAGGCGTAGCGTGAGAGGAAACTCAACGAATGAGCCTGTTATGGCTGATCCTGGTCATTCTCCTCGTTCTGGCTTTGATCGGTGCACTACCGGTCTGGCCCTACAGCGCTCGCTGGGGCTACGGGCCGCTCGGGACAATTATCGCGATCCTGGTTATCCTCCTGCTCCTCCGCTTGCTCGGCGTCGTCTAAATCCCTGCCGGAACACCGGCAACGTGTAGAGGAGGGGATCTGTTCCCCTCCTCTACGCGCGTGAGCTCCTCTCCCAGTAGACGACAGTGGGCCGCTACCGCGAGAGTCAAATCCCGCTCGAGCCTCTGTTCCCGATCGCCGAGGCAGCTAGGCCCGAGCGAGCGGTGAAGGATCGTGGGAGGACTACGCGGAGGACGCCACCCGCGGTCGCTCGACTAGGTCCGAGGCGGAGCACTGCCCAGTTCGCCGGCGGACCCAGTGCAGAGCTTCCCTTTCACAGCCCGCCGCGCGCGTAGGTAGAGCGGTATACTCCGCGGAGAGCCGCTCGCTGGGAGGGAGTCGACGTGGAAGCCAGGCCGCGCGGTACGGCTGCCGGCGGCTACCCAGCCGGCAAACGTGAGGTCGACCTGTACGTCAAGACGTACAACACGCTGCTGCGTAGCTCGGGCCCGGTGCCGGTCGAGACGCTGGTGCCGGCTCACCTCAATGTTGAATCGCTCCTGCATCACGGGGCCCGCGAGCCTGCGCCGGACATGGACGCGTTCATGTACAGCACGCTTCGCCTGCCGGCGGCGATCGTCGACGCCGAGCGGATCGTGCTCGGCCAGTCGGCGGCCACGTTTGCCCGGCACGGCTTTGCCGATCTCGAGCGCTGGCAGCCGGTGACGGCGCCGGGCCGCCGGCGCCGCTGGTACAACGATGGGCAGGGCACGCTGGCTGCCTACGTGGCCTCGGCCTCGGATCTCGATGATGTCATCCCAACGATCGTCGCGTGGCAGATCGAGTGGAACAAGATGTACAGCCTGGCGGAACGAGACGAGGACCTCCGTCAAGCGGTATCTGTCGCGCTGCGCGAGCCTCTAGCATCTGGCGCTGAGGAGCGCGTTCGAACCGGGCTCTCGATCAGTGAGGCTGATTGGCGTCGCTTGCGCCAGGCCTGGGGAGACCGCTTCTGGGAGTATCTGAGCAAAGTCGCCCGGGCCAAGAAGCGGCTTACGATCCAGTTCCTGGCCGGCAGCTACGTCGGATACGCTCGCTCCGCACGGGCCTGGTGGTCGCCGGTCGAGCGTTTCATCAGCGAACGCGGATTGCTCGATCGCCCGCTCTACTTCGTCTCGTCGAACATGCACAGCATCGCAAACATTCTCTCGGGTACCGCCCGTCGCCGGCGCGATGCGCTGGTGCGTTTCATCGAAGAGACACAGCATCCGGAGCTCTTGCCGGAGCTACGCAAGCTCCAGGCGGGGCAGGTGCGGAGCAGTTGGGAGAACCTGCTCTACTACACGGCCCGGCTCTACTACGCGACCCGGCCCGACGAGCGGGCGGGACGCGACCAGGAAGAGCGGGAGCGGGGGATTACGACGATCGAGCCAGATGGGCCTGTCGACGTCGGGGTGCAAGTCATCGAGCTGAACCGGCTCTGCCCGGAGGACTTCGACCCGCGGCTCCAGAGCTTGGGCGAGTTCGATCTTCGCTCGACTGATGCGGTGATCCTCAACATCAACTACCCGCTCGGACTCGGAGCCTATCACCTGCTCTCGCAGATCGCAGCGAGCACCTATCGCCTCAAGGGGGTGTACATCCTCGGCAAGGCGGCCACACTCAACGCCAGGATCGGCGACGTGATGCTCTCCGACGTCGTCTACGACGAGCACAGCGGTAACACGTACTGGTTTCGCAACTGCTTCAGCGCCGAGGATCTCCGGCCTTACTTGATCTACGGCTCGGCGCTCGACCGGCAGCGGGCCGTGTCCGTACTCGGCACCTACCTGCAGAACCGGGGCTATCTGGACTTCTTCTACCGCGAGAACTACACGGTTGTCGAGATGGAGACGGGGCCGTACCTCAACGCGCTCTACGAGGACACGTTCCTCACCCGCTACGGGCAGGGAGAGCACGTCAACCTGACGGAGATCCCTGTCGACCTCGGGATTATCCACTACGCATCGGACACGCCATACAGCCGAGCGCATACGCTGGGCGCGAGAGGCCTGTCCTACTACGGGATGGACTCCACGTACGCCTCGACGCTGGTGATCCTGCGCCGTATCTTCGAACAGGCAGGTGCCGTCCTGCCGGTCGCGACGCCAGTCGGCCAGCGCGAAGAGTTGTAGCGTGCCGTGTCGCTTCGGATGCGTTGCGGCAGCAGATGCCCGAACTCTGAGGATGCCTTGGCAAGGAGACCGAGGACGATGCTGCAACCAGCGGACATTTCGCGCGTCAGCGAGAGCATTCTCGCCAGGCTCGATCGAGTCAACAGCGCCCGGGAGCGCGCGCTGGCCGAGACCCGCCAGCTCACCCGGCTCAGCGCGAACGCAATCCGGGCTGTTCATCGGGGTGATTTCGCCCTGGCCGATGATCTTCTGTCAGAGGCCCGGCGGATCAAGGAACTGTTGACGAGTCACCTGGCGGATTACCCAGCCATCTACTGGTCCGGCTATGTGCAGGATGCGCACAAGGAGTTCGCCGAAGCCTGCTTGACGAGGGCGATAATCGGGGGAGACCCGCTACCGGGGCCAGAGGCATTGCAGGTGGACGATGCCGTCTACCTCAATGCCCTCGGAGAAGCCGCCGGAGAACTTCGTCGCCACGTGCTGGATGCGATACGGCACGGCCAGCTCGAGCGTGCCGAGAAGATGCTAGAGGTTATGGACGAGATCTACGGCGTCCTCGTCCAGGTGGACTATCCCGATGCGGTCACGAATGCGTTGCGCCGGACAACGGATATGGTCCGGGGAGTCCTGGAGCGTACCCGAGGCGACCTTACCCTGGCGGTCGAGCATCAGAAGTTGAGCGAAGCGCTGGCGCGGGCAAGGAACCTGTTGCCTGAGAGCCGCTGATCCCGCCGGAGATAGCGTCGAAGAGAGTCCCGGGCACGTGTCCGGTACCCGTACGTCCCCGGCTGGGGTAGGGTGGACGTTGCCCCAGCCGGGGTGCTTCAGGCAGGTTGGGCGCAGTCGCGAGACGCGCGTCGCGGTGCTCCAGGCACCAGGTTAGGCACGAAGCAGCTTCTCGGCCTCCTCCTTGTGCCGCGTTTCGTCCGATACGATGTCCTGGAGGTCGTTGGCCAGCCCCAGGTCTCCGAACTCCTCAGCCTGCTTCACGCGCTCGCTGTAGGCCGCGATCGTCCGCACCTCCGCGTCGAGGACATTCTCGATCATTTCGCGGTTCGTTCGGGCTTCGGGTACAGGCAACGGCTCATCAGTCGGCGTGCCGCCGAGCGCAGTGATCTTGTTGGCGAGGAAGAGGGCGTGCCGTAGCTCGTCCTGGATCTCGCGCTCGAAGAACTCGGCCAGCTCGAGGCGCTCGACACCGGTGGCCGCCGCGGCATAGTGGATGTACATGACGATGGCCTGCAGCTCCCCAGCGAGGTCGTGGTTGAGCCCGTCGATCAGCGTCTTCTTATCCATCCCGAACGCGCTCCCTCCGGTACGCTCTCCCTTTTCCAAGACGAGACACGTCTCGCCCGGCTGGCAGTTTGCCATAAGGCTCAGCGGCGACGCCACGAGGCCAGGAGGCCGGCGACTTTTCCGCCGGAAAGGCGGAGGCCAGACCCGGCCGCGAGGCCGCTCTCAGGGTAGACAGGGACGGGCTCAGTCTGCCGCAGCCGGCAGCGGGGCGCTCTGCTGTGGCTCCCAGCGCAGATTGAGCTCACGGTTTGCGCGCACCTCGTCCAGCCGCTTGTAGAACGTGCGATGTGGCGCATGCTGGACGTGCTCAGGTTCGCGCTCCACTTCATCGGCGATCTGGAGCATGGCGGTCGCGAATGCATCGAGTGTCTCGATGCTCTCGGTCTCGGTCGGCTCGATCATCAACGCCTCGGGCACGATCAGCGGGAAATAGACCGTTGGGGGGTGGAAGCCGAAGTCGAGCAGGCGCTTGGCGATGTCCATGGCACGAACACCGCGCTGCTTCTGCCGTGTGGCCGATAGGACGAACTCGTGCATGCACGTGCGGTCGTACGGAAGGTCGTAGGCCTGACGCAGGCGTGCCAGCAGGTAGTTGGCGGCAAGGACGGCGTCCTCGCTAACCTGCCGAAGCCCCTCGGATCCATGCATGCGGATGTAGGTATAGGCGCGAACATGCATGCCGAAGTTTCCGTGGAACGAGTGGATCTTTCGAATGGAGGCCTCCGGCCAAGCCCAGGTGTACTCTGGATCGCTCCCCTCGTTCCGCGCCACGACCGGCCCCGGAAGAAATCTGGCCAGATGTGCCTTCACGCCAACTGGGCCGGAACCCGGGCCGCCTCCACCATGAGGGGTCGAGAAGGTCTTGTGCAGGTTGAAGTGCATGATGTCGACGCCGAGATCGCCAGGCCGGGCTATGCCCAGGATCGCGTTGAAGTTCGCCCCGTCGTTGTAGACCAAGCCCCCGACACCGTGGATGATCTCGACGATCTCGTCGATGTGCTCATCCCATAGGCCGAGCGTGTTGGGATTCGTGATCATCAGCGCCGCGGTATCCGGGCCGGCCAGTCGACGTAGCTCGTCGATATCCACATTGCCGCGCTTGTCTGACTTCACCTCGACGACCTTGAAGCCGGCCATAGCGGCCGTCGCCGGGTTGGTACCATGTGCGGAGTCGGGGATGAGAACGGTCGTGCGTCCGTGGTCGCCGATGCTGTCGAAGTAGGCACGGGCGATGAGGATTCCGGTCAGCTCACCGTGGGCGCCAGCGGCGGGTTGCAGCGTGACGGCATCAAAGCCGGCGATCTCGGCCAGGTAGCACTGGAGGCGATACATCAATTCCAGCGCGCCCTGCACAGTGCGCGGGTCCTGTAGCGGGTGGATCTGGGCGAAGCCAGGCAGGCGCGCGACGACCTCGTTGATCTTCGGGTTGTACTTCATCGTGCAGGAGCCGAGGGGGTACATGTCGATGTCGACGGCATGGTTGAGCTGGGAAAGGCGCGTAAAATGCCGGATAACGTCGATCTCGCTGACTTCCGGAAGCGGCAGCTCCTCCCGGACCAGCTCATCGGGGACCGGTGCCTGGGGGACATCGAGATCAGGCACCGAGACACCATGACGCCCTGGTTTGCCCAACTCGAAGATCAACGGTTCGACACGCATCAGCGGCCCCTCCACCCAGCGGCTCTCCACGATGTTCGCAGAAAGCGTATCACCAGCGCGAAAGCCGGGCAATCGGCAGCCGCTGGCTCCGAACCGGTCTGGTAGAATCACCGGCCAGAGCGATTATCCAGACCGCTCCTCGTACAACCGTGAGGTGAGGCTTCATGGCTGAGCAACGCGTGTATGGCGGCCAGGCGGTGCTAGAAGGGGTGATGATGCGTGGCCGCCGCGACATGGCGGTTGCCGTCCGCTTGCCCAGCGGGGAGATAGCCGTTTGGCACGAATCACTGAGTCCGGCCACGCTCGCCCAGCGAATGCGCAGTATCCCGCTGGTGCGTGGCGTCTTCGTGCTCTGGGACACGCTCGTGCTCGGGATGCGGGCACTGGTGTTTTCGGCCAATGTGAGCCTGGTGGCGGAACAGCCGAGTGCGGAGGGGCGCAGCGCGCCGGGCCAGGCCACCAGCCTTCTGTGGCTGACCGTCGCAGTGTCGCTCCTGTTCTCCATTGGGCTCTTCTTCGTGGCGCCACTCGCGGTCGTAAGCCTGGCAGATCGTTGGATCGCGAGCGACGTGCTGAGCAACCTCGCCGAGGGGATGATTCGGCTAGCAGTGCTCATCGGGTACCTGGGGCTGATCGGCCAGATGTCGGATATCCGTCGCGTGTTCGGCTATCACGGAGCGGAGCACAAGGCCATCAACGCCTACGAGGCGCAGCAGCTACTCACGGTCGAGACTGTGCGCCATCATAGCCTGCTTCACCCGCGCTGCGGTACCGGGTTCATTCTCATCGTGGTGCTGATCTCTATCCTCGTGTTCGCCCTGCTCGGCCGGCCGCCACTGGTTTGGCGAGTGCTCTCACGTATTCTCCTGGTGCCGGTCATAGCCGCGCTCGCCTACGAGTTCATCAGGTGGACGGCTGCCCATTATCGTTACCGGGTCGTGCGCTTCGTCACCTGGCTTAGCCTCGCGCTCCAGCGGTTGACCACGCGCGAGCCGGACGATGGCATGCTCGAGGTCGCCATCGTGGCGCTGCGACGGGTACTGGCTGCCGAGGGTAGGGACGCCGCCGGACCTGAGCCCGGTTCACCGGTCGTACCGGTCGATCAATCCGGTCAGCCACTGGTGACAGCGTCCTGACTCCGCCAGTGGGGCTGGACGGGAAGCGAAGAGAGCACAGAAGGAGCGAGGAGCGCCGGACTTGAGAGAGTCACCAGAACAACCGTTGTCATCCTTCAAGCTGTGGGGTGGACGATTCAGCAAGCCGACCGACCGGCTGGTCGACGAGCTCAATGCGTCGATCTCGTTCGACCGTCGTCTGGCCTACCACGACATTCTGGGCTCACTGGCCCACGTGCAGATGCTGGCGCGGCAGGGCATCATCCCCGAGATCGACGCGGTCGCGATCGTCGAGGGGCTGGGGATCATCCTGCGCGAGATCCAGCAGGGAGAGTTCGAGTTCCGCCTCGAAGACGAGGATATCCACCTCAGCGTGGAGCGCCGCCTGCGAGAGCTGATCGGTCCGGCCGCCGGCCGGCTCCATACCGCTCGCAGCCGGAACGATCAAGTCGCGCTCGACCTGCGCCTCTGGACCCGCGATGCGATTCTGGTGGTGAGCAAGGGGATCAGTGAGGTTATCCAAGCGCTCCTCGACCTGGCGGTCGACGGGATAGGTCACACCGGCGAGAGCCCCGCTCGGCAGCGGGGCTCTCGCCGGTGTGACCTATCCCGTCGACCGCCAGTACGTAGCTGATCTGCTGGCGATGGACGGCATCTGCGAGAACAGTCTCGACGCGGTGTCCGATCGCGACTTCGTGCTCGAGTTTCTCGCGGCCCTCAGCCTATTGATGACGCACCTTTCGCGGTTGGCGGAAGAGCTGATCCTCTGGTCGACCGGCGAATTCGGCTTCGTTGAGATCGACGACGCGTATGCGACCGGCAGCAGCATCATGCCGCAAAAGAAGAACCCGGATGTCGCTGAGCTGATCCGTGCCAAGACCGGTCGGGTACTCGGTCACCTGACTGGTCTCGCGACTGTGCTGAAGGGGTTGCCACTCGCTTACAACAAGGATCTTCAGGAGGACAAGGAGGGGGTTTTCGACGCCTTCGATACCGTGGCTCTTATCCTCCAGGTACTGCCGCCGATGTTGCGCACTCTCCGTTTCCGTACTGATCGGATGGCTGAGGCAGCGGCTGGAAGCTTCAGCCTGGCGACAGATCTCGCTGATCACCTGGTGCGCCAGGGGATGCCGTTCCGCGAGGCGCACGAACTCGTCGGTCGGGTCGTGGCCTACTGCGAGGCGCACAAGAAGGACTTCCCCGACCTCACGCCGGCCGAGTGGAGCCAGTTCCACCCGCTGCTGGCCGAGAGCCGGCCCCCGCTGACCGTCTGGGATGCCGTCCGCGCTCGCGAGATCCCGGGCGGTACCGGGCCAGGGCAGGTCAGCCGGGCAATCGAGCAGGCGGTTGCGCGACTAGCCGAGGAAGTCGCCTGGATCGAAGCTGAACGGCAGAGGCTGGCAGCAGCCCAATCTCGGCTTCTGGCTGGAGCGGCCCTGTGACCGTGCTGAAGGACGCGACCACGAGCGAGCCCCGGCCCGCAATACAGATCCGGGCCGTGCGCACAGCGGAGGATTTCGAGTCGGTCTACGCCATTCGAGACGAGGTCTTTCACCACGAGCAACAGCTTACTCCCTACGTGCGTGACGACCCAGACGACGCCTTCAGCCTGAACCTGCTTGCCTTCATCGATGAGCGGCCGGTGGGAACCGGGCGGGTAACGCTCTTCGGTGACGAGGCGCAGGTCGCCTGGGTGGCGGTGCTCGCACCATACCGGCGACATGGGGCGGGGCGAGCCATCATGGAGCACTTGATCCGCTGGAGCCAGGCGCAGGGAGCGCGCTACGTCACGCTCAACGCGCAGACGCACGCGCTGGACTTCTATCGTAGGCTCGGTTTCGAACCAGTAGGGCGACGCTTCTACATGGGCCATATCGAGCACCAGGTGATGATCCTGGATCTCATATCCCAGCCCGAACGCAGGTAACTGCGCTCGGCGGTTCCCACCCGTCGGGCGGCTGGTTCCACGGATAGAGCACGGGAAAGGAGATGTCAGCGCGATGGCGACCGTCCGTTTGATCGACGAGCAGGACGCGCCAGAGCCGGTGCGGCGCGCCTACGACCGAATCAAGGCCAGTTTCGGTGCGGGGCAGGTGCCGAACGCGTACAAGGCATTCGCTCACAATCCCGTCGTCCTCGAAGCGCTCGTCGAGCAGCGTGCCCGCATCATGGATGAGGGGGAGCTGTCTCCGGACCTGAAGGAGTGGCTAGCCTGGGCTGCAGTCACACTGGCGAACAACCAGTTCGGGATCAAGGTGCATACCGCCCGGCTGAAGGGGCTCGGTATCACCAGTGCCCAGCTCATCGAGGCGCTGGCGGTGCTGCACTACTTCACTGGTATCAGCGTGATGATCAACGGGCTGGCGCTGGGAGAGGACGTGGACGCGCGAGTCCTTTCCGCACTGCGCGATGAGGATTGAGGCGGATGCACGCTCGGATCTCGTGCTACAGTTCTCCTGGAGCTTCCAGGTGTGCCCGCCCGCGAGGCGCGATGGTGAACGCAGGTGAGGAGCGGGGACGTGGCGCGGACGATTCAGCCGATTCTCCTGCAGAAGAAGCCCGATTGGTTCAAAGTGCGCCGGGAGCACGGGGAGAACTTCCGCGACCTCAAGCGGATCATGCGGGGGCTCTCGCTCCACACCGTCTGCGAGGAGGCGCGCTGCCCGAACATCTACGAGTGCTGGAACCAGCGCACCGCCACGGTGATGATTCTGGGTGATCTCTGTACCCGCGCTTGTCGCTTCTGCAACGTGCGGTGGGGGCGCTCGAGCATTGTCGACTACGAGGAGCCTGTCCGCGTGGCCGAGGCGATCGCGGCGATGGGCCTCGACTTCGCGGTGATCACGTCGGTCAACCGCGACGATCTGCCCGACGGCGGGGCCAGTATCTTCGCCGCGACGATTCGAGAAGTTCGTCGTCGGCTGCCGGAGTGCGGCATCGAGGTGCTGATCCCTGACTTCCAGGGTAACTGGCAGGCAGTACGGCTGGTCGTCGAGGCGAGACCCGACGTCATCGCTCACAATGTCGAGACAGTTCCCCGGCTGTTCCGAAAGATCCAGCCTTGGGATCGCTACGAGTGGAGCCTGGAGCTCTTTAGCCAGGTCAAGGCGATGGATCCGGAGATCATCACCAAGTCCGGGCTGATCGTCGGCATGGGCGAGACGAAGGAAGAACTCGTCCAGGTCATGCGCGACCTCCGGGAACGCGACGTCGGCATTCTGACCATCGGGCAGTATCTACCGCCGACGCCGCGCCACTACCCGCTCGATCGCTACTACCTGCCGGAGGAGTTCGACGAGCTGCGCGCGATCGGCTACGAACTCGGCTTCGGTCACGTAGAGGCGGGACCGCTGGTGCGCTCGTCCTACCGAGCCGGCGAGCAGGTCGCAGCATACCGGCTGCGGCGGCTCGGCCAGACTGGCGAGTCATAGGGAAACGAGTTCATTCTCGCTCGTCAACGCGAGGTGGCCGGCCACTTATGCCTGCAGCAGCGATCCACGCGGTGCGACTGGGGCGAATCGACTATCTGGAGTGCTGGCAGCTCCAGAGAGCGCTCGCGTCGGCGCGACGGCTGCAGCAGATTCCTGATCTCCTCCTGCTTCTGGAGCACCCGCCGACCTACACCGTCGGGCGCGGCGGGAAGCGCTCGAACCTTTTGATCGACGACGCGATGCTCCAGGTGCTCGGAGCGCGCTTCTATGCGGTAGACCGTGGAGGGGACATCACCTTCCACGGGCCAGGCCAGCTCGTCGCCTACGTGGTCCTGGATCTCGGTCGTGAACAGCGGAGCGTCCGCCGATTCGTCGAGCGGCTGGAGCGCGCGGTGATCGATGCGCTCGCTCACTTCGGCGTCGAGGCCATGATCGATCCGGCGCGACCCGGCGTGTGGGTGGGTCGCGACAAGATCGCAGCCATCGGCATCGCGGTGAGCCGCGGCGTGACCTATCACGGGTTCGCGTTGAACGTCGACCCCGATCTCCGGTACTTCGAGTACATGATCCCCTGTGGCATTCCCGACCGCGGCGTGACCTCGCTGGCGAAACTGCTCGGCGCCCCGGTCTCGCTCGCGGAGGTAGAGGCGGAAGTCGTGCAAAGCTTCTCTCGTGCCTTTGGCCGGAAGGTCGTCGAGGGGCTGACAGTCGCGGACTTGACGAGTCTCGTCCGTGAGTTCACGGCGCCTGGCCACGCCGGGTTCACTCCGGCCCAGGCACCGGCAGGACGCCGATCAACAGGGACTGCTCGATAATGTCACGGCGCACGAGGGTCTCCGCCGCCTCCAGGTTGGCGCGCAGCGGATGCTCGGGCATGACGTGCTCGAGCATTTCCCGTACCTGGCGCATCAGGTCGAGCGTCTTGTTGAAGGTCATGACGATGTCGCCTTCGCTGAGCTCGATCTGCTCCAGAATCCGTGCCATCGTCTCGCCGTGGCACCAGGCACGCATCGCTCCGTAGAAGCCCGAACTGTAACCCGTGGTGAGAAAGAGGCCGTTGCGCCGCTCGACCTCGAAGATTTCCTGCTCCAGGCTGTCGATCCGTCGTCGCAAGAGCACCAGCCGGGTAGGGAGCACGAAGCTGTTGGCGAAGCGCGCGTCGCGATCGAAGGCGAACCACGAGAAGATCTCGGCGGTGTCGGCTGGGTCGAGGTTCTTGAAGAAGTCGCGGTCGATCATCTCGCAGATCACGAGGCCGTTGGTGTCGAAGACCTCAGCTAGGGTGTCGGCCTTGGCCGTGGGGTAGCCGTGGTGCAGGTAGCCGAAGTACTCCAGCACCTGGCGGATGCCACGGATCAGCTCGCGCACCCGCCGCTCCTCGTTTGCCACCTCGCGGCTGAGTTGCTGCTCCAACGCTGCTCGGCGCTGCTCCAAACTCGCGATGGTGGCCAGGTAGCCCTGATGCTCCTTTCGGCGGGGGCACGAATGGCAAGGATGGCGGTGCCGTGCCTGGGCCAGCTCATGGACTTCCTCGCGCAGCCGCTGCACCTTGTCCTCGATCCGCGTGCGCTGGTGCGCGAACCGCTCCTCCAGGCTCGCGCGGTGAGCCTTAATCATGGCCTCGAGATCGGGCAGTTCGAGTCGCTCGAAGTCCTGCCAAATTCGCTCCAGGTCAGCCTCGGACACGAGCCGGCGCGCGTCCTCGACCGGATGCTCAGCGGCGAGGAGGGCTTCTGGTAGCTCCAGCGGAGCAATCCCCACCGGCAGGTAGTCGATCTGCCGGTATTCCGTCAGGAGCTCGACGGCGTGCGCCCGCGTAAGCACGAGGCCGATGCCCCCTTGCAGGCCACGGCCGATGTAGACAACCCAACCTCGTTCTCGGGTGTGTAGCGGGTAGCCGGGCGGCAGCGTCTTGAAGGCGCGGCGCAGGACGGGTCTGGTCGGCACTGCCCAAGGGCGCTCGTCGAGGTCGGCCTTCAGTGCCTTCAGCTCCTGAATTGCCCGGCGCTCCTGGCCGCGGGCCGCGTTGAGCGAGGCGACGAGCTTGCGGTACTCGTAGAGCAGCTCGTCGCCGTCCAGCCCGATCAGGCAGCCACGTGGGATCTGCTCGATTTGCTCGCCGATCGCGACGATGTCGTCCTCCAACTGGCGTACTCGCTGAGCGGCCTGGTACTGCGCCAGGCTTTCCAGGAGCAGGTGCCGTACCCGCTCGCCGCGTGGCGGCTCCCACAGGTTCAGCACGGTGTTGTACCGGATGGTGAAGGCGCTGCGCACCGGCTCCAGCTCGCCGGTCGCGACTTCCAGCACCTCGCGGAATGGGATCCAAGGGCTGTACGGCACGACCACGTTACCGCGCTCGTCCATGCCCCGACGGCCGGCTCGCCCGGCCATCTGCTGGAACTCGTTCGGCGTGAGCAGCCGGCGCCGGCGGCCGTCCCACTTGGTCATCCGCCCGATCACGACGGTGCGCGCGGGCATGTTCACCCCGAGTGCCAGCGTGTCGGTGGCGAAGACGACCTTCATGAGTCCCCGGCTGAAAAGCACCTCGACGAGCTGCTTGAGCACCGGTAGCAGGCCGGCATGGTGGAAGCCGATGCCCTGCCGGGCGAGGCTCACGATCGTCTGCACCTGGGCGAGCTCGCGGTCTTCCGGACGCATGCCGGAGAGAAACGTCTCGACCACCTGCTCGATCCGCGCGCGGATGGAACGCTCGCGCACGAGGTTGACGCGCATCATGGCCAGGCGCTGGGCGTAGTCCTCACAGTCGCGACGACTGAACAGGAAGTAGATGGCCGGCAGCATGTTCTCGGCGGCCAGTGCCTGAACGATCTCCCAGGGGGGCGGCTCCGCCTCCTCGGCCTGGCGCCGCTGCTCGGCTGTCAACCCGCCGCGGGCGATCTGGCGCCGGATCTCTCCACCTACTCTGGAAAAGTCGTTGACCTGGACGCCGTGGTGGTCGATCACCAGGCGGAGCTTGTGGTCGTAGAAGTAGTAGAGTGCAAGGGGTACCGCCCGCTCGTCGTGCGTGATCAGCCGGATCGGCCGGTGAGTGCGGCTGATCCAATCGGCGATCTCCTGCGCGTTCGACACGGTCGCCGAGAGGCAGATGAGCTGCACGTGTTCCGGGCAGAGGATGATCGACTCTTCCCAGGTGGTGCCGCGCTCGGGATCAGCAAGGTAGTGGATCTCGTCGAAGATGATGCAGTCTACACTGTCCAGCTCCCATGGAGTCTGGAGCAGCATGTTGCGCAGCACCTCGGTGGTCATCACCAGGATGAGCGCATCCGGGTTCTCGGTGACGTCACCGGTGAGTAGCCCGACGTTGTCACCGTAGATTGCGCGCAGATCGCGGAACTTCTGGTTGCTGAGCGCCTTGATCGGCGTCGTGTACATCACCCGGCTGCCGCGCCGGAACGACTCGTAGACGCCGAACTCGGCTACCACAGTCTTCCCGGTGCCGGTCGGCGCCGCGATCATGACCGACTCGCCCGCCAGGAAGGTCTCGATCGCCTCGATCTGGAAGCGGTCGAATGTGAACGGGTAGAAGACCGCGAACTGCTCGATGATCTCCGGAACGCTGAGTGTCTCGGTCATCACCCTCGTCGTCGCCTGTGCGCCTCCCTGCCACCTGGGAGGTACTGCATCTGCACCAGTATAGCAGTGGGAGCAGAGACTGAGAGCCGGGTAGAATCGGCGCGAGGAGCGACGGCATGCGCGCTGGTCTCTTGGGTCATCTACTCTCGTTTGCGCCCGGGTATCGGCGAGCTGGGGTCAGCCGGTACATCGAGGCGCTGGTTCGGTACCTGCCCGAAGCCGATCCACGCCTGGACCTCGTCGTTTTCACCAACGAGCTGGCGTACTGCGGCGCGCGCGAGGAGATCGCGGCGCGGGTGACCTGGGCCGTGAGCCGCCTGCCGACCCAGCGCCCACCCGTGCGGATCGTGTGGGAGCAAACTATCGGCCCGGTTGCCGCGCGACGCCGGCGAGTGGACCTCCTCCATGCGCCGGTCAACGTGGTTCCGCTCGCCGGGCCGCGGCCACAGCTGCTGACAGTGCACGATTTGGCCTTCCTACATTATCCTGAGCACTACCCG
>ERZ511473.1012-NODE-1012-length-30456-cov-4.213931_pt1 | contig 30456 bp, 27 predicted proteins | sample MGYA00374947_ERZ511473 | MGnify/ENA primary metagenome ERZ511473 (study PRJEB26303, sample SAMN06343854) | sediment metagenome | isolation source: hot spring sediment | place: Canada: British Columbia | collected 2012-09-26 ... | reverse complement strand
GATCAAAGCTGTCCGAGACGACGGAATAGCCGCCGAAGCTCGCGAAATTGTCGATCAGATTGGAATAGGCTTCCGTCTCATGGTCCTGGCCCCAGGCAATGATCGTTCCGTGTTCGGCTGCCGGGATGGAATAGGCCGGCATCGAGGCCTTGTAGAAGCGACGCGCCTGCAGAATGGCGGGAAGCGAATCGGAGCTGTGGGAGTGCACGAGATGGGCTGCCCCACCGATCGCTGCCTGTTCGACGCTGGACGTGCTACGGCAACCATAGTCGCTGATCCGGCTCGGTTGTAGCCCGGCTGGATCATCAGTCGTCCTGTCCAGAAAGGGCTGTATCGCCATCCTGAGGCGCCAGGCAGTCGTCGCCACCGTGGACGGATACCACACGGCGCGAAGCAGGGCGGTCTCCATATAAGAGGTGAGCCACGGCACGAGAGGATCGGTATTGACCACCTGCATCACGGGCACGCCGCGACGGATCGCGGCGCCTTCGGGCAGTGCCTCGATGCGCAGGGGCAACATGCCGCCATGTGCATTCAGGATATGCTCCCAGCCCTTGCGGTCGAACGGCTGGCCATGGGCTCGCGCAATCTCTTCGGCTTCCTCGATGTCGCCACGGGTGATCGGCGTCGACAGATAGTCCTTCAGGAACATCTGCAGGCCGAAGAACATCACCTCGGGACGGAAGGAGTTGCCCCGCGTCGTGACGAAGGCGCTGACCGCCCGCGTGTCCTTCGGATATTGCAGAAAGACGCCAAGCTTGTAGCTGTCGGTGTTCAGGAGGAGATTGCGTGTCATGCCTGCGTCCGTGTTGGATCGAATCGGCGACAGTACGCCGCTACCTCCATCATGCACGCCAATCAATGCGCGAGGCTGGTGTCGCGCGCCGGGATTGCGTCTTAGTGTTTCATTAACCAAATCAGGCAAGGATTGAGGATCGGGATCGTCAGCCGCGGCAAGGCGTCAGGCGCTGCCCGAAGCTCTTGTCCCGAGGCACCAGAACCGGAGAGGTTGCCATGCTTCCTCCAGTCCTTGCGTCCCCTGCGTCCTACACTGCGACCGAGGCGAAGCCGCGACCGGGACAGCCTGCCGGCTCCCGCGCCCAGATGCTTGCCCCACCGCCAACGACAACGGCCATCAACCAGAATTCCGCGATCGCGGGGCAGCTAAACATCATGCTCCTGTCGGGTCCGGAGCGCATGTCCCAGAACCTCGCGGTTCTGGCAGACGTGCTCGGCGCCGCCTTGAAGATCGAGCGGCGCAGCGACGAGACGCTGGGCGACTACATGGGCCGGTTGATCGAAGGGATTGCCGCGCTGCCCGCTGCCGATCGCCTGAAGCTGCAGAAGCTCCTGAACCAGTCGTTTGCCGGGCTGCAGTTGCGCACCTTGCTGTCGGCGATGGCCAGCCCATCGGGCCCGGAGCGTGCAACCCTGGCCCTCTATCTTGAACTCTATCGCCAGACAGACAGGGACGGAGCGACGCGCTCGGTCATCTCATCCTATCGGGAGGCGGCCGGTGAGGCTCGCTCGACCGCTCAGAGCATCAGCCGTCCCTTGGCTGCAAACGATATCGGCCGTGCACCGGGCGATGCCCCGCGCCCTGCACAGGCTGCGGCTGAACAAAACCGACCTTTGAGCACCCCAGTTGCTCAGTCCGGTGGCAGGGCCGATGTCCGCCCCGGGAATGCGGAGGCGTTCCAGCGCTCGGGCATGAATTTGGCACTCTCCGCCCGAGCGACAACGAGATCGCCATTCAGCTCCCTGGCTGGCCCGGGTCTCGCAGCCGTTAGTCCCGAAAGTCCGAAAGCAGCGATGGGCACGAGCCGGCCGCCTCAGAAAGCCACGCCCGAACCGCAGACGATCCAAGCAGCAACTTCCGGCGGCCTGCAGCCGTCACGCTCCGACCGCCTCTCCATGCCAGCCGAAAGCGGCCAACGGCTGCCCACATCCGCAAGCGAGGGCGCCCGACAGCAGGAAGATCGCGAGCGCCGCCCCCGACCAGATCGCCAGCGGCCAGAAGGTGATCCTGCGGCGGCTGGTCCGCCCGCCGGGACCGGTCGCCCCCCATCAGGCCCGACGCCTCACGGGCGGACCGTCCAACGGGGCCACGGTGGTCCTGCGGGCCAGCGGCCTCCTCCTGGGCATCCTCTCGGTCGATACCCTGCCCGAAGGTTCGCCGCTCACCCCCGCCCAGATCCAGGCCGTCGAGTGGGTGGCCGACCACATCGCCCCGTTCATCGCCCGCTGGCGGACGATCGCGGCGCTCGACGAGCGGCTGGTCCGCCAGGCGGTCGAGCGGACAGAGGAGGTTCGTCGCACCGCCGAGGTCGCCGCCCGGCAGGTGCTCGACCGCCTGGCCAGCGAACTCATCGTGATCCTCTCCCACGAACTGCGCTCCCCGCTCTCGCTGGTTTACGGCTACACCGAACTGCTGCTGGCCCGCCTGGACCAGCTGAGCCGCGACGACCTGCGCTGGATGCTGCAGGAGGTGATGGCCGGGGCGCGGGTGCTGGTCACCCTGCTGGACGAGCTGGTCGACTTTGTCCGCCTGGACCAGCGGGCCCTGGCGCCCGAGCGCCGACCGGTCGAGGTGGCCGCGCTGGTGGCCCAGATGGCGACGGCCTCGCTGGCCGCTCTGGACAGCCGCCGGATCCGGATGGCGGTGCCCGCCGGTCTGGTGGTCCAGGCTGATCCGGTGCTTCTGGAGCGGGCGCTGGTCCATCTCCTGCGCAACGCCCTGACCTATGCGCCGGAGGGACCGGTCTGGCTGCGGGCCGGGGCCGACGACCGGGATGTCTGGCTGGAGGTGGCGGACAGCGGCCCGGGCATCCCGCCGGAGGAGCGCGAGCGCATCTGGGACGCCTTCTACCGGGGACGCGAGGTGGCGGGCCGGGCCACCGGACGCGGTCTGGGCCTGGGGCTGACGCTCGTCCGCCGGCTGGTCGAGGCCCAGGGCGGCGTGGTCGAGCTGCGCTGTCCGCCCGAGGGCGGCTGCGTCTTCCGGCTGGTCTTTCCCCGGGACGCGGCCCCGGCCTGACCGGGGTTCACGGCCGGCCGCCGGCTGGTGTAGCATGAGGCTATGTGGCGCCGGTCTTCACCCCATCCGGCCAGCCCCCTGGCCAGGGTCGTCACGCCGGCAGACCGTCGCGTCGCCCGGCCGGTTCCCTGGCGTGTCTACGCCGGGCTGGTGCTGGCCCAGGTCCTCTGGGCCTCGCTCTACCCGGCCAGCAAGCCCCTCCTCCAGATGGTGACGCCCGCCCAGGTGGCGCTGGTCCGGGGCGTCACCGCCTGGCTGCTCCTGACCGCCCTGGCGCTGCTGGTCAGCGGGCCCCAGGCCTTTCGCGCGGCCCTGCGGCGACCCCTGGGTCCGCTTATCCTGGGCTGGCTCAGTTTCTTCGGCAGCTCGACGATCATGCTCCTGGCCCTCCACGATCTGCCGGCGGCGGTCAACGGCGTCCTCAACAATACCAGCCCTCTCTGGCTGGCATTGGGGGCGCTGCTGCTGGGCCGGGCCCGGCCGCTGACGGTCCTGGGGACGCTCCTGGCCCTTCTCGGGGTGGCGGTCATCCTGCTGGGCGACAGTCTGCTCTTTCTCCTGGCCACGCCGCTGGCGCTCTCGCCCCGGGGAGTGGCGCTGGCCCTGCTGGGCAGCGGGGTCATCGCCCTCTCGCATGTCTGGGGACGGCGGGTGATGGTCGGGAGCGATCCGCTGGTGATGACCGGTCTTTCGGCCGGCTTCGCCGTGCCGCCGCTGCTGGTGGTGGCCGAGCTGACCGGCGGGCTGGCGGCCCTGGGGGCTGTGCCGCTGCCGGCCGCCCTGCTCCTGCTGTACGTCGGGGTCGGCTGCACAGCGGTCAACTTCGCCCTCTGGTTCTGGGCTCTCAAGCACCTGAGCCCGACGCGGGCCGCCCCCTTCCAGTATCTCATCCCGCCGCTGGGGGTGGTCCTGGCCTGGCTGGCCCTGGGTGAGCCGCCCACGCCGGGCCTGCTGCTGGGCACGGCTCTGGTCCTGGGGGGCATCGCCCTGACCCAGCGGCCCGAACCCGCCTCGCGCTGAGAGAGAACCGTGCGGCTATCCCGTCTGCTGGCACTGCAACCGCTCCTCTGGCTGCTGGTCCTGGGGATCGGGCTTCGCTCCTGTGGGGGCGCGGCCCCGGTGCCCACGGCCGTGCCAACCCCGACGCCGGCGGCGGTGGTTGCTCCGACCGTGACCGTCTCCCCCACGCCGACGGTGGCGCCGACCGCCGCGCCGACCCTCACCCCGACCGCGACGCCGGTGCCGACCGCGACCCCTCTGCCCACACCGACGGCCACAGCCACCCCGACGCCGCTCCCACGGGCCATGCGGGTGCCGGGGGAGCCGATCCGGCAGAGCGACACGCCCCCGCCGGCGGTGGCGGCCCGGAGCGTGGTCGTCCTGGACGAGGAGTCGAACACGGTGCTCTACGAGCGGGCCGGCCATGAGCGCCTGCCCCCGGCCAGTCTGACCAAGATCGCCACCGCCCTCGTCGCCCTCGACCTGGCCCCCCTCACCCAGCGCGTCCGGGCCGTGTTCGACCCGGCCAGCCTGGGAGATAGTTCGTTGATGGGGCTGCGGCCGGGCGATGAGCTCAGCCTCGAAGACCTGCTCTACGGGTTGATGCTCCCCTCGGGCAACGACGCCGCCCTGGCCATCGCCACCGGTCTGGCCGGGAGCGAGGAGCGGTTTGTGGCCTTGATGAACGCCCGGGTCCAGGCCCTGGGGCTTAAGAACACCCATTTTCAGAATCCGCACGGCCTGGACGCCCCCGGCCATTATTCCAGCGCGTACGATCTGGTGCAGCTGGCCCGCGTCGGCATGCGCGACCCGCGCTTTCGACGGATCGTCGGGACGCGGGTCTGGGCGCTGCGAACGCCACGGGCCTACGAGATCACCAACCGCAACCGGCTGCTCTGGGAGTATCCGGGGGCGGACGGGGTCAAGACCGGCTACACCGAGCGGGCCGGGCGAACGCTGGTGGCCTCGGCGGTGCGCGACGGGCATCGGGTCTACGTGGCGCTGCTGAACAGTCCGGATCCCTTCGCCGAGGCCCGCCGGCTTTTCGACTGGGTCTTTGCGACCTTCACCTGGCCTGCGGGAGCGGCTGGACGGTAGACGGTTCGGTCTGCGCGCCGGGGGTCTCGGGTTTCTGGAAGATCATCACGTACTCGTGTTTGAAGAGATAGAGACCGTGGCGCAGCGCCCGGTAGCGCCAGAGGTTGGTCCGCCAGCCCTTGCCGCGCTCGTTGCCCTGGATATCTTTGACGTTGATGGCCTTCAGCCGCAGACCGGCCTGCCGGCAGATCTCCATGCAGGCGAAGCCCAGCGGAACCCACTCGCCCTGGGCGTAGAGGTCGCCGATGACCAGGGCCAGGAAGCGGCCGGGCTCGAGGAGAGCGGTGGCCGTGGCCACCGCCTGCCGGAAGCGGTCCAGGAAGGTCTCCAGCGAGGGGGCGTTGGAGAGGTCACGCGGGTCGGTGCTGAAGCGGATGATATTGTGATAGGGTGGGTGGAGGATCAGACAGTGAGCCCGGGCGACGCCGAAGTCGGCCAGGGCGGTCTGGAGGACGGTCAGCGTCTCCGGGGCGCACGTGTTTGATCGGAGATCGTCGGATGAAGAGCAAGAGAAAGTACATGCGGGTTAAAGGAGTTGTTCTGCTATTACTTCTTTTTCAAACCGAAGATGCCATATTTGTGGTATTTTGCAGTTGAATTCTTGAAATTCTTCGGATATTAGTGATCCTATTTCTCTATACTTTTGCAGTAGGTGCTCGGGTGGGGCGACAGTTGTCACCCATACCGGCTGAATAATATCTCCTGGATCAAAAAGGTAAGAGATGGTCCAGCGAATGTATCTGACAAGTTGGTTCAGATAGTCGTTTGGTTCGACATTTTTAGTTTTAAGTTCTATAATTCTGAACTCTCTTCGGTTGCTCTCATCTCTGAGAATGCAGAATATATCCATTTTTTTGCATTCCGGTTCCTGCGTAAACTTCGTTAGCAAACCATTCGATTTTATCCGGATGACCACAAAACTTATTTACTTGCTGATGTCTTCCAATGTTTTGGGTTACCCATGCCTGGAGATATGCTTCTATCTTCGACGCTTTATCTGTAACATCTCGTGGGGGGTCTTTTGAACCTTGATATTCTGGTGTCGCGCCTTCCCTAAGAACTATCTCTCCATTCTGCCAATAGAAATGGTATGCGTTTGCATCATAGTCTGAGAGATAATTACCCTCATTTGCCGCATCTAGAAGGTTCTTAAGACTTACGTATTCGTGCTGAAAGATATATGAGCAGCCGCGCTCGCCTTTAAGTTTGCGATAAATGAGACTCCATCTAATATCCCTTGCTTTCTCTGGTAGTTTGTCTATAGCCTCCCATTCGCTTACTCCTTTAGGATAAACTCTTAAAGGTAATATTCTTACTCGGTAAATAAGTGGCTTACCAATCTCTGGCTGGAGCCAACCAGTAGTGGGATGTTCCCAGTAGATTGCATCGGTGGCGATGCAAAAGATGCCATAAAATCCGTAGCCGACCATGTAGAAGATTACCGGATCACCGGAGCGAACGCGACTGATATCTGCAAGTAATCCTATATGGTGTGCTTTTTGTGGATCACCCGGCGTTGTCCCAGCAAAGAGGTACCTGAGATGGTAAGGGAACGTCCTTTGGTCAACAACGAAAACGTGCGGCGTCGGCATGAAAGCTCTAAGGCTTTTGGAAGATCATCACGTATTCATGCCTAAAGATGTAGAATCCGTGTCTAAGGGCACGATATTTCCAGAGATTTGTCCGCATGCCTTTACCGCGCTCATTTCCCTGAATATCCTTAACGTTAATTGCCTTCAGTCGCAACCCTGCCTGACGACATACCTCCATACAATAGAAGCCAAGAGGTATCCACTCCCCGCCGGTATAGATATCACCGGTAACCAGCGCAAGGAATCGACCTTTGCTCAGTAGATCGACCGCGTTGGAGACCGCGAGGCGAAAACGGTTAATGAATTCATCAAGTGATACAGCGTTCGATAAATCCCTGGGATCATCGCTGAACTTGATGATATCGTAATATGGAGGATGTAGGATACAACAATGCGCATAGTCTGTAGCAAGATTTTGAAGAACGTCACATATCGCTTGCTTGGTTTCGTGTGAGCATGAATCTAGGCCTCCTAGAACAACTGTTGTAACATTAAATGGGTTCTCGGCGCTATTAATAAGATTCTGCGCTTTCTGTGCTATGGATTGCACAAGCTCTACACCAATACCGTGCCGCCCAAGCCGGCGGCACTCGATTAGTGTAGTTCCCAGGCCACAGAAGAGATCAAGAACTACTTCCCCAGGTTTAGTGAATCTCCGCAGTACCTGATAAGGGATTTGTGGAACAAAATTACCCCAATACTCAGGAGAGTGTACACTTGAATTGTCTCTACGTCCGATAATCCAAAGGCTATCTAGAAAGATATCAGGATATTCCTTCCAACGGGAGGGTATGAGGTCGGTATAGGGTAACACGTCATCTTTGCACGACTTTTCGAGTTGCTGAGGAACTTCTGGAGGTAAGATCAACCTGAGCTGATACATGGCACACTCACAGGTAGAGTAGTTGAACCTGGTTTGGTAGTATTGTAGCCGATAAATGGGTTAACGTCAAGTAAAAAATCATTCTTTCTAACCGGTTTTTGATGACGCGTATGTTGTGGCGACAGAGTACTTCCGCCCCCGCCAGCGGGCGGGGTCGAGGTCGGTGTAGGGCAGAGCGCCATCGCGCGGCGGGCGGCGGGCGGGCATAGACGCTCCTTGGCGACCGGGCGCCGATCAGCGGGAGGGCGGCCGCTTGAATTGTAGGGGGTGAGGGCGCCCGGCGCAAGGGGGCGATCAGCGGTCGGTGGCCTGACCGGCCGGTTGGAAGGGCATGGTGGCCACCTGCTCGGCCAGATGGCAGGCCACCACATGGCCAGGGGCCAGTTCGCGCAGGGCCGGCGGCTCGACCCGGCAACGGTCCACGGCCAGCGGGCAGCGCGGGTGGAAGCGACAGCCGGCGGGCGGGCGCAGCGGGCTGGGCACCTCGCCGGCCAGGACGAGCCGCTGCCGCCGGCGCTCGCGGACCGGGTCCGGCACCGGCGCGGCGGCGAGCAGGGCGCGGGTGTAGGGATGGAGCGGGCGGCGGTAGAGATTATCGCGGGCGCTCATCTCCACGATCTGCCCCAGGTACATGACCGCCACCCGCTGGCACATCTGGCCGACCACCGCCAGGTCGTGGGCGATGAGAAGATACGTCAGCCCCAGCCGCTGCTGGAGATCGGCCAGCAGCCGCAGGATCTGCGCCTGAACCGAGACGTCGAGGGCGGAGACCGGCTCGTCCAGGATAAGCAGGTCCGGACTGGTGGCCAGCGCCCGGGCGATGGCGATCCGCTGCCGCTGGCCGCCCGAGAACTCATGGGGATAGCGAGCGAGGTGCTCACGCTGGAGCCCGACCAGTTCGAGCAGAGCGGCCACCCGCTCGGCCCGCTCCGCCCGGCCGCCGATACCGTGGATGACCAGCGGCTCCCCGACGATGGCCCCGACCGTCATCCGGGGGTTGAGCGAGGAGAAGGGATCCTGGAAGACGATCTGAAGACGACGCCGCAGCGCGCGCATGGCGTCCGGCGCGAGAGCCGTCAGGTCCTGGCCGGCGAAGACGATCCGCCCGGCCGTCGGCCGGTAAAGACCGGCAATGGCCCGGGCGGTGGTCGATTTGCCGCAGCCCGATTCGCCGACCAGGCCCAGCGTCTCCCCCTGGTCGAGGTGGAAACTCACCCCATCCACCGCCCGGACCACCAGCCGCTCGCCCCCCAGCAGCGTCGGCCGCCGGACCGGGAAGTGAACGGCCAGATCGCGGACCTCCAGGAGCGGACCGCGGGCGACCGGGGCCGGCGAGACCGGCTCGGAGACCCGGACGCCAGACGTCACCGCCGGACCGTTCACCTCTAAGCGGACGGCCTCCGACCCGATACCCTCCCAGATCTCGGCGCGGACCGCCTCGGCATGCCAGCAGGCGGCAAGATGGCCATCGGCCTGCGGCAGAAGCGGTGGGCGCTCGCGGTGACAGCGGTCGCTGGCCAGGGGGCAGCGCGGGGCGAAGGGACAGCCGGATGGCAGGAACCGCAGGTCGGGCGGTGCGCCGGGGATGCTGGGGAGATCGCGGCGGTCCAGGCGGTCCAGGCGCGGCACGCAGTGCAGGAGGCCGGCGGTATAGGGGTGGCGGGGCTGGCGGAAGAGGCTCTCCACCGGCGCCAGTTCGACGATCCGACCGGCGTACATCACCGCCACCCGGTCGCAGAGCCCGGCGACGATCCCCAGATTGTGGGTGATGAGGATGGTGGCGGTCTGCAGCTCGGCGCTCAGCCGGCGGAGGAGATCCAGAATCTGGGCCTGGATGGTGGCGTCCAGGGCGGTGGTCGGCTCGTCGGCGATGAGCAGCGCCGGGTGGCAGGCGATGGCCATGGCGATGAGCAGCCGCTGGCGCATCCCCCCCGACAGCTGGTGCGGGTAGGCCCGCAGGCGCAGCTCCGGCTCCGGCAGGCCGACCGTCTGCAGAAGGGCCAGGCTCCTTTCGGTGGCCGCCCGGCCGGTGAGCCCCAGATGAACGGCCAGGATCTCCCGCAGGTGGTCCCCGGCCGTCAGGACCGGGTTGAGCGAGGCCATCGGATCCTGAGGGATGAAGCCGATCTGGCGGCCCCGGAGGCGCCGCAGCACGCTCTCGGGCAGGGTCAAAAGGTCCTGACCCTGGAAGTAGACGGCGCCGCCGGTCACCCGCCCGGGAAAGGGCAGACTGCGCAGGATAGCGAGAGCGGTGGCGCTTTTGCCGCAGCCACTCTCGCCCACCAGACCCAGCGTCTCGCCGGCCCGCAGGCTGAACGAGACGTCGCTGACCGCCCGAACGGCGCCACGACGGGTGAAGAAGGCGGCGCTGAGCTCACGAACGTCGAGGACCGGCGGGGTGCTCTCGGTGGTGGTCGTGGCGGCCGGCGTCGGGGCGGTGGCCATCGTCGTGCCTCACCTACTTGCGCATCGTCAGCACCTCTTTGCCCATGTACAGGAAGTTGAGACCAAGCCCCGCCGTCGATTCAGCGAGGAACTGCTCGCCATCGTAGCCGTACTTGTTGGGCAAAAGGTGCTTGCCTTTGCGGTAGGGCTTGTGCATCTGGCCGACCAGCTGGTGGTAGACGAAGACGCCCGGCGCCTCCTCGACCAGGATCTTCTCGGCCTGCTTGAGCATGTCGCTGCGCTTCTTGGGGTCGTCGGTGATCCGGCCGCCTTCCTTGACCAGTTTGTCGAAGGTCTCGTTCTTCCAGGAGTGACGCCCGCCCGACAGCCAGACGCCGAGCATGTTGGTGGCGTCGAAGTAGTCCATGCCGTAGGAGATCCAGCCGAAGGGGATCTTGGTCGGCTTGGCGTTGAGATCAGCCATAAACGAGGGCATGTCCTTGGTCTGGATGTCGATCTGGACGTTGAGAGTCTGCTTGATGCTGGCCACCACCGCCTGGACCACCGCCGGATCGCTCGGCGGGCCGCCGCCCCGGACATAGAGGGTGACCCGCGGGAAGCCCTGGCCGTTGGGGTAGCCGGCCTCGGCCAGGAGTTTGCGGGCGGCCTCGGGGTTGTAGTCCTGGATCGGTTTGAGCTCCTGGGCGTTGGCGTCGGGGAAGCCCGGCATTAGGAAGGAGTAGGCCGGAATGGCCAGCGGGGCCAGGATGGCCTTGATAATGGATTCGCGATCGATGGCCTTGGCGAAGGCCAGGCGCACCTTCTGGTTGTTCCAGGGCGGCGTGTTGACATCGAAGAAGAGGTAGAAGGTCCGGAAGTCGCCGGGGCTGACCTTCAGCTGGCTCTTGAGGGTGGGGTCGGCCAGAATCGCCTTCAGCTCGCCCGGACTGGGGTTGTCGAAGCGGTCGATCTCGCCGGCCTGGTAGCGGGCGAAATTTGAGCCGCCGCTGACCACGTTGACGACCATACGATTGATAAGCGGCTTGAGTTTGCCGGTGTACTTGGGGTTGGCCTTGACGACGATGCGCCGGTCTGGCGCCCATTCCTCGAGGAGATAGGGGCCGCAGGAGACGCAGGTGGCCGGGTTGGTGTTGTAGATGCCGGAGCCGTGCTTCTCCAGCGCCCGAGCGTTCAGGGGCCAGGAGTAGGTCATCATCGCCGGAAGCCAGGGCGTCGGCTCCTCGGTCTCGACCACCACCTGGTACTTGTCGGCTCCCACCCGCACGCCCACGTCGCTGGGCGGCCGCTGGCCCTTGGTGACCTCGGTGAAGTTCTTGATGATGCCGCTCCAGTACCAGGTGAAGTCCCAGGCGTGCTTGGGATCGGCGATGTAGCGGAAGGTGGCCACGTAGTCGTCGGCCGTGACCTCGCTGCCGTCCGACCACATCAGCCCTTTGGTCAGGTAGAACGTCCAGGTCTTGCCGTCCTTGGAGACCTCCCACCGCTCGGCCTGGCCAGGGGCGAGTTCATAATCATTGGTCAGCCGGACCAGCGGCTCGGTGAATAGATCGGAGAGCGGCGCCCGGGCGTAGACGGCCTCGTTGAAGTCCATGGCCTTCCAGCCCGTCCCGGCGGGACTGGCCACACCCTGGGTGTACTGCTTGTCGAAGGGGGCGGCGTCCTCGGGGTAGGGTGCGCCAAAGGCGCTGACCTGGGCCTTGGGCGCGGCGACCGGCGTGGGGGTGAAGGTCGGCTGGGCCGCTGGCTTGGCGGCCGGCGTCGGGGTCGCGGCCGGCGGGGCCGGCGTTGGCGTGGGCTGGGCGGCCGGCTTGGGCGGCGCGGGCGTCGGCGTGGGGGCGGCCGCCGGCGCGCAGGCCGCCCAGACGGCGGTGGCGCCGAGCGCCCCCATGGTGGTCAGGAACGCCCGTCGGCTGACGCGTTTCGACTGGCTCATCGGTCCTTCCCTCCCCTGTTTCTCCCTGGCAGCGCCACGGGCGGCCCGGTCCGGCTGGCGTGGGTCCCGCCCCTACTGGCGCATATAAGGGTCGAAGGCGTCGCGCAGGCCATCCCCGACGAAGGTGAAGGCCAGCATCGTGACCGCGATCAGCACGGTCGGCACCAGCGCCAGGTGCCAGTAGATCTGGATGTAGGCCTGGCTCTCAGCCACCATCTTCCCCCAGCTGGGGACCGGGTCCTGAACGCCCAGCCCCAGGTACGAGAGCCCGGCCTCGCCGAAGATGGCCCCCGGAATGGCCGTCATCATCCCGACGATGATCGGCCCGGCGGCGTTGGGCAGGATGTGCTGGAGCATGATCCGCCGGTCGCTGGCGCCCAGCGCCCGGGCGGCCAGGACGTACTCCCGCTCGCGCAGGGCCAGAAACTGAGCGCGGGTCAGGCGAGCGACCCCAACCCAGCTCGTCGCCGCCATGTACAGGATCAGTTTCTCGACGCCCGAGCCCCAGATCGTCACCAGGAGAATGGCCACCAGGATCGACGGCAGGGCCGTCAGCACCTCGATCACCCGCAGGAGCAGGAAGTCCACCCAGCCGCCGCGCCAGCCGGCCAGCGCCCCCAGCGGTACCCCGATCAGCGCCGCCAGCAGCGGCACGCTGAAGCCGACCAGAAGCGAGGTCCGGGCGCCGTAGAGCACCCGGCTGTAGAAGTCACGGCCAACCGCATCGGTGCCCAGCGGATGCTTGACGCTCGGGAACTGCAGGACCTCGCTGAAATCGGCGTAGTCCGGCGGGGCCAGGGCCAGGAGGTCGGCGAAGACCGCGCCCAGGACCAGGAAGGTGGCCACGATCAGCCCGCCCACCGCCAGGCGGTTGGCCAGGAAGCGGGCGGCGATGTCCGCCCAGACGCCGGTTGGCGCGGACGGACGGGGGAGCGCGGTGGCAGCCGGCGAGGCGGTCGCCATCGGTTCACCCCCGGGTCGTGTGCTCGCCGGCGAGCCGCACCCGTGGGTCGATCAGGGTGTAGAGAATGTCGGTGAAGAGATAGGTCAGTCCCCAGAGAACGGCTACCAGCATCATCATCGCCATGATCATCGGATAGTCGCGCTGGAGAGCGCTGGTGGTGAAAAACCGTCCGATCCCTGGCACGGCAAAGGCCGTTTCGACGAAAATCGAACCGGTCAGGAGATCCGGAATAAGCGGCAGGAGAACCGTGACCAGGGGAATGAGGGCGTTGCGCAGGATATAGCGCCAGACGACCAGCCGCTCCGGCAGCCCGCGCACCCGGGCCAGCCGGACGAAGTCGGAGCGAATGACCTCCAGCATATTGGTCCGCACCGCCCGGGCGATAACCGCGGTCGGGGCGATGGCGTAGGCGATGACCGGCATGATCAGGTGCTTCGGCTCGCCCCACCCACCGGTCGGCAGCCAGCCCAGCTTGACCGAGAAGATGAGGACCAGCCAGATGGCCAGCACGAAGTTGGGAACGGTCATCCCCAGCGTGGCGATGAAGGTCACCAGATTGTCGAGCCAGGAGTTCTGGTGGAGGGCGGCCAGCGTGCCCAAAAGCGTTCCCAGACTGAAGGCGAGGATGACCGTGGGAACGCCGACCTGGATCGTGACCGGCCAGGCCCGGGCGATGACCCCGGTCACCGTCTCCGTCGGGCTCTGGAAGGGGATGCCGAAATCACCCTGGAGCATGGCCCGAACCCAGTTCAGGTACTGCTCCCAGAGAGGCCGGTCCAGACCATACTTCCGCAGGATGTTCTGCATCGCAAAGTCCGGGAGGGGCTGCTTTTCGAAGGCGAAGGGCCCACCGGGCACCGAGTGCATGAGCACAAACGTCAGGATCGACACGACCACAATGGAGAAGAGCAGACTGAGCAGGCGCGCAGCGATGTAGCGAACCATGTCCCTGCTCCGCCGAACCCCCCGTCGGCTCAAAGCGAGCGACCAGGCACGGGTGTCCACTGGCGGCTACTCTAGCACCGCCGCTCTTCCGTGTCAAGGTCAAGTCAACCGCGGTCTCTCACCCGCCCCGGTCGAAAGTCTCGCGCGGCCAGCGACCCTGCCGCTTCGGCCGGAACGCCAGAATCTGTTGTCCGCGCTGATTGTGCAGGGTGCCCGGTTCTCTGGAAGGCTCAGACGGGCTGGGCCCGGCGATGCGGAACCACCCTGGTCGGCCGACCCGGAAAAGATGTGATGAGGCGGCGCGTTCCGCGTCGCGGCCGCTGATCCAGGACAGTCAGGCGGGCCGGTGCGGAACGTCGGCGCACCGGTCCCCTGGCCGCCGGCGGACGCGAGGACGACTTGATTATGTAAACTCAGTGCTGAGGAGCGCCGTGCGGTCCGGTGGGGCCGGTCAGGCGGCCAGGGTGATGGCCGCCGCCAGCGCCTGGCGGAGATCGGCCAGGACGGCCTCGAACTCCCCCACCAGGGCCGCGCCCCCGGTCAGGTCCAGCCGGGCCTGCCGCCGCGACCGGCTCTCCTGGGCCAGCTGCTGGACCGTCTCGTCGAAACGGTCCGGACCCGCCGCGGCCGCGCCGCCCGTCAGCCGGTACTCCAGCAGATACCAGACCCCCGGCTGCCGGGGGAGGCTCGACCAGGGCCCCCAGAGGACGGTGAGCTGCGGCGTCTCCCGAACCTGGGTCAGCACGTCGCTCTCCCGCACCATCCGGTTCACCGCCAGCAACAGCCGCCGGTCCGGGGCGTAAAGATCCCAGCGCGACCGCCCGGCGTAACTGACCGGCGAGGCCAGAATCGTCGCCGCCCCCAGCGCCTGAAGAACCACCATCCCCACCAGCCGTCGGAGCACCTCGTCCACCGTCAGCCGACGCGGATCGAACTCGTACCCCAGGGCCACCGCCAGAGCCGCCTGCCAGGCCGGCGCCTCCTGTCCGAGCAGGTGCTCCAGCACCGACCGCACCTCGGCCGGCAGGCGGCCCTCCTCAACCCGGGCCAGAACCCGTCGCCGACAGGCGATGGCCGCCAGCGTCTCCTCTTCGATCAGATGTCGGTAAGGCTGGGCCGGCAGCCCGGCCCGGGCCAGATCCATCGATGCCCTCCGCGCAGTCCTCATCAGCGGACCGCCAGCAACATCGGTGCCGAACCCGAGGCCCCACGACCGCCCCGGCCGCCTCCCGCCGGCTGAGCGGCCAGTGGGATCAGGCCCCCAGAACCGGACGGGCCAGCGCGGTTCGCGCCCGGCCCTTATATGCTACAATTACTCGGGCAGGGAAGAACGATGGCACGCCCGCCTGAGCAGACGCCGGTCGAGGTCTCGGTCTTCCGCGGCCGCCAGGAACTGGTCATCCGCTGGGCCGACGGCCACCGCAGCGTGTTCCCGTTCGTGGCCCTGCGCTGGCTCTGCCCCTGCGCTCTCTGCCAGGGCGAGTGGGGCCGCCCCGGGCTCCTGGCCACGCTGGAGACCCTCAGCCCGGCCCAGACCACCCTGGTGGACCTGCGACCGGTGGGCCACTACGCCCTCCAGCCCGTCTGGCAGGATGGGCACGACGCCGGCCTCTACGCCTGGGACTACCTGCGTCAGCACTGCCCCTGCCCGGCCTGCCAGGCCCGACGACCGGCCGGGTCGTCGGAGCCGGCGGTGTGATGAGGGGAGAGACCTGGTGACGGAGACCACCCAGACGCCGGCCACCCGCTGGCTGCCCTACACCGCCAGCCCCTATCGCTACCGTCGCCGCCGGACCCGCGTGGTGATGGTCGGCGACGTCGGGATCGGGGGCGACCACCCGATCCGCCTGCAGTCGATGACCACCACCCCGACCCAGGACGTCGCCGCCACCGTCGCCCAGATCGTCCGGCTGGTGCAGGCCGGCTGCGAGATCGTCCGGCTGACGGTCCCCACCGTCCAGGACGCGCGCAGTCTGAAGGAGATCCGGGCCGAGCTGCAGCGCCGGGGGGTGCGGGTGCCGCTGGTCGCCGATATCCATTTCAGCCCGGCGGCGGCGCTGGAGGCCGCCCCCTACGTCGAGAAGGTCCGGATCAATCCCGGCAACTACGCCGACAGCAAGCGCTTCGTCGTCCGCGAGTACAGCGACGCTGAGTACCAGCGCGAACTGGAACGGGTCGCCGAGCGCTTCCGCCCGCTGGTTCGCCGCTGCCGCGACCTGGGCATCGCCATGCGCATTGGCACCAACCATGGCTCGCTCTCCGACCGCATCCTGAACCGCTACGGCGATACCCCGCTGGGGATGGTCGAGTCGGCCCTGGAGTTCGTGCGGATCGCCGCCGCCGAGGGCTATCACGATATCGTCCTCTCGATGAAGGCCTCGAACCCCAAGGTGATGGTCCAGGCCTACCGCCTGCTGGCGGTCCGCCTGGCGGCCGAGGGCTTCGATTACCCCTTCCACCTGGGGGTGACCGAGGCCGGCAACGGCCCGGAGGGCCGTATCAAGTCGGCGGTGGGGATCGGCACGCTCCTGCTCGACGGCCTGGGCGACACCATCCGCGTCTCCCTGACCGAGGAGCCGGAGAACGAGATTCCGGTGGCCCGGGCCCTGGCGGCCCCCTATCAGGGGCGCCCCCTGGCCGACGGCGTCCTGGTCGAGACCCTGCCCTGCCCGACCTACAACCCGGTGGACTTCGTCCGCCGCCTGGTCCGGACCCTGAACTACGGCCGGCTGGCCATCGGCGGTCGCCAGCCGGTGGCGGTGGCCCTGCACCTTCCGGGCCCCCTGGCGGAGACGCTGGCGACGGCCCTGACCTTCCGCGGCCCGGACCGCCCCGGCAAGATCGTGGCCGAGATCCTGCGGGTGGACCTGACGGACGCCAGCGACCTGGCCGCCCTGCGCACGCTGGCCGCCCGCGAGCGCCGACCGGTCCTGGTGGCCCGCACCGCCGACCCGACGCTGGCCACCGCCGCGCTGGACCTGGCCGAGGCGGTCGAGCCGCTGGGCGACCGGATCGATCTGGCCGCCCTGGCCCGGACGGCCCGCGCGCGCGGCCGGAGCCTCTGGCTGGTCGAGCCGGGCACCGGCGTCCCGCCGACCGAGACCGATGTCCTGGCGGTCGAGCGCCTGCTGGCCCGGGTCGAAACGGCCCGCACGGCCGGTCTGAACGACCTGGTCGTGGCCCTGGCCATCGCCACGGGGGAGGTGCTGGTCCGCTCCTACCGGCTGCTGGCCGCCCATCTGGACCGGGCCGGCCTGGACCTGCCGCTCCACCTCCTCTACACCGCCGGCCCGGACCTCAGCCTGGACCTTCTGGGGGCGGCCAGCGCCCTGGGGGCGCTTCTGGGCGACGGTCTGGGCGACTCGGTCGAGATCGCCGGCCCGGCGCCCCTGGCCGGCCGCCTGCGCCTGGCCTACGACGTCCTCCAGGGCGCCGGCGCCCGTCTCCACCAGGCCGAGTTCGTGGCCTGCCCCTCCTGTGGACGGACCCTCTTCGACCTGCAGACGACCACCGAGCGCATCAAGGCCCGGACGCGCCACCTGACCGGGGTGAAGATCGCCATCATGGGCTGCGTGGTCAACGGCCCCGGCGAGATGGCCGACGCCGACTTCGGCTATGTCGGCGGCGCCCCCGGCCGGGTGAACCTCTACGTCGGCAAGGAGTGCGTCGAGAAGAATATCCCCATCGAAGAGGCCGACGACCGCCTGATCGCCCTCATCAAGGCCCACGGCAAATGGGTGGACCCCCCGGCCGAATCCGCCCCGGAGACCGCCCTCCGTTGATGCTCTCCCCAGGAACGCCGACGGTCTGACCCGGCGCGGGTCGACCGGCCGGTGAGCCCGGCTCGCCTCCCGGGGCTGGCACTGCCTGTGCACAGGACCGACGCGTGTCCAGACCAGCCGGGCGCGCTGCGCTCGGGCCAGCGTCCGAATGGCATGGGTGAGGACCGCACCGGCGGTCTGAACGCCAGAACGGACCGAAGGAGGCTCTTGGTGGGGCGCACACTGCGCGCACTCGGCCTGACGCTGGGGCTCCTGCTGGCGCTGGTCTCCGGGGCCCTGGCCAGCAGCGTCCACCTGAAAGGTGGCCGGAACGCCAAACCGACCTTCACCGATACCGGGCTGACCCTCACCGCCGCCGGCGAACTGGCCGGGCTGGGGAACGGCGATGTTGTCCTCACCCTCAGCGCCCAGGCGCAGGCGACCGCGACCTGCACCACCCCGTCGGGCGCCACCCAGCCGCCGCCGATTCCGGGGGCCCCCGATTGCCCGAACCCGCGCTGGACCGAAGCGATCACCGACCTGGCCTTTACGAGCGCGGTTATCACGGTGACGCAGGGTGGCGCCACGGTGCTGACCATAACCTGCACCGTGAGCCCGCCCACCACCAACGGCGGGGTCCCGCCACGCAGTGTCACCTGCCAGGCGGGATAGTCCGCCCGTCCACGGCGCCTCTGGCGCGACCGGCCGGGCCTGGAGACAGCGGGGCCGACCACGGCCCCGCTTTTTCTGGTCCGACCACCGCCGGCTTCGGCTCCGCGCCGGCGCGGGCAGACCGGTCGGGCGCCGGCCCGGACGGCGGGGAGCAGCCGGTCGCCCTTCTGGCAGAGGCGGCGCTCCTGAGGATTGGCCGTGATCCCCTATCGGAGATGAGGGGTTGTACTCATAGGCGGCCGCCCGCCTGTCCATTACAGTATCGTGACAGAGACGGGAAAGGTCGGTCCGGCTCTCCGGCCGGGTGGCCGGGAGAAGGGTCAGCGGCCGTGGGGATGGGGCGAGGAGGGACGGCGGTGCGACACGGGCGTTTCTGGCTGGCCGGTGGGATCGTGGGGCTTCTGACGGGCGGGCTGATCGCTCTGGGAGTGGTCCAGGCCGGCCGGTGGTCGGGCGAGCGTCTGCCGGTGGCCGGTCGGTCTGCGAGCCCGGCGGCGGTCGCGCCCGGGGTGGGCCCGGTCGACCGTCTGGCGGGCGAGGCGTCTGAGGGCCGGCCGGCCGGGGTGGGGACCGCGCTGGTCGCCACCGGCCGGCCGGTTCTGGGGCTGGCGGTGGCCTCCGGGAGCGGCCCTGGTCAGGGGGTGGTGCGCCCGTCGGCGGAGGGGGTGGGGCTCGCCGTCGCCTACTATCTCGACGGCCAGGGGCCGTACACCTGTGCGCTGGAGCCGCTGCCGACGGCCGGAGGAGGATGTCCGGAGGGAGCGCCAGCGGCCACGGTCCGGGTCGGCCAGAAGCACTTCTTCGAGATCCGGGTCACCGTTCGCAACGCGGCCCGGGAGATGGTCCGCGAGTTTCTGCGGGGCGGTCTGCTGGCTGGCCCGGCGGTCGGCTACACCGCGCCGGTGGTGGACTGCGGGGTCGCTCTCCTCACCCGCGAGGAGGGGGGGCGGGGCCTGGTCCTGATCTGGTACGGGGGCGGGCCGGATCTGACCCGGACCAACGGCTTTGCCGTCGAGCCGGGGCAGGAGTGCCATCTCCGGCTCACGGTCGGCGCGGCCTTCGGGCAGGAGGGCTATCAGCCGCTGGTCGGTCCGTGGTCCGAGTTCCGACTGTGGCCGGAGGGATCGATGGTCCGGGGCGCGGAGAGGGTGTCCGGGGCCGGCCGGCTGGTGGTCAGCGTGGTCCCCTAGCGGGGTGGCGTGGAGAGGGCCGGGCCAGGGAGCTGGCCCGGTTTTTTCGTGGCCGGCCCGGCGACCGGGGCCGGCTCAGGGGCTGGTCGGCTCGGGGAGATAGGCGATGGCGTCGAAGCCGACCGGGCCGGGGTTCTCGGCCGAGACGACCAGGGAGCGCGCCGGGAGCGGCGGGCGGAAGTAGGTGGCGTAGACGGCGTTGACGGCGGCGAAGTCGTCCATGCGGCGCAGGTAGAGGGTGACCTTGAGGACGTGGTCGAGCGAGGTGCCGGCGGCCTCCAGGATGGCCTTGAGGTTCTCCAGGGCGTTGCGCGTGGCCTGGGCGATGTCGCCCTCGGGGGCGGGCTGGCCGGTCCGGGGGTCGCGGCTGCCGACCGAGGCGGTGAAGACCAGGTTGCCCCAGCGGACGGCCTGGCTGTAGGGGCCGGCCGGGGGCGCGGCGTGCGGGGTGCTGATGGCCTCTTTCTCGGGCACGGGGCACCTCCAGGCGAAGATGGCCGACCGGTGGGGAGTATAGGGGCAGGGCGGTCGGCGGTCAAGACCGGCGCCGGAGCCCACGGTGCCTCCGGCGCCACATGATCCTCTCAGTCGAGGCCCAGGGCGGTCAGACGGTAGGGGGTGGTCTGGCCCTCGCCGTAGTGGGAGACCTGCAGACCGTAGGTCCGGGCCTGGTCGGCGCTGAGGGCCAGGATCGCCAGGGCGTCGCCCCGCTCGTCGGGCTCGGCCCGGACCTGGGCCACCAGCGTCGCCCCGTCCCAGACGTAGAGGCTCAGGGCACCCACGGCGGCGACCGCGCCGGCTCCCGGCGCGCTGAGGACCAGCCGCGCCAGGCGCTGGCCGCCGGGATGGACCAGCAGGTAGTAGTGGTGGGCCCCGGCCCGGCGGCCGGCGAGGGTGGCGCGGTAGGCCCGGTGGGCCGGGTCGAGCGGCCGGGCCCGGTCCGGTGTCGTGTGCCCCTCGGCCGGCTCGGGACGCGGGGCCAGACCGGTCAGCCGCAGACCGTAGCTCACGGTGTGACCGGGGGCGTAGTTGAAAATCTGCAGCAGCAGCCGGTCGGGCGACCGCCCCTGGTAGGTGAGGACCAGCGTCTGGCGGAGGGAGGTCGCCTCGGTCACCTGACCGCGCGCCACCAGATCGCCGCGCCGGTAGAGATGCATTCCCAGGGCGGCCGGCGCGCCCGGCGCCGGCGGGCCGATGTTCAACGTGGCGCTGAGCGGTTCGTCGGCGCCGGGGTAGTCGACCTCCAGATAGTGGAAGGCGCCGCTGGCCTGACCGGTCAGCGTCCCGGCGAAGGCGACCAGGGCGTCCTGGGCCACCGGGGCGCCGGCCGGCTCGGGGGCGGGCGGCGGAGGCGGCGCCTGCCCCAGACCGCTCACCGTCAGGCCAAAGGCGACCGTCGCCCCGTGGAGGTAGTTGAAGACCTGGACCAGGTAGCGACCGGGCGCCGGCTCGGCGATGGTCAGGTCGGCCTGGGTGGCCCGCGGGTCGCCCTGGAGGGGCTGGCCGGACCCGACCAGGCCGGCCGGTCCGTAGAGATTGAAGCCGATGAGCCGGCCGACCTCGCCGAAACTCTCGCTCACGGTCAGCCGGACGGTCACCGGCTGGGCCTGACCGGGGTAGTCGAAGGCGTAGTAGCGGAAGGCGCCCCCACGGTCGCCGGTGAGGGTGTCGCCGGCCTGGGGGGTGCTGGCCGAGAGGCGTAGGGGGGTTTCGGCCGTCAGCCCGGTCTGGGCCCCGACCGGGCGGACCAGCGCCAGACTCAGCAGCAGACTCAGGCAGAGGCCGAAGAGGCCCGACCGCCGGTGTCGCATCGGCTCGTTCCCCTTTCTGAGCGTGATGGTGCCGGACTGGCGAGGCCATGATAGCGCTCCCGTCCACCGCTGTCATCAATATCCGGTCAAGAGGCAAGCGGCCCGGATACTGGCCTTGCGGCCGCCGGGGTGGGAATGGTAGCATAGAGACAGCGCCACCTGCCCGCCGCACCGCGGGAAGAGGGGGAGGCTGGCCGCCGGGGCGCGATGCTCGAGGCCGAGCGTTTCCGCCAGTATGTTCACGAGGTCGTCGCCCACCTCGACGACCCGCTTTTCTTACGCCGGCATCCCCTGACCACGCTCCTGGCCGCCGGGGGACCACCCCTCACCCCCGACGCCCTCCGGCGCTGGCTCCTCAACGGCCTCGCCCTCCTTCGTCCGCCGCCCGGCACCCCGCCGGCCGCTCCGGCCTGGCGCCGCTGGCAGGCTCTCTCCCTCCGGTACGGCGAGGGCCTGTCCACCGCGCAGATCGCCCATCAGCTCCACCTGAGCGACCGCCAGGTCCGTCGCGACCTCCAGGCCGGCCTCGACGCCCTGGCCACCGCCCTCTGGGAGGAGTTCGTCCGCACCCCACCCGCCGCGTCGCCCCTCACCGAGCCAGCGCCCGAGCCCCAGGCCGACCTGGAGTGCGAGCTGGCCCGGGTCGAGGCCACCACCCCGGCGGGGCCGACGGACCTCGGCCCGCTCCTGGCGAGCGCCCTGACCACGGTCCGCCCCCTGGTCGAGGGCCAGCCGGTCAGCCTCCAGGCCACCTGGCCTCCCGATCTCCCGCCGGTGACCGTCTCGCCCCCGGTTCTCCGCCAGATCGTGCTCTGCCTGCTCACCGGGCTCCTGCAGTGCCGCCCCGCCACCCTCGACCTGACCGTGCAGTCCGCGCCTCCGGCCCTCACCCTGACCCTGAGCGCCCGACCGGTCCCCATCCCGCTGCCGGCCGAGGCCGCCGACCTCCTGCAGGCGGCCCGTCGGCTGGTCGAGGCCGAGGGCGGCGGCCTCACCCAGACCGGCCCGGGGCCGGTGGTGACCCTCACCCTCGCGCTCCCCACCCGGCCGCTCCTGACGGTTCTCCTGGTCGATGACAATCCCGACCTGGCCCAGCTGTTCCGCCGCTATCTGGCCGGCGGGCCCTACCGCCTGGTCCAGGCCCGCACCCCGCCGACCGCCCTGGAGCTGGCCCGCACGCTCCGCCCCGCCGTCATCCTGCTCGATGTCCTGCTCCCCACCCAGGACGGCTGGCAGGTTCTCCAGGACCTCCAGCGCGACCCGGCCACCCGCACGATCCCGGTCATCGTCTGTTCGGTCCTGCCGGAGAAGCCCCTGGCCCTTTCGCTGGGCGCCGCCGACTTCCTGGCCAAGCCGGTCCTGCCCCAGGCCCTGCGTGCCGCCCTGGAGCGCTGCACCCGCCCGCTGGTCGCGGAGTCCGCGCCCCGGTAGGGACGGATCAGGCCGCCGGGCTGGCGGTCTCGGGGGCCGGCGGGCGGCTGGCGGTGAGGGCCTCGAGGCTGTGGCGCAGGCAGGCCACCATTTCGGCCACCGTCAGTCCGCGCGCGCAGCTGAGGCTGAGCACCTGGGCACGGACCGGGGTCTCCTCGGCGCCCCGGGCGGTCAGCACCACCACCGGCAGGTCGCGCAGGGCTGGATCCGCCCGCAGCGTTCGGAGCACCTCGTAGCCGCTCATCCCCGGCATCAGCAGGTCCAGCAGGAGGAGATCCGGCCGGCGCTCGCGCAGCAGCCGCAGCGCCTCCGCTCCGTCGGCCGCCGTCCGGACGCGGACCCGCCGCCAGGTGGTGGTCAGGATCTCGGTCAAGAGGCGCGCCATCTCCGGGTCGTCTTCGACAATCAGGATCTCCCGCCGGCGGCGTCCCAGCCGGCGCAGCACCGTCGTCAGCCGCTCCGGGTTGACCGGCTTGACCAGATAGGCCTGGACCCCCAGTTCGCGGGCCAGGTGCTGAGGCGTGCTGAGCGGACAGTGGAAGACGGGGATCTCGCGGAGGCGCGGGTCGCCGGCCCAGGCCGGCGGCTCCCGCTGGGCCGCCGGCTCGGTGATGACGACGGCCTGGACCGGCCGGCTGGCCGCCAGTCGGCGCAGGTCGCGCTCGCTGCCCGCCCAGAGGACGGTATAGCCGTCGAGATAGCGCTGGAAGACCCGCGCCGCCTCGGGCTCCCGGGCCAGGACCACCACCGTCCGCTCGGTGGTCGGTCGGGGGGCGGGCGTTCGGACCAGCGGCTCGGTGGCGACGTTGCCGCAGAGCGGCAGCGCCAGGTAGAACGTGCTCCCCTGGCCCAGCTGGCTCTCGGCCCACATGTAGCCGCCGTGCATCTCGGCGAAGCGCTTGCAGATGGCCAGCCCCAGACCACTGCCCCCGCGCCGGCGCCCGGGCGGGCCGGCCTGGTAGAACTCCTGAAAGACGTAGGGCAGGTCCTCCGGGGCGATCCCGGTCCCGGTGTCGCTCACCGCCACCACCACCTCCCGTCCGTCGCTGGTCGCCCGGATGGTCACCCCGCCGCGCTCGGTGAAGCGGGCGGCGTTGTTCAGGAGATTGATCAGGATCTGCCGGATCCGGTTGGGGTCGACGAAGAGCAGGGGCAGGTCGGGGGACAGGTCGACCTGCAGCCACAGCCCCAGCCGCTCGTAGAGCGTGGCGACGGTGGCCACCGCCTCGTCGACGATCTGGCGGAGGGAGACCGTCCGCCGCTCCAGCGCCAGACGGTGGGCCTCGATCTGACTGAGGTCGAGGACGTCGTCGATGAGCCGCGAGAGGTGGCAGGCGTTCCGGTAGATCGCCTCCAGGTCCTGCCGGTAGGGCTCCGGCAGGCCGGTCCCCCCGTAGGCCTGGGGCGCGTGCATCATCATCTCGGCGAAGCCGATGATGAGGTTGAGCGGGGTCCTTAGCTCGTGGCTGACCGCCGCCGCGAACTCGGCCTTGAGGCGCCGGGCCTCCTCGGCCGCCCGGCGGGCCCGCTCCAGCTCCCAGTTCATCGCCTCCAGGCGGGCGCAGGCCTCGTCCAGACTCTTGGCCAGTCGCCCCAGTTCGCCCTGCCGCTGCCGCAGCTCCTCGGTCCGCTGCTGGGCCAGGCGGTAGTGCTGCCAGGCCCAGTCCAGGGCGATCCGGGTCGGGCGGGTGACCAGCCAGGTGATGACAGCCGCCGCCCAGAGGAGGCCGACGACCATCCCCGGCGCCTCCACCCATCCCCGGCCGTCCTGGGCCAGCAGCAGGACGCCGAGCGAGCCCAGCGCCGCCACCAGACAGGTCGGGAGCAGGCCGAAGAGGGCGCCCGTCACCCCGACAACCAGCGGGAGGGCGTAGAGCGCCTGGCTGCCCGGATAGACCACCGTCCCGGCGACCACGCTCAGGCCCAGCCCCAGGACCACCAGCCCCGAGGCCAGCGGCAGGCTCCAGCGCCAGGCCTGCCCGGCCGCCGCTGTGAGCAGAAGCCCGCCCACCACCAGCCAGAGACCCGGCCGGCGGGTCTCGGCGTCGACCGCGGCCAGGAAGAGCAGCCCGATGGCCAGTCCGACCAGCCCCAGCCCGAGGAGATCGAGCGCCTCGGCCCGGAGCTCCTGCAGCCCCAGGTCGTCCTGCGGCTCCCGGATCGTTCCCGTCCCGCTCATCGCCGCCTCCTTGCCCGGTTCTGAGGCGAGTATAGCCGGCGCGGTCGGGTGTCACAAGAGGGGGTGTCGGACCGTCGGTCCAGACGGTGGTCCGGCCGTCGGGTCCGACGGCGATGCGGGCGGGAAGGAACCCACGGCGGTCCGGCCGGTCAGCGGGCCGGCGTCGGGCTGGGCGAGGGGAGAGGGGTGGGCGAGACGGCCAGTCCGACGGTCGGGATGGGGGTGACCGGCGCCGGGGTCGGCGAGGGAGCCGGCGTGGGGGTGAGCGCCGGCGTCGGCGAGGGGGTGGCCGGGACCGGGGTGGGCGTGCGGGCGGGCGCGGTGGGCGTCGGCGGGGCGGCCGGGGTGGGGGTGAGGACGGGCGTGGGGGTCGGTGGCAGCGGGGTCGGAGACGGTGGGGCGGGCGTCGGCGTCAGAGTGGGCTGGGTCCGGGTCGGGGTCGGCGGCGGTGTCGTCGCGGTCGGGGTGGCCGGCGGAACCGGCGTGGCCGTGGGCTGCGGCCGGGGGGTCGGCGTGGGCGTCGGCAGTGGCGCCGGCACGGTCCCCGTGGGCGTCGGCAGCAGTGCCAGCACGGCCCGCGTGGGCGTCGGGCGGACCACCACGGGCGTGGGGCTGGCCACCGGTTCGACCGGCAGGGCCGGTAAACGGCCCCGCGCGTCGCGCAGGGCCAGGAGGCTCCCGGCGACCAGGCCGAGGATGGTGCCGCCGAGGAGCAGCCAGCCCGGCCAGGAGCGGCGTCGGGGGCGCGTCGCCACGGTCTGTCCCTCGCCGGTCCGGGCCGCCGGTCCGAGGGGGACGGTCGGCTGAGCGCTGGCGGCGAGCGCCTGGTCGACCGCCCGGAGCATGGCCCCGGCCTCCGGCCAGCGATCGCGGGGGTCTTTGGCCAGGGCCCGCGCGATCAGCGCCGCCACGCTCGGTGGTATCCCCGCAGCCGATGGGTGGAGCGGGGGCGGTGGCGCCGTGAGGTGCTGGCGGAGGACGCTCGCCGGGTCCGGGCCCCGGAAGGGCGGCTGGCCGGTCAGCATCTCGAAGAGGATGACTCCCAGGGCGTAGAGGTCCGTCGCCGGACCAACCGCCTGACCCCGGATCTGTTCGGGGGCCAGGTAGGCGGGAGTGCCCCAGAGAGTCCGGTCGCCGGCGGGGCGTTCGGCCAGTGTCCGGGCGATGCCGAAATCGGCGATCTTGGCCGTCCCGTCGGCGGCAAAGAGAATATTCTCCGGTTTAAGGTCGCAGTGGACCAGTCCGGCGGCGTGGGCGGCCGCCAGCCCCTGCAGGACGTCGCGGGCGATGGTCAGCGCCTCGGCCAGCGGCTGCCGGCCCTGACGGAGAAGCCGCTCGCGGAGGGTGCTGCCCGGCAGGTACTCCAGCACCAGGTAGACCAGGTCGCCGTCCTGGCCGGCGTCGTAGACGGCCACGATGTGGGGGTGCGTCAGCGCCGCCACGGTGCGGGCCTCGGCCAGGAGGCGAGCGGCCAGGTCGGCGTCCGCCAGTCCGGCGAGCCGGACGATCTTCACTGCCACGGGCCGGTCCAGGCGGAGGTCGATCGCCCGGTAGACGGTGGCCGTTCCCCCTTGCCCCAGACGATCGGTCAGGTGGTAGCGGCCCGCGATCAGCGAGCGTGCCAAGGGACCGTGCCTATTCGCCCTCGTGCAGGGCTTTATCGCCCTCTTCGATGAGCATGATGGGAATGCCGTTGCGGATGGGGTACTTGCGCTTGCAGGTCTCGCAGACCAGGCGCTCCCCTTCCAGCACCACCGGCGACTTGCAGGCCGGGCAGCGCAGAAGGTCCAGGAGTTCCGGGCTCAACATCGCCGCCTCCACCCCATGCTCCTGCCCCATAGTGTACACCGGTTCCGGCCCTCCGGGCAAACCGAAAGACAAAAAGCGCGGGCTCTGCCCGCGCTCAGGATCGGGGAAACGGGTCTAGAGCCGCGCGACTCTCAGGCTGCCCGGGCGTAGGTCCGACCGGGGACCGCCAGCCAGCTGGCCAGACCGCTGAGGGCCACGATCGCCCCGCAGATGATAGCGTTCCAGGCGGTCAGCAGCGTCGTCTCCAGGCCGATCTGGCCAGCGATGCCGGGCAGCACAAACGGTGAGGCGATCAACCACAGGCCGATGAGGAATGTGATGACGGCAGCCACCCGTAGCATGGCGCATCACCTCCTTTCGGCCGGTGTTTGACAGCCTTTCCACTCTGGAAAGATAGGCCGGGCCGCTTAGAATGCCGATAGCGGCGGCTTAGAAGTCGCTTAGCAGAAGCGCGCGCTGGACGCGGGGACGGACTGGTCAGGGCTGGTCCGGTTATAATACCCTGGTAAGTGCGAAAATCTGAAAAAGGAGAAAAGAGCACCATGGTTGTGGTCCGCCTGAAAGCCCGGGGGCAGCTGACCGTCCCGCGGGCCGTCCGGGAGAGGCTGGGTCTCCGCGAAGGCGATCTCCTCCGCCTCTCGATTGAGGAGGGTCGTCTCGTCCTGGAGCCGTTGCGGGCGCCGCGGCCGGAACCGATCTGGGTGCCAGCCGAAAAACTCCGGGCTCTGGCCGGGGCGGTTGCCCTGGGAGGCAACGCTCTTGAAGATACCGAAGAGTACGATCAGTAAAGTGTGCCTGGACAGCAGTTACCTGGTCGCTCTCTACGACCAGCGTGATGTCTTTCACCGGACCGCCCTGGCCATCCAGGAGGTGCTGGAGGAGCGTGGTCTGCACTGTCTCTATCTGGACTGCGTCCTCAACGAGGTTCTGAGTGTTCTGATCCGTCGGGCTGGCCAGCGCGGACTGGCCCCAGATGAGGTCCTGGCGAGGCTGCTGGGAGCGCTGCCCCCCAGTCTCCTGACCTGGACCTATCCGGCGGTTCCGGAATGGTTTGGGCGCTGTCTGGGCATTATGCGGGAGACGGGCTGGGCTCTGAACTTTCACGATGCGCTCATTGTCGTGGCCTGGCAGGAGTTCGGTTTCGCGGCGTTGGTCAGTTTCGATAGCGATTTTGATCGGGTGCCGGGCCTTCGCCGCCTGGGGTCGGTCGAGACGGTGCGATCCTGGCTGGCGGAGCGGTAACCGGCGGCGGTCTCGCCGGGCGGAGGCGGGTCAGCGGCCGTGGTGGCGGGTCAGGGCGGGCGTTGCGGCCGGCGCCGGCCTGTCCGGTGGGCTGGACAGGCAACCGGTGATTGTGTACTATAGCCGGTGCCCGGCCTGGTCGCCGGACCGGCGAAGGACCAGAACCGGTGCCCCTCAGATCGTGGAGGCGTCCGTGATCCCGCTGAAAGACACCGTCCGCGCCCGCTCGTTCCCCGTGGTGATGACCGCCATCATTGGCGCCAACATCGTCGTCTTCCTCATCGAGCTGCGGTTGCCGCCCGAGGCGCTGGAGGGGTTTCTCTGGCTGCTGGGCATCGTCCCGGCCCGCTTCGTGGCCAGTCCCCTGCCGGGCGAGTGGTTGACGCTCTTGACCTCGCAGTTCCTGCACGCCGGCTGGGTGCATCTCGTCAGCAACATGCTGGCCCTCTACATCTTCGGCGATAACGTTGAGGACCGCCTGGGTCACTGGCGCTTCCTTTTCTTTTACCTGGCCTGTGGTGTCGGGGCGGCCCTGGTGCACATCGGCATCGACCCGACCTCGGCCGTGCCGGCGGTCGGGGCCAGCGGCGCCATCTCCGGCGTCCTGGCCGCCTATATGGTCCTCTTCCCCGGGGCCCGGGTCATCACCCTGACGCCGGTCTTCCTCATCCCCTGGATCGTCGAGGTGCCGGCCCTGGTCTACATCGTCGCCTGGTTCGCCTCGCAGTTGTTCAACGGCCTGCTGACCCTGGCGGTGCCCAACGTCGCCGCCCTGGGCGGGGTGGCCTGGTGGGCCCATGTTGGGGGGTTTCTGACCGGCTTCCTGCTGGTCTTCCCCCTGCGCCGGCCGGCGCCCAAATTCTATCCGGATGAATACTGGCCCTGGTAGCCAGGGCTGGAGAGACGCCCGCGGGAGGGAGAGCGTGACGTTCCTCGACCTCTTCTGGATCTTCTTTATGATCAGCGCCCTGCAGCCGGTCATTCGTCAGCGGATGCTGGAGGCCGCCCGGATGCGGGCCCTGCACCGCCTGGAGGCCCGGCGCGGCACCCGGGCCATCGCCCTGATCCACCGTCAGGAGACGCTCAGTCTGCTCGGCTTCCCCATCGCCCGCTACATCGACATCAACGACAGCGAAGAGGTGCTGCGGGCCATCAAACTGACCGATCCGGATGTGCCCATCGATCTTATCCTGCACACCCCGGGCGGGCTGGTCCTGGCGGCTGAGCAGATCGCCCTGGCCCTCTGCCGCCACCGGGCCAAGGTGACCGTCTTTGTCCCGCACTACGCCATGTCCGGCGGCACCCTCATCGCCCTGGCCGCCGACGAGATCGTCATGGACGAGAACGCGGTGCTGGGCCCGGTCGACCCCCAGCTGGGCCAGTACCCGGCGGCCTCGGTCCTGCGGGTGCTGGAGCGCAAGGACCCCAAGGACATCGACGACCAGACGCTCATCCTGGCCGATATCGCCGAGAAGGCCATCCGCCAGGTCGAGCGGACGGTCTGCGAGATCCTGCGCGAGCGGATGCCTGAGGAGAAGGCCCGCGAGATCGCCCGCGTCCTCTCCAGCGGCACCTGGACCCACGACTACCCGATCACCGTCGGCGAAGCCCGGAGCCTGGGGCTGCCGGTCTCGACCGATATGCCGCTCGAGGTCTACGAACTGATGCGTCTCTATCCCCAGACCGCCCAGCGGCGGCCCTCGGTCGAGTACGTGCCCATGCCCTACCGCCCCCGCGACCTGGAACCCCGTCGGGCGGCCCGGCTCTTCGACTGGCGTGGGGAAGGCTGAGATGGAGATCGTCTGGCTGGGCTACGCCTGTTTCCGCCTGCGCGGGCGCGAGGCCACGGTGCTTATCGACCCTTACGACCGGACGGTGGGAACGCTGCCGGCGCGCCTGACGGCCGACATCGTCCTCATCACCCACCCGCACCCGGGCCATAACAACCTGGCCGCGGTGAGCCAGGTCCTCAAGGTCATCCAGGGGCCGGGCGAGTATGAGGTGCGGGGGGTGGAGATCATCGGCGTTCAGACCTACCACGACGCCGAGAACGGTCGGCGCCTCGGGCGCAACACCGCCTACGCTGTCACCCTCGACGAGGTGGTGGTCTGCCACCTGGGGGACCTGGGGCATGTCCTGACGCCGGCCCAGGTCGAGCAGCTGAGCGGGATCGACGTCCTGCTGGTGCCGGTGGGCGGACAGACCACCATCGGGGCGACCGAGGCGGCCGAGGTCATCAGCCTGCTGGAGCCCCGGGTGATCGTGCCGATGCACTACCAGACGCCCGACCTGCGCCGGCCCCAGCCGCTGGACCCGGTTGAGAAGTTCCTGCGGGAGATGGGGCTGACCACCCCGCCCACGCCGCAGCCCCGGCTCAGCCTCACCAAGGGCACCCTGCCCGAGGAGCCCCAGGTTGTGCTGCTGGAGCCCCGGCACGGCTAGGGCGTGGAGGCGGTGGAGATGACCGACCGGACCGCCCATCCCCCGCTCTATCCGCCAGGACG